>Ga0194129_10000883_pt1 | contig 54033 bp, 101 predicted proteins | sample TA2KigCa35mmetaG_FD_150862 | JGI IMG/M metagenome (GOLD analysis project Ga0194129, IMG submission 150862) | Freshwater microbial communities from Lake Tanganyika, Tanzania - TA2015038 Kigoma Deep Cast 35m | ecosystem: Environmental > Aquatic > Freshwater > Lake | place: Tanzania: Lake... | reverse complement strand
GTTGAATTGATATCGACCGAAGATGATGAGTTCGTTCAGATTCAATTCGAAGACGGGGAGGTAGCGTTCGTTGAACGAATCCTATTTGAAATAATTTAAAAACTTTCTCCTAGGTTTTTTTCCTACGAGGGGAATTAGTACATTAGCTTCATAAACCAATTAAAACAAATAAGATGAACAGAACCTTTTATCTAGTTATCACTGGGCCAGAATCAATAATTCCGGAAGGAGTTAAAATAGAAAAGATGGTAATTACTCCAGAAGACATCGAGGAGGCAAGAGAGGACGAAAGCGAAACAGAGGATGATATCATCAACTATATCATCGACGATGAAGCAGGAGGTTGGGAACAGAGCTTCTGCAGAGTACAAGTTATGGACGAGAAAAAATATGAAAAATTCATCAAAGGAATAAAAAAGGAAAATTTCACTTCCTAGGTTTTTTTCCTACGGGGGAAATAAGTATTTTTACTTCATAACCAATTAAAAAATGAAAATGAAAAAATTTGAAGATCTGGAATTTGAAAAGGTAAACCCCTCTCTTGGTTTAACCGGGGTAAGAGCTAAGATGATGTTTGATAACGGGTTTGGGGTATCCGCAGTTTCCCACTCTATGTCCTACGGTGGAAAAGAGGGTTTATATGAGATCGCTGTATTAGACTCTGATGAGAATCTCACATACGAAACTCCGATCACCAATGATGTTATAGGATGGCTATCCGAAAACGAAGTTAGCGAAGTTATGACCAAAATCCAAAATTTGTAGAAAATGAAAACAATAGAGATAACACAACAGGAAATTAGAATGGCAAAGGCAAAAAAAATTAGCGGCTCATTAGTTTATGACGTGATTCAAGATTTTTTAATAGGAGAAAACGGTTCCCCGACATTGAGCGATCCGTATAGAGATACATCAGGTTATCTATGTTTTAAACATCGTGATGGTCAAGAGTTGGATGAGAACGATCTTGTATATTGGTACAAGTCTTTAGTAGAAGAAGGTCTCATTGAAGATGTATTAGGGATGTCTGACGGAGATATTGAAGTAGTCGATGATTTTGGTGATATTGAAGTTATCGATGAAGACGAAGATGAAGATTATTAAGAAGCATAGTACCGAGTCTCTTGACTTTTTAGCAAAAAAGTTTCGGTCGGATTTTCAGGATTCAAATAAAATGGTTATATTTACTTATAAATCAATTAAAACTAAAAGATCATGTCAGTAGCAAAGAGTAAACAAGAATGGTGGAACCTAGTAAGAGCTGACCTTGCCAAGTGGAATGGGTCAGTAGACCCAGACGATCGCATGGGTATCCAAGACTGGATCGGCGAGGTCGGGCCTAAGATTCATGGGTGGATCGCGTTCAGAGACCGGTATGGCGACTGGGACGTTTCCTTGAGCGGGTTCCCAGACGACGAAGATGAAGACGATGATTATTAAAAAGAAGACCATGTATAAAGCTGAAGAGATAGTTGAGGGCACCGAGCTCATTGTGAATCGGCCACTAGAGTGCAGATCGACTCCATGGCTGGAGTTCGGAGATAGGGTATATACGATACCGACCGGTGTCAAGCTCATTGCCATGGAGACTCCTCGCCACTATGATGGTTGTGGTCGATGCATCGCGGTTAAGGTCGATGGAGATGACCAAATATTCTATGAGTTTTGGAGAACGTTTAAATCTAAGGTTGAACCAGCGGGCTGCGTCTCTTGACTTTCTACACTGGAGAATTGTCAAGATTAAAAAAGATTGGTTATATTTACTTATAACTTAAAACAAAATACTATGAAAAAGCTGCCAGTTTACGCCAAATCTCTTCTACTTCACGGGGCTTCGACCCTTGGAAATTTTACAGATGGATACTCATTTGTGGAAGAGTCTTTACAAATAAACCATGCAAACGAATTGTTCAAATTCTGTAAATGGGTTGATGAAAACATAGGAGGAGCCTCCGCGTATAACATCGATATGTTATTCAGTGCATTCAAAAATCCAGAAAATCAAGAGCTACGTCAACAAGCAACGGTGCTTGCAAATAGAATTCAGTCAATTCGACGTATGTGAGTCGGATAGAGTAGAGCGCCGAGTCTCTTGACTTTTTAGCAAAAAAAGTTTCTGAAGAATTGTCAAGATTCAAAGATTATGGTTATATTTACTTATAATTAAAAACATAAAAGATATGGTATTAGAACCAGTAAATCCAGACACGCTACGTGCCCGATTGAGAGAGGGAGTAGTACAGTTCGCATTCAAGAAAATTGATGGAACCCTAAGAACCGCGGTAGGTACCACAAACCTTGCCACGATTCCCACAGAGAGTCATCCGAAGGGCACAGGAACCCCGTCCGACAAGTCGGTTAGATTCTTTGACATCGAGAAAAGGGCGTGGAGAAGCGTTAGTATCCTACGAGAAATCTACTTGTAACATGGCAACATTAAAAGTAGGAGACACGGTAAGGTGGCGTGGCGGATTCGGGAGTGAACCGCCGCGCAAAGCAAAAGTGGTCGGCATCGAGCTGTGTCGAGCCGGAGAAAAGCATGGAGAACCCAGAGAGTCGGTCGACTGGAGCAAGAAGAACCGAATAGTGGTGGACTTGGACAACGGCCACTGGGTAAAGGGCCATCAAATCGATCCGTTATGAGCGCGCTAAGGTTCACAGACGGTGAGAGCTTCGACCTCTCCGGGCCCATCAGAAAGGAAGAAAGGTACGACGGATGGTACGTTATAGGAGAGGGAAAATTGATTCCTGTAAGGGACGAGAAGGAAGCAGACGAAGTAATCAAGAGATTAGGTAGATAAGATTGTTTTGGGTTAGGTTTGGGCATTGGGTCGGTTGCAGCCGGCCCTTTGTTGTTTTACTCCGTAGTAACACAGCCTAGTAGTGAGCCCCTGCCCGTTGAGACCTCAAGAGACCCTGGATGCCATGGGTGTCGAGGCCCATTCTAAACGGAGCTGTTTACTGAATGATAAGCAGGCTAGCGCGTCTCTGCAACTATTTTCTTTTAGAATTGTCAGGATTCAAATAAATTGGTTATATTTACTTATGGATTAATTAAAACAATTATGAGTTACGAAGAAGCAAACAAGACAATTCATCAGGTAGAAACTCAATGGCATTACAAGATGATGATTGATTCTGGGTTCACCCCATTAGATAAAGAGAAGGAGGGATTCGTAAGATCTTATCGATACTCGAAAGGGGATAGAATAATTGAATGCACCGCAGGATCATCTAGGGACTACTGGAACGATAGGACTTCAGGGGAATCTGGACTTTGGGGAGATCTAAAACGACACTTAGAAAAAATTAGTTAAAACAAAGTTCCCTCTTGACTTTTTATACTCAAGAATTGTCAAGATTCAAATAAATTGGTTATATTTACTTATACTTAAAAACTTAAAGCATGAAAAGAGAAGATATTGAATATTTAGAGTCTGTAATATTTGGTAAAATAAAATTTAATCAAATAGGTGACTTTGCGAAAACTCTTCAGATATGTAACGAATTAAAATCAATGGGATTCGTTATCAAATGTGATGCAAACGCTAATCTAAGTGGAACGTATTGGGTAGATAGGGGAGAGTATGAGGTATTTGTTCAGGAATCATTTATCTACATTCAATCTGATGATGAAAAACTACTTCAATATATAGAAGACCATGGGTCTGGTAAATTTAACGATCTTATAAAGGAAGTGAAAGATAATCAATACTATGAAGTCCTTAAATTCGACCCAGACTCTTTCGAAATAACCATAGAAACACCCAATTATGAAATTGAACATTTACCTGAAGGTTTTTCTTATGATATCGAAGAAGATTTAGATAATTGTATAAGCATATTCGGAAAAAACGAATCGACTGGTACGTCTATATATGGGTCATTAAATAAGTCTTACTATTACCAACCTTAGAATATAAACCAATAAAAACAAACCAATGAAAACAGCGCACAGCATTTGGGAAGTGACCGAGGACGGACTTCCTTTTGAAGGAGTAAGCTTTAGCGGCAAGCCGTCGATGCTCTTTGAGATCAATGAGGACACCGACGACGGCACCTTTCCTACGGTTCAGCGCTGGAAGAAGCACGTCACCAAGCTCGACGAGAACGGCACGCCTTTCTTTCTTAACCGTCTTACTCGCAAGAAGGACAAGACTCGCATCGATGCCTATGGAGTCACAATCCATCGAGAAAACGAGTGGAGCTATGAGGCCACCATAGAGTTTAAGGAGCCGATCACCGTCGTGATGGGTAGGGTCGGAGACCTGCCTGTCACCGCTACCGTGAGCAAGATCAAGGGAGAGTTCGGCCACGACTACTTCTTCAAGTCGAGTGGGAGACAGCATGACTTAGCAAACGGCTTTGAGATCTGGTTCACGCCCAAAGAATACTTGGGATAATTTTTCCGCCAGGATTGTCAAGTATCGGGAATTTTGGTTATATTTACTTAATAACTTAAAAACAAATAGCTATGGGATTAGACTAATTTGCCTACAAGACCAAGGTGAAACCAGAATCACAGGTCGACTTTGTCATCGAAGACTCGGAAGAGCTACACTACTGGCGCAAGCACCCAAACCTGCACGGATGGATGGAGACGCTCTATTACAAGAAGGGCGGTGCCAAGGAGTCGTTCAACTGCACGGCAGTGGAGCTAACGCAAGAGGACATCAACGAGCTGGCCGCCTCAATCCTTGACGGTGACCTGCCCTCAACCTCTGGCTTCTTCTTTGGTCAATCGACCGGCGAGGAGGAGCAGGACGACCTAGAGTTCTGTAAGCAGGCGACACAGGCGATCGGTGAGGGATACACCGTGTACTACGATTCCTGGTGGTAATAATGATTCAAGCAGTTGCGTGCACCCATACGTCCGTATCCGATCGAAGAAAGGTGTGATAATCGATTGACTAAAGGCTCCGAGTTCGGAGCCTTTTTTGTTTTTATTGGCCTTTTACTCCGTAGTCTGCAGCCAGCGGCAAGGGTCTCTGCAACTATTTTCTTGTAGAATTGTCAAGATTAAAAAAGATTGGTTATATTTACTTATAAATCAATTAAAACTAAAATTATGAAAAAAGCTGGATTTTTTATTGATCCTCGAGACTTAAGAGAAGCTGCCGAAGATCTTATCGCACGCGGATTCCAATCGGTTGAGACCAACGATTCTCACTTTGAGCCAATGATTTCCTTTGTTGGAGAAGAGGAAGATATTGAAGATTGGGGAGACTACAATCAATTTGGGATCACCAATGACGACTTGATTATATTTACTTAAACTTAAAAACAGGTAACATGAAGATCTTATTGGAAAAAGAGGAGGCAGAGGAGATGTTCTACAACGCGTTATGTAACGGCCTAAACGAGCTCGGCTACTATGGTTTACAGCTCTCATTCTTCGATGCCGACTATGGCGCTGCCGCCAAGAAGCTTAAGGAGAAGGCCACCTCGACCGTGTGCTATGAGGACGTTCTCATGCAGATATTACGGGACGGTAAGCGGCTTTCCATAATCGACCACGAGAACGGAGGAGACTACTCGGTCTCGATCGACCTGAACGACGTGCACGAAAGAGTCGCTCTCACCCCGATCCGCCACCTGATGGACGCGATCACTGAGAACGATGACGCATGCACGGCCGACTGTATATTACAATCAGTCTTCTTTATGGAAGTGGTCTTCGGCTAGCGGCCAACGTCTCGTAAAAAAGTTTTGACCCGATTGTCAGGATTCGTATATTATTATTATTATATTTACTTAATAACTTAAAAACATGAAAACAGAAGAATTTAAAGCCGGTGTCCTATTCTTGATTGGAGTTCGGAATGACTTTCAATTTGATCAAATGGACCCAGGATATTTGGGATTCCTAAACTGTGGAGAGGAGATCACCGACGATCCTGGATTCAAGATAGTGGTGGATCATTCAGAGGAGTTTGAGCCGATCATGGACGGGCTAAACCTTACGACAGAGAGCGGCCTTGACCTAGAGGAGACAGTGTTCATCATAAAGGACATAGTACGATGACTCGACAAGAAATACTCGACCTCATCCAAAAGATAGAGGCTCGTATAGAGTTCCTAAAGAACGACAAGACAGTGTGGACCATGGCATGGGAAGGTAGTACATACAATCACGGCCCATACCTACGTAAGCTGGAGACTCGTCGACTTAAAGGAAGGTTGAAGACCCTAAACAAGAAGTTAACCCGATTAGACAACCAATAAAAGCAGGAAAGATGGTCATTATATCTAAAATAATAGCCAAATATACTACTTTTAAAGTAAAATAGCTAATATATTGTCTTTTTATCGGTTAATTGTAAGTAATAACAGTGTGTCTCTTGACTTTCGTTATCACAGGATTTTCAAGTGTCGATTATTTTAGTTATATTTACTTATACTTAAAAACATAATGACATGACAAAGAAACTAGGAGGGCCAATCCATTTGGCAGTATTGAACTTTAGTACGGTAACCGTAAATCTTTATGTGATTTCAGAGGAGGACCAAGAGAGAATTTCAAGTGAGATTGGTGAGGACGATGAAGACATTATCGTACAGGAATTCATGAGCGAGCTCGGACATCGAGAGTCTGAGTGTCAGTACATGTTTTCAAGAGCACCCATTCCGGCATTCATTGAAGGAGAAGAGATTTACCAATAAAAACCCAGAAGATGTACAGACTAATCTATTTACCGTTCATAGTTCCTTTGATTAAAGGAACCCTAACTCTAGACGGACGGGCTAAACGAAGGTTTCGACGTAAGGGGGTATAATCCGGTCTCTTGAAAAACTTTACCGCAGAGTTTTCCAGTGTCAAAAATTATGGTTATATTTACTTATGAATGCAAAACAAACTATTAAATCTCACGAGACACTGATCGCAATACTGGAAGCGATTCACTACTTTACACGAAGAGTCAATAACTACAGCGAATCCTTGGAGGGCATACAGGTCGCTTTTCCCGGACTAAAGAGTAGATTAGTGCACGACATCGAGATATGCAAGATGTGCATCAAGAGGCTAGAAGAAAGATATTATAAACTACTTAAATCGTTAACTAATGAGGCCGTTTGAAGAAGGACAGGAAGAGAGAATCACAGAGGCGGTATCCAAGAGAATAGATGAGTACTTGGCAAAAGGACATGACATCGGCTTCGGCGCAGCGCTCTCTTCCGGAGAAAGAATAGAGCATGTCACTAGGATCGGAGTCTCCATACTGGGCACCAAGTGGGGATTGGGATTTCCCGGCGGAAGCTTCGTGCAGGCAATAGTGGACAACGACCTGACCGGTGCGTTCGGTCGAGCCGACCACATAAATGTAAACACCATCCGATTTTATGTATCATTAGTCTATAATCAAAGCTATATCCAATGAGAGCAAATGAGATAGGTAACCTAGTCAACATCGGAGCTGAACTCAGGGTAAGACATCACCTTAAGAGACTTAGCCTAAAGGATCGTTTACCCCTGCTACACGACCTCATCCCATACGTTGACTCCACACCCAAGAGCCTAAAGTTCTTTCGGGATAATTTCTCACAGGAGATAGGGGCCTTGATCGCTGCTCAGTACGATTATGAGAAGGCAGAAAAGTTGTATAACACCGCGAAGGGAATGAAGTAATTTACTCCGTAGTAATAAAATCGTTTTGTTTTAAGTTATAAAGAGTTGGGCTGGAATCACCGGCCCTTCTTTTTGTCCCCTTTTCCCGAGTCTCTGGTTATTTTTGTCGACCAGATTTTTTACTTTCAAAGATAATGGTTATATTTACTTATAATTAAAAACTTAAAAACATGACCTATTTAGAAAGAGAACAAGAAGCAAACAATATCATTGATGATATTATTGAAGAGCATGGAATGGAGCTCCTACCGATCCTTGACCTAGAGGATGCGATCGAGACCGTCGAGACCTATGGCCACCGGGGCGAGGACCTTGCAGAGATTGCCAAGATGGTGGTATCCATAATGTCTGGTGAAATTATCTGGCTGACTGAGATGGAGAGAAAGAGAGAACTCGTAGTATTCTTTATCGTCGGTATCGTATTGATATTTGGAATACTTTACGTCGGCGAGACACTGTGACCCAGCGTCTCTTGACTTTCTGCACTGGAGAATTGTCAAGATTAAAAAAGATTAGTTATATTTACTTATCATTTAAAAACAAAGAGCATGAAAACAACACACACGATTTGGGGAATCATCGACGGCGATGGTCCGTTACGGGGAATTCGTTTTGGATCGAGCGACAATGCGATCCAGTTCGAGGTCTCACAGGACACGGATGATGGTACATATCCTCGAGTTAGCGACTACATGAGAGACGTCAACTCATTGGAGCGAGACGGAGTCACTCACTTCCTGAACCGAAAGCTTACCAGAAAAAAGAATAAGTTGAAGATCGACTATGAGGGAGTGACGATCCTTAGAGAATCTGAATGGCAGGACGAAGCTGTGCTTGAGTTTAAGGAGCCGGTTGAGGTAGTCGTCGGCCAGATAGGAGACCGACTCATTATCGAGAAGGTGAAGAAGATCCGAGGAGAGTTCGACCATGACTATTTTTGGACCAGAAACGGTCGACAGGACAAGGTCGCAAATGGATATGAGATCTGGTTCAAGATCAAGGAATATCTAGAATAAAAAAGTTTTCCCCGGATTGTCACGGTTCGGGGATTTTGGTTATATTTACTTTATAAACTTAAAATCAGAAAAGATGAAGAAATTATTTTGTGTAGTAGTCACAGACCCGGATTACGTGATTGGATTGGATAGCCCAATTATTTTTCACATCAAGTGTGAGGATTCGAATACCGCTGAAGAAGCAGCAGTTAACGATATGATAGGAGAAGATTATGGATACGATCCTCAAGACGTTGAGCAGCTCGATATCTTTGCCTTTGAGGTGACTGATGCGGATATCATTGAGATATAACAAGAGCACCGATTGAGTGAACCGTCCTAGCGACGGTTTTTCTTTGTCTAGTATCCCAGCGTCTCTGGACTTTTGTGCGAAAAAAGTTTCCATAAGATTGTACTAATCTAAACTTAATGGTTATATTTACTTATAATTTAAAAACAATGACAAAGGTAGATCTTAAAAAAGTAAAATTTTCAGTTGAGGGCGGAGTGATCCGGGTTTCAGAAAGAGAAGTATCTTTTGATACTAAGTATGAGGTCATTTCCTCAAAGACCAATCTAGCTAAGGTGTTTGATTTTACACATTCAACTGGACCGGAGTTTGATATCAACACCGAGTGGGTATACGTTAGCGAGGACGGCATAGAATTTAGGGTGTGTAACGATCGTATAATAACCACCACTGCCGCTTCTGCTTATCTTAAAGCCAAATGCGGCCGCGTCTCTTGACTTTCTGCACTGGAGAATTGTCAAGATTAAAAAAGATTGGTTATATTTACTTATAATTAAAAACAAAAAACATGGAAAAACCGGTAGAAAAACCCAAGTGTCAACACACAAAAACCTATGTAGCGGTACGTCACGTATCTGGATTGCAAATAGTGAAGTGTGCCGATTGTGGACAGTACGTATAACGACATGCGGTGGGGATCCATTAGAGACAGGGTGGTAGAGGGCAGAGGCGAACGTGCTCGATGCTGGATACGCACCGATCGGGAACACACGGTGACCGGCATCTACGTCAAGGTGCAAGAGGTCTCAAAGTTCCTGCCTGCTGACCCATTCGAAGAGACTCTAGACGGAGCCAAGCTCAGGGCCGAGATCGAGGTAGAGAGATACTTTAATGCTGAAGAAATCGCTAAACTTAATAAGAACAAAAGAGTATAAGAATAAGATGGAATTTATCGAAACATACCACGAAGAGGCCGGTCGAGCGTTCACCATTCCGGAGCTTGCGACCCAACCTGGAGAAGAGATGGAAGGCTTTCTACAGAGGGAGAGACCCAACGTTATCCGATCGATGGCAGTCGCCCTTACCCTAATGATAGAGATGGACCTGACTACCGCTCCGTGCTTTACTGTAAAGGACACTGAGATGGTATTTAACGTGCACCGAGCTGAGGCAGTTTACTCAGTAGACCAGTGTATCGAATACTTTGAAGAGATTGAAGACTATGAAAAATGTATAAAGTTAACTAAATTAAAAGAAGAGCTATGAGTAAAAGAAGAGCATCAGCGCTTAAATCCCTTGCCTGCAAAGGATGCGGCGAGATCGTACAAAAGGTGGATATTGAAGCAGACGCAATCACCTGTTCCAAGTGCGTGCAGAAGGACCTAAACGGCGGGTTCACCATGACCGAGGCCCAGTACTGGGAAGCGCTAAAGGCAGGCCGACTCGTCTCCTGCACAAGCGATGAAGAAGAGTAAAAATATTTTCAACAGGATTGTACTTTATCAGGAATATTGGTTATATTTACTTTATAATTAAAAAACAAATAACATGAATTTCGAAACATCTGAAAACCTAAGAATGTACTTTAAGACCATTCAAAAGAGCAAACCTCTTACTCCGGCTGAGGAGGCCAAACTCGTGGTCGAGATCCAGGCAGGAGACCAAAGGGCGACTGCTCGATTGGTGGAGGCCAACCTAAAATTCGTGGTAAAGGTTGCCAATCGACACATCGGTCAGGGATTGGGCATCGACGACCTGGTGCAGGAAGGAAACATGGGTTTACTCGAGGCAGCCAGAGCGTTTAAACCTCGTGAAGGTCAGCGATTTATCCGATATGCCCAGTTGTGGATCCGTAAGCGAATCAATGAGGCAGTTGCCCAGAAGAGCCGAATAGTTCGCATTCCTCACAACATCGAGTACGAAATCTATAAAGCAAAGATGAAGGGCGAGGAGTTCGAGACCCAGACCAAAATAAGCATCGATAAACCAGTAGGCGATGATGGCGACATCACGCTAGGCGACTTGATCCTTAAGACTGGATCAGACGTCGAATTCGCGATGGAGATGGACTCAATCCGATTCCGGGTAAAGCGGGCGCTAAGCGTGTTAAAGGAACGTGACAAAGGAATCGTGATGGACTATTTTGGTATCGACAGAGAGTACGAGGTACCCACTGACATGATCGCAGAAAAATACGACATGTCCAGCGTTCGAGTGTGTCAGATCGTGAAGGCTTCTGTAGAAAAGATGAGATCGATAGCGTTATAAATTTACTAAGTAGTAAGATGAAGGTGATATTATTTAATGGCGAGGACGAGGTGATCGTGACTCCCGAAGAGATAAAGGAGATGGGGATGAGCTCGCCTAAAGAGTTAGTATCTTATTTCCAAGCAACGACCGTGTACAGAGACGTGATGAATGACCTGATCCGGGACATGGGCAAGGCCGTGCTCAAGGTCAACGACGAAGCCCTGACTGAAGTACGTATCCGGATGGTGGAGGCAGGATATCAGACTATATCATCAGAACTGATCGAAGTCTTCGGCGAAGACACTGCCTCCATGATCATGGCTCAAACCCATAACTCAATAAACCTGGAGAAAGATGGAAATGAATGATCCGGAATTCATAGCAATGCTTGAGGAGCTTAAGGACAAGGATCTCGATACCTTTATGAATCTGGTTCTCCTCTCGCTAAAAACCCATCCGGAGTTCGCAGTAGAAGATGATACTCCGACTGAGGAAAAGATAAAGGCAATGCGGATCGTGCTCACGCACTTTGAGGAGAGGGAAGACTACGAGGACTGTGCCTTTCTTTTAGACATACAAAAAAAGATTGAAGATGCAGAGAAGGGACAAGTATCTAGTGATGAGTAATAAGGAATTAAACCTTGAATGGGAGCAAGCGCTGAGGGAGACGCTCGGCGTTTGTCATACAGTAAAGCAAGCGTATCAAATCGCTCTCTTTCTTGGAGAGATCAGTAAACCCGACGCTAGCTATCGCAAGGTGCTAGAAACAATTAAAGTAAAGGGTGCATACACCATTCAACAGAAGGGCGGCCCGCAGGCTGCTACGATAATACAAGTAAAACACTATTAAGATGGCAAAGAAAGAAATAGGTAACTGTGTGGAGAGACTTGAAGTGATCTCCCAATTCGTGGAAGATCGTAAGGCGATCTATTTACAGGAGCACAGAGACGCTAGCACCGAGGTAGAGAAGTTTATCTGGTCGGAAATGATCGGGTTACTCGACGAAGTATCGGCGCTGCTGGATCAGGCGAGTCTCTAGCTTTTTATTACTGCTCGATTGTCAGGATTCAAAGTAATTAGTTATATTTACTTTATAATTTAAAAACAGAAACAGATGACTAAAGGGAAATTAGATAAACTAATTAGACAATCGAATAGCAAGTATGCTGCAGTACGCGAAAGGGTCGCCGGGAATCCTAGTTGCCCGATAGACTGGCTAGACCGACTCTCGAGGGATGAGGACTGGAACGTACGCGAAGGGGTCGCCCAGAATCCTAATTGCCCGATAGAGGTCCTAGTCGGTCTCATTGGGGGCCCGTACTCTGACGTCAGAGAGGCGGCAATCCAGGCGTTCAGTCGTCGTAAGGAGACGGCGACGCCTGAAGAGAGAGACTTCATTAAAGATTATGAAGCATTAGTTAAACTTGGACTAATCTAGTCTCTTGACTTTTTACTCCGTAGAATTGTCAAGCGTCAATTATTCTTTGTATATTTACTTATAATTAAAAAGCAGAAAAGATGAAAAACATAGGGCCTAGAGCAACCGACTTTATTCTATTTGCGGAGAAAGCACTGACTCCCAATCTAGAATACATGAACTCGAAGGACGGAGGGATTGATTTCGTAGGAGAAGTAGCCTCTCCGTTTGATTCTACCCACCTTGAGCAGATCTTTATAGATCATGTAAATGAGTCAGTAAAAAAGATTGGTATTGGCGAGAACAACATAGGAATAGTATATCGTGAGATCGGATCGTGGCTTAGAGAAGGTCGAGAATACATGACAGCGTTTGCGGATCAGGCTTCCTGGGATAGAGTAAGAGATTTCGCGAAGGAAGTCGGTATGCCCATCATAGAAATACAAGATCCTGAATATCCAGTCTATGATTTTTACTTATTTGATATTTCAATGTAATAATTAAAACAGATAATCATGAACGTAAATGATGCATTAGTCGACCTAATAGAAGCTGGAGCAGACATCGAACAGATCGGAGAAAACTCGTTCCTAGTAACGGATAACGGCTTCCATGGTTTCTTAGAAGAGACCGATCCTTTCACAGTTGACGGCGAGGATATTTTAGAAATGTGGGAACAATATATCGAGTAGCCAAGATCCAACTACTGAGTCTCTTGACTTTCGTTATCACAGGATTGTCAAGTATCGGGAATTTTGGTTATATTTACTTATAATTTAAAACATAAAGCAGATGACTAAAGAAGAATTTAAAGCCGGCGTCCTATTCTTAATTAAGGTAAGGAATGATTATCAATTTGATCTGGAAAGCCCAGATTACTTGGGATTCCTAAACTGTGGAGAGGAAATCACAGACGATCCTGGATTCCTGGCGGTTGCAAAGAACCCCAATGAGTTTGAGTCAATCATGGAAGAATTAGGCCTTACCACAGAGAGTGGCATAGATACAGATGAAACAGTATTCACACTAATCTAAAAACCAAGATATGACACAGGAACACGCGCAGACGATTGGCCAGATCATCGATCGATTTGATTTTGGAAAGGTACACGACTACATGGTAAAGACAGACTGGAAGTGGTTCGATGAGGTACCTACTCAGGAGGACTTGAGAAGAACTGCCGCCCGACTCCTAGTGGAGGCACAGATGGACCCAAAGGATATCGTGTCAATGGGAACAGGCGGATTCAGAGTCTATAAGCTGCCATGGGGATTGGAGCTAGTATTCGCGATGAATCGTAGCGGAAGCTTCTAGCCGTGTCTCTTGACTTTTTCTGCCGGGATTTTCAAGTATCGGGAATTTTGGTTATATTTACTTATAAATCAATTAAAACTAAAGCCATGACAGGAGAAAAAGAAAAGGTATTTAGGTATTATACACTCGATACTCACACGGAGGTTATCCCCGAAGATCTAACCTCGGAGGAGAAACGAGAACTTGGGATAGACGAGAACCTCTTCGCTCACTTCAACGAGATAGGTTTTTCTACCCCGGTTAATTCCAACGCATGGGAAGAAGACTGCTTTAATGTACTTATTGGAGATACTCCAGATACCGAGGAGGTCGATGTTCTTTTGCTTCCTATATCTAGATTGCCCAAAAGATTCGAAGCGACCTATAGGGATATTGTAAAGGAAAGAGAAAAATATTCTTCATAGGTTTTTTCCTACGAGGGGATTTGTACTTTAGCTTCATAACCAATTAGAATCAATAAAATGACAGAAAGACAAGAATGGTACACCGAAAAATGGAGCGATCACGACTTCAACAAAGAGATACTCAAGTATCCAAAGATCAGCATAACTGGTCACTTTCCAAGCAAGGGAGAGATTCGATTATGCGGTCCTAAAGAGGATATCGAAGAATTAATCAAGAGATTGATCAGACTACAAGTTCGACAATAATATGGCAAAATGCAAGTGCGGTAATCAGATCCCAGAAAAGAGGGTCGAGATGGGATACAAAACTTGTGTAGAGTGTTCCACTGAAGAGAAATACGGTTTTATAGATGTCATCTACCATAAGACGGGTAATACGATAGAGATTCTCCCGGCTGAAGATGCTAAGAAGATGAGGGAACTAACAAAACGGAGAGGCTTTGGTTCCATGTCTTCTCTGAGAGGCGGAAGCGGAGGCGGGAGTGGAATCACTATCAGTTCGCATCGAAACTACCCCACACAAGCTGACTTTGATAAGGTAGGAGAAGATGCTATGAAAGAGTACGAAGCATTTGGTTTAAAGGAGGCTGTTGAAGTTATAGAATCCTATTTCAAGAAAGAGAAGATTACGCCTCTTCAAAAGAAAACCTTGATAGCTATATTTGAACACCTTGAAAATCCTACACTGCCTAAAGAGGAAAAAACTATTTACTGGAAACCGGAGTGTAACGAACCAAAACCTCTTGTCGACCCAGAGATTGAAGAAGCTATGAAACAGTGGAAATGGTGGAAGTAGACGATATAATCTATGAGTGACTGTGTCTCTTGACTATCGTTATCACAGGATTTTTCAGGTTTAAATTAAAATTAGTATAATTACTTATAAATAAAAAGAAATATGAAAATTTTAAGAGTAATAGTATATGTATTATTTTTAGTCTCCTCTGGTGTCTTAATCTATACTAGTCGTAGTAGTAGACTAGATACTGAAAAAGAAAACTATAAACTAAGTAAAGTTATAAAAGATAAAGAGTCTAAGATTAATGATCTAGAGTCTGAGATAGAGATACTAGAAGATCAGATATCTGAAAGAGAGATGGAGATAAAATTCTGGGGTATGAAATATGACTCAATAAATAATAAAGTTAAATAACATGGAAGATAAAAAAATGGATCGACCTCATCTCTTGACTTTCGTTATCACAAGATTTTCAGGTTTAAATTAAAATTAGTATATTTACTTATAATTAAAAACATGAAAACAATGGATTTTTATCGAGACAAACAATCAGGTAGAGTAGTTACCGAATCAGAAATGTTAAGCATGGTAGATGAAGATGATAATTTAGATTCGTTCTATCTAATTGGAGATTTTCCGAGCCGTGGCGATGCCCTGATGTTCTTAAACCCACGCCCCACGTGTGAACATAAAAGAACCTATGTTGCAGTGAGACACGTGTCAGGAATTCAATTAGTAAAATGTTCTGATTGTGGGCAAAAACTCTAATATAATTTTTAAAAAGAAAGTAAAAAACATTAAAATAAAATAAAAATCGAAAAATTCGGAATCTATAAAATCACTGGAGACAGTGAACTTATCGAAAAACTCCTTGGAAACGATGATGTTCCATTTCCAGAATCAAGATTCTTAGTTTTATCAGTTATCAAAAGTAACTCGCCGCGTCTTTCACAAGTTGAAGCAATACTTGAGGACTTTAATGGAAAATTTGATTTAGACGGAGAGCCGGCGTATTTCTCAGTAGCAAACTTCAAGAAGATAGCTGAATTTGAAGGAATGATTGCTACAGGAAAAGTATTATAAAACCAATTAAAACAAAAGCAGCATGGCGACACGAAGCAGAATTGCAGTAGAATTAGAAAAAGGAAAAGTTATCTCCGTTTACTGTCACAACGACGGCTACATTGATGGAGTTGGTGAGAGACTCATGGATCGTTTTCCAAACGGCACAGATCCGGTAGAGGTAGCCAGTTTCGTCAAGGAAGGGGACCGCAGTACGATAGATCTATCTTATAAGGAGTGGCGAGACGAGAAGTGTCCTCCTAAGCGACACGAATCAGTCGCCGATTTTTTCGGTGGAGACATCGAGGAGTATGGATACTTGTACACGGCAGAGGGAGAGTGGTTGGTGAAGAAGGTATACTCACAATTTGAGAAGGACCCAGTTCAATTGGCTTACATACTAAGCGGAACCGTAAATATCTAAGAGCATGTGGTACGAGATAAACGTTAGCAAGGATGGTCAGCACTACTTTGCCACCCATGAGAGATCGATCACAACGATCGACAGGGCAGTCGAGATTAGAGACAGACTCAAGTTGGCCATGCCTGAAGAGGAGGGCTTTGAATACACCATCACCCAGTGGCAGAAGACTGGGATAAAGGTAACGAGCTAGGTCGGTTTTCTGCTTTACCGATCGAGGGTCAGCGCAAGCTGGCCCTTTTTTTGGTTTACTCCGTAGTGACTGTATCCCAGTGTCTCTGGACTTTTGTTATCACCCAATTGTCAAGCATCAGTTATTCTTTGTATATTTACTTATAATTAAAAAGCAGAAAGATGAAACTTAGAATCAATGACAACCTGCACATCATCAATGGTGACATCATAAGTTATTCTACAGTAGTAGGTCGACTTACTTCCACCGGAATAGTTGCCAACGGTAAGTACAGCAGGTCCACGACCAAGCACTTTGGTAAGATCTCTCACATGACGGGTTTAGCCATTCGATACGTTACAGAACAGCAGCAATACTTTTCATGGTATTCGTATGGCATTAAGTGTAGGATCGAATCGTGTGTCAGTCCGACAGCGTCAGTTACGATACTCTCAAAAATAAAGGCCGGTTCGTCAGACCTGACTGCGGCATCGATCATGGCACTGCCTGAACTTAAAGAAAGAGACCGTTCAAAGTGCATCACACAGTTGGAGGAGATGGGAGTCACTAGAGACATGATGGACGATATCTTAACTTTAATCACTCTTGGCCTGGTCTAGGACTGGGAGCAGGCGTCTCTTGACTTTTTGCTCAGCAGAATTGTCAAGCATCAGTTATTCTTTGTATATTTACTTATGTTAAACTAATAAAAAAGCAGAATGAAAAAGAAGGTAATCATCCTTAGGTTCGGTGCTTCGATGCCGACTCAAAAAGAATTTGGTATTATGGACAAGATAACGGGCGGAACTCGTAGGGCGACGGGATGCGGCACGCCGTTTGGAGTCCTCTCCATAGCCGAGACCCGCATGTCGCCCAAGGAGATAGCTGACCTGTTTGATCAGGTGGCCAAGGAACACGACGATGCCCTACCCGTCATCGTATTCGAGGCAGACGGCACGACCGGATACAACTTCGATCCGTTCTTCTTTCACCACTTTGAGGAGTGCGACCAGGAGTTCGATAGGGAATTCGGTACACCTAGCACCCAGTGCACCCTGAGCTTGGACGAGTTATTAGACCTGGTAAAGGCAAAGGGCATGGCCAACATGACAACGGAAGAACTAAAGAGACTAAAAGAACTGTCTAAAAAGTTTTAACAGTCATCAGTTTTTTAGTATTATAGTAAAGTCAAACCAATAAAATAAAAGTAAAATGATTGAGATCAAAGGAGGAAGAAAGGAGCAAGTGGTTCGCCAGTGGTTTAACGATGCCCATGACGGAATCGTGCCTAGAGCCAAAGTATTAGACATGTTCAACGAGTTTGAATTGGTACCAAAGGACGAGGATATCTCCTATGGACTCTTTAATGGAGTGATTAAAAAGATCCAGGCTGAGGGCCATGGTGCGAGCTCAGTGTCGACGTCCGATCAGGGTGAACCTCGTCTAATTCACTCCGTAGTAGAACCCAACATCATCAGGGTGGAGGACATGGAGTTTCCAAACTTTGGATTATTCCGAACGGGCAAGAAGATCGACGATCTCTTCTCAGACCATGAGGAGGGCGGCGGGCTCTATGGCGGTACCGTAAACATAGTCATCGGCGAGTCGGGTGTCGGCAAGTCGACCGTGATGTTGGACCTTCTAGCGTCAGTCGTAGAGCAGAATCCAGAGGCCAAGATACTCTACATCTCCAGTGAGATGACCCGCAACGATATCATGTTCTATTACAAAAAGACACCGGCCATCGGTAAGGTACCCACCCTACTCCTGATGGACTATGTAAAGAATGGCCAATTGGCCAGCGTACTCGAGAAGAGTTTCAATGGCGAGCACGATATCATACTGCTGGACTCCTATCAGGACGTGCTTGTAAAATTAAAAGAGGTGCACGGTTGGAAGTCCACCAAGGCCGAGAGCTGGTTGACTAACATGATGATCGACGCTGCAGAAAAATGTGGCAACGCAGTCTTGGCAATCCAGCACATGACTAAGGGCGGTCAGTATGTTGGTTCTACCTATCTTAAGCATGCGACCACTGCCATGTTGGAGATCCGATTCGACCTAAGCGGAGCGCGCTACATCGAGTTCTCAAAGAACCGTAGGGGAGGCAGCGGCACCGGTAAAAGACTCTACTATAAGTTGGACGAGGAGGGCGCAGTAGTGTACGACGTGGCTCGCTTTGCCGAGACGGAGGAGATGCGTAACTTTGAAAACGTCGAGACCCTACGTCAGCAAGACCTGACCAACCGTTTTGAGAGCATCTTCTTGGGCGGTGCCAGGGAAGTAGAGGACGGGGACTCCGTAGAAGAGGCAATAGGCCTGGACCTAATCGGGGTCGAAGAAAGTGAGGACTAAATTTTAATCCTTACCCGATAAATAGTATCATAGTAAAGTCAAACCAAAAAATAAATTTAAAAATGAGAGAAGTAACTAACAACCAATTTAACGAGATCCGATCCACCTTAACTGCTAATGAGCATGCTACCAAGCAGGTGCCGATCTCAGCGATCAAATTGACCGATCATTCATTCGCTACCAACCAGATCGAGATCGGCGGCCAACCTGTCAAGGTGAGCCAAGGATTCTTCTTACGCTTGGCCAGCATGTTAAAGATGAACGCATCCCTGACCAGAGAGTTCATGAAGAACGACAACGGCAAGGTGGCAGCGGCGATGATGAACGCTCTTAACGAGTATCGTCGTACCGCTGGAGGCAAGGACGTGCTAGTGATCGCCAATCCTGAGACCAGGGAGGTGATCGACATCTGTGATCCAAAGAGATATCGACGCTTGACCAACGAGTCCCTGTTCGACATGACCGAAAGGATCATGAATGAACACCCGTCACTGACGATAGAGACCATCGACTTGAGTCCAAACGGCGGCACTGCCATGATCAACTTCCTAAACTCAGAGGAGGTAGGATTTCCAGGAGCGGGCAAGGACGAGTTCTTTAAGTTTGGCTTCTCGATCGTGCAGACTTCAAAGGACACGATAGTGGAAACATATAACCAAAGACTTGTCTGTGCTAATGGGCTTAGAGTGAGCCTAGGAAGCGGAGCGATCGGCGGTAACAACGCAATAAACTTCGAGGAGAAGTTTCGTCTAGGCGGCACCGAGGCCGATGACATCCGAACATTCCTAAACCGAGTGGACGCGATGAAGAATGCGGGCTTTGTGCCTGGCGGGTTCAGCTCAGCCATTCAGAGCGCGATCAGCACCAAGGCCAGCCTAGCTGAGGTAGAGAGCGCGATGATGTTGGCTCAACGCAAGGTAAGGGAAGAGGATCCCCAGTTCAAGAAGAACTTTATCGACACGCTAGGACGTAACTACTTCGACGGTCACCGAGACACGATGGCCCGACTTGCTCAAAAGGGCATGGATCCATACAAGCTGAACGACAAGCAGAAGAGCTTTATCAAGACGGGTCAGTCGGTATGGGACGTGGTAAACTCCTTGACCTACCTAGGTTCCAATAACTCAGGAATCGAATTGGACAGCAAGCACGAGTTAAAGGCAGAGGCTGGATACTTATTCGCTAAGGGCACGGGTGCAGGTTTCGACCTACAGTTCGCTCAGTACGCGCAACTATAAGTTGGTTTGACGACTAGGAGAGGGAGCTTCGGCTCCTTTTTTTGTGCCCAATTTTTACTCCGTAGTCCGGGTCTCTGGTATCGCGCGTCGTAATGCACCCGCCCGTACACGGGAGCATGCCTGGGTCTCTGGCTTTCCCTGCTCGCTGGGACCTCGAGAGGCCGATACACCATGGAGCCCAGAGCCCAATCTAGAGGGGCACCCTTTCCCTTGGCGAGGCTACCTCATCCTACTGGTAAGTTTCTATATAAACAAGAAGAGGGTCCCTTAGGAGGACCCTGCTAGACTGAAGCATTTCAGTACTGTCATCGACCTTGGCCGCGATAGGCTTTCACGTAGTTCTTGCCCCGTTTAGAGACGCTGCGTTTAGTCTTTGCGTGGATGCCCGGTCTCTTCTTCTTTGGGTTAGGTGACCAGTTATTAGCTGTCACACCCGCCTTCTTAGCTGCCATACTCCCCCATTTTTAGGTTATTTATCCTGACAGACTGAAGATTAGAAGTCTTTTAGTAATATCCCCAACGCGGATTCTCCGTCAAATGTTTTTACCGCACGCACGTAGATTGTGTAGTTTTTATTGTTGAGGTAGGCAAAACCATTGAGGAAGATGAAGAAACACGCGTTGGTGGAGTCGTACTCCGTACTACTCCAATAAGCACCGGTGCGATTGAGATTAGGGAGCTTCTCCATATTCGGATACAGGGTCTCCTTAAGCTCTTCAATGGTCGGAAGCCTCCAGCCTGGTCCTAGCTCCTTGACTCTCTTCATAGCCGTTGCCCAATTCATCTTACCTAGGTCCTCTGGCCATACCTGTAAGTTTTCTATTATAATGGGCATCATCCTTTTAAAATTCTTTTAATAGTAGCTCTAGCGCAGCTCCTCCGTCAAATGTTTTTACCGCACGCACATAGTAGGTGGTGAGATTATTGTGGTAGAGGGCATACCCATTGGAGAAGTTGAAGATCCACGCGTGGTTTGCATAGTACTCCGAACTACTCCAATAGATACCGGCTTTGAGATCAGGAATCCTTTTCATATTCGGATACAGAGTCTCCTTAAGCTCTTCAATGGTCGGAAGCCTCCAGCCTTCGCCTAATTCTTTGACCCTTTGAGTAGCCTCGTCCCAAGTCATCTCGCCTAGGTCCTCTGGCCATACCTGTAAGTTGTCTATTATAATTGGCCTCATCCTTTTAAAATTCTTTTAGTAATAGATCTAGCGCCGTGTCTCCAGTAAGGTCCCTGACTGGGCGTACATGGAAGGGGAAGTGGTTCTTATGGGAGTAGTAGGCAAACCCATTGGAGAAGATGAAGGTCCACGTGTTGTATGCATCGTACTCCGAACTACTCCAATGAGTGCTATGTTTGAGATCAGGAATCTGGTCCCGATTCGGATACAGGGTCTTCTTAAATTCCTCTTTTGTCGGTAACCGCCAGCCTTCGCCTAATTCTTTGACTTTCTGGGTAGCCTCGTCCCAAGTCATCTCGCCAAGGTCCTCTGGCCATACCTGTAATTCCCCTATTATTATCGCGTCTCCCATAAAGATATTTATCACATGAGATCCGATAGATCCCGTTTTTCCGGTGTCTCTGGCTTGTCCTCCCAATTGGGCGTGATCTTGCCGGGATGCTCGCGTCTCTGCTTTTTCCTAGGCACGGGCAGGGTCTCAGCTCCTAGCTTGTCTAATCTGTCCACTCCTGCCTTTAGGAGGAGATTGGTCAGGTCCTTCTCCTGTTCGAGCTGATACTCCGGTACCTGAATGGCCCGGTTGATCACCACCACCTCTACACCATAGTACTTAAACCAGGCAGGAAAGAGCTCCCAGCCGACCCTAGCTAATCTGTCTGGCGTCTCTACCACTATCACCGACACCCGCTTTTTAATCACGTCCTGAATGAGCTCATGCAGGCCGGGCCTCCAGTCTAGAGAGAAGTCAGTCGCTGGACACCAGTCGTCGTAGAGCTTTTCCAGAGAGATGCCCCGTTGCAGGCACCACTGACGTACCGTCTGCTGCTGTCTCTGCATGAGTTCCCGGTCGGACTCCGTAGTCCCGGCTACCCTACAGTAGGCTACCGTCCAGTTCTCCTTCTGTATCTTCTTTCCCATTAAGGCATAGACGTCATCGTCCCAGTACATCACCTTGCCATTGGGCATCTTGGTGGTCCTGAGCTTGCCCTCGTTACGCCACTTGCGGCAAGCGTTATAGCTACACTGCAAGGTCGCCATTACCTCTTTTACGTACATGCTACCCTTTTCTTATTATTTATCTTGCTCAGGCTTGCCACAAGGAGTTCACGTGAGTAGCCGAATAGCACAAGTAGCAAGGATGGCAGCTAGTGTGGCAGTCCCAAGAAGTTCCCGTTCGGGACTCCGTAGTAAGCGTAGGTTGCCCTTGCGACATTACGGCTCACTTAAGGGATATCGGAGTGCAGTCAACTGACACCCATGGCGGGAGGTCTGGGGTAGGGCTATTGCTGGATTGGGGGCCTCTATTGTCCATAGGATACGCCGTTCCTGGGTCTCCTGTTAGTTGGTGTCTCGGGTCTAGAGACTAGTTCTCTATTTCTTTTTATCGTGTTTCTGAGTATCTTGGTATCTGGTGCTGGACTCCGTAGTAAGAGTAGCTGATCTATTTCTTTAATTTTATCAAATAACCATTCTACTGCTGTCTGTTTCATTTTATTCTGATTTAAAGGTTAATAAACATTAGCTCTTCAGCTTTCTACTCCCAGCCCCGAGGAATCGTATATAACTTAGCCCGTCTCACCGCTGTGTGGGTACTGAAGTTTACTAATGTCTTTTTCTTCTTATTCTGATTTAAAGGTTAATAAAATGTTTCCTAAATAAGTCACATCTTCCAATTCAAATTCATCTACAACCAATTTAGTTAATGCTTCTTGGTGATACTCATACTCTCGAGTAATTCTCTCTTCAAAGTAATACCGTTTGTCATTAAACCAAAGAAATTTTGATACTCCATTAACTGTTTGTCCAATGTCAAACACATCTCCATTTTTAATTACATTCATCTTGTTCTGATTTAACCGTTTGAAACCAAGCCTCTTTCTGTATGTAGGGTTTACTCATCGACATTGAATCGAATGAGAAGGACATTACCTCAGATTCTATTATAGTAAATTCAATATCCTCTATTTGAAAGGTCTCCAGCTTCTTGTGTTGGCGACTCTCTTTATTAGGAAAGTAAGGACCGAAGTTACCTAGTGTTCTATAGATACCGGTCTGAATAAGAAAGTCTTTAGCACGAGTCATATCTCCTCGTTGTTCTTCGTTTCCGTTGATGTATTTCTTTGGTTGTTTCATCTTATTCTGATTTAAAGGTTAACTCATCTAATTTTATCTGGTACTCTTTACCATCTTTGAAGCCTTTTAGGTATTCTTCTGCCTTTTGACTTCTCTCTTTTGCTTTGGCTTGTTCAAATCTTTCAATAAAATCTGTATGAAGACCTCCAAAATCTTTACACATTTCTTTAAATTCATTTTCTAACCATTCTACTGCTGTCTGTTTCATATTTTAAAAATTACTTTTAATTACAAATTTTAATTCTCCGTTTATTTCTGATTCCGTAAAAGTTCTATATCCTGTTAATCTATATGGTTCATCATCGTCAACCATAGTAGGTCTGATTTCACCATATTCTAATTGATAAAATGCAAAGCAAGGTTCATCGAACCCAAGGGATTTTAATTTAAGTGCCAACTGGTATGGTACGAATTCTCTGTTCATGTAGCTATGATACTATAGAGAGGTGATAAATAAAAAAAAACCATACCAATGAACGATAGAATATTAAGCTTTAGAGAGTTTATTAGAGTCAATGAGTCTGATACTACTGCGGTTGCTGCCAACGACGAGATCATCGGCAAGATTATTAGCGCCCTGTTTAGGGAAGGAGCCGGGGCTGCGACCTACGTGCAGGATGAGTTTGGGATATTGGGTTCCCTGTTCAATGCTGAGCTCACTAAACCAAATAAGGAGGCCGATTATTATGCCGAGGGTGCATTCGGCCATCGGGTGTGGGACAATGTGCGGCGTGGGTCTTCTGGGACTAATGAGGGCATCATTCAACGCAACGTCTTTGTGATGATAAACAGCTACCTAAAGTACCTATACCCCAAGAAGGAGAGCATGGTTAGGGCGTATGGCGGCGAGGGTAAGCGCTATCCCAATCTCTCAGTCAGTAGCTTCGATAGCGTGCAAAGTCTGCTGACCGGCCTGGGACTGAGCGGCGATGCGGTCTTTGGCAAGTACTGGAAGAACCACAACGAGTATTCGTATGAACCGGGTGTTCTGGTTAGGGCACGGGGATTGGACGACAGCTCGGCTCAAGGCTCGACCTATTAAATGGGCTCTCCCTGTGACCCATATCTGCCCTTCCTGATCCTATTTTGAATGATCCTAAGGGACCTTATGTCGTGGCAATGGAGCACGTCCTGTGCTAGGTCCAGTCGCGTTACGGGTTGTTCAAATCGAAGCCTTAGCTCTCGGGTGTGTTCTAGATAGAGCTGGTCGTCGATGGAGTCAAAGTCTTGGTGCACCCTGTGGCCGTGGATCACCGTTGCATGGGTACGACCAAAGATCTCGCCTATCTGGTGGTAGGTGAGTCCCCTATCACGCAACAGGTTGAAGAGAAAGTATCGCGGATATGCCTGGTCTCGACGGCGGCCCTTAAAGAGTTCAAGGTGATGTTCGATCCACTGGATAAGTTCGACAGTATTCATGTAGCTATGGTACTAAAATGAGGAATGGGATAAAACAAAACCCGTCTAATTTTAAGAGTATTAGATTAGACGGGCAGATAAATAACTAGAAAAGAAAGACACATGCCACTAATAACCCGGCTGGCAAAAGGCGAAAAACTCACCATCCAGGAGATGGACGACAACCTGCTCTACTTGGAGAGCATAGCCGGTGTTCTAGGTCCAGTTGGTCCTCAAGGTCCGGCAGGTGCTAACGGTGCTGATGGTGCACAAGGTCCAATAGGATTAACAGGACCACAAGGTCCTGCGGGTCCAGCAGGTCCACGAGGAGAACAAGGTCCAGCAGGTGCTAACGGTGCTGATGGTGCACAAGGTCCTCAAGGAGATCAAGGTCCAGCAGGTGCTGATGGTGCACAAGGTCCTCAAGGAGATCAAGGTCCAGCAGGACCAGCAGGTCCACAAGGTCCAACAGGAGATACAGGTGCTCAAGGTCCAGCGGGCCCAACCGGAGCAACTGGAGCTACCGGGCCTCAAGGAGCGACTGGAGCAACTGGAGCTACTGGGCCTCAGGGAGCGACGGGAGCAACAGGGGCTACCGGACCTCAAGGTCCAGCAGGCGACCCAAGCCTATTTCAAGTAGACGGAAACGACAACATTTTAGTTGATAGTATTTCTTTAAATGGTACTACAACAGGAAACAACAACGTTGCTTTAGGTGCAAGTGCTTTACGAAGCAATACAACAGGAAACTATAACGTTGCTTTAGGTCAAAGTGCTTTATATTCAAATACAACAGGAAACAATAACGTTGCTTTAGGTCAAAGTGCTTTACGAAGCAATACAACAGGAGTTACCAACGTTGCTTTAGGTCGAGATGCTTTACAAAACAATACAACAGGAAACTATAACGTTGCTTTAGGTCAAAGTGCTTTACTTTACAATACAGAAGGAAACTATAACGTTGCTTTAGGTCAAATTGCTTTACGAAGCAATACAACAGGATATCAAAACGTTGCTTTAGGTGCACGTGCTTTATATTCAAATACAACAGGAAACAATAACGTTGCTTTAGGTCTAAGTGCTTTACTTTACAATACAGAAGGAATCAACAACGTTGCTTTAGGTCAACGTGCTTTACGAAGCAATACAATAGGAAACAACAACGTTGCTTTAGGTCCAGATGCTTTACTTTACAATACAGAAGGAAAAAACAGCGTTGCTTTAGGTGCAAGTGCTTTACGAAGCAATACAATAGGAAACAACAACGTTGCTTTAGGTCCAGATGCTTTACTTTACAATACAGAAGGAAAAAACAGCGTTGCTTTAGGTGCAAGTGCTTTACTTTACAATACAACAGGAAACAATAACGTTGCTTTAGGTCTAAGTGCTTTACGAAGCAATACAACAGGATATCAAAACGTTGCTTTAGGTCAAAGTGCTTTATATTCAAATACAACAGGAAACAATAACGTTGCTTTAGGTAATGCTGCTTTACAAAATAATACAACAGGAACCACAAACGTTGCTTTAGGTGCAAGTGCTTTACTTTACAATACAACAGGAAACAATAACGTTGCTTTAGGATATAGCGTTCAATCAGGTGACTTTTCAGGTTCAATTATTTTAGGAGCAGAAGCTGCAGCAACAGATAATGGACAATTAGTTTTAGGTTCCGTAAATTACCCAATTGGGCCAGTTGAAACAGAATCTTTAACTTCAAATAAAACCCTAGAAATAAACTTAAACGGTAACTTATATAAAGTACTAATGTATCAAGCTTAATTAAAAAACAAATAAAATAAAATGGAAAACAAAACACCAAACTCAGAAAAATCAGTTAGCGCGGCTTTTGATTCAGTTAATTTAATTAACAGACTTGTTGCAGAAACAGCAGACGACAAGAAAAAAGCAAATATAGAACGCAATGTTAAACATTTAGAATTAATGTTAACAAAAGAATTCTTTACAACGGCTTTAACTCCAACTCAAAAATCTGAAATAGAGGCTTGTATTACAGCAGGAAATTCGTATATTGCTTAATTAAAAAATAAAATTTATGATTTACTGGTTTACTGGCCAGCCTGGTGCTGGAAAAACAGTCTTAGCTACTGCTTTAAAGCAAGATCTAGATGATGTATTTCACATTGATGGAGACGATTTACGTGTAATATTTGAAAACCATGATTACAGTGAAACAGGTAGGAGAAAAAATATTGAGTTAGCACAACACTTAGCTCATTTTCTTCACAACAAAGGAAAGAATGTTGTTGTGTCACTGGTTTCACCTTATCTAGATCAACGTGAATGGTTCAAAACTAAAATCGGAGATTCAATAAAAGAATTTTACATTCATACTACTGAGATGAGAGGTCGAGAAAATTTCCACGTTGAAAATTATCAACAGCCATCCGAAAATTATTTAGATATAGACACTACAAACATTTCGGTAGAAGAGTGTTTGAACCAAATTAAAAGTTATGCAAAATTGGGATAAAAAAATCCATGTTAAATCCTCACTTAAACCAAAACCAACACAATACGCCCTATTCATAGGTAGGTGGCAGCCTTTACATGAGGGACATAAGGCATTATTTCAACAGGCCCTAGATGAAGGAAAAAATGTTTGGATTGCAATTCGAGACGTGGAAACAACAGAATCAAATCCGTTTGACGCACAACTTGTACTTCAAAACATAAGCAACGAATACAAGGAACTTTGTGGACAGGGCAGAGTTAAAGTAAGCATTATACCTGACATATGTTCTGTTGAGTTTGGAAGAGGTGTTGGGTACGATATCATAGAACACATTCCTCCAACCCAAGTGGGTGAAATATCAGCAACTAAAGTTAGAGAACGGTTACGTAAAGAAGGTAAGTTATGAAGTTTCAACGATTCCAAATAAGGTTTAATACAGTATCCAAATGCAAAGATGATCGGTGGAGACTAATTACTGATGGAAAAGAAATGCTGGTTTCAAACATTTTTATTGATGGTCATACATACACAACAAAGGATTGGGTTGAGAATATCCAAGATTACAAGTGGCACATCAGCTGTGACGGATACGTTAAAGTTAAAAACAATACTGCTTACGTCACGACGATAAAAGAAGAATCTGTTGTGACTCGTCACATATTAAAAACTCTTTCGTATAGAATCTTAGGTACCGCTACGACCGTAATCACAGCATATCTGTTAGGTGCATCACTTCAACTCTCGTCTTTATTGGGTGTTGGGGAGTTAATACTGAAACCAGTAATCTATTTTACACACGAAAGGATCTGGTATAAATACATTAAAATAAAAAAGAAATGGTAAAAAAAGTATTCTTCAATGCCTCTCTCCCACGAGCAGGATCAACTCTATTGCAGAACTTGTTAATGCAAAACCCCGAAATTTATTCAACTCCAACCTCTGGTGTAGTTGAGTTTCTATTGACTGCTCGTTCAATCTATACAACAGGTGATGCCTTTAAAGCACAAGACCCAAAGGAAATGGAAAAGGCATTCCATGGTTTCTGTAGAGAAGGGTTATACGGTTACTTTAATGCTCTAACGGATCGTCCTTACGTTATTGATAAAAGTAGAGCATGGACAGGCAATTTCCGTTTTGCCAATTTCATTGAACCTGGGGCAAAGGCCATAGTAATGGTTCGTGATTTAAGAGGCATATTTGCCTCAATGGAAAAAAATTACAGAAAAAATCCGCATAAAGATCCACAAATCGTAAACGGAGCTCAACTCCAAAACATGACAACAGACTCTAGACTACAACACTTTTCAGTCGCACCACCAATAGGTCCTGCGCTAGAGTGGTTATATGATTCTCACACACAAGGATATGATAGTCATTTTCTATATATACGATTTGAAGACTTTACTTTAAACCCAGAGACAGAGCTACAGAGGGTGTATGACTATTTAGAAATTCCATATTTTAAACACGACTTTGAAAATGTAGAACAATTAACACACGAAAACGATGTTATACATGGAATATTTGGAGACCACAAAATACAACCCACAATTAAACCCGTAACACAGGATTATACGAGCATTTTAGGATTTCATAATTGTGATACCATTAAGCACCACTATGCTTGGTATTTTAATAAGTTCAACTACGTTTAACTGTTCTTGCTTTCACAAGTAGTCTCAGTTTATCTTTAGCTCAGGGTCTTTATGTTAAGCTCTATTCTTCAAGTAGAGCCCTTAATCGCTGGATCTCAGCGATCACGTCGTCGCCTAATTCGATCTTTGACATCATGCTGAGATCTACCACTTGTGAGTACAGTAGATCTATCAATTCCTGTTGTACTTTAATTTTTTCTTTATCTTCCATCTTGCTCTGATTTAGTTTAAGTTATTAATTAACTTGTTTCTTAAACTAACAACCGCTATCTCACGGTCGGCTTCCCATACTATGAGTTTAAATTCCTGTTCTGAGAAAGTCTCTGCTATTCTCATTTCTAACATTTCCTCCTCCCAGTATTCTCCTCGATCCTCGTACCAGTGTTCGAGCTCTCCGCCGCTAAGAAAATAGATCGCTACCTCTCGTAAGTCATCCCAAGCAGTAAGCACGGCACGGTCCTCGTCCGATAGCTTGCCCGGTAGGTTAGGTATCACCACTGCTCGGCAGGTCTTACGACCGACTTGGTCTCCCCACCATATCCTGACCCTTTCTCCGATCGGGTGAGGTTCACGTTCCACCTCGACCCAGTCTCCTGGATCGACCAGATAATCGCGGATAAATTCCTCGATCTTTCGAGGATCCTTTGATCGGGCAAAGTCCTCACTCGGCATCCAGTTCCAATATTCCTGAGCTACAAGTTCCTTAAACGTTTTCATGTGCTAATTATACTATTTTTAGGGTGACTATTAAAATAAATAACCTATATGAAGCACATCTTATCCATGAGCAGGTGGTTGGTAGAGAATAGAGAGTCAAACGTCGATCGACTTGTTGCACTTTCTCACAATTCAAGTGACACCATGAGAGCGATCGCAGCTGGCGATCCGGAAACTCCAGTAGAGGTCTTGGAAGAGTTAAGTAGAGATCGTATGTCAGACGTTCGATTTGCAGTCGCTGGGAATCCAAGCACGCCAGACCATGTGTTAATGAGATTGGCTAAAGATGAGATGTGGATGGTTCGATATCATACTGCCACCAATCCAAACTTACCAAATGCCTCCATGATTGAGCTTGCGACTGATGATGATTATCTAGTTAGAGAAGGAGCAGCTGAAAATCCAAACCTAACTTCTGGCCTATCTCAAAGGCTAAGCCAAGACGAATCAGTGGGAGTAAGAAGAAACCTCGCTGAGAATCCAAGCACAGGGCCAGAAATTCTAAGAGAACTTGCGAAGAGCGGCATACCCATTCGAAGAGCAGTGGCTTCAAATCACAATGCGTCAGTCGATCTGCTAGTTAAACTCATGTCTGATCCGACCGACTCGATAAACACAGCGGCTAAACTAAACCTAGAAAAACGTCGGGATACTGCAAATTCAGAAGAATTACAGAAGATCGAAGACGCCATTACTCTAATGGACTTGGGTCTGTTAGAATCTCGGCAGCTGATCTCGGGTGATCAATCAGCTGCCGAAGATCCGGGGACTTCCGCTGAATTTCTAGATCGGCTCTCCCACTCAGAGAGCGCGGTAATACGTAAAAATGTCGCCAAGAATCCTAATGCATCGGCCGACGCCTTAGACCGACTCGCCGGAGATAATAATCGATGGATACGCCGAGAGGTCGCTAAAAATCCCAATACTTCGTTTGAAGCTCTAAACCGGCTCTCCATTGATGAGGATGCGCGCGAAGAAGTCGCAGCAAATCCTAACTGTCCGGTTGACTTATTAGATCGACTCTCTAATGATGAGAATTGGCGTGTGCGATACAAAGTATCTCAAAATTCTCGGATTCCAATTGAACTGCTGAATCGGTTATCTAAGGATCAGGACTCTGATGTACGTTGTGGAATATCCGTGAATCCTAACTGCCCGATTGAAGTCCTAGTCCGATTGATTAGGGATAAGAATAGTGATGTAAGAGAAGAGGCAATATATGCACTTAATAACCGTAAAGAGGTTGCTGGACCAGCAGGATTGCAAAAGATCGAGGATGTCCTGGCTCTAATAGATCTTGGTATGATATGACTCCTCCCTTAATCTAAAAGGTCGGTGCAGGTCATAAAGTTCTTAAAGGTGGTAAAATATTCTCGAGTACCGCCGACCACCCTAAATCCCACATACATACCGCTACTACCGTAATACTTTTTAGGCGGGCTTGTGACCTCTAATAGGGTGTCCGGCTCAAACTCAAACTCTCGGTCTGAGCGTGTCCTAAACATCCAAGGAGTGTCCCTTGCGACCAGACCAAATAGTGAGATTCTCTTTTCCATCGTGACCTAAATTACTTAAGCGGCTGCTTTGGTAAACTCTTTAAAGTGACTGCTTGAGGTAAAATACTCCCGGTCACCTCCCTCTAATCTAAACCCGATATATCTGACTGATCCTCCGTGGTGTAGCTTAGGCGGATGAGTGACGATGAGCACCGTACCCGGTTCAAACTTAAGCTCTGCTTCAGGTTCAACCGTATACTTCCAATGAACGTCTCTTGCTTGGAGGCCGGTTAGTGTGATGTACTTTTCCATGATAATAAGATACTAAATAATTGGAGATAAATAAAAAAAAGACTGCAAAAATGTCATACCTTTTAAACTATAGTCAGTGGAAGATCTTTGAAGCAGAGAACTATTCTTATAAGAACCTCATAACGTCTGGACTAACTGATTCAGGTTTTTTACAAAACGAGCGACATCAGTTAGAAGATTATGTAAGTTCCTTAAGTAACGATGTTCTCATTCCTCTTTCGGAGAGAAAGGGAGGAGTCCTAGATAACGGTTTCCTAGCAGTCGTATTTTTTAATTCAAAGAACATGAAATCCGGCACGTCTTACTGTAAGACTGGTGATATAATAAGTGAAGTTAAGCCGCTATTAAACTCAGAATGGAAACCGGCGGAAGGAGTACAGCTACCGGTCGTGTTTATAATACAGGACATTCCTGTCGAGTTTAGGTTTGCTGGAATACCTTTCTTTGATGGTACTGGCAAAAAGACCGGTGATGATTATTACATTGTGCAGAACGACGCTTATCTTCAGGTATTTGGACCCGGCAGTGATCCTAACTGGGCAGCGGCACCGCAATATACAAAGACGGTTGAGCAGAAGCTTTCACCTGCAATCAAGGCAGGCAACATCGAGAAGATAGGTCCACTTGGTAAAGGTCTAGTCATAAATCGAATCGGTTTTGGAATGGGATGTCTTATTGACCAAGAGAAGATGATGGTCGGCTTAGTATCAAAACTATTTGGTTAACATGATAAAGAGACTTTGGAATCTGCTCTCCATTCTAAATGAGGAGAAAACTAGTGCAATGATCCACACAGGGTCGGCCTTCAATTAACATCTTAATTGTTTTTGAAAAGCTCTTCTAATTGAAGATATAATTTATAATTAAATCGGCAAATTAACTTTAGACAGGACCTGATTTGAGACGTGAGTGTAGATCTCAGTGGTCTTAGACGAAGAATGTCCAGCTATCTTTTGAATTATTCTAAGATCTGTTCCATTCTCTAGAAGGCTAGTAAAGGAGGAATGCCTCAGATTGTGTATAGAAGAGTTTTTGTCTATGTATTTCTTATAGATTTTCTAACAGCTTCCTATTGAATAATTAGCAGAAGACTGCCCATTGAATAGGTATTCATTTGGTCTGAACTCTTTCCAATACTCTCTTAGTAGTTCCAGAACCTTTTGTGATAGGGGAACTATTCTGTCCTTCTTTCCTTTTGCATTCTTGATATGTATAATCATTCTCTTAGAATCAATATCAGAAATCTTTAAATTCACTACTTCAGATACCCGGAGTCCTACTGAAAATGTTAAGGTTAATATGGATTTGTGTTTGATATTCTCTATCTTCTCAAGTTGTTCTCTTATAAAATCAGAATCTATAACTTTAGGAAGTTTCTTCTCTGATCTAGGTCTCTTGAAATTTACTTTATCGTATTTTTTATTTAGTCCAAATTTATAGAGAAATCTTATCGCATTGATTTTATTGAGAGACCGAAGTAAATGAGTAATTATCTAAATAATTTTGAAAATCACTTGAATTTATTAATTTCACACCCAAGTTCTTTTTCAATCATTTCCTTTGTAATTTCCATAATCAAGTGATTTTAATTTTTATAATAATTTTTTACATACTTATAACAATAAATATAAAACATTTATTTAAGTGTTCCAAATTTATTGTTGTGTTTATAATTTATATTCTGTTTTTCAATTTAAGTTTAGTTTAATAAACATTTTATATTTGCAACTGTTATGCCCAATGCTAAGCGACAAGCACCAAATCAGCAATAGTTCGTAAACTTTCAGCACCATCATATTCGTCAATCTCGAAAGCCGTGCCAATAGGTAGCCAATGAATTGATAAACCATTAACACCTAATACGCAAATATACTCGTCAGTTCCAAGCAATTCTTGGCACAATTCTTCGGTAATTTCTAAACGCTTATTCTGTTCAACAAGCTCAACAATATTTGGGTGAAACAATAACGCTTCTTTTGAGTGCCAAGAATACCATCCTGCACCAAATCCGTGTGAGACAAGCACGGCTACTTTTCCGTTTCTAATTACTTTTTCCATTTGTATTTCAATTTAAAGTTTACTAATCAAAAGCACTGGGCATAACACGTGTTTTGTGCAATAGGGGCTATCGTGATTAATTGAACATTTGTACTTCTATAGGGCTTCTTTGGTAGGTTGAAAGTTCCGTTTCCACCACCCCTACTGCACAAAGCACCTTAACGTTATGCTCCATGCCTTAGTTCAGTGTTTCAATTTGAGTTTCGTGATTAATTTTAAGTTTTTACTAAGGGCTACTACGCAAAGCCCCGATACGCAATTTTAATTAAGTTATCGTTATCACTGCGTATATACTCAAAATCAGTTGACTCTAAAACTATTCGATCGTCTTTTCAACATATGTGCAGGTCTCACCAGCGTCAAATCCTTTTTCTAGGAGCAGAGGTAGAGAAGCAGGTTTACACCAAGCATACACCAAGTGGCCTTTAAATCTAGAATCAACGTATTCCCAACGGGCATCCCATAGCTTTCGAAAGATTCCCTTACGTCGATGGTCCTCATGTACCCATGCGTCCAAGAACTTGATCTTCTTATTCTCCTCACGTTCCATGTAGATGTGGCCGACTATCTCGCCATTGACCATGGCGATCCAGGTCTCAAGTCGCTGTGCGTTACTCTTTAGGTGCACGATCTTGATATCCTCAATCATGCTTCAATTATCATGGCATGAGCCGTGCCTTCAAAGAGACCGACGTCTGTGAAGAGTTGCGGATGACTAAACTCATCAACGATATCGAATTCTACTGACTCAGTTGCCTTAAATTCTCTGGTCGGTTTAAAAACCGGAATCCTTTTTGAGAATCCATAGGAGTTAAGGTATTCTACTAGGACCTCGTCCTTTTCAATCACGATATTTCCTCTCATAATTCCTCTATTTTTTTTAAGAACTTTTGTATCTTTTCATCGAGTAAACTCATCTTCTCCCCGTCACATGAGTTTTTCCACTTTCTGACAGAGCCGTCCTCTGTTTCAAAATAGATTTCGCCACGTTCGAGCAGACCATTTTCATAGCCGTGCACTTCGATCCCATGTAGAGCAAGGACCTCCTTTAGGAGCTCAGCGGCTTCGTCACCTTTCTCTAAGTAATGTTTACGAACCGCTCTACCTAGCTCAAGGTCATTTGGGTATTTTTTGATTAAGTCTTTCATCTGATTTCTTTTGTAATAGTATCAAAGAATGGGTCTTTGGTTTTGTTATAGTACTAATAGTTCTTGAATAAATAAACAAAAGTATCACTTTTATGCCTAATTTTCATGAATGGCTTGCTTCTACCCATATCAATGAGTCTACTAATACTGTTACTAAAGCGATTAGAGATTTTTTTAGTAGGATAGATTACATAGATGACTACATAGACCCTAGCATAGGATTTGATAATATCGATTTTAAATTAGTTGATAGTGGAATCGAAATATACGTGAGCGGTCGTGATCAAAATAGCATTTGGCTTATTAACGGAGAACGAATCAAGCCGTATGTTAGAATCGATGTCGATTTAATAGTTAATACTAAACCCGTCGATGATGACCTTGAGACTCTATTGTCATACGGCTTGATAGAAATAAATGATTTTATAAAATCCGCGGATCTTTATTACTCTCATATGATTTATGACATCGATAATGTTCTCGGCTCACAAGACAATGAGCTATATTCTTATTCTGGAATAATTACTATTAATTTTAGTGATCTTGCTCCAAATGGAATCACAGGCGATCCCGATTTAAGCGAAGTAAATAGTCTAATTAAAGACTTATGGGATGATGTGTCTGCTTTCGATGAGGCTGAGCGTAATGCGAATAGTCTATTACCAGACGATGATGACGAAGAGTATTGAGTTCTTGGAGGCACAGCGAATCATGATACCTAAAGAAATTCTAATTATTTTCCAAAACCTACTTCCTTTTTTTCTTTTACTCTAGGTGCCTTCTTTAAATCTTCAAGATTACCAATGGTCTCCTCAAAGGTCCTACCCATCACGATGACTGAGATCACAACCTCCTTTAAGTGGGAAAGGGACATACCCTCCGTTCTATCCACCCACTCTTCAATATCAATCGTCTTAAGATCTTTATCGTTCAACTTGTGATTGATGTATGCTCGACGAATCTCAGCATTCGGCGTCTCAACTTTATAACGACGATCAAACCTGGACGGACGATTTGTGATCCTCTCTTGTAGTTTTTCTGGATAGTTTGTAGTAGCTATATACACGACTCCCTCTATCTGTTTTACTCCATCGAGTATGTTAAGCAGCTTAGAGGTCGAGCTTCGGTTATCGTCAGCGATCGAATCAATGTCCTCTAGTAGAACGACTATCGATCTAGTCGGCTCTATCTTTCTAAAGGTCGGAATAAAGTGAGTAAAGCTCTCAACGTCATCCTCGTTCTTGATGTTGATCACGATGCCGTCTCTCTCTATGAGACTCTGACAGATTAGTTGGATGATTCCCGACTTACCACAACCGGGTTCTCCATACATTAGGATTCCTCGCTTATGAACGAAACTGTATTCCTCGTACTTGTCCTTTCTGTTCCAAAAGTTTTCGATGTCAAGTATGATATCCTTGATCTCAAAGGAAGGTAGGTGATAGAGTTCGTCGGTCTTGAATGGTTGCTTTCGTAGAACGTATGAGCTTACACTTGAGTTCCAAGCGATCTCATAGATGCCAGCCGGCACCTGTGGAATGCTTGGATAGGCTGATAAATACTCATCGTTTGCCAGTTTGCTCCAACATGAAGGAACTGTCATGTCAGTCTTTTCTGATTCTTCTTCATGTGCGAACTCAGCTAAAGGTTCATTTGCCAGTCTGTCGATTCTTTCCTTAATCATGTGTAGTTTTCTGTTCTTGTCCATCGTGGTGTTATTATACTACATTTTACGAGCCTTTAAAAATTTAATCGATATTTATTTTTAAGTACCTTATTACTATGATATACGACAAGATACACGATTTCTGTAAGGCTCGAAACCTGGGCTCAGTTTATCGTAATGGGACTAGAGTAACGCCAAGAGTCCAGTTCATTATCGAATTGCTTGAGAGCTTGAACTTGAGTTATGAGTTGGATCAGTGGCCGATCGATGATAAAACGAACGGATTTAATGTCGTGCTTAGGGGAGAGTCTCATAAGATGGTCACCGCACACCACGACATCGTGAACCCAAACATCGATAACGCTAATGATAACTCAGCATCAGTGATTAATGCGATCGCTCTTAAGTTGATTCGACCTGAGGTCACGGTGGTCCTACTCGATGGAGAAGAGGTCGGTGGACTTGGTTCAACTCACCTATCCAAGCAAATAAATGACGGAATGTTCGGAGGGGTTGATTGGATACTTAATCTTGAGCTTACAGGTAGAGGAGGTTCTAAGTTCTTTATCGGTGACTATGCAGGTCGACTTTCCGATCACATCAGAGGGATCTTTGATTGCCCGATAATACGTACTCCATTCAATGACTCCGTGATCTTTAGGGAACACGGAATAGACTCGGTCGTGATCAATCCCTTACCCGTCTTAAATGAGGGTACTTCCAGCGTCATGTGGGGAGAAGAGTATCTAGACTTTTCAATGTTATACAACTGTCATAACGAAAGGGATACCCTCGATACAATCAGTACTAGTGACATGCAAGAATTTGTGGAAAGAGTATTGGTGCCTATCGTGTTAGGCTGATCTTTTACAACGAGGAGAACAGCCAAGATGAACAGCAATGCTAAACTGTCCTTGTAGGTGTTTGGGCACTTTATGTTTCGTGATCGTGTCCTGAATTATCTGTTGAAATAACGCTTCGTCGATCTCATAATCCATAAAAGGAATCACCTTCTGACCCCTATCATTGATTTCAGCATTCTCGACCAAAAGATCAAAGTCTCCGCTTGGAGTGGACTTTGCAAAGAGCTCACGGTAACAATCACGTAGAGCATCATCTATTTTTTTCTGTTTCATGATAAGTTATACTTAACTTAATAAAAAAGGTTTAAAATCCAACTGAAGTGATTGATTCTCCGCTAGAGATGATGTCCTTGATCTCCTCTTCGGTATCGACTGCTTTTGCTAATTGAGGATAGGCTCCCCTTCCCATCCTAGCTAGGATCGCCTTAAGACCTCGGCCCGGATCATTGATCATCCTGTCATTATTATCTAACAGCTTCTTTTTTTCTTCATCCGTCATGTTTGGAACCAAGACGTTCAATATCTTTGCCGAAAAGGTAGAGAGCACCCCGAACTTCATGTAGAGTTCCATCACTTCTGATTTGGAAAGCTTAGTCGACAACTGGTCTCTAATTATTCCAACGATGATGTTTCTAATGTTCTCCTCAACGTCCAAGTTTATCTTATATGTGGACTTTACTAACATCGATAAAAGATCGGCGGGCTTCGACGTATCGATTCCCAAGTCAGCAACGATGTTTTTGATCGTGTATTCTGTCTCCATGCTTGACATCACCGATGTTATTAAGTCTTCCGGATAACCTAAACCCGCAAAGTGTTTTTCCGGATCCGTTGACTTTTGGATGTAATCATCATTCTTATCGTGTGCAGTGTGCACTTGACCGCTAGCGTAGATCGTGGTCCCAGTGATGTGCATCGGATCCGTCACCATTAGATTAAAGTTAAAGATGTTAAACTGCAGAGAACCTGTTCTACCACCATACGTTCCCCACGCTCCACGATTGATACACCAATTGGCAATGGAACAGAGCTCCTTTTGGGCTTTTTCAGTTCGAACGCTCATCACAAGATAACCTCCCTTGTTATAGATGATCCCCGCTTCAGGTTGAATAGCACGTAGTGCATTTACCTTGGCTGAGATCTCAGAATTGGAGACACCGTCTGCCATCTCCTCGACCCAAACTAGGAACTTGTCGCCATCATTAAAGGCGTTTGATTTTTTAAGTAGAGAGATTCGGTTGTTACTTGGCTTGCCCGTTTCAGGATCGATGTAATCACCGGCCTCTTCATCTGCTTCATCGATCAGTTTAGCCGCCTTAAAGAGACGATCGATTTTTTCAGGAGCCATGCTCTTGATGCTTCGTCGCAGGTCTCCGTTTACCTTATCGATGATCCACCGATATTTTCGACGTTCTTCGATATTATGAAACTGGTCCATTAAAGCCTCAAACGGATTTACCCCGTTTACCGTTTCCTGTTTAGCGTATTCCTCAACTGACATCGGCAGTGAGCCAAGCGAACCGCTATTCTCCTTGATCTTTTTATATAGTTCTTCTAAATCTCCCAGCGTTGCTCTATGATCTAGATGAAAAAGAGTAAATGCATACACGTATCCGTCACCGCCTTTTAATATTTCTCGAATCTTAGCATAATACTTGTTATCGATCGCTTTTTGTTCTATTTCAGGAGTGATCTCCTCGATCCCATGTTTTTCAGCATATCTCTTAGTAAGTTCTCTTTTTGCTGCCTGGACGTTCTCGTTTAATACTGTAGAACTAGCCCATTGTGAAAAATTTAGTATTCCGCTCATATTAAAATGGGTGTATTTTATAGACTTATTTATCTTAGTACTTATCCTCTTTCTTTTTAAACTTAGTTTAAAGAAGAGATAAATAACTAAAATAAATCTATCAACATGTCGAGAAAGCACATCAAGACCATGAACGAAAGGTTCGTAATGGGAGACACTGAGACCAAACCAACTACTGCTCCACCAGTCACTGCGCCGCCGGTGACCAGACCCTTTCGCCCAATTCCCACTAAGAGACCTGGAGAGAGGGAAAAGACTAAACCTATGGCCGAATATGAGAAGATGATTGATCTATTCTTTGAAGAATTAGAGGCAATTAAAGACACTCCAGAGGGCTCGAAGATGATTAAAAAGTTACACGATAAATATGCGAAATAAAATATTAGGATTTGATTCTTTCCTAAATGAAGTCTCATTAGAAGGAAATCTTGGAATTCCCGGAGAAGGAGGAGACTCTGCAAGCTCATGGTTAAAAAAGACTAGCGCTGAGAAGGGAGCTAGAATGGCAGACTTTGAACGTGAGAATCGTGATGATATCCAGAGATTCATGCAATTTGTAGGTCAGTCACAACAGATGCAAAGAGGGCACGAAGAGGAACTTTCTAAATTGGCAGAAGACTCATTCAGAGCCCTTTTTAAGACGCTGCTTGACGACGTAGTATTGGACTTTAAGTTGGGAGGTGAAGCTAGAGAGATAGTAATGGAAACTCCGGATGAAGGGGATCAATCAGAGATCGAGGTGAAGATTGAAAACATCGATGATGACAAGATCCTTAGCGAGATCCAAAGACGTAAGATCTTAAGAACTATCCAGCAAGGTAAGGGTCTGACTTCGAAGGCTATTCTAAACCTGCCGATGTTTAAGAACGGAATCAAGGAAATTTTAGGAGATGATGCTGAAGAATACATTCGACTGTTAAATAAGATCTCAAGCATAGCCCAGTTCAATGACTGGAGATTTTCTGAACAGATGATCAAGATGATGCTGAGAGGCGGAACTGCTGGAGCATGTAAGATTGACTTTGAAGAGAAAGAAAACTTTTCTCCTAAACAATACGAGGAAAAACAAAAATCAGCCGAGGACCTATTGGATGAGATAGCAAAGGGAGGAGACTTGGAGGACAGCGAAGCTGCTGCAGATCTGATCGAGGGAACTGGTGCTAAAATCATTGCCCGAGGAGTTGACATGTCAGTCTTGATTCATGAGGCAATCAAAGGAATCTACATGTTACCTTTACAATTAAGCTTAGAGCACCTTTCTGAAGATGATGCTGAATTGGTGATCCTAAACACCGATACTCTATTGGACGAGGCACAAGAATTTAAGTATGGACCTGAGATGCAAAAGGCATTCCACAAAGCAATCCTAGGCAATGCTGAAGTAAGGGATCGACTAGATCGATTTAAGAACAATTTAGATAGCGATGAAGCTTGGGACGAGATGGGAGCATTTGAAGAACAGCTTTTCTGGATGGTGTTTGGTCTACTTGCGACCGCTCATCAGGAAGATCCTAAGTCCATGTTGAAGATAGTATACGCTGTCTTGATCGAGGATGCACGTCTAATCGAAGAACTTTTTTATCCGATAGTTGACGATGCAATCCAGAATCTGGATGCAGAGGAAGAATATCAATCAGCTCAGCGACAAGGATATTCTGAACCTAAACAAGAGGAGCCCAACCTCGAGGAAGAGGAACCTGAAGCGGATTTTAGAGGTGAGGGTGGTCAACTTTCACAAGAGGAAATAAACGATCTTATATTGGACGCTTATGAAAAAGGAGGCAAGGAAGCGGCTGAGGCCATTCGTAAAAAATATCTTGGTGAGTCTGCACTACTTCCTTATGCAATCTGGATCAAACTTAATTCTTAACCTTGATATCTAAGACCTTAAATAGAGTCTATTCTCCAGACGCTAGGGATAAGAAATACCTAGTGAGACAACACCTACATGTAAATAGAGTAGTCAATTATACACAAAGATATTGGAACGCCAACGGTTGGTGGGGAGATCAAGGAGACACTCCACAGTGTGTCGGATACGCGTGGGCTCATTGGATCGAGGACGGCCCGGTCGAGCATGCTGGAATCGCACCGATCGTTGCTCCTCAACTAATCTATGAAAACGCACAGAGACTTGACGAATGGCCGGGTGAGAACTATGAAGGTACCTCTGTTCGAGGAGCGGCCAAATACTTAAAGGCAGCTAAAAAGATCAGGAGTTATTATTGGGCATTCGATATCAAGACGATAGTGAACACCATATTGACGACTGGACCCCTAGTCGTGGGCACCAATTGGTATTCTAAAATGATGTCGCCAAATCAACTGGGATTCATCCAACCTGCAGGTCAAATACTTGGAGGACATGCATATGTCTTAAACGGAGTGGATACTCGAGCTAATAAGATCAGGATTAAAAACTCTTGGGGTAAATCTTGGGGTCAAGGGGGCCATGCTTGGATCACTATCCCTCACATGGAAAGACTGATTAGGGAACAGGGAGAAGCGTGTATCGCAGTCGAATTGACGGATGCTCAGATGAAAGCAGTCAACTCTTAACCTGACCTCAATATATTCATTAAAGATAAATAAAAGTAAGAAAGTTTTATGAAAAAGAATATCGTGAAAACTTTTAGTCAATATATTAATGAGAATTATGAATCATTTTTCAGGTTCAATAAAATAGAAGAAGATAGGGTTCAGATTCGTTTAGGAAGAAGTGCTGAAAGACACTTTGGTATAGTATAAAATATTATAATCAAGGTTGATGATGAAGATATTACAGGTCAAGACGGTGAACCGGGACTTGGTAAAATGAATATTGTAATTAAAGATGGTGAAATAATTGTAGGCGACATTTTTATTCCAGAAAAATATAGAAGGCAATGTATTGCAACCCAAGTTTATCAAAAAATATCAGATCACTTTGGTCTTCCCATTGTAAATTCCAAAACTAAAGGATTTAATCAAACAATGGAAGGTGGATATATTTGGAAAGATAGGGAAAGGTTTGAACCAAGAAATCTACAAGAAAACATAAGAAGAGAAGATAACTCACGTGAAATTGCAGATCGCGATCGAATCGGTGGAACTGCAAGTGATTGGAATTATGCTAAAATTGAAAATTGTAAAGATTCTAAAGCCATTGCCGCACTTATAGTAGAATCAATCAATTAATCCATTTGACGATCAAGAAGCATGTGCAGAAGCAGCGTTTATGGCAATGGCAAAATCACCTACTCTTTTTTGTCTTACTGACCTCAACTAGTTTGGATTGCATAAAATCCATGTGAAGGCATAATGCGTTGCCCATCTCTTTTTCATGATAGATTATCAACTCTACTAATAGAGTATAAGTGTATCGAGTATCCCAAGAGAGCATCTTTTTTATTATGGACCTTGCCTCTCTACGACACTCTTCTTTGATCCATTCTTCGATGATCTCGTTGAAATCGTATTCGACGATTCCTATTTTCATTTTAAGGGATTGGGTCGCCATCTTTTTCTCTCTGTATTTGATTTAAAAACTCTCTTAATTTAGCTTCATCCTCCTCTTTAAAGATGAACTGATCCCACTCTCCGAATCTTGAAGAGTAGCCAAAGATATATTTGATTCCTGCAACAAGCCTTTTCCAGAATCCATGCTGAGTTAAATGGATATATACATATAACCTCTGATCCTCATCGTTATAGAAGAACTTAGCTTGATGTTCAAGCGAGTGGCATTTGCAAACAAATATCTCAGGTTCACTATTTTTCATTTAGTTGAAGGAGTTTAAATTAAATAATTTTATAAATATATTATTGTTTATCAAAAATTAATTTTTTTAAAGAAAACTTCTATTTTGTCGTCAGAACCGATTATTTGGTAATTAAGTTTTGACCAAAATATTTCAGCGTTTTCTAAATCTCTATGTCCAAGTATGTGATTAATTTTTAGTTTTTTTGAGTACCTTTCTACTTCATTCATTAAAATAGAACCATAACCCTGTCTTCTATATTTTTCATTAACTTCTAAGTTAAAAAATAATAAACAGTTTTGATAATTAAAGCCATAAGTTTCAGGTATGATATTATAAATACGTTCTTTCAAATATGGTAAAAAATCAAAACCATATATACTAACGCTTCCTATTTTTTCTTTATTATAAAGATATATTTTTAACCCCTCTATGGTATCAATATCTCCTCCTATACTTACATTATACGTTAGCATTAAATATTAGTAGGTTATTTGGATGACGATTAGAATAACTGGGCTTGGATCCTGAGATCATCATGTCGGCCGCTCCAAGTATTTCAATGGCTTTTTCTTTCATAATACTTTTTTGATATTATACTCAGAAAAAAGGAAAAGTTAAAACTTTTTATCTGATCATAGTTAAATATACTTAGAGCCTGACACTCTAGTCGGCGTCGAGTTTATAACTCTTGAGCGGTATTTGCCGTGAAGACGTCTGCTTAATAAAAATAACAGGTAAACTATGTATTACAACCCAACATTTAAACCTGGTCTATCCAGCCCGACTGCAAACATTGCAGTAAACAGAAATCGCCTAAAACAATACGGCGAGACAGTCTACTTAAAAACTGGAACTCATTTCGAGATCGAGTTATTTAATCCAAAAACAGTAAAGGTCCTTGCTAAGATCTTCCTAGATGGAATAGAAACATCTAGTGCAGGAATCGTGATCAAGCCAGGACAAAGAGTCTTCCTAGAGAGATGGATCGATGAGCCTAAAAAGTTTCTATTTGAGACCTATGAAGTGGATCAAACTTCTTCTTCGGTAAAGGAAGCGATCGCGCTAAACGGTCGAGTAAGAGTACAGTTCTATGAACAACTAGTCACTCCTAGATTCTATCCTTCGTATGGTCTCAATTCAGAACAAGCAGTCGGTCTGAACAATCACATAACTTGGACTTATGACTCTTCGAATCAGCCGGTCTATGGAGGATCTACTCAAACGAACATCACATCCTTTTCAAACGATGTGATTGGGAACAACACTTCGATCTATGCTTCCATGAATTTCATGGAAACGGGTCGTACTGAAAAGGGTGAATCTTCGAATCAAAAGTTCGATAATGACTCAGACTCGTATGATTCATGGACGTGTAACACGGTCCACATTCAGATCCTACCTGAATCCCAAAAACCGGCTGAAGTAAAGGAGATCCGAAACTACTGCACAGGCTGCGGTTCACGTCTTAAAAAATCAAGCTGGAAGTTTTGTCCAACTTGCGGAACTAAAATATAAATTTTAAAGTCAGGCTCTTATGAGGATCTCTAAGTAGAGATCCTTTTTTTTTGATAAATAATTAAAATAACTTAACTTAAATGTCAAATTTTAATACGACACACATTTTTGGATTCGGAGACGTTCAGATCATAAGTAAGGAATCAAACGGCATAGTAAAAGCCCAGACCTTATCTTCTCTTGAAGCTCTAGTGGATCACATAAAAACCTTCAAGCCTGAAGAAGTAATATCGAATGATTATCGCGTGATTCATATCTTTAATGGAATGACGATTAGATACTTAGGTAAGCCTACTGAAGCCAGCAAGGAAGAGGCTTCATTCATCCTAAGCACAGAGGAAGTCGATTCTACTATCTTAGCTAGTTTCATTGATGAATTAGTTGCGGCAGTCACACCAGTAATAGAATAGATAAAAATAACTAAAAGATTTACCTCATCATGAATAAAAAGGTTAGAATATTATCGCTAGACGGAGGCGGACTTAGAGGAATCATTCCGCTACTCATCTTAAAAGAGATCGAAATGGTTCAGGGTCGAAGAATCCATGAACTATTTGACGTTATTACTGGAACCTCGACTGGAGGAATAATTGCATGTGGTCTTACTTACACTAAAGACGGCAAGACACCGAGCTTGACTCTAGATCAGTTAATCGAATTGTATACTACTAAGGGCCATGAGATATTTCCACACAAGACTAATATCTTCTCAAAGGCCATCAGTGGAATCAACTCTATCTTTAATCCCAAGTTTTCACCTAACGGGCTGGACCGGGTACTTACTCAATACTTTGGTGAGTCCACTCTTAAGGCCGTGCTAAAACCTACTATCGCAACTTCATACGATATCAAACACAATGAGGTGGTGATGTTTAAGAGCAGGCTAGCCAGTGTGTCAGATGACCATAATGCACGACTTAAGGATATATGCAGAGCTACTTCAGCTGCTCCGACTTACTTGCCTTCTTACGAGATGAAGTTTAAGGGCAAGGATCGACTGTTAGTTGACGGAGGAGTGTACATAAATAACCCAGCAATGGCTGCGGTTGCTGACGTATTGAAGAGCAGACCTAATGTTGAAGTAAAAGACATTGAGTGTCTTTCATTGGGCACTGGAATCTATTCTAAGAGCTTAGGCATAAAGACTACAGGTTGGGGCATGGCAGACTGGGTAAAACCAATCACTACTGTGATGATGCAGGCTTCAGCAAAGGTCGTAGCTTATGAATGTGATGAAATCTTATCAAATCACTTGAGGTTACAGGTGACTATTGAGGACGAAAAGAAGAGCGACATGGCAGACTCTCGACCGGAGACCATTAAGTATTTAGTTGAGAGGGTAAATTCCGGGATCATAGGTAACCGTGAATCCATGCAAAAATTAAAAAACTTTTTTGATTAATGAAGACTTACGTACAATTGTTTGAAAGCTGGCACCGAGAGGAAGAGATCACTCTTACTTCTAGACAGGGTAGAGAGATTGAGATCAAGGTGAAACACGGCAAGATCGAAGAGATCGAGAACAAGAGCGGAGTAATCTTTCCGTTCGTCACAGGTCAGCCACTACAGATACCTTTTATCAAGGGTTGGGCGTGTCGTAATGGCTTTAAATGGAACGGAGAAGACGCATGTCTTCCGGGTATGAAACCCGAAAAAAAGATCTTTGGCGTAAGAGCTAAGGACGTGCCTCACGGTCACGAATGGAGACGCATGTTTCCTGGAAAGTTTAGAGACTAGAGAATTCCCAAATCTTCCATCAGTTTTCTACACCCTTCCCAATCAACAAAGGTCAGTCTGACCGGTTAGGATCGATGTTTTATAAATTTTAAGCGAATTGTGCTAATCCAGAAAAACCAGCTGTCTTTGCTCCCTCACGTTTAGCATATTCATCGGGAAATTTTGAGTCAGAAGGCAGGTCAGCATAGACTGAAACAAAGTATCTATGAAAATTGAGAAGACCTAACGTCCAACCCTTTCCATACGTTCCAGCATTAGAATAAGAAAGATACAGTTTTATCTGTTCCTCTAGCATGATCTCGACCACGATCTTGTCTCCTATCTTTTGAATCGCATCATTCAATCCAGAATATCCCATGTCAGAGATTCTGGAGACAGTGTTGGCAATGGTCTTTTCTCCGTGTGTGATTGCTCCCCAAAAACCTGTTCCCATGCAGTGATTTACCATCGGGCTTACCGTCTCTCTGCCCTTGTCCTTAACCATGGGATTATAGAAGGTAAGCTCATATACTTTTTTAGCATGTTCGTCTGTCATCTCAAAGAACGACTTGGCCACACTAAGTGGGTCAGTTATTCCAAGTTTAGTCGCAGCAGACTTCCAAGTCGGCCAGATAATTCCTCTAGAAGTATGCCATCGGTTTGATGTGCTTCCGCCATTGATCATGCTAACGCTATTTTGTAAGTGAGGATTTACTTTTAATTGATGCACAGTTCCACCATACGTCAGTTTACCTGTCTTAGCATCATACTCATAAGGACAAGGATCAGCAGCTGGCCCAGTATCTCTAGTGTCGTCTGCCAGTCCTCCTTCCTTTATGCTATTAAACTTATACATGTCATCCAATATGTTCCCTGTCAAAGAGAGTGCATAATCTGACGACCCGCCAGCCTGCCACACCTTTTCATAGTAGGGTCTTAATATTCCAGTATCAATATATACTTTAAGTTCGGGTTTCTTAGCCGCAAGAGCAGTGCTAACCTCTGAGAGTAGAGCCTTATTAAAATTCGCATCAAGGACTTCTTCTCTGTCTACCCAACTCTTAGCAAAAGCGTCCATTGATTCAGGATTAGAAAAATCTATCTGATCTAATCCGCATAGTGTCTTAAGAGCAGCTTCAGTCTCTCCATTAAAATAGCAGGTGACGCCGTCCTTTAATGGACCTGCCTTAGATCGTAACACTCCAAGTTTCTTTAAAAAGACTTGCAAGTGAGTGTTGCCCTTGATATTGATCACGTTCTTACCTAAGGTCTTGCCTCCAGCCGATTCCTTAAGAGCGCGGATTACTTGATTTGCTCGATTCTGCTGATCTTGTGCCATGGCAGAAGTAACTATTTCCTGTCCCTTAGCCCTTGCCCAGTTACTCATTTGGGCCAGTCCCTTTTCAGTATTTGTCATTTGAGTGGTAGGAGTAGGCATCACCGGTTGAACAGCCTCTGCTCCAGGATCACCTTCAGCCTCAGTCAGTCTATTCCATTCGTTGAATTTTAAAAGTCGAGACATCCCATTTCTTTTTTTTATTTATTTTGGAGTTTTAGGTCAATCTGTAATAAATAACTAAAAAGAAGATGAGTGTTAAAACACGTACTTGAACGAAGAGAATATTTTAATCAGGAACTGGACTGGACTGGGATCAGGTTTGTAAGGTTGGAGTCTGAGGGCAACATGATGAATCTGGGAGTCATCTTACCTGGAGAAAGTGTTCCTACTCCTGGAATAGTGCTAACCCTTCAGGTGATCTATGATTACTTATATCAACCTCACATCACACTGGACGAAGAGCTTAGAGGTAAGGGCCTAGCAGTTAAGATCTATCGTGCACTAGTCGATAGACTGGGCCATCTCTATTCGGGTAAAGGTCGCCGTCAGAATCCAATGGTGGATCGAGTATGGGCAAAACTAAAGATTGACCCTACCGTAGACTGTGCTAGTAGCTCAATTGGAGATGCATGCTGGACTCTAGACAATCCTGACGGAGAGGATATTCGAGCATTTATCGAAGGTTAAGGGAAGTCCACTCTGAAAAACTTAAGACTTGTGTTAAGCTCTCGCTCACGTTTCTTGAATCAACGAATATCTTAGTAGCTTCCTCCTGATTAATGATAAAAGACGTGTCCCAACCCGCAGTCTTTACATAAGGGAACTCGCTTGCTCTTGAATCAATTGCGATATCTGTAACAGTACCGACATTCACTAACCAGTCGCCATTACCCATTTCCTTAGCTAGAGTGACTGTGTCTCCCTTTCTAATGATTCGATCTATCTGTATCGGAGTGTTGAATACGGGTTTTTCCAACCAGTGTAGCCATTTCTTGCCGAGCTTGATCGCGATCTCGTTACCAATTACGCCCTTTATCTGTCGAGACTGGATTATCGGCATTGCACCCCAAGTATTAAACTTTTCGTTTTTTTCAAGAAACCAAACTTTATCCGGAGTAACATTCATCTGTTTTGGAACTGCCTCGAGACTAAATGATGATTCTCGGTTTGAATCAGGGATCAATTGAAAGGTCTCCTGTTTAGTAACGGTAGACTTACTAATGAATTGGTCCAACTGATCTCTAACGTCTCCTGAATCAAGTTTTAGATGAATGATTGAGATTCCAGCCGGAGTCAGGATGACTGAGTGTCTTTTTTCAAGGTCTTCCTTTGAGTCAAGCCTGATCGAAAATACTCTAGATATCTTGGCAAGTTCAGCCTCGCGGTCTGCCATCATGTGCTCTATTGACTTATTAATTAAGTATGACTTTTCGGAAGGCTTGTTTCCATCCACATCGTATAGCTTGATGGTGGAAACCTGTGAACCTATCGTAAAGATCCAAAAACAGGTACCTGTACGAAGCACCTCTTTTCCAGTAGACTTATCAGTCCTTTCGTATACTTGAAAGACCGGTAAAGCTTTCTCTCCATTTGCGAGAGTCACCTTAGGTCGACCCAATCTGATAATTCCAATATATCCAGGTTTGATATCAGTATCGCTAAACACTTGACTCTTATCTGGATCAGCGATATTAGCTAACACCTCTCTAAAAAACTGTTGAGTTTGTGAGATATCAGAGCTTGTCGCTTCTACTTTTTCTCCCTTAACATTGATAAAACCAACTACTTCTAGCTGAGCAAGCCTAGTATTGGCTCTCTCTAAATAGTGTTCTCCTCCCTCCCTCTTTAGAGTTATTGCCTCATTTATAAAACTTTGAAAATCCTTTAGCAAAATAGAGAACACTTTTAATTATTTATCGAATAAATAATAAAAAACTTCGTATAATGACTAATCGAGACATTTATTGTTCGCCAACTTTTGAATCCTTTGCGATATTTGAAGACTCTAACCTAAGTCAATTGGGTCTTCCAAAAGAAATGATCAGAAAGATCCATACTAAAGAGGAGCACTACACTGAAAAGTATCCTCAAATGGGTCACACTTATAAATCAAGGTCAGCCGTACCCATGCCATATAAGTATTTTATCCCATCACCAGACATTGAGATCCCGGAACCCATCAAGTTAAGAGGACGCAAGTCAAACCGTAGCCCTTTTCAAGACAAGGAGGTTCGAAGCGAATATACTGACTTTGCATGGTACCTACAATCTATTCCTTTTGGAGAGATCAGGATATTCGTGGTAAATCGCGATATCGATTTCTTTATGTTTCTCTATCACAAGCAGGCAAGTAAGGGAGCTACTGGAGAACAGTACGCGGTAATGGCTTGGGATCCAGAAAGAAAAAAGGTGGTTGATTACGGTTATTCTGAGTTGACGACTAGTGGAGTAGATCGATCACAGTTAAGAGGAGTCCATGACACTAAGGGAGGTAACACTAACGGTAAGATCCAAGAGTTCGTTAGAGCCATGACTCGACAAGGAGGAAAGAAATACGCTCCTTCACTAGAAAAACCGCTATATGTTTATGCTCTACCTGTAACTCCAGAATACGAACCTCGAGTGACAAGAGAGGCCAGAACGGCAGCTAAAGGCGAAGCTCTTTCTAATAGTTTCTTAAGAGTGTTCGCAAGCAGATTCGCCCCGCTTGCAGCAAAGTCAAATCCTAAAATACAGGCGAAACTGATCAATGAAATAGACGGAAGCCGATACTCATACGGACAGGAACCAGAGTTTGATGAATTGGCTACGGCATTGGGATCAGACGCAGGTCGAACTCAAGCCTGGTTGATGAACTCATTTGCAAAGTTTAGAAAAGAACTTTTTGAAGAGGGAAGAGCACGTACTCAAGGAGCACCGAGCGCTTATACTAAGACTGCAGGTTTTGAGTTACAGAAGGAGAACGAGGAGGCCAGAAAAAAGGGTACTCAAAATCCATATATGGTATCGACTAAGAGATTTAGTCCAGACGAAGAGGGAGCCGATCCTGAGACTGGTTTTAGAGAGGCACAGCCTGAAAAATATAAAAGAGAACTGCCGGTTGCTGGAGAATACGCATCCATTCCAAGCATTATCTCGATTCACACGTTAGACGGAGCGATCGATAAGTTTGCAGCATTCTTGGTTACTGGCAAGATCAAGACTCCTGAAGTAAGCATCGCTGGAGCGTTAGGAGTTACGATGGACGATGCTGATGACGAGTTTAAAAGATCATCAGTATCTAAAGGTAAGGAGTCAGGAAACTGGTTATTTTAATATGAATTACATTCTTAATATGCTGGATTGGCGAAGACTTAACGAAGACGTTGAGTCGGCCGAAGGCGTATTAACTGCTGCTGACATCACAGCAGATGAGCTCAAGAAAGCTATTTCTGTAGTAAATGGATTAGTGCAGAGAGGCTTCACTAAGAATGAAGCTATTGCATTAGCCGGAAACATGTCAGTCGAATCTAGATTTAAGACTGATGCGACCGATGGTCGAGCGGTTGGATTATGTCAATGGCAAGGAGATCGATTAAAAGCACTAAAAGCTTATGCTAAATCCAAAGGTTTAGAACACACGATCATGTCAGTACAATTGAACTTTATCAAGTACGAGATGAAAGATTACTATTTACCATATGTTCAGGGAGTTCCAAAAGATTTAGTATATATTAATTCCGGAACAACCTCTGCTCCTAAATACATTAAGACTAGGAAGGAACTAACTAAGACTAGCGCTGAATCTAGAAATTTTGAAAATGCGGTAAAAGGAAAGACCGCTGTGCCTGACTTGACTGGTTCAATCTGTGATAAAGTATTTAGACCGACTGCTTCACTGTCTCATCGAGACAGAAGAATAGCCAATGCTGTAAAGATAAGTAAGACAGTCGGTTAGTCGACGTCTTCGATAAAGATTCCGTTCTTTTCTCTGTATTCAAGCTCAGCCTTATACATCTTATTAGCAAAGCTGTCTCCCATATGTATATCTTCATTATATGTAATACACGCCTTTAGCCAAGAGTTATTCATCTCTGACATGGGTACCCAAGTCAAGGGCTGACACCCATCCTTGCCCCTACCGCCGCGATGAAAGTGTTCACGAATCACCTCAAACGGAGCGTCTTCATAGATAGTAAGTTCAGTGTATGCCAAAGGATCCTTTAAAGTCTTGCCGATCAAGCCTAATAGGAACTTCTTCACCTTCATCAAAGGGGTCAATTTAGTCTCATGCACGTTTCTTCTTAGGTAACTATGTCCACCGTCTACCATGTATTGAAGACCGTTCTTATCCACATGGGTCACATAGTCATGATGATGCATCGATTTTATGATCGTACCGTCCGGCGTCATGATCCGGTTTAGGATTATTCTTTTTTTTTCAACTTTATTTTCTTTAGATTGTAATTTATTCATCTTAGTTATCATAGTCAGATATCCTACCATGTAAAGTACAAAAATAATTGTACCAATAATAAACATTCCTTTGTTTTCCATTTATTTATTTTTCTTTTTGTTTTTAAAAAAATCATTTCTACGTTGTCTAATGGCTATAGCAAAAGCTAGTATTGAAGGAACCCAAATTCCAACAAATATTCCTTCTAGTTTCTGTCCACTAAACCACAGAGATACTGAGTAAAGAAAAGAAATGAAGGCAAGTACAACGGGGTAATAGAGACCCCAAAATTCAATTAGTTTGTTTTTCATAGTTTATATTTTATTTTGTTTATATTCAAATTTAATTTAGGATTATGTTTTTATAAGTAATGATTATTTTCAACTTCACACTTTTTGTGGTGTCGATAATCTTTAATACCTATAATTAATGACAATAAACCAACTAAAGCCCATAGAATTGAAAACCAAATAGAATGTGTTTCATGTGTCTCACTAATTAATAAAACACTTTGTATAAATTGAATTATATGGAACATTCCATGTGCAAAATTTAATAATCCTAATCCTATTGCTATTTTAAATGATTTCATAGTTGTTTAATTTAATAACGGTGCTTTAATTATTGGGTGTGATTGATAGTCTTCAATTTGAAAGTCTTCAATAAGTATTGATAAAATATGAGTATCTAAACCACAATTATCGGCCCAAAACTCATCATTTATTTTAAGTTTAGGTAATCCAAAAGATTCTCTTACTATCTGTTCACGTGCTTGTGGTAAGTGATTTTCATATAAATGCACATCGCCCAAGTTACCAATAAGTTCATCAGGAACCATGTTGGTCATTTTAGCTAATATCTCAAGTAATAAACCATAAGATGCTATGTTGAATGGTAAACCTAAGAATGTATCTACACTGCGTTGATTCCACACTAGAGAGATTGCTCTCTTTGGAGTCGTATCCTTAGCAATCTCTTCCACTATGTAAAGATTCTCCATCTCAACGTTAGTATTCTTCATCACCCATTGAACTTGCTCTTCCCAAGACAGTTCTCTTGTATAAACTTGAAATCCATAATGACACGGGGGAAGAACCATTTGGTTTAATTCACCTACATTCCAAGCATTAACCATTAGTCGTCTTGAGTCTGGGTTTGTTCTGAGATCATTAATGAGGTTTGCAATTTGGTCTATTTGTTCAGGTACCCAAGCTGTATGAGCATCAAACTCTTTTGATTTATCTATTAACTTACTTTTCCATTTTCTCCATTGCTTACCATACACAGGACCTAAATCACCCCACTTCTCGGCAAACTTAAAATCAGTTCTGATCTGTTGAATAAATTGATCCTTAGAAATTGGTTTGTAATATTCGGAGCGATCTTGTTCGATTGTTGATATAAAGTTTTTATAAGCATCACCATCCCAAATATGGCAATCATTATCTATAAGGTATTTGATGTTTGTATCACCACGTAAAAACCATAACAATTCTGTTACAATACCTTTCCAATACATTTTCTTAGTTGTAAGTAATGGAAACCCCTCACTCATTTTGTGTCGAATTTGTTTTCCAAAAATAGACTTAGTTTTTCCATTACGTGTATTCTTAACAGAACCATTTTCTATAATGTCAAATAAAAGTTCAATATATTGTTTATCTAGTTGGTTCATTTTTTTATTCATTTAATTTAATTTTTATAAATCCCAAATATCTTTTCTTTTTTTATTTGAATAACGATATAAAAACCATAACATTATTTTTCTTATTAATCTTCTCATAAAAGTATTTTTTTGGTTATAGTTTTACTGAATCTCTTTTTATTACCCATACTATCGTAATCAGTATAAGAATCTTTATAAGCCATAGGTGATGGTAAATCACTATACTCACACCAAAAGTCATCTTTATTTATTTTTTTGTCCATATTATTTGAACTTTTTCTTGAATTTTTCATTGTTTTCCCATTTTTCAACAAATTCTTCAAATGTGTATTCTCTTACTTTGTTTTGATTGGGATCATCAATGAGATATTCATAATCTGGTTCTTCTAATTTTTTGATAAACTTTAAATACTTTTTGTACCTTTTTTCAAAAGTATCGTCAATAATAACCTCGACT
>Ga0194129_10000882_pt1 | contig 54069 bp, 50 predicted proteins | sample TA2KigCa35mmetaG_FD_150862 | JGI IMG/M metagenome (GOLD analysis project Ga0194129, IMG submission 150862) | Freshwater microbial communities from Lake Tanganyika, Tanzania - TA2015038 Kigoma Deep Cast 35m | ecosystem: Environmental > Aquatic > Freshwater > Lake | place: Tanzania: Lake... | reverse complement strand
GTTACTCTCGATGATGGCTCTCTTCAACTAATTGATATCGATAAAATGCACATATACCCGGGCTACTCCTACGTTTTTAGAAAAAAGTGCGAAATCGAAGAAAACCGTCTTATCAAAGACTTTCACTGATAGGACTATAAATATGAGGCGTAGATGAGTAGGTTTTTTTTAGTTATTCTATATCTGAGTATGAGTGGTCATATATTTGCCGATGTTACGTCTAATCAGGTAACAATAGTTTCTGCATTTTTATCAAATATAAATCATAACAAAACTCGCAATATGGAAGATTATATAAAAAATGGAGAATTTCTTTTATTGGCAGATATTCCAAAAGTGATATTTATAGAGTCTTCTATATATGATCGTTATTATAAAAAAAATCACTCTAACGGGTTATACCCCAAAACTTCATTTCGCTTTATCGATCCTGATTCTTTATGGCTTTGGCAGTATATCGAGATGATTCAATGTTTTAATCTCAAAGTAAATCCGTATAAAGATACCCTAGAATATATTTTTATGATGTGTAACAAAACAGAGTGGGTTTCCAAAGCAATCGATTTGGATATTTTTCATACAGACCAATATATTTGGATTGATTTTGCTCTTTTCCATGTATTTAAAGATCAAAAGATTTTTGATTACGAACTGATCCAGCTGAAGAGAAAATCGTATGAGTTTGTTCGAATAGGTGGGTGCTGGGATTTGGCAGTTGAGCCTAAAAAAAGAAATATGGATATTTATAGAGAGGTTGCTTGGTATTTTGCTGGAGGTGTGTTTGGAGGAGATAAGGAAAGTTTGCAGAAATTTCATAAGCTGTTTAAAGAAAAATGTAAGGAAGTAATTTTCGAAAAAAAGAGCATAATGTGGGAAGTAAACATTTGGTATCTTGTTTATTTAGAAAACAAAGAAATTTTTAGCGTCTATTCTTGCGGACATAACTCTTCGATTTTATCCAACTATTAAGAAGCTGCCTGCGTGGTTTCGAAACGGTTTTATCTTGCACGAAAGTAGCATCCGATAGAATATTCTGCCATTAACCGAGGGTTCGGGGCAGAGTATATCAAATTGATTCAGAAAAAGATAAACCTATTATTCAGGTTTTAGGACAGCTTCTGAGAGCAAAGTTGGCGGCGGATTTCGGAGGCGAGTATGGCGAAGGCGGAGGCGACGTTGAGGGAGTTTTTAGAGCCGAGGAGGGGGATTTTGATGATATGGTGGGCAGAGGAGAGAGTTTTTTCAGAAAGGCCGTACTCTTCGTTGTCGAAGAGGAGAGAAAAGGTTTTAGGGAAGATAAAGTCATAAAGAGAGAGAGCGTCCTTTGCGGTTTCAATCCCAATTAGGGGCGCTTTTAGTGCGGAAAGGGGAGTGTTTTGGTGGCAGGTGATAAGAGAGCTTGTGTCCATGGCGCTTTTTTCGATTTTCGGATGGTCGATGTAGGGAGTTTTTTCAGAAAAGTGAATCTCTCCTAAGCGAAAAGCTTCGGTTGTGCGGATGATGCTGCCTACATTAAGAGTATCGATTTTACAAAAATAAAAGAGTTAAGAGATCTGTTGCAAAAGAAAAAAATTGCGCATCACGATCTTTTTCTTCGCAATATTGTTACTCTCGATGATGGCTCTCTTCAACTAATTGATATCGATAAAATGCACATATACCCGGGCTACTCCTACGTTTTTAGAAAAAAGTGCGAAATCGAAGAAAACCGTCTTATCAAAGACTTTCACTAGTAAATATAAATTTCGTTTAAACTTTCGGTGTCAGGCAGGATATTTGTAGTTGCAAATGTCCTGCCTAAGAATTCCGTTGCTATAGTCTTACTTAGCCTGCCCTGTTTCTGAAACCTCTCTTATGCTGCTAGAGAACATTTGTGGTCTTGCAGTTTCGAGTTCTTCTTGGTCACGAGTGCTATTGCCGCCATAAGCCTCTCTAGGTAGGGTAAGTTTATAATGCCTTTCTTGTTCCAGAGGTGGAGTTTGTGGTTCGAGATGAAAAATGCTCTGGCCATAGGCGCCTGTAGGCTCGGTAAGTCCAAGCTGGCGTGGATCTCGCAATTGGTTGCCTGCTTCAATCGCATTCGTCTCGGGGAGAGAATCTGGACTTCTTGGAGAGGGTGTGTGAAGTTGGATTTGAGGTGGAGTAGATCTAGTTTTAAAGAGGGGGGAGGAAATTTTTGCAATTAGCGCCAGAGCAGCTGAGGCGATTTTATAGATTGCGTATGGCAGGGCTATAAATGGCATTAAGCAATACTTTCCTGTTTTTTTAATAAAGCTATCCTCTGAGGCAACTCGAAACGCTTTTGGAGCTAGGTAAGATTGTATACTTGGCATAAAAAACATCCTTTTTTTTGTTTATTATTTTTTTTATTAACTCATTTTTTAAGTTAAATCTGATTGAACAAGTTTTTATTAAGATAATTATATCAGAAAAACTAGTTATTGATAAAAAATAAAATTTTTTTAATCATAAACATCTGATTGTTAATGATGTAAGGTATTTTTTTAGAGGGGAGGGTAGAAAGATGTCTAGGTAATTATTGAGGCTTTCATCTCATAATAAAAATATATAAAAACTTGATAAAAGCGTCAACTATAAGCCCTTCGATTCAAACTCGATTGAGTTGGCGGCGGATCTCAGAGGCAAGAATAGCGAAGGCGGAGGCTACATTAAGAGAGTTTTTTGAGCCAAGGAGGGGAATTTTGATGATAGAGTGAGCAGATGAGAGGGTTTTTCCAGATAGGCCATACTCTTCGTTGCCAAAGAGGAGAGAGAAGCTTTTGGGGAAAGTGAAGTCATAAAGAGGGGTAGCATCTTTTGCGGTTTCGATAGCTATTAGGGGCTCTTTTAGCGCGGAAAGAGGAGTGTTTTGGTGGCATGTTACGAGTGCGCTTGTTCCCATTGCGCTTTTTTCTATTTTTGGGTGATTAATAAACGGTGTTTTTTCAGAAAAATGGATTTCTCCTAGCCGGAAAGCCTCGGTTGTGCGGATGATGCTACCAACATTATGAAGGGAGCGAAGGTTGTCGAGGTAGATGTCAATCGGCAAAAAGGGTTCATCTGATAGGGAGTCTAGGTGAGTCACTGAGGGGAGAAAAGAGTCTTCTTTTAAGGTGATCGTTGCCTTGTGTAGGTGCTCATGATATCTATCAGATAGAGCCTCTTTTGAGTAGGGAATCGGGGGAAGAGAGAGCAACTCTTCTAATTTTTGGTAGTGGGAAAAGAGGTTCTTATCTAAGTAGGCTTTTCTTAAAAGTTCGGAGGCGAGCTTGTGCTTTGTTTTTTCTGAAAGAGAGAAAAATTTAGTTTTGCTGATTAAAGAACTCATCTAAGGTTCCGTCAAATACAACAATGCGCCGCTCCTCTATAGAGATGATTTTTGTCGCAACCGAGCTGATAAGATCTCTATCGTGAGAGGCAACAATAACAGTCCCTGGAAACTGCTTTAAGCCTGCTCCGAGTGCTGAAACTGCCTCAAGATCTAAGTGGTTGTTTGGTTCATCTAAGATTAGGGTATTATGCGTGTTTATGATAAGTGAAGAAATGATGAGTCTTGCAGTCTCACCTCCAGAGAGTTTAGAGATCTCTTTTAAGGCTTCGTCTCCTGAAAAGAGAAGTTTGCCAAGGGCAGATCTAATATCTTGCTCGTGAATGTCTGACTTTCTTGTGCGAATCCAGTTCACTAGATTAATAGTCATTTTTTTGTCGACGAGGTCTGAGTGGTTTTGCGGAAAATAGCCTAAAGAGAGGTTGTGTCCTGGCGTAATAGTACCAAAATCAGGGGGAGTAATTCCTGCAAGAAGCTTGAGAAGAGTTGTTTTCCCGCGGCCGTTATTTCCGATCACTCCAATTTTATCGCCCCGGTGAATTTCTAACGAAAAATTCTTAATGACATCATGCGAATCATAAGATTTTGAAATGCCGGTTACTTTGAAAGCGACTTGTCCTGAAGGTGAGGGGTCGATAAATTTAATGTAGGGTCTTTGGATGTTTGATTTTTTAAGTTCTGCTGGTTGCAGCTTTTCAATTTCTCTAATTCTTGACTGAACTTGGGAAGCTCTCGTACCGGCGCCAAATTTTGCAACAAACTCTTTTAATTGAGCAACTTTTTTGTCTTTTGACTTGTTGTCAGCCTCTGTTCTGGCTCGAATGTCAGACTTTGCTACAATCATTGTGTCGTAATTGCCTGGGTAGATGATCACAGTTTCGTAGTCAATATCTGCAATATCAGTGCAGACAGTATTGAGGAAATGTCTATCATGGCTGACAACAATTAAAGTGCCTGAATACTCGTGTAAAAAAGTTTCTAGCCAGCCAATAGAGTCTAAATCAAGGTGGTTTGTCGGTTCATCAAGTAAAAGCGCTTCTGGCTTCCCAAAAATTGCTTGGCAAAGTAAAACTCTAAATTGATGATCTAGAGGAACTTCACCCATCTTTTTTTGGAAAGAGTCGTCTGGGATTCCCATTCCTGATAAAAGAACTTCTGCTTCAGACTCGGCTGTATAACCATCTTCTTCAGCAATAATTTCTTCTAGCTTGCCAAGTCTCATCCCAACTTCATCTGTCATCTCTTGCTCATAGAGAACATTTTGCTCTTCAATCGCAGCCCAGAGCCTTTTATTTCCCATTAAAACAGCATCAATGAGTTTCTTGTCTTTAAATTCGCTAATGCTCTGTTTTAAAAATCCAACTTTTTTTGGGAGGGAGACTGTTCCAGACGTTGCTTCTTCTACGCCCATCAAAATTTTTAAAAGAGTCGATTTTCCGGCTCCGTTTGGCCCTGTAAGACCGTATCGGTGACCTGGATTAAAGGTCATTGTGACGTCTTCGAATAAAACTCTTGCGCCAAGCTTTTTTGTAATTTTATCTAAGGTAATCATAGTTTTTGCTAAGATGATAGCAGATGATTACAATGGAAGCAATAGCCTCTTTTTTAGACTACTTAAAAGTTGTAAGACAACTCTCTTTGCACACTGTTCGAAATTATCAAATCGACCTTGCTGCCTATATGACCTTTTCAAAGGGCGAGTTTGAGGAGGAGAGGCTTCGAGAGTTCATTGTTTTTATGTACAAAAAAAATTTAAGTAAGAAAAGCGTTTCTAGAAGATTATCGGCCCTTAGGAGCTTTTCAAAATATTTACTTCGTAAGGGTGTGATAAAAAAAAATCCCCTACTTGCAATAAAGACTCCAAAAATTTCTAAAAATCTCCCCTCTTTTTTAGGTAAGGATCAAGTCATTTTGTTTTTTAGTGCGCCTAATCTTAAAACCTACCTGGGGATTCGCGATCGGGCTATTATGGAGCTTCTCTATGCAACAGGGATTAGGGTCTCAGAGCTTGCAGGACTGAATAAACAAGACCTTGATAGGGAAAATCTTTGGATGAAAGTTAGAGGTAAAGGGAATAAAGAGAGAGTGATTCCTTTAACAGCTGTTGCCCTTGAGTGGATAGAAAAAAACCTACATCATCCAAAAAGACGCGAGAAAGAAAAGGAGGCTGTTTTTTTAAATCGCTGGGGCTCAAGGCTTACACCAAGATCAATTGATCGGCTATTTGTAGCATATAAAAAAGAGGCAAATATCGCGATAAAACTTACGCCACACACCCTGCGGCACACAATAGCGACACATTTTTTAGAAAACGGAATGGATCTAAAGACGATCCAAGAAATTTTAGGGCACTCCAACTTAACAACGACAACCATATACACAAAGGTCTCTTCCCAATTAAAGAAAGAGACCTACGATAAAGCGCATCCTTTAGTTAAGCCATTTGAAACTGTGTAGGCCCTTGAGGATGAGTCGACGGTAGTGCTTGAGGAGGTGCTGCTCCTTCTTCTTCTGCACTCTCTAAATGAACTGTCTCTCTTCCGGTGGAGGCAACTGAAGAGGGAGTTGCAAGAGCGTCGGGGTTATCGCCGGAAAGAGGTTTTGGTGGCGGTACAACAACAACTTTTAACTCTTTCATAACAAGAGGCTGAGGAGTTGGTTTTTTACAGCAACAAAGTTTTGCAAGTGTTGAGAGAGCAGCTTTTGCAATTTTATAAATTGCGTAGGGAAGGGCTGTAAATGGCATTGCGCAATACTTCCCAGCTTTTTTGCATGTTGTATCACTCTCTTGAATTTGAAGAGTGTGTGGTACAAAACAAGATTGGATTGATGGCATAAGTAACTCCTATTATTTTGGTTATTAATAAAAATATATCGTGCAGCTCTTGCTTTCTCGTAAATGTTTAGGGGCGTGCATATCGTAGGCATTTCTCAGCACAGCTGCTTGATCAACAACTATCTCAGCTAGAGGGTCAAAGCTATCCAAATCAGAGGCAGGTGGAGTTTCAGTTTTAGAAGAAAAAAGATTCTTAGCGGCTTTCCAAATTTTATCTAGGAGATTTGTAAACCCTGATGTGAAGTTAGACAAGAAGGTGGTAAAGGTTGTTTTTGAGGAAGGGATAGGAGATGGGGCATGAAAGGTGAGGGTAGCCAGACTTTTTGGACTAATGGAACTTGCCATAAAAACCTCATAATTAAGTTTTATATGAAATAATTATAGTAATAATAGTAATTAAATTCTTATCAACACTGGTTTTTTATGCAAAACGTTGATTATAAGTTACATAGAACGGACTCAGGAGAGTGGTAGGGGTAGCCTAGATCGTGTGCGACGTGGGCATTTGTCACTTTTCCCTTATAAATGTTTAGTCCGCTAGAAAAAAGAGGGTCGTTTTTTAGCGCTTTGAGGCCTTCGTTTGCAAGTCTTGCAGCATAGTAGTAGGTTGCGTTTGTAAGTGCTTGAGTAGCAGTTCTTGCGCAAGCTCCCGGCATATTTGTAACGCAGTAGTGGACGACATCATCGAGGATATAGGTGGGGTTTGAGTGTGTTGTTGGTTTCGATGTTTCAAAACAGCCCCCCTGATCAATCGAGATGTCGACTAGAACTGCTCCCGGCTGCATTTGACGGACCATATCGTGGGTGACAAGTTTTGGTGCTTTTTTGCCTGCAATGAGCACAGATCCAATGACAAGGTCGGCATGTTTAATAAGTTTTTCAATGATTTGCGAGCTTGAATACATCGTTTTTAGTCGCCCTCTATAAATTGCGTCTAGTTCGCGCAGCCTTTTTAGATCGCGATCGATTATTGTTACATCCGCACCAAGGCCGATTGCCATTTGCGCTGCATTAAGCCCTGCTACGCCTCCTCCAAGAATCAGAACTTCAGCGGGATAGACGCCTGGAACGCCCCCTAAAAGAACGCCTCTGCCTCCATTTGCAAGTTGTAAGCTTAAAGCGCCCGCCTGTATTGCGATTCTTCCTGCTATTTCGCTCATCGGCGTAAGAAGGGGAAGTTTTCCTTCCCGATCAAACACAGTTTCATATGCGATTGCGATTACTTTTCTTTCGAGTAGATGTCTTGTTTGTTCGGGGTCTGGTGCTAGATGGAGGTAACAAAAAAGAATTTGACCCTCATGCATGAGTGGAAACTCTTCTTTCTGAGGCTCTTTAACTTTTAAAATGAGTTCACTCTCCCAAACTTCTTTGGCAGTAGCTCCTATATGAGCCCCTGCTTTTATATACATTTCGTCTGTAAAACCAATTTTCGCTCCGGCATTTGTTTGGATAACTACGCTGTGCCCTGCCTCTACAAAGCCGTGCACCATTGTCGGAGTTGCACCAACTCTGCATTCATGATCTTTGATTTCTTTGGGTATACCAATTTTCATAAAGAAGCATCCTCATCTAAAATTTTTTAGAGGGAAGTCTAACTTATTCAAGGTTTTTTAGACAAAGAGTTCCTTGAAATATTAATTTGGCCGGCCCATCCATCCAAATCCTTCCCTCACTATCAAATGAAAAGGTAAGCGTAGATGATGTAAATAAAATTCGTATAGGTTTTTTAGTTTTTTGCAAAAGAGCAACAGCAGCACCTCCGCTACCGCACGAAAGTGTTTCTTTATCAACGCCTTTTTCAAAAGTGCGGACGGCAATTCCATGGGGAGTGATTTTTGCTAAGTTGACATTTACCCCACCAAATAGCGATCGAAAAGTTGGCGTTATCCCTTCGTCTTCAATGTTATCTCTAAAAATCACGAGGTGAGGGGTTCCCGTATTGATAAGGTGACCAATTTCTCCATTCGGCAGCAAAACAGAGCAGTTTATGATTTCTGCTTTCGGGATACTTACTCTGATTGCTCTCGGAGTATAAATTGCCTCTGAAACGCCGGCGAGTGTCTCAATTGATAGGTTTTTTGCAAAGTGTAGGGTAGTGCATCTAAGACCGTTTCCACACATTGTAGCCTCGCTGCCATCTTGATTTAAGATACGCATTTTGACATCAGCCAATCTTGATTTTTCTAGTAATATGAGGCCGTCTGCCCCGATGCCGAAGTGTCTGTTGCAAATGCGGGCTATAAGATCTTTCTGAATAGGGAATGTGTTGTCATTATTTTCAAATAAGACAAAATCATTCCCTGAGCCCTCGTACTTATAAAAGAGTCTATTCTGCAAAACCTGGAATTTGGGAATAAGAGGTGATTACTTTGTCAATTAAACCAAACTCTTTAGCTTCATGTGCACTCATCCAGGTGTCTCTATCAAGAGCTTTTTCGATCTGCTTTTTTTCTTTTCCTGTTTGATCAACATAGATTTGGACAAGAAGTTCTCTTGTTTTAATAATCTCTTTTGCTTGGATTTCTAGGTCCGTTGCTTGTCCGTAGATAGTTCCGCTAATTAGAGGTTGGTGAATCATAATCCTTGAGTAGGTGGTAGCAAGCCGTTTCCCTTTTTCAGCGGCAAGACTTAGGATTGATCCCATGGAGGCTGCAAGTCCCATTACAAGCGTGTAAACAGGGGGTTGAATTAATTTGATTTGATCCCAGATGGCAAAACCAGAATCAACTGAACCACCAGGAGAGTTGATTACTAGTAGAATCGGTTTTTTTGCATCGAGAGATTCTAAATACCAAAGTTTTTTTATAATAGCATGTGCAGAGGTATCATCTACCTGAGTGTGGAGAAATACGATTCGCTTTTTTGTGAACATCTCATCGATTTTTGTATCGACAGGGGGCTCTTTTTTTGTCTCTTCAGGTGTTTCAGACATGAACTAAATCTCCAGTTTTGATTTCAGGATAGAGGGGCTTGTTTTGTAACAGCTCATCTATTTCCCTTTTTGCACGGCTTCTTACGTTTTCACTAATTACCGATTCGGCCATACCGTTAGGTTTTGCCTCTTTTAGCACATCATATAAAATGTCTGCAATTTTTTCCATCTCCTCATTTTTAAAACCTCTAGTTGTTAGTGCTGGTGTGCCGATTCGAATTCCGGAACAATACCAAGCGCCGTTCGGATCGTTTGGGATGCTATTGCGATTGACTGTGCAGCCAAGGCTTGATAATAATGATTCTGCTTGTCTTCCGTTGAGTCCAAAGTTTTTCTGCACGTCAATTAAAAGAAGGTGGTTATCTGTCCCGTCTGTAATTAAAGAGACGCCTTTCGATTTGAATCTTTTGGCAAGAGTTTGTGCATTTTCGATAATTTGTTTTGCATAGGCTTTAAAAGATGGGTCTAAAGCCTCTTTAAACGAGATTGCTTTTGAAGCCATTACGTGAGGAAGGGGGCCGCCAAGAGCAAATGGGCACCCTTTGTCTATAAATGGTTTGAACTCTTCTTTGCATAAAATAAGGCCACCTCTTGGGCCTCTTAGTGTTTTGTGTGTTGTAGATGTTACTATATGCGCAAAAGGGACTGGATCAAAATTTCCGACGAGAGCCTTTCCTGCAACTAGTCCTGCAAAGTGAGCCATATCTACAAGAAGAGTTGCTCCGCATCTATCTGCAATTTCTCTCATTTTTGCAAAATCAATCAGTCTTGGGTATGAGGAGTAGCCTGCAATTAGAATGAGAGGTTTTTCACGCATCGCTATCTCTTCTACTTGCTTGTAGTCGATAAGACCTGTTTTTGGATCTACGCCATAGGAGACAGCTTTCATCATTTTTGAAGAGAGATTGACTCTACTTCCATGAGTTAAGTGACCTCCACAATCTAGGGCTAAGCCGAGTAGTTTCTGTTTTGAAAATTCTTGCCTAATTGTCTCAAACTCTTCTGGAGTAAGAGCTGCTACACTTTTTTTCCCAAGAGCTTCAACAGCTGGTGTCTCAACTCTTTTAATAAGGATTGACCAAAAGGCAACTAAATTTGCATCAGCACCCGAGTGAGGTTGGACGTAAGCGTGCTCAGCACCAAATAAAGATTTAGCAGTATCGACTGCGTAAGACTCGACTGTATCGACATGCTCGCAGCCTGCGTAGAATCTGTGGCCTGGGTGGCCTTCGGCATATTTATCAGTGAGTAAGTTCCCCATGGCGAGTTGAACGGCAAGAGAAGAGTAGTTTTCAGAAGCGATGAGTTTTAAAGAATTTCTTTGCGATTTTAGTTCGTCGAGAATCGCATTAGCAATAATTGGGTAATTTTTAGAGATGTGATCTAGGCTTGCTAAATAGGCGATAGTGTCTGTGTGTTTCTCGACATTTGCGCATGTTTGTAAAAAGTTTTTTAGAAAATTCATAGGGTTCCTCGCTAGAAAATTACTATCTAGGATAAAGGAAAGGGATTTTTACTTGTAGATTTTGTGCATATGGGTTAGACTTTTTTCATATTTTCCAACAAAGAGATCTGTAATGCGTGAAGCTTTAAAAGTTATTCTCTCAATTCAAGAGCTAGACATCAAAATGATTCGTCTAATGCGTCTAAAAAAGCAGAGACAAGATGAGTTAAAACAAATTGCTATACTCAAGCAAGAACTTTTAGAACAACTTGATAACAAACAAGATGAGATTGCTGATTTAAGCGAGGAGTGTTTGTTATACGAGAGAAAAATTGAAGAGCATAAAGAGAAGATCAAAAAACTAGAAGGGCAGCAGACATCGATCAAAAAGATCGAAGAGTTTAATGCGATTACCAAAGAAATTTCTTCCTTAGAAAGAGAAAAAGGCTCGTTTGAGCAGACTCTTTCAAATTTAGTTGATAAAAAAGCTATTGAAGAAGAAGTCTATGAGAAGACAAAAAAATCTTTGGCAGATTCAGACTTAAGCAATAAGACTTTGGAAGAAGAGATCAAAGAGACTATTCAAGAAATTAATAAGGAAGGAAGCGGTCTTAAAAAGACAAGAGATGAGCAAGTGAAAACCGCAGACCCTCAAATATTTTCTATCTATGAAAGACTTCTTCGAAATAAAAAAGATAGAGTTGTTGTTCCGATTGAGAATAGAACTTGTACAGGGTGTCATATTGCTCTTACAGCCCAACATGAAAATCTTGTTCGTAAAGGAGAGAAGCTTGTCTTTTGTGAACACTGCTCAAGAATTCACTTTTGGAATGAGGGGAAAGAAGAGAGTATTGATGGATCTCTAAGCGGGGTGAAGAGAAGAAGACGTAGAGTATCTTCTGCTGGCAGCGCTGTTGCTGTAGATGATGGGGAAACTGAGTAAAATTTCAGGGAAGGTTTAAGCAACCGCTATTAGAAATAATAGAGGAAAGTCTGGACCTCGCAGGATAAGGATACCGGCGAAAGGCCGGGGGCCGTAAGGCTACGGAAAGTGCAACAGAAAACACTCCGCTACTCTCTAGTTTTTAGGGAGTAGACAGGCTGAAAAGCTCACTTTGGGAGTGAGCCCCTTCATAGAAATATGAAGATAGGTGCAAACCCTATCCGATGCAAGAGATAAAAACTTACTTAAGTAGCGATCCGCTAAAGTTTTTTGTTAGTCGCTTGAGGGTTTTAGTAATAAAGCTCCTAGACAAATGGTTGCTCTTTGACAGAATCCGGCTTACACTACCTTCCCTCTTTCTTTAAAAAATATTTATCTATTTGTAGATAAAAAATCAAAAAAAATATAGCATAACTCTTGTTGAAATCTTAACAAAAAAATGGAGTTACATGCTTTCGCTTTCATCACCTAAACCAGAAGCTTGTTTGCGACCTGAATTTATGCTTGGACTTTCTAGCTATATTAGATCTTATGACGATCTTGTAAAGCTTAGAGATATCTTAACAATAGATGGAGATGATGGGACAAAAGTTGCAATCGAAAGACTAAAATTAATCGGTATTGATAAAGATAAAGCCTCTTTTGAGGAGGTACGCCTTTGGTTTTTATCGTATCAGTTTGTTTTTGCTAAAATGAATGAGGTAGATCACTTTGAGGCTAATTTAGATGCAAAAATGGCGTCTATTTATGTAGTTGCAAGTAGAGCTGATAGAATGGCTGTAGACTATTTTGAAGAGATGAAGACTACATTTCGGGATAATTTTTCGGTAATCGATCAATTATTTGAATTCAGACGACGACGCGACGGTTTTTTCTTCTACTGCGAAGAGGAAATTGCAAGAGAGCGGATTTATACTAAAATGAGTGAAGATATTGAAAAAGAGAGGGAGATTGCTTTAAGTAAGCGCATAAGAAGATTTCAGACAGCTTAATTGAGAGTAGGCTGTTTTAAAAATTTGAGTATAGAAACCTTTACAAATAAGGAGAGATAATATGTTGCCTGTAAGCGCCCCAGAATCGCCGAATTTAATAATGAGGCCTACTTTAGTTCCTTTGAATTTCGGGTATGAGTTGCCTTTAGAGGAGGTGATGCTTTTGAAAGAGGGTCTGTTTATTGAAGAGACGGCCTCTTTAGATGTTGTTACAGAAATTGCTTTAGAGAGACTTAGGGGGTTAGGTTTTAGTTCTATACTCTTTTCTCCTCAGCAAATTCGAGTTTGGTTTTTAGCGTATGAGTTTGCATTTGTAAAGATGACAAGTATTTCAGTTGCGGAAAAGAGCGACGGGTGTAAAAAAAGCTCAATGGTATTTATTTCAAAGTATATTCATCTTTTAGCAACGAAGTATTTTAGTTCTATGCAAGAGAGGTTTTCTGACAAGCAGGGAGCATTGGATGGCTTATTTGAGTTTAGAAGAAAGAGATTAGGATTTGATGCTTGGGTTTTAGAGGAGAGTACCTCGACTGACGTTTATGATTTAATAAATGAGATTTTGGAAGATGAAGAGGCTTTTAAAGCTGCTAAAGAGAGGAGAGAAAAAAAGCCTCTTAAATTCATTTTTGGATAGATAAGAAGAGAGTAATTATTGACAACTCTTGCTTTTAAGCTTTATGTTAAGGAAATGGAAGTAAACAATGTGCTCTTTTCCGGTGGTACCTATCAAATTGAGGTAATAGAGGGTGAAAGTTATTGGATCTTTTTGCATCTAGATGACTTAGGCGATGTTTTTGATCAATTTTGTAGTTGTGGAAAAACGGGCGAAGGGCGTGTTTGCCCTCATGTAGAATTTGCAAAAGAGGCAGTTTTTAGAGGGTATAAATTTCCTCTCCACGTGAGGTTTAGGTCTTCTCTTTGGTGTGAGCTATTTCGTCTTGTCGCGACTAGATATGGATATGAGTCAAAACTACTAAAAAGAGAAGACGATACATATCATTTGTCTTTAGGAGGGGAAAAAAGCGCTTTTTTTTTAAAGATGAAGTCAGAAAAGGCTAAAGAGTATGCAAAAGAGTGGATTGACGAAAGAAAAAAAGAGACAGAAGAGACCTCTTTAAAATTTTCTAATTTAGCTCCCGAGGAGCTTGAAAAGTATAAAAAAGGGAGGCCAAGCGACGCCCTCCAATTTGAATTGTCGGTTTGGGCTGATTTAGCTAAGTGGTTTATGATTTCAGAGGATGGGGGTAGGAACTATCTTGTCTCATTTACAGAATACAAAAAAGGGCTTCCCGAGTATGTAATGATTGAGTCAGATGATTTGGAATCTCGGGTCTATTTAAATCCAGAAGATTGGCCTAAAATTATATTGCCGATTGCAACTTACAAAACTAATCTTAAAGTATTTGATTTTAAAGAAATAGAAGTTAATAAAGTTATTTATCACCCACATCAGAGGTGTTTTAGTATAGAGTCTATTCCATTGATGGAGGAGGATAAGCCTGACTTTGAGTGGGATGAGTGGACATTTAAAAAAGGAATAGGATTTTTTCCTAAAAAAACAAATCAGTTTTTCAAAAAGGAAAAGATTGAAGAAAAAGAGATTCCCGAATTCTTGGAAAAGCACGCAAGGCTTGTTGAAAAATATTTAGATAAGACTCCTTTTACAAGAAAGCCGAAAAGTGCTCAGTATGAACTTTTTTTTGATACAAAAGGCAATTTTCACATAGAGTGTTATCTCTTTCTGCCAAAAGATTTAAGAGCAGAAAAATCTGCGTTTTTTGACCCGTGGGCCTATATTGATGGAAAAGGTTTTTTTCGATTAACGAATCTCTTGTTCAAAGGGGTAGAGAAGATTATTCCTAAAGAGATGATGGGTGAGTTTATTGAGAGAAATAAAAACTGGTTGAATAAGTTTGGGGAATTTCAGATTCATTTATCGAACGTTGAGACGAAATTTTATTACGAGGTTCAAGACGACTTATTAGTAATTGAAAAAGAGGATGTTTTCAAAGAGGGCGCAAGTGGTGTAATTGATTTAGGAAATTGGGTCTACATTAAAGGGGAGGGCTTTTTTTCAAGAAAAGAGACAATTCAGCAAGGATCTAATTTAGAGCCGATTGAAGTTGATCGAGAAAATGTCTCTTCATTTATTCATGCACATAAAGATGACTTAGATCATATTAAGAACTTTTTTTCTCCCGATGCAGGCCTTGAAAAAACAGGGCTTGAGATCGCACTGGAAGAAGAAAACATCGTCATCGAGCCGAAATTTTTTTTCAAAGAGTGGGCGAAAAATTGTAAGCCCAAAATTTTTGGTGATTTTATTTTTTTACCGGGGAAAGGTTTTGCAGAAGTTCCTGATAATTTGAAATTGCCATCGAAGTATTATGAAAAAGTGATTGTCTCAGTAGATCAAATTCCTTATTTCATCAAACACGAATTAAAACGGTTAAAATCTCAGGTTACACATTTAGATAAAAGATTGATGGAGCCTTTGAGGTTAAAATTGGTTGTAAAGGGTGTCAAAAAAGAGAAAAAGGGTTGGCTTGTTGAGTTTTTTTATACCTCTTCTTTAGGGGAGGTTTCTGTTAAAGAAATTTTTGAAGGAATTCTTTCATTTGCGCCATTTATTTTATCGGATGCGGGAATGATTGCGCTTACAGAAAAAAGGTTTTACTGGGTTAGTCGAATTACAAAATCGATGTTTGAGCCTGGGACAAATAGACTCTATCTATCAACACTTGATTGGGTGAGGCTTTCATTATTTGAAGAGGTCCATTTACCAGATTCTAGTGACCCTGCAATTAAAGAGTTCGGCGCGATTTTGAATAATTTGATAGAAGAGGGGCCGATGGCTGATATGCCAAGGCTTGGAGATCTGAAGAGTAAGCTTCGCCCCTATCAAGAAGTTGGAGTCAGGTGGCTTTGGTTTTTATATACGTATGGTCTTTCAGGGTTTTTATGCGATGAGATGGGGCTTGGAAAAACGCATCAGGCGATGGCATTGCTATCTGCTGCGATGCATGAAAAAAAGCGGTCTATGAGAGACAAGTTTTTAATAGTCTCTCCAACATCAGTTGTCTACCATTGGCAAGAGCTGCTTGAAAAATTCTTACCAAAAGCAAAAGTGCACTTACACCACGGCCCTTTTAGAAATCCAAAATCTTTGCAGCTTAAGCACGATATTATTTTAACTACCTATGGAATTTTACGAAGTGACAAAGAGCTTTTTATGAATCATGATTTTGAAATCGCGGTGTTTGATGAGATGCATGTGGCAAAAAATCAAAAGTCTCAAATTCATTTTGCATTGAAGCAAGTCAAAAGTGAAATGAAGCTTGCGATTACAGGAACTCCATTAGAGAATAATTTGCTCGAACTCAAGGCGTTGTTCGATATTATCCTTCCAGGTTTTTTGCCTACGCAAGAAGAGTTTAAAGAAGAGTTTGTCTCACCTATTGAAAAAAATAAAGATATTGATAAACAAAAAGCGTTAGCTAAATTAATTAAGCCGTTTATTTTACGTAGAAAGAAACAAGAGGTTCTTTCAGATCTGCCGGAAAAAATTGAAGAGATTGCCTACGTTGATTTATCTGAAGAACAAGCGCGCATGTATCAAGAGATTGCTCTTCAATCGAAAAAAGTTTTAGAAGAGGAGGGGCCCGGTTTTTATATTCATGTATTTGCCCTGTTAAACAAGTTAAAGCAAGTTTGTGATCACCCATCACTGATTATAAAAGATGAAAATTTTTTTGAAAAACATCAAAGTGGGAAATGGGAGCTTTTTGTTGAGCTACTTGAGGAGTCTCTTGCTAGCAACCAAAAGGTTGTTGTCTTTTCGCAGTATCTTAAGATGCTTGATATCATTGAAATCTATTTGAAAAAAGAGAAAATTGGATTTGCAGGAATACGGGGAACAACAAGAGACAGGAAAGAAGAGGTTTCTAGATTTCAGCAAGATCCTAATTGCAAAGTTTTTGTAGCATCTTTGCAAGCTGCGGGGGTTGGTATCGATCTTACAGCGGCCTCTGTTGTGATTCATTATGACCGGTGGTGGAATCCGGCAAAAGAAAACCAGGCAACAGATCGAGTGCATAGAATTGGGCAAAATAGAGGAATTAGCGTCTTTAAATTTGTGGCAAAAGATACAATCGAAGAGCATATTCATACCCTGATTGAAAAGAAAAAAGATCTTATAGCGAATGTCATTAGTTTTGACAACGAGCAAGACTTGAAAAAACTCGACCGCAACGAGTTAACAGCCCTCTTGAAAAAGCTCTACTCCTCCATCTAAATTTTGGTCTCATTTTGGTGTCAATTTTGGTGTCAGGCACGACATTTTGGACATTTGGCCTCTTTAAACAACTCAAATGTCCAAAATGTCGTGCCTGACACCGCAATTTGACGCCCAAATGTCCAAATGTCGTGCCTGACACCGCAATTTTTTATGAGGGGGTTAGGGTGAAACCGCTCTCTTGGAGGCAGTGGGGGAAATAGATCTCGCAGAACGCTTTAGAAAATTTTGAGTCTTTAAGATGGATGATGACTCTGCCATCAAAGTCGTTAGATCTATTTTGCGGGATCAAAATACCAGAGCAAATAAGAGATTCTTTAACAGGAGACTCTGGGATAAAATGTATGTTATCCTCGTAGATGACAGCAACTTGTGTCCCTAAATGGTTTTTTAAATATTGAGGATATATCGTCAAATTGAACCTCCTATTATTTGAACTAACTCTCTAATTCTATCCGAATGGTATTGAGTTAGCAATGGCTTTAGATAGAGGGACCAAAATTGTTTAAATTTGTCCTCACCCCGTACTAATTCTTCGATGGAAATACCACCTCTTAAATCTACTAAACATTTTTTTAAATCTTCCACTCTTTCTTCTCTGCAATAAGTTTCTAAGTTATTTCTAAAGGTTAATATCTTTTCAAAAACGGCAATACATCCCTCAGCAGGCATGCTACAGATCTCACGTGGAATTAGAATAAAGGGAAGAGCGGTCTCTTGCAAAGTTAATCCCATTGAAAGAGCTCCCATTAGGAGGGTAGCTCTTTTTTCCATCAGGGTAATTGCAGATTCTTCGAATTCAAAAGCCATCATCTGGCTTTTGTACTTATCAATTGGTAGGGCACTACAAAATTTAGCAAGCTCGTGATCAAGGGGGGAGGTAGAGCTTAAAAATCTTATGTAGGGGATATATAGGGGAGTTTCAATTATAGTGCCGCAGATACATCCATGGTCAATACTATGGAGCGAGGTAGGTGAACAGAGTAAATTACCCTCATGTCCATCCAAATTTCCAAAAATGATATCAAAAACTAATTTTCTTCTAAGAGAGTCCTCCTGGAGCATGGTTTTTACAGAGGTAGCAGGAAGTTCTTGTAGCAGCATCATGGCGCTTTTCCCTTCAACTACTTGTTGAACTGAGCCACTCTCGCCAAACAAGTTAACTCTTGCTGTAAATGGGATAGGAAAGATTTTATCATCATTGACAACACTTGCTAGATGTTCCCTTTTAGTAGTTCCATAACGAGGAATTCCTGGGCTTGTTGTTAGAGCCTCTTCTGCAGTCGGCTTAAAAACAAAAAGCGCTTTAGGTAAGGCAGATGTCGGGCGCTCATATAAAAAATAGGAGCCATTAACGCCTTTACAATCTTTAGAGCTAGTGCCAATTTTTGCTGCATCTGGAGATGTTTCAAGGTGTAAAACAACTTCGTGAAGAGCGTAAATAATTGAAAATAGGTGGTTTTTGTTAGAAAGAAATGATCGTGCTTCAACTTGTCTTGGGCCTAGAAATATACTGGCATAAAAACTCTTAATTTCAACCACGGAGACCTCTCTCGGAGACGAAAATCTAAGAGCAATATCGCTCAGGATAGTCTCTAAATCCTTGGGCTCTCCTGGTGGATAGACCCAAGGTTGCCCTCCTACTCCGTGTACCATACATTCACCAATTTAAGTTGAGTTTTTCTTATAATCTAACTATAATATGTTTTAATAATGGATCCACCTAAAATTTTACATCCACGTATAATTACTACTGATGAGTATGACTCTTCCTGCAGAGAGCCAATCAGTGAAATTCTTCCGGGCCTTTTTCTAGGTAATGAGCTTGGGGCTGGAAAACTCTTATTTAAAACAGATTCTCTAGAAGAGAGAGAGAAAGCTCTTCGAGAAAAAAAAGTTACTCATATCCTCTGTGCTACCTTTCCTTCAGTATCCTACTTTGAGTCGAAATTTATCTATCACTATGTGCCGATCAGAGATCTTGAAGAAGAGAGTATTTCTACTTATATTTCAAGGGTTTACGAATTTATTGAGGAGGGGATTCGTGAGGGTGGAGTTTTTGTCCATTGTAGCGCTGGGGCATCGAGAAGCGCCTCTCTTGTAATTGCCTATATTATGAAAAAATGGGGCTCATCTTATGAAGATGCCCTTGATTTTGTACAGTCTAAAAGAGCGTGCGTTCAGCCAAATAGGGGATTTGAAAAAGAGCTTAAAAGTTTAGCTACAGAAACTCTTTTTTTTCCTAAATTATAATTATCCATCTATTATTAAAATTCATTTTATGTTATAATTATAGGAAAAGCTACTTCTTACTCGGGGTAAATAATGAGTGCTATTAGTTCATCTAGCTTAATTTCAGGGGTTTGCTCTCCTATTAGAGAGGGGCGATCAGGCTCTTTTCTAGTCAAAGGAAAGGATTTAGCCTTTCTCGCGGGAAAAGTAGGTCTTTATGCAGTGGGTACTTTAGCCTTAATAGGAGGGTATGGTGTTTGTTGCGCGCTTGGATTAACTCATATAGGGATAGGTGGTTGGTCTGAAACAGGCCTTAAATATCCGATCGGATTAGCTATTAATCAGCTCGGGCTAGCTCAGCGCTTTCAGGTCTACGGAGACTATCCGATCATAGTTCATCTTTGGGATAGATTTCACGAGCACGCCACTAAAGAGTGGTTCCATAAAATCAAAAATTAGATAGTTCCCCATCTAAAAGTAATTTCTTGCTGAATCTCGGGGTGAAGTGATAAGTGGACGGGGCAGTGGTTTGCGGCCGCTTCTAGTTTCTGTTTTTGCTCAGGTGTAGGATCTAAGGTAGACTCAACAACAACTTTTATTTTCGCAACTCTTCTTGGAGGCGAGGTAGACATCTCTTTTTCTACAAGCGCTTTTGTAGTTTCTAAAGAAAGATCCATTTTTTTTGCTGCCAAAGCCATTAATGTGAGCATGCAAGATGCTAAAGAGGCTGCGAAAAGGTCTGTTGGAGAGAAGTATTCTCCGACTCCACCTACCTCTTTTGGGCCATCTGTAATAAGCTCTGCCCCATTTTCATGGGTCGCAGTTGTTCTTAACGTATCTGAATAGGTAACTTTGATTTTTGTCATATCTTCACTATATTTGATTTTTTAAAAAAATACACTCATTTAAGAGCGGTATAGAGACTTTTTCGTTTGAAGAAGGTGACAAGAAAGATGAGAAATAAGAAAAGAGTCATTAAGCCCATTAAGTAGAAGCAGTCGTTTAGAGCAAGAGAGGTCGCTTCATTTGTAAGAAGTTCTTGCAGCATCGGTGTTCTTTCTGATTTTGTAAGTCCGAGAGTTTTTGCTTGCGTATAGTAGTTTTTTGTAAGAGGAGAGAATTTTGTTAAACTGCCTCCAAGTCTTTCATAAAAAAACACTTGTCTTCTTAACCAAATAGTATAGAAAATGGTTGCCCCAAGAGTGCTTGAAGTGCTTCTTACAATTTGAAATAGGGTAAGAAGTTTTGGGACAATTTCGGGTGGTTTGTTATGCGTAATTAAGTGAAGAAGAGAAGGGAGAAGAAGAGCAAAGGCAAAACCTGCAATAAAGCGGGAAAAGACAATTCTTTTAAAGTCTATATCTATATTGAAATTAGAGGTGTAAAATGTACTGATTGCTAGGAGGAGAATCCCTGTTCCAAAAGGGATCCAAACTTTATGTGACCCTAGATAATTTCTCATCACATGCATCAAAATCCCGGCAGAAAAGACCATGACGCCTAGTAAAGCTGCAACCCAAATGACAGTGTATCTGACATAAAGAGTTAGCCAAATAGAGAGAAGTAGAGTCATTCCAAAATAGATCGCAAAAAGAACCCAAATATTGATAAGAGCAATTGGAACAAGAAGGTCTTTTAAGAGGCGAAAATCTAGCAATGGGTTTGGATGATAAAGACTCCAAATAACAAAAAAAGTGAGGAAAATTAGAGAGAGGGGAAAGCAGGTTGCAAGTAAATTTGATCTAAACCAGTCAAGTTCTTGCCCCAGAGTTAAAAAAAAGGCAAAAAGGAAAAAACCGATTGCAAATGTTGTATATCCAATTCCATCAAAACGAGTTTTTTCAAGAGGGTTAGAAAATTTTCGAAGTTGAAGATAGAGCGCGATGCCAAGTATGCACATAAATATAACATTGATTTCAAATATATTTCTCCAATTGTAATCATAGGCAATCCAGCCGCCCCAAGATCCTCCTAGAATAGGAGCTGTGATAAATGATAAGAGTGTGCACTGCGTCATCGTTTTTTTCCAATCGTCTGATAAAAGAGATCCTAGAAAGGAGGTGAGTAGAATAAATAGAGGTCCTGAGCTAGCCCCTTGTAAAAAGCGGAAAAAAATAAAAAGGGGGTAGGTTGCCGCTTGCCCTGAAAGAAAGGTAGCGATGATAAAACCTATTTGACAAACAGCAAAGTAGTTTTTGATAGGGATTCTCTCTTTGAAGGCAAGTGCTAAAGGAATTGTAAGCACATTCCCAACGCCATAAAAAACAGTTGCGTAAGAGGCTGTTACTTGACTGCTTCCAAGATCGCTTAAGATGTATACAACGCTTGCACTAATCACAGCAAAGTTAAATAAAACTGAGAAAATCGTAAGGATAATCAGAATAAAAAGAAGTTTATGTTTCATGATTTGTTAAACGGTATGGTTTTATAAAGTTCAAGCTGAGAATCAAAATTTTCCGTAAAAATCTTTTCAACAAGTGTTTCTGAGCCGATTTCTTCAAGGCTGTAAATAGGTGTTTCATAAGTTGGAGAGCCAAGCGTTGTTTCAGGGACCATCTCTCCGCTGCTATCATGAACATCGGTTGTTGCCTCCATCGAAAGCCCTATGCGAAGTGGGTGTTTTTTAAGTTCATTTTGGCAAAGCCCCACGCGGACAGGAAGTCTTTGTACGATTTTAATCCAGTTTCCAGAGAGATTTTGGGGGGGGAGGAGAGAGAACGCATTTCCAGCCCCTCCAGGAAGCCCTAAGATAGTTCCATGGAAAACAACGCCCCTTCCATAAAGGTCAGATGTAACTTTCACACTTTGTCCGATTCTCATTTTTTTTAATTGGGTCTCTTTGTAGTTAGCATTTACCCAAATCTGATCTAGAGGAATGACTGACATAAGGGGCTCTCCGGGGGCAACCCATTTTCCTACTTGGATGGTTCGTTGAGCGCCAAGTCCCTCAACGGGCGAATAAATTTTACAACGATAGAGATTAACCCATGCGTCAACTAATTTAGCTGCAGAATTTAATACCATGGGGTGGTTTCGAATAGAGGTGTTTTGGATCATGGCTAAGCTTTTTTTATAAAGAACTTCGCTCATTTGTAAAGAATAAATACTTTCTGTAAGAGCTGCTATTGCGTGCTCGTAATTTTCAACAGAGACCCCGCCCTCTTCTACAACGGCTTTTCGGTGATCAAAGTCTTGTTTTGCTTTGATAAATAGGGCTCTTTTTACTTCAATTTCTGCTTTTAGTGCAAAAACTTCATGGAAGAGTTGACATACTTGCCGAACAGTTGTTGCAAAACTCTCTTCTGCTTTTTTTAAACCGATTTTGGCATCTGTATCATCTAATTCAATTAGCAATTGACCCTTTTTAATCAAGAAAGTGTCGTCTGTATGGATTGCTTTTACAAAACTTGGAATCAGAGGAGTGATAATAATTTGATTCCCCTCTACATAGGCGTCATCTGTGTATTTATAAAATCGCAAAACAAAAAACCAAAGACAAAAACCTAACACAAAGAGTGTTAAAATTGTGATTATGTAAAATTTAGCAAATTTTATTCGGTTCATTTATCCCTTGCCTTTAAAGGGATAGAATAGGTTGAAAGGTAACCACCTCCAAGAGCTTTTGTCAATTTGATAATAGAGGCGTATTGAAGATATTTCAGCCCAATTTCTTCAAGTTGCTTTTGGAGAAGTTCCTCTTCTCTTAATAGAGTTTCAAAAGAAGTGTCTAACCCATGCTTTTGAAGAAGTTTTGTCAGCTCATACCGATTTGTTGCTTGCAAGATGATGTTTTGTTGAATTTGCTCTCTTTCAAAAACAGATCTGACAAAAACAATTGTATTTGCTACTTCTTCTGCACTTTTTAAAATAAGGTTATTATACGTGTAGACCGCCTCGTCAAAAAGAGCTTTTTTCGCTCTGACATTTGCTCTAATTGCGCCCGCTGTGAAAATAGGTAGGTGAAGAGCTGGAATGATGCCAGACATAAAACTTGAGCCTTTAAAAAGATTTGAAAAATGGAAGGTTTCAAAACCTGTAGATGCAGAAAGATCGATATTTGGAAAAAAATCAGCAATAGCGGCTCCTACTTCATGTGCGATTGCCTCCACTCTCCAAATAGCAGCCATTAGATCAGGTCTTCTTGCCAAAAGATCGATAAAAAGGTGTTCTGGAAGCTCTACCTTCAAGGGAAGAGAGGGGAGTTTTTTGTTAACAAGTAAAAATTCACAGGGTCCAGACCCCCTTAACATGTTTATAAGGTGTTTATTTACTTCAATTTCTTCTTTGATAAAAACAAGATCTTTTTTTGTTTCATCAAGATTTTCTTTTGAGAAAAAAAGAGGTAATTTAGAGAAAAGAGACTCTTTTTGCATGAGATCTGAAAGATCAAAGAGATGTTTTCTTACCTCTTCTAGCCTTTCTAAGATAGACTCTCTATGTAAATTGGTTTTTAGTGCAAAATAGACTTGCGCTAATGCAGTTGTAACTATTAATTTGACTTCAGCAGCTTCTGCTTCTTGAGCCTTTTCTCGCCCAATTGCTGCTTGAAAGATGTTTCTGTATTTTCCCCAAAAATCAAACTCGTACGAAAAGCCAAGGCTTAGGTCAATAAGATTTCCCGCCCTTGGTATAGAGGGATTTAAAGATTTATAAAGGCCATTATTGCTTAGGTACTGCCAAGTATCTACAGCGTCAAAAGAAATAAAAGGGAAGAGTTTGCTTCTTGCGATAATAGAAGATTGTTTAGCAAAATTAATTTTTTCTTCGATTGCTTTGATCGATGGATTAGAGGCTAGAGCCTCTTCAATTAGCTCATTAAGCTCGCAAGATAAAAATATTTCCCACCAAGTCTCTTCCGGCCAGTCACTTATTGCGAAAACCGAGTTTTTTAAATTTTTTTCTAGGAGTGTGGCGTCTTTAGGAGGGGAGATGAGATTTTGTGTCTGCTCTTTTTTGGGCATGGAGATGCATGAGGAGAAAATAAATATAATTATGAAATATGAAGCCCTCATAATTTACGGAATAATTTTTGCTGTATAAATAGTCAATTAATTGTAAAAATTTATTGGTAAAAAAAAAGAGTGGAGAATCAATGAAGGGATGAGATATACTTATTGTCCTATGAATAAAATTTTTACAATAGCTATCATCGGCAGACCAAACGTTGGCAAATCGGCTCTTTTTAATCGAATAGCAAGAGAGAGAAAATCGATTGTGGAAGATATTGAGGGTGTTACAAGAGATGCTCTCTACAGCGAGGTCGAGGTTTTTGGGAAAAAAATTCGTCTTGTTGACACAGGGGGAATTGACTCAAAAGGAAATATTGCATTTAGCAAAGAAATTAGGGTTCAGACACTTGCAGCTCTTGATAGAGCAGATGCAGTTGTTTTTGTTGTTGATGGGACAATAGGACTTACTCTTCAGGATGAAGAGATTGCACAAATTTTATTTAAGAAAACAAAACCTATTGTGCTTGCTTTGAATAAAGTAGACGACCTTTCGAAAAGTGATATGGTTAAATCAAATTTTTATTCACTCGGCATAACAGATATGGTTTGTGTCTCTGCCGTGCATGGAAATGGGGTAGCAGATCTTTTAGAAGTTGCTATGGAAACTTATTTTGAGCCGTTTGAAGAAGAGAAGAGTTCTTTGCCTAAAGTTGCAATTGTTGGACGTCCAAATGTGGGAAAATCGACTTTGATGAATTCGATAGTGGGTGAAGAAAGGTGTGTTGTCAGCGATATTCCAGGAACGACAAGAGATACCATCGATGAAGTGATAGGCGGCGTTTTATTTATTGATACAGCAGGACTTAAGAGAAAGCAGCAAGAAAAAGAAGTTGTTGAGAAATTTGCAAGAATTCGAACCGAAGAGGCGATTCAAAAAAGTGATATTTGCGTATTAGTGATTGATGTCCAAGATGGTATTACTACTTTTGAGAAGACAATTTTGCAGCTTGTGGAAGATGAAGGAAAAGGGTGTATTCTTTTTGTTAACAAATGGGATCTTATTTCTGATTACCGCATGGAGCATGCAATTATTCATTTGCGAAGCGCCCACCCTGTATTAGAACATGTTCCAGTGATTGTCGGATCAGCAAAAACAGGGCGAAATGTAGCTGAGCTCTTTTCTGATATTTTCCATGTGTATGAGAATTTACAGCGAAGAATAGGTACCGGTGAGCTGAACACATTTTTGGAAAAAGCAATTCAACAAAATCACCCCTCCTCAATTAGTGGAAAAAGACTTCGTATCTATTATTTAACCCAGGTGAGTGTAAAACCGCCTCAGTTTGTTCTCTTTGTTAACGATCACGAGCTGATGATGGAGACGTATCGAAGATATTTAATGAATCAATTTAGAAAAGTCTACGATTTTATGGGGTGTCCGCTGCGCTTTAAGTTAAAGTCTAGAAAACGAGCAAAATACACCTTTTCAGAAAAACCTGAATCTAAAGAGCCTGAGTACGCTCGCTAAGAATTTTTGATTTGCCATTTCCGTGAAAGTGGGTAATCACTGTTTCTTTACTCTCTGGAAAATGCCAGCTCCAATTATAGATCGGATCGAGTTCATAAAACGGAGAATCTGTTTGAGTAATTGCATGTGATAGAGCGTCTTGATCGCCTAAAAATTGATCAAACTGCGTGCTTGCTAATTCTACCCATTTAGAGATAATTGGGCTATTTTGATGAAAAGCAATTACTCCAGAGTTGTAGGTAGGTCTTTTTAAAATTAGATTAAAAGGTGTAAGAGTGTCTTTACAAATAGCTAGCTCGACATCTTGCTGTAGAAGATCAAACAATCCAGATAAGTTTTTTTCTACTCTACAATCAATATCAATCCAAATCGTTTTTTTGAAAGGGGATTTTAGGCAGGCAAACGGTTTTTTATACCAAAAATGTCTTGATTGCCAAATAGATTTGCCATGGGTCTCTTCCCAAAGTTTTTTTCTCTCTTCAGGAATATGAGCTTCGTTATTTTGGAAAAAAGGGTTTGAGCAGTGCTCTAAAGCTCCTCTTTCTAGACACCATTTTCTCCCTTTTTCAGAAAGGCCAAAATCGGCAAAAAAAACGGGGTAAGAGTTTGTTTTGGAGTAGTTTTCCCAAAACCAGTCTAAAAGGCGTTCACCTATTGCATTCGATCCGACGATAATTCCTTCATCACCCATATGTGGGGTCCCATTTGTAGATCACATTGTTGATCGTTCTTGTCCGGTAGATCCAAGGGTCTTTATTTTCTCTAAGGAGTCTATCACACCCTTTAAGATAGCCTATGAAAAAACCGTATCTTCTCATTGCAAGGAGCATATACCTTGCGCTTGTTGGTCTAAAGTGGCTTCTTGGTCCATCGACAGGGCTTATGACATTTTGGTGGAATAGAATCACTTTTTCTGCAGCGATACTAAGAGGGTCATCTCTTTTCGGAAGTGAGGGCTCTTCCTTATAGAACATAAGATCAGAATCTTTTCCCCAAGGGGGAAAGTAGCCAGGACCGTTTCCATGCAATGTAATAAAAGAGAAAACTAAAACTAAGAGTTTAAAAACCATGTTGCAACATGAGAATCGGAAAAAGTTTATGGTCACGCATTTGATAATGGGCATGAGTCTCAAAAAGTCTTTCATTATGTAAAATAGCCCCCTCCTTAGCACCTATTATACCGCCTAAGTACCAGCCCGTTTCAAAGCTTAGAGTAATCAGAGCTGCTGGAATATTGTCTTGTTTTATAAAATAGGCAGTCGATGCAATAAATAGGGCGTTTAGAGAAAAAGCTGTAAATGCAGACTGTTTTTGCCCGATGTAGAGGTAGCCAAGCCCTGGGATTGTTGCATTAAGAAATCCTGCTAGAGAGGGATTTTTTTTGTATTTATGAAAAGCTTTTAGGATATCGTTTGCCCCGTTTTGGCAATCAATTAAATGCTCAAGTTCAATAAGCTCTTTTTCCGCTTCAGCTTGGTTAGGGAGAATTTCGCCCTCTTTGACAGATGTGATGAGGTAATCTTTAGGAGTTAATTTTAAAGCAAGAGTGTTAACTTCTTTTTGTGTTGACGAGGTATTTGAAAGCTCTTTCATCTCAAAGAGATCAGCTTTTAAAATAGCTGAGGTAAGTTCAAGTTTTTTCGCATCGACAGGGTAGAATTTTTTCATTGCTCTTAAGATAAAATTGGCTCTTTCTGGATTGTCAGATTGGATGTAAGAATCTGCTAATATGATGAGTAAATCATGAAATCCGATAAAATTCCGATCAGTTCCTGCTAAAATTGAATTTTCAAATGTATCTATAACATCAAAATATTTTTTTCCTAGATAGTAACAATTAATAATTTGGTATTGAATTTCGGCCTTTCTGTTCAAGAGGGTATCAGGAATTAAAATGTCGGCTCTTTTAAAGGAGGTAATTGCGCTATACAGATCGAGCTTTTTTGCAAATGCAAGTCCAATTTGATACTCTTTCCCCCAAGCCGATAGAAGCTCTGTCTCTGTGAGCGGGTTAAAAACAGGAGAGAGGTGTTTTAAATACTTATCTTGAACTGAAAAATCAATTTTTGGCTTCATTGCCGTTTTAAGACTCTCATGAGAAGTGCAAGAGAGATTAAAAAGGCATAATCCGCTTAAAATTAATAAATTAATTGTTTTCTTCATACTCTATATCGTCGGCTGAGCGTATCAGTTCTAGTCCGTTTTGGAAGTCTTCAACATTAGTCTGATTTCTATTTCCAAAAATTTCTTCTTGCTCTTTTGTAATTTTGCCATAAATCTGTTCAGACTTAATTATATGTGGCTTAACAAATATAAGGACATTTTGTGTTGTTGTCACCTTGTTATTTAAAGAGAAGGCGGCTCCTACTAAAGGAAGGCCGCCAAGGCAGGGAATTCCGTTATTCACCCGGACTGATGAGTTTTGCATGGTTCCACTTAAGACAAGGAAATGACGGTCTGGTAAGTGGACTTTAGTTTGCATGCTTGTTTTTGAAGTAGTGATTCCATTCACTGTGTTTGTTTGGGCATTGTTAGTATTAATGCCCCCTGTTCCTTGGTTAGCCTCTTCGGAAAGTTCGTAGTCGATGTCCATCGTAATGATGTCATTATCGCCGATAATAGGTGTGATGCTTAAAGTGACCCCGACGTTTCTATACTCAAGGTTTGCATTAGTTGTTTGGCTAAGGCCTGAAGTTGTTACTAAAGAGCCTGTAAAAGGAATATTTTGTCCTGAGAAAACCTTTGCATTTTGGTTGTCTTGGGCGACAATTTTTTGGGATAAAACTTCTGTGACTGTACCTGTGTTTCTAAAAGCTCTGACTAAAGAGCCTAGGCTTGCATATGATTTGCCCTTATGCCAAATAATATCTCCAATCACTCCAAAAAAGCCTCCTAAGATTGGGGGAATATTTTGGCCATCTGGCAGTTGTGTGCCTGAAATGTTTGAAAAAGCTCCTGGAAAGGTGCCATTTGTAGAGCCATCGGTTGCAATGTCACCTGTGCTCCAGTTGCCCCCACCCCAAGAAAATCTATTATGAACAGCCCCTTGAGAGCCCCAAGAGAGACCAAACTCAAGATCGTCGGTATTGTTGGACTCTACGACTAAAATTTCTATAAAGACTTGTTTGAGAGGTTGGTCAATGCTTTCAATGAGCTCTCGCAATTTTGTTAAAACACGCGGCTGACCTGTTGCGATAAGCGAGTTTGTCGGCTCCACCCACTGTGTTGAGCGAATTGCTTCTACAAGACTTGTGTTTTTCTTTTGCGTTGTTTGCGAGCTCAAGTCAGAGCTGATGACAGTCAATGCTTGTACGATTCCAGATCCTGATTGATGCTGCAATTTGTAAATTAAAAAGCCCGTGTCATCAATTGTTTCGACGCCCGACTCAAACATTTTGCCCCCTTTTCCAGAGGCTGTTTCTTGATTGTCAAATTCCTTTAATAAGGTGATCACTTGATTGATATCAGATTCCCTTCCTGTCAAAATCAGTGTGTTTGTTCTGTCTATGTAAGTGAGGTGATCGATTACTTCGGCAAGATCCATATTTGTAACGCCGGAAGCTACTAAATGCTGTTCAAAATTTTGCACTAATTTAATGAGCTCGCCGCCAGAAACATGAGTCGGCTTATAGATTTTATAAGTTTCTGCTTGTCTTGTAGGAGAAATAACTGGAGGAGGCGCTTGTCCCATATCCAAATTTTCGAGTAAAGTTTGGATTTTATCTAAATCGGCCTTATCCCCAGTAAAGACAATCGAGTTAGAGCTTGCAGAAAATTGGGCGCCAGAGACACTTTTTATTAAGCTGTCTTGATTTGGCGCTTCTTTCACAATTTGCTTTAAGTGAGAAAGGAGATCTTGAGGGTTTGCGTTTTTAACTTTATAGACTAAAAAATTTGTTCCAAATTGTTGTTTTACTTGAGATCTTGCGTTTTCAGGGACATCTAAAACAAGAAGGATATCTTTTAGTTTTAAAATCGTTTGAGGAGAGGCTACAAATTGCACAGCATTCGAATCGGGAATAATTCGAAGAGAATTAATTGCTTTAATCATAGCATCGGTATCTCTACTTGGACCATTTAGATCAGCGTGTTCTGCAATGCCAAGAAGGGTGGTTTTTAAATCCGATGCAGTAAGATAGCGAAGTTTATAGACAAATACTTCAGAATGAGGTGAAGATTTATGAAGAGTGTCGTTTGCTGCAATTAATTCTTCTGCTTTTTGAACACTTGCAGGATGGCCCGATAAGATGATTGTATTTCCATTTGGTGTAACCGAAGCTGATTTTAATGTTTGGATTAAATCGGGATCGGTATTATTTGTTTTTGAAAGAGTAGCCCCTGTTTCTCTTAGCAAAGAAGCAATTTCGGTTGCAGGTCTATTTTGAATTGGAACAAAAATAAGTTCATTTCCCGATTTTTGTGGCATGACTTTTTGCTGCAAAGAGTCATTTGCTGTAATTAAGTCTTCTGCTTTTTTGATGCTTTGAGGAGAGCCTGATAAGATAACAGTATTCCCATTAGGTGTAGAGTCTGCAGTTTTTAATGTCTGAATCAAGTCTAGATCGGTGCTGCCACTTTTCGAAAGAGTCTCTCCCGTCTCTTTTAAAACGAGTACAATTTCTTTTGCAGATTTGTGCAGAGTTGGAACAAAAACAACTTCTTTCCCCATTTTCAAAGGAGCTGCTTTTTGAACAGGAGTATCATTTGATGTAATTAATTCTTGCGCCTTTGTAAGCGTTGAAGGAGATCCAGATAAAATTACAGTATTGCCATTAGGCGTTGCATCTGCAGTTTTTAAAGTCTGAATTAAGTCTGTATCTGTGCTTCCTGTCTTTGATAAAGTATCTGCTGTTTCCCTCAGAATCGCAACAATTTCTTTAGCGGGTTTATTTAAAGTCGGGATAAAGAGAACCTCTTTTTTTGCTCCAGCTGTTTTATCTACCGAGGGAACGTCATTTGTTAGAATTAATTGTTTAATTTGAGAAAGGTTATCAGCTGTCCCCGATACGATAATAGAGCTTGAATTTGCAAGAGCTTGTGCATTTTTTAAACTTTGAATAAGAGTTTGAGGAGGATTTGGACTATTTGCAAGCTTGACTGCAGTTTCATGCAGAATCGAAATCATATCTGCTACAGACTTATTATGGACCGGGTAGAAAGCAACACTAGAGCCCGGCGCTTCTCCGTTTTGTGAATTGTCGGTAAGTTGGATAACTTCTTGGATTCTCGCAAAAGCCTCTTTTGGTCCGTGAAATATTAATACTTTGCTTTCAGGAAGGTAATCCATAGTAGCAATCATTTGACTTAAGGGATTATTCTGAGGTAAATCGGAAGAAAGACTTGAAAGTGCTTTTTTAATCGTATTTAGAGAGGCGTTTTTTAAAGGGACAAAATAAGGACCTGCGCTTGCTTCCGTGGAAGTTTTTTGATCAAGTGTTTGTAAAACTGCTTGCAATCTCTCTAAAGAGTGTCTATCCCCTGTGAAAACTAATTGATTTGAAGAGGAGAGCTCTTTTACGCTTTCAAGTGTTTTAAAAAATGTAGGATCAGATAGATTTGCTGATTTTAAATTATTTGCAGCCTCTAAGATCAAATTTTTCAGATCAGCAGAAGTGGTTTGCTTTGGCGTATAAATCAAAAAGTCATTGCTCAATGGTGTTTGTGTAAGAGATGCTTTAGATTTTTCGAAAGCTACATCAAAAGAGGGTAGTAGAGATGACAACTCTTTTAAAGCATCGGGATTTCCTGTAAAAAGGAGGGAGTTTGTCGATTTTATCCAATGCATCGAATTAATAGCTGCAATTAAAGAAGAATTTAGATTTTTTTGCTTCTGCAAGTAGTCGGCTAGATTGCGTAGGGAAGAGCTCAGTTGGTCTTCTGTAGTGTTTTTTATATTATAGACTAAAAACGAGTTAGCAAGGGAGGTGTCGCCTTTTGCAGAATCAAGGCTTTTTAGAAAGGAGTGAATGATTTCTAGATCGTGGGGCTCGCCAAAAAAGATCAGAGAGTTTGTTGACTTGATGTATTTCATGTTCGCTAAGACATTTCCTAGCCCTTGAGAATAAAACGATTGAGACCCTGCTGCTTGAGTCATTTTTTTGAGGTCTGCTTCCACTTCTTCAGGTGTTTTATATTGAAGTTTGTAGACAAAGACATTATCTGCGTTTAAATACTTTGGAGAGTTTTTTGCAGAAACTGTTTCTTGTTTATCTAGGTCTTGTAAAATCGCAAGCGCTTTATCAATTAAGAAGGGTGTTGAGACAACATAAATTGTTTTTGTGCCTGGTTGGGGGATGATTTCAAGTGTCGTTGTGTCGGCAATCGGAGCTAGAATTTTTTTTGCAAGTGTGGAAAGTGTGACAGCGTCTGCATGCTGAATTGTATAGGCATCAACATCATAGGGGGTTTCAGGAGCATCAAGGCTTAAAAGGAGCTGCTCGATTGTATCAATACTTGAGGAAACATCTGTGATGATCAGCTGTCTTGTTTCTAAAGAGACTTCTACAAGAGCATCTTTTGAAAGCATTGGGATAATCAAAGATGCAATATGAGAGGGATTGCCTTTCTGGATGCGAAAGACTTTTGTCATAATAGCAGGTTTTATCTTCCCTTTTAAAGGGCTTTCAGAAGAGACGACTGTCGGAATTTGTTTGACCGATTCATTTCTATGGATGAGGAGGTTTTTTTCTTCTTCGATAAGAGTCAGCCCATGAATTCGTAAAATTTGCACAAGAGCAGAGAGGACATTATTTAAGTCGGTTTGATCTTCTGATACAATTGTCACATTGAAGTTTAGATCAGATTCATTATAAATAACATTTAGCCCTGCAATTTTACTAATAAACTTTAAAAACTCTTGAATCGGGACGTTGTCGAAATTAATCGTATACCCGTCTAAAGAGGGTTGAGAATCTTGTTTTTTAGGAGCAGCGTGAAGCAAGCTAGGAGACGCAATCAATTGCATCGCGATGATAGCAGAGTGAAGAACGTATTTTCTTAGTTTCATTTATTAGTATATTTAAATATTTAAATACTTCTCCAGATCCTAAAAGAAAGATTGAATAATTGCAAGATCGGCATCTCTTTATTAAAAAAAATTAGAAGATGCGAAGAAGTGAGAGCACTACTTTTTGGATAGAAGAGCTTTCATTATTAAAAGAATTTGTAAGAGTTTCGAGCAAAACAGAAGAGAGTCTGTCTGGTGATAGGTGTTTATTTGTGTTGATGGTTTGGATCGTAAGATCATCTATATCTGAGCGGACTTTAGAAGAACTTGATGAAAATGGGTGGAGAAGAAGTAAATCGCCCGGAGCCCATGAATCAGTTGTTGAAAAAAAGGGAATATTTGGTTCAACTCCAAGCATTCTCGATTGATTCCTAAGTAATCTAGCAGAGCCTCCTCTGCTTGGAAGGTGAAAGAGGGATTCAAATCCTGAAGAGATAAAAGAAAATTGGTCTAAAAGAGGGCTAAGGTGCAAAATAGTGATCGCCTCTTTTTGCCCAAAAGATTCGTGGCAAAAGAGTTGATTGAGTTCAAAAGCAAATAGGCTTGAAGTGAAATTTTCTTTTGGTTTGTTTGTAAAAAAGTTGTGCATTCGAGCTCTTAAAAGACCTTTTAATACAGCAAGAGAGATCATAGAAGAGAGTTTAGACGAAGGAGACTCTGCTAAAATAACAACAAATGAGTTGTCGGGAAGTTTAAAAAAATCGTAGTAGACGCCAAAAAGATAGGTGCCTTTTGGTTTTGCAAGACCAATTTCTAGTTCTGGCCAACTAGGAATTTTTGGAAGGAGTTGTTTTTGCTCTTCTGATAAAATTTCCCATATTTCTAAAAGTTCATTTTCATCAGAGCTATCCTTTTCAAGAGAGTTTGATTTTAAATAGCTCGAAAGATCTGCGATAAAATCGACCACATCTTGGTAGCGAAGTTTTGCATTTGGGTGTAGAGCTTTTTGTAAAATCGGTCTAAGGTGGCTAGGAATTAAGTCAAATTGGATATTGCCAAAAGAGAGTCTACCTGTAATTAATTCATAAAATAAGATCCCAAGAGAGAAGATGTCTGAATTAAAACAGATGTGGAACGGATCTTTTTTTTGTTCAGGACTCATATAACTTGGAGTTCCAATGATCCGATTTTGCCCTTTTGGTTTAGTTTTGCTCTCTTCAATTGTGTGAGCGATTCCAAAATCAATTAATTTCACATGACCATTTTCTGTGATCAGGATGTTTTCTGGTTTTAAATCTCTATGAATAATCCCATGGGAGTGCAAATGTAAAAGGGCGTAAGAAATTTCTAAAATAGTATCGATAGCTTTTTTTAGAGAAAGGGATTGGTTTAAAATAAACTGTCTAAGTGAAATTCCTTGAATAAATTCCATTGCTATGTAGAGCCCATTTTCCCATTCGCCTTGCCCATATAATTTAACAATATTTGGGTGGTCTGCAAGACTTATGATTTCAGCCTCTTTTAAAAATTGGGTAGAGAGCTCTTTATTAGATAAAAGCGAGGGGAGTAAGACTTTAATTGCAATTGGTTTTCTAATCTCTTCTTTTGAGCCAAGAAGAAGAAGGCTCATTGACCCATGGCTTAAGAGGGTGTCTATTTTATAAGGGCCTATTTGTTTTGGGAGAGTGAAAGAATCTTTTGCTTGTCTAAAGGTTGGAAGAGTAGTTTGATTATAGAAATCAAGACGGTCCATTTGCAGAGATTTCCTTTAGTAGAGTTCTAAAATTTTTACACCGATTGTATCGCCTATCTCAATCATTTCGCCTTTTCCGATCGTTTTTCCAGATACAGTAAGGTGAACAATTCTTGGGTTTATTTCAATAGGGAGTTTATAACCAGGTCCCATCTGACTTAATTCGTTTAAAGTGACTTCAAATCTTGTCACCTCAAGGCTAATTTTTATAGGAATATCGGCAACAGAAATCGATTCTAAGGAGTAGGCCTCTCGTTTTTCCTGAAACTCTTCCCCTTCATTAATTTCTTCTAATTCCTTATCTTCTAAATCTGTATCAATAAAATCTGGATCATCAGTTTGCATGAGCTTTTCCCTCCTCAAATGCATAGATAAAATCAAGAATCTTGAATTTCCCATCTTTAAGTTTTATCTGAAAAAGGGGAGTCTCTTTTAAAACAACTTTTAAGCTCCCTTTTTGATCGCTTGGCTTGTAAAAAGCGTTATCGACAATGATAAAATCGCCCTCTCTTAAAGAAGTAAGCTCTTCTTTTGTTAATTCAACCGAGCCGTTAGCAATTGATAAAGGGATCTTTAGGGAAGGAAACTGTTTTGCAAGATCAAAAAGAGTTAGATTCTCTTTTGAAAAGAAATTCATAAAAGATTCTTTAAACTTAGGCGAGATAAGAAGTCTTCCCCAAATCTGCTTTTCTCCATGTAAAATAGATACGTCAATCGAGTAACATTTTTCATCGAGCTTTATATCTTTTGTAAATTTTAAGGAGAGCTTTTTGAAAAGATCTAGCTTGCTTATTCCCTCGAAGGCTACAAGAAGAGCGTATCTGTATACTCCTTTTAATAAGTCAGGATTAAAAAGTTCAAAAGCTTTATTATCTTTGTCTCTTAGCCAAGAGACAAACGTTTCAAGATCTTCATGAGGAATTACCCAAAAACAATCTCCATTTAGGGGACTTGCCTGGAATGAGATTGATATCGGAGATGAGCCAAGGCCTGTAAAAAATGAGTCGCTTGTTTTCCATTCCTTAGAATGAAGCTCGATTGTAAGAGGATCGATATTCAGCTCTGAGGAGAGAAAAGAGGCGATTTTTTCAATCGGGAAGGTTTCAAAAAAAGAAATTTCTGGAAAACCCATAACATCTTTTAATTCATTTTCAATGGGTTGAATCCATGATGGCAACGTTGTCATTGTTTATTTTTTCCCCTGTTGACCGGAGAATAGCCTAATCGAGCCCTTTTGGGAAGAGAAAAAGAGGGGGCTTTTACAAAGGGGGGCGAAATGGCAAACCCAAGGTTCGGAAGAGTTTTTTGTAAAGCGTTTATTAACAAGCTTTGCTTCTCGGAAATAAGCTGGTTTGTTTGCAAAGATCCATAAAAAGAGATGTGAAACGAATTTGGGGCTGTATCGTACTGTTCTATAATGATTTCTACTTTTTCACAAGAGGGCAATTCTACAACCATCGTTGTTTTCATAATCCCCTCTTTAAAAGCTAGTTGAATTGCTGTTGGGAGAGGCTCTGCCAGGGGTCTTATCTCTTGTGGAACGGATACAAGGAGTTTAGAAAAAACAAAGTTGAGATCTTTTGGAAATAGAGGGGCAGTATAGGGGTTTACGATTGAGGGATGCTCTTCTGTAAGAGGCTTTTCTTCCTCTTTTTCAGGAAGAGAGTTTTCTAAGAGAGTTTTGTCTTTAGGAAAAGAGTCGAGTGAGTCTTTTGCCTCCTCTACTCTCATATAAGAGGAAAAATCCAAAGCGCTCTCGTCTCTTTTGGAGGGAGCGACCTTTTTTTCTTTAGACTCTGTAAGATAGGTAAGATTCATGGAGGCAGTTTAAAACATATGGCTTTCAAAAACCACTTTTTTTTGGCCCCCTTTATAACTTTTTTAGAAAATTGAGAGAGTAAGCATGAGGGTAAAAGAGCCTAAAAGAGTCGGCCAGTAGCAGATTGCTAGAATGTAATTTTTGTCAAAATCGGTCAAAGTTTTAGGTCTTCTCAGGATAAAATCGATGGTAATAGCAAGAAGAAGTGTGTAAAAGGAGATGAATAAATACTCACAGTAGGCAAAAGATGAGACTTCCAGATACTCTCTTAGAGAAGAGTGGTTTGTTACCGCGATAAAAATTAGGCCGACAAATATAGAAATTGTAGCAAAAAGGGAGTCTAGAAGAGAGTCTCTCGGGATAAATAGAACTAAGAAGGCAACGAATATGCAAAGAATTAAAGCTAATATGTTAGAGAGAAACGCGCCTAAAAAATCTCTCACGAGAAATAGTTCAAAAATGTAGGTGATCGGGGTGTCTGTTTCGGAGGGGTTAAAAAATTTATAGGGGGGTTCATTTTTAAGAATAAAATTACTTGTTTTGATTGACCAGCCAACCGGATTAATTCTTCCATTAAGACCTGGGTTTTCAAGTGTATTAAAAGAGGTGAAATTTACATAGTTTGGGAAAAAAACAATGTTTTTATGAAGCTCTTTTGGCCAAATTGTGATTTGGGCAATTCTTTTATCAAAAGGGAAGAATTTACTAGAGAAGGGAGCTGTTAGCCCAAGGCCGAAATGCCATAGGAGTGTGATTGATTCGCTACTCTCCCACCTTGAAATTTCTTTGATGCTTAGATTGTATTCAGACGATTGATAGGGGAATAAAAAGCCCATCTCCATCGGGTTATCTTTTGGATATATTTGCGAGATAAATCCACTAATTAAAAAGGAGGTGTCGTTTGGAAAAGTTAGAGAGTCTAAATAAACGGCTGTAGGAATTAAAATTGTTGAAGGGTCAGTGGAGAAAAATTGTTGAATTTTACGAGAGCTTGCAGTTCTTTCTGCTGTTTTTAAAGCTGTTGACGGAAGGTCGATGAATAAAAAAATAATCAATAGAGAAAAGAGGGTGTCGAATAAGAATGAAATTGTCCATAGAGCTTTTGGTTTGGACAAAGAGGGGTTTAAAATCGTATAAAAGAGAAAAATAATTGAAATGCCCCAAAGAAAAATGAGGGCAAAAAAGCTATGAATCATAGAGATTGGGTAGGGGTAAATATCTTGCCAATTTCCCGTGATGACAAGAGACCAATTCACAAGAACGGGAAATTTTAATTCAAACGATGTATTTTTTATCCTATCAAATGGACTATACGAGTGTTTGGGAGGGGGTTGAAGTCTATTATAATTTGCAATATAGGCGTATGTGTAAAATCCAAAATTAAAAGATCTTAAGTCGTTTAAAAACGTGCTCATATTATAAGTTATCACTAATAACGTATTCCAATTTGTTGGAATTATATAGCTTGCTTTAGAAGTGCGAAGATTTGCATTAAGTTCTATTAAAACCCATCCCGTATCTTGCTCTGTTTGTGGAAGAATAAACGAATTTATTTCATGAACATGACCATCTTCGTCGTATCCAAAACCTGAAAGGAATTTTTTCTGGCTGTCGAGTTCCACAATCGAAGAAATAGGGGGTTTTATAACCTGCTTTAAGTCGCTTTGTTTTGTGGTTGTAGCAATAAGAAAAGAGAGGTTTTCTAATTCCTGGAATGCTAGAGATAATTTTTTTGCCTCTTTTAAAAGCTCTTTTTGCAGATTAGAAAATAAAGCCTGCTCAGTTTTTTGCATCTCATGAAAAATAGAGAGTGTAAAATAGGAGGAGATTGAGAAAAGAGAAAGGGTGAATATTAGTCCAATTTTTTTCATTTAAATTATAGTAATTAATTTTTACTTATTATAATCTCATAGTTTTAATTATGTTGAAATTATTAAATTATCGTGGTTGCAAGAATTGAAGTGAAAGAGCCTAGTATTAAAGGCCAGTAGCAGACTCGACGGATCAGTGAATTGTTGTAGACCGTCTCTTTTTTACCAATCCGAAAAATAAAATCTATTGTCATTGCTAGGATAAGAGCGTAAAACGAAATAAAAAGGTATTCGATATAGGCAAATGAGGTTGCAGCAAGGCTGTTTCTAAGGCTTGCGTGGTTTGTAACGGCAACAAAAATAAGCCCTACAAATATCGAAATAGTTGCAAATACGGAGTTTAAAAGAGAGTCGTAAGGAATGAAAAGAATTAAAAATGCAACAACCATGCAGAGTGTAAGAACTAAAATATTAGATAAAAAAGCACCTAAGAAATCTCTTTGTAAAATGATTGCAAACTTAAAAGAAATAGGAAGATGGGTAAATCCAAAAAAATTGTAAGCTTCTTTAGGTTCGATTAGATAAGTGCTTCGAAGAATTTCCCACTCGATTGGATTTACATTTGGATCGATGCTGTAAATGTCTTGGGCATTTAATTTTTTGTAATTGAGAAAATTTGGGAAGAAGACTATGTCTTGATGGGTCTCTTTGGGCCAAATATTAATAGGGACATTTCTTTTATCAAACGGATAAAAAACAGGAGAGAAAGAGCTTGTAAGACCTGTTGAAAAGTGCCATAAAATAGTTACTGAATAAGACGTCTCCCACCTAGAAACTTCTGTGATATCGGATGTGTAGAGGACAGATTCGTTCGGGAAAATAAATCCATAGGTAAGATTTTCATTTTTTGGATAGATTTGCGAGACAAATCCAGAGATAAGAAATGAGGAATCATTTGGAAAGGAGAGCGATTCTATATAAATTGCTGTAGGGACAAGAATAGCTGATGCCTTTGGAATGTCTTCTGCTTTTTTAAAAGAGAGAGTTCGCTCCGTTGTTTGTTCATAGTGTGCTGGAAGATCAAGAAAAAAGAAAATAATGAGTAGCAGGCAAAAAAAGTCAAATACTAGGGAAGTGATCCATAGCGAGCTAGCATTTGAAGGGCTTATTTTTGATAGAATAGCAGTGGTTAATGTGATAAGTATTCCCCAAAGAAGTAGAGTATAAAAAATTAGATGGATGTCAGAGATCGTATAGGGATAAAGGTCTGTCCAGTTTCCAGAAAAAACTAATGCCCAATCTGGAATGAGTGTTGTTTTAAGAAAAATGGATTGATTAAAGATTCTAGAAAATAGGTTTGGAATAGAGAATATAACAGATGGAGGAGACTCATTATTGGGGATATAATCTACATAGGAGGAGCTATCAAATCCAAAGGATAAAGAGCCTAAAGAATCAATTGCCGGCACTAGGCTAAAAGTAAGGACTAAAAAAGAGTTGTCCTCTCTTTTTATGATGTAATACCCTCTACATGTAAATAGCTTAGAGTCTAAAATAAGATTGACCCAACCCTCATCCGTTCTCATATCGGGCATTGTGAAAGAGGATATTGGGTGAGGCTTTTCATGTTCATCAAAGTCGTGGGACCACCCGTACACAAATTTTTTTTGCGCATCAAAAAGAGCTACAGTCATAAGGTTTGGAGAAAGAGCGTTTTTTACTATTTCTGGATCTGTAACAGACTTTAAATTTATAGCCTCTGATTCTAAAGATTTTAAGAAATTAGAAATAAGTTGTTGGCAAGAGAGGAAGTTTGTTTGTAAATTTGAATACTTATCAAATTGATTGTTATATAATTGTGTGTATAGCAGGTAGGAGTAGTAAAATGTAGTAGCAGTAAGAGCTAAATAGATAATTTGTTTTATTTTTTTCATTTTTATAATTAAAATTATTTATTTACAATGTTCGCAGATTGTTAATTAATGATCAACTTTGATAATCAGTGTCATTTTAAAATATGATTTTAGTTTTTTAAATCTTAGGACAGCTTTAAGAAGCTTTTTAAGAATGAACTTTTATCGATTCTACTTCTTGGAATTTATCTTTGGAGAGTAGTAAAATAAGTTTATGCAAGAGTTTGAATATATAGACCGCCTTTTTTTTGAAACAGAGCTTGATGAAGAAGAAGTTCGGCGGAAAGTTGCCTTGCAAATTGCTAATCAAGAAACCTCTCAAGAAGCTTTCGATCTTGGGAAAAAATTTTCTGAGGAGATCGAAAAAAACTTCTTAGTCAATCTTTCTCTGCAGTTAATTAGTGACGAAGTAGGTTATGGTGTTTTTGCCAAAGAGGCTATTTTGCCAAATGTTTTTATAGGCGAATATCTAGGTGTTATTCGAAAAAATGATTTTCGAAGGTATACAGAAGCACAAAACGATTATCTCTACCAATATCCGATTGTTTCGGATGAGGGGCTCAATTTTGTTATCGATGCGACAAAAGGGAATTTAACTAGGTTTATTAATCACAGTTGTACACCCAATTTGGATAAAAAGTTTGTTCTCCATAAAGGAATTTATCATCTCATTTTCGTAACGAATCAAAGGATCGAAAAAGGAGAGCAACTGACTATCAATTACGGTAAAAATTACTGGTACACTCGCCAAGAACCAGTTCCTTTTTAGATCTTTTAAAAAAACGATAGTTTTTCTTGCAGGTATTCAAACAGCTCTTTAAAATCTTTAAACTCTTTTTTAGAGTCATTTACATTTTACAACGGAAAATAGGATATGAATTTAGTAGGATTAGGGCAAGTTGCCGTGGTAGGTTTTATTTGTGTGAGGAGCGGAGAGGTTGTTAAAAAAGTTTGGGCTTGTTTAAGCTCTGACGATAGTTGCAAAACAACAAGGGTACAAACGAGGCTTTTTTTAGGCTTTCCCGGTATATCTGAAAAACCGAAACTGGTGTCAGGCACGGTGTCAGGCACGGTGTCAGGCACGACATTTGCGGTGTCAGGCACGACATTTGGGACATTTGAACATAAAGTTAGTAGACTAAAAACAGTAATTTTGAAAAGTTAACTGGCTTGCTCTTTGTCAGAATCATCAAAGGATTGTTCTTTCTTTCGTCTGATGAGGTGTTGATAGCTTTCAAGAAGGATTGGTCGTCTTATGTTTGCTTTAAAAGAGAAATTGCTTTGGCTCATCGCATTTACAAGGCCTTGGTAATTAGCATTAAAAAGATCGACTGCAGAGGGATTTCCAAGCAGCTGGATGTTAAAAGAGTTAGGGGCAGTATCAAAATGTTCGAGTTTAATTTCGCAATTGTTGAAAACAGATCCTGGCATAGAAAGTTTTATTGTTGTGATAGAGATCCCCTTATGTTCTTCAATCATTAAAAGACCTACTAGTTTTTCAAAAAGTTCATAGACATTTGGGGAAAGGGTTGCATATGCAGGTGTTTCTGAAGTAAGAAGAGGGGGTGTTACCCCTGCTAGGTCAGTTGGTTGCTGTATAACTAGATTTGATTCATCCTCATCTTCATCCCCTTTTTTATCTTTGTGCTCTTTTTGCAACGAGTGAGATTTTTTCTTTTCTAAAGAGCTAATTTTTTGAGACTCTTCTTCAATTTTTTCATCTTTAGCGATTGGAACTAGGGGCGCACCAATCCCATCAATAAGTAGGGTGGGGGAGGATTCTTCAAGAGAGGTGGTCTTTTTTGACTCTTTTATATGAGAGGTGGGTTCAAAACTTTTATCTAGATTTTTAAGGTTTTCTACACCAGTTGAACTCTCTTTAAAAGCAAGAGGAGCAATACTGCTTTTTTCCAGAGGCTCTAATTGAATTTGCGAGATAGTCTCTTTTTTTGGCTTTCTTAAAAAATTTTGATGGGCTTGTATTTTTTTAGCGGTTGGTAGGGTTGCTTCCAACTGCAAAAAGGGGGAGGTGGCTGTAAGTTTTTGAGTTTTTAAAAAATAAATAGATGAATCAACAAGTGGGGAAGTTTGAGAGGAGACAGTTTTAGTCTCTTTGGTCCCTTTTTTTTGAAAGGGGTCTAATTGGGTGCTTTTTGGGTTAAATAGATCGCTAAAAGAGGTCGACTTGGGAGTGTTTGAAAGATCCTCGCTACTCTCAGGACCCTCTTCTTCTTCAGCCTTTTTAGGTCTTCGCCTTTTATGCTGCTTTTGCATCTCTTCTGAATTTTCAACTTTTAGCATTCGCTTGAATTTTTCGGGGTCTACTGGATCATCACTACTAAGTTGAGAAGATTTTCTCGGATCTGGAATCCCTTCAATCAGGGGAGAATTTGTCATAATCCCTCCTTGCGCCTAGCGCTTTTTTTTAAGGAGTGGGTGCTAGATCCCATTTCATCAGTTTCAATAGCCTCTTTTTTCATCTCTTCGTAAAGAGCCTCTTTTTCCCATTCTGTTTTATGAAGCTTTAGTTTTTCGACATCCTGATTTTTCTTTAGCCGATCTTTTCTCGCTTTTTCAACCTCCTCTTCTGCTTTTGTCACAATTTTTTTCTGATCGACAACTTTTTTTTCTTCAGATTTAAGCTCTTCGTCGACAATTTTTTTCAGATATCTTTCATGAGTAATAATTTTATCGCTTGTAGTCCCTTCTTGCATTTCATGTAAAAATTTCTCAAGCTTGTCTTGTCTATGTTTTTTAACAAGATCTCTTTTTTCTTCAGCTTTTTTTAATTTTTCTAGCTCAACTTCCAAAAGTCGTTTTTTTTCTTTTAAGAGTTTTTCCGCCTCTTCGAGTCTTTTAACTTTAATTTGAGCGATCTGTTCTAGAGGATATTTCATCTAAAAAGTACGTTTAATTGTTGTAGAGTCTCATCAAGAGAGCATTTCTCATCAGTACGTTGTTTGAGAAACCGATTTACTTTATCAATATATTTTAAAGCGTAGTCAGCATTTTTATCAGAGCCTGGTTTGTACTCCCCAATTCGGACAAGAAGCTCATTTTTTTTGTAATTGGCAAGCACTTCTCTAATTTTTCCAATCAACTCCAAATGCTCTTTTGATACGATATGGGAAAGAATTCTACTCACAGATGCTAATACATCAATAGCGGGGTAGTGGTACTGCCTTGCAAGTTCGCTCGAGAGAATGATGTGGCCATCTAAAATAGAGCGGACTTCATCAGAAACTGGCTCATTCATGTCATCTCCTGCAACGAGAATCGTGTAAAAAGCGGTGATCGATCCTACATCAGAGTTGCCCGATCTTTCTAAAAGTTTTGGTAGAGTTGCAAATACCGAAGGTGTGAATCCAGCTCTTGCAGGAGGCTCTCCTGCAGCAAGCCCAATTTCTCTAAGTGCCCGTGCAAAACGGGTGACAGAGTCCATCATCAAGATCACTTTTTTCCCTTGATCTCGGAAATATTCAGCAATCGCTGTTCCAACATAGCCGGCATTCAGTCTTAATTGAGCTGATTGATCCGATGTCGATACAACAATCACAGATCTTGCAAGCCCTTCAGGCCCTAGATCATTTTCTAAAAATTCTCTAAGCTCACGCCCCCTCTCTCCAATGAGAGCAATCACATTGACGTCGGCTTTTGCATATTTAGCAATCATGCCAAGAAGTGTCGATTTACCACCCCCGGCTGCTGCGAAAATTCCAACCCTTTGTCCCTCGCCGCATGAGAGAACTCCATCAATACAACGAACTCCGGTTGAAATAGGCGTCTCAATTTTTTTTCTTTTTAAAGGGTCTGGCGGGGAGTTGATCACAGGATAGGTCTCTTGGAGATCAAGGGGCCCTTTTTCTTCAACGTCTAATGGCTCTCCAAGACCGTTTAATACCCTGCCCAAAAGAGCGTTGCCTACTTTGATTCTAAGAGAGGTGTTTAAGGGGACCACTTCAGATGAGGGGTTAATGCCAGACATTTCACCAAGAGGTGATAAAAAGACCTCTTCTTTTGTAAATCCAACAACTTCTGCAAGTAGAGGCGCTCCGTCTCTTTTGATCATGCAGACCTCTCCCATTCTTACTCTGGGAATGATTGCTTTAATTAACATCCCAACGACTTCTGTAATTCTACCATGAACAGAAGTTAACTCAACATCCTCGAGACCGTTTTGGAGGTTCCCAAAGGAAAAATCGAAGTCACTCATTTTTTCCGAACCTCGCTCTAATTAAATTTGGACGTTCATTAATGTTTTTAGCATTTCTGTCGACTTTCCTAAGATAACAGAGCTAAAATCTAATTCCTGAGAAGCTTTTTGTAATTTTGCTTGTACGAGTAAAAGTTTAGCAGCACTAACAGATTCCCCAGAAGAGTTTAAGTTCTGAAGCTCCAACGCTGCAGATCCAAGTTGCCTTTGACCGTCTGTCACAAGTTCTAAAAACTTAGCAACAGGGCTATTTTTTTGAGATAAATCAGGCTGAGGGCCTGTTGTAACCCCAGACTTCTCGGCAGCGCTTCGAATATTTTCATTTGCAGAGGAGAGTTTACTTCTTAACAGATATTTATCAGATTGTTTGAGCTTTAATCCCTTTGTATGTAACTGGTTTTTAACATCTCCTAGAGAGGATGAGACAGACTGAATTTGATTTTGAATGTCTGCAATCGTAGGAGGGGAAGAGATTGGTTTTATGCCCGATGAGGAGAGCTCCATAGGTGTTGGCCCTGAGGGTGAAATAGAGGTTTGCACGCTTTTTTCGTTCATAAAGCTTGCAAATTTTCCCTCTTCAGGTGTCTCGCCACCAATTTTTGGAGTAATCGGACTAATCTTATCTAGTTTATCAATATCGGGTGTAGGTGTGCTCATAATAGGCTATGTACGCTTTTGTTTAGAATGTTGAGGTGAGACAGGGGAAGAAGATTTTTTTACAAATTTTTCAGCAAATTCAATGGCTGCATCAGCAAGCTTTTTAATGCTTGAATCACTTGAATGAGAAAGTGCTTCTAAAGATTTTTCACCCGCTGTAACTTCACTTGGAACAAGTGTCATGCAAATTCCTAGAAAAGTTTTCGCCATTTCGTTATCAGGTTCTTTATCAAGGACTTCTTTCAAGATTTTCATCGCTTGTTTGAGTTCTAATTTGCAAAGATGCATGTAGCCAAATCCAACTTTTGGAAATGTGCTTTCAGGTTTTAATACTTCCGCTGCTTTAAAGAGTTTTATTGCAGAATCTTCATCTGCACTATTGACTGCAATGAAGCCTGCTTCCAAAAGGAGTAAAAAGTCTTCCTTATAATTTTTATACGCATCTTTAGACATAATTTTCTCCTAATTAAATTAACCTGATTTTTGGTTTCGAATCGCATTTCCAATTACTGAGTTAACCTGAGATAAAAGGTTTGAGATCGATTCACCAACTTGTGCCACATTAGCCATTGCAAACTGGATCATAAGAAACTTTCCAGGTGTTGCAGAGCTCATTTTACTAGCAACACTTCTTACCATCGAAGTCACGTTGCTTTGCATGCTTATGTATCTGTTTATAAGTGTTCTAAATGAAAGTGTGCCGTAATACGGGGAGGTGTCTGACATAAATATTTCCTATTTTTTAGATATTACATTTGATAAAGTTTTTAATAGTGCAGAGTATCCGTGTAAAAGGATCCCAAGCTTTTCAAATTCTTGTTGGTCCGAGCCTTGTCTTAAGAGAGTTTTGATTTCTAAAACATTTTTTTCAGCCTTATCTAAAAGGATCTTTTGTTTTTTATCGTCTTTTAGCTCTTTTTCGAGATCGTATTCGTAAATTGGTTTGCTCTCTTCTTTTTTTAAACCAAACATGGCTCTCATCTCCTAATATTCTTCTTTATAATTATGAAATAACAATTATTGCGCATTGTAGTCAATTTTATAATTAATTCCGTCTTTATTTAGTAAAACTTCGCTAGGTAAAATGTTTGTAATTGTCATCCCATCCAACGCATCCCCAATAGCTAAGATCTTTCCACTAATCAAGACATATTGGTTTTTATTTCCAAATTTAGACGATCCCATAATCTTATACTTGCTTGTAAGATCTATTGTAGAAGAGGTCTCTGCTACATAGATAACATAATTTTTTACCTGTTTAACTCCCCGAATTTTTTGGATCTGAGAGACAAGAGTAAGAAAATCTGATTTTCGTTTTTCTGAAACTTTTCCAGAGATCATAATCTCTCCATTCCCCATCTGCAACTCTGTCGCAGTAAATCCATATTCGATCAGTAAGTTTGTCACCTGAGTCTCTAGCGTGTTTTCAACAACCACTTGATTATCAAGTAGATTTAGGTAGGGAAAATTTAAGTTTAAATAGTCTTGCAAAGGGACTGCATCGGTTTCAGTTTGTAGATAACCCCTTAAAACAAAACGACCGGGAGCTGTTGCACTCATAGTGATTCCTCGCCAGTTCGGATTTTTAGCAATTAAAGCGTTCATTTCTTGCCAAACACCCTCATCAACAACAACATTATCTTCAATTTGTGTAATAAAAGGGAGCGATTTTAATAAGTATGTTAGCTCAGCATATTCAATTTCAGTAAGAACGTGGCCCACAAGAAAGATTTTTCCCGTAGACTGGGTGTAGGAGTATTGAATATTTGGGAAGTGAGCGATTGTCTCTTTTATTTCATGAGTTGCATCAACTGTTTGAGGCGTAATAGATTGGCTTTTAAATAGGGATACGAGGCTTACTAGACCTACTATAATTAGTAGGCTAAATGTGCTTGCGAATACAAGGTGTTTTGTTGGGATAAAAGTCTCTTTCCAATCTTTTTTTAGACTCTCTTCTAACGGTTTTTCTTCAATCTTAGGTAGCTCAGGAGTTTTTTCTTCATCGTAAAACCTTTGGGGCGGCGAGTAGATTGTTTTTTCAGAGGCCTCTTTATCAATGAAAAGAAAGACAGTTGTTCCGATCGATACAACTCCGCCAGAGGGGAGAAGAGTCTCTTCAGAAATTTTTAAACCGTTTATTATAACGCCATTTCTACTATTTAAATCTTCGATTAGGGCTTCACCTGAGGGAGAAATAATGAGTTTTGCATGTCTGTGGGAAACGCTTAAGTCTTGGAAAACAATGTCAGAGGAGGCATCTTTTCCAAGTATGTAGGTGCTATTTTCGGTCATGCCGAATTCAGCGCCTTGATTTGGTCCGGAAAGAACTTTTAAGAGAAAGCGAGAGGGGGATCCAATTGTAAAAGGCAAAATCGTAGGCTCTTGGTTGATCTCTTCTGTCGGGGAGGTAGCGTTTGGATCAAGGAGTGTAAAGCGGAAGTAGTTGTTCCCAATTTGAATTGTATCAGCTTCATGCAGATCAAATTTTGTAGAGGTATCCCCATTTACTTTAATTGGGTTAACTTCGCTTATGTTTTCAAGAGTAAAGAGGTTATCTTCTAGGCGAATCACACCGTGTTTTCTTGAGACCATTGGATCTTCTAGAAGAATTTGAGATAGTTCTGGATCTCTTCCTATAAGCCATTCATTCCCAGATTCCAAGGGAATTGTCAGCCCGATTCCAGGACCATCTTCGCAAATTAAATAACCTTTCACCTATTCCCCTTGTTTGTATTGAGGGACCTCGAATAGCATAGTGAAATTAACTATATTTGTCTATGTCCAAACGAGTTATACTGGAATAAATTCATTTGGTTACTTAGGTGGAGCATCTAAACGTTGTAGTTCAGATTTCCAAAACTCTAAATAATTAATAAATTCTTCTAGTCTGTCCCTAAAAATCCTATAATTCACTTCATAAGACATAATTAATGAGAGTGTCAAGATTTTCTCTTCAGGGTCGAGGGCAATGATTGCTCCGCCTGTCCCTTGCCCAATAAAATTTGCTTTCATGAGGTAGGCAAAAAGGGTCTCTTTTTCGGAATCTAATGAGAGGGGGCCAATTGCTGTTTTTAACAAAACTCCCGGGGTAAGCTCTTTTACCCATACGGATAAAGTTTCGTTAATCGGCAAACAGTATGGACCCAAAGCACTTTTATCATCTTTTATCGCTTTGATGCTAAGGTGTTTTTCTAACTCATGGAAAATATGTTCTATCATACACTTTATATTTATCTCTTGCGATTAATAAAGAAAAGAAAGAAGTAATATAGATGATGGATGATGAATTTGACAAGTTAATGGCTCTTCTTTCCGTTGAATCTGAGGAGAAAGAAAAGCAGCTCGATGAGATTTTTCAAAAATGCAGTGAGTTTTTTGAAAAATATAAATATATACTTTCAGAGGGAAGTAGTGCTGAAAAAGAGGCAGTGCAAGCAAAAATGAGCGCTTTAAGAGATAAAATTAAGCAGGAGAATGAAAAAGCTCATGCAGAGCTTGGTGTTTTGCCAAATGATGTAAAAAACTTAGCTTTAGAGGAGAAAAACTTTACAGAAGAGCAGTGGCAGTTTTTGCAAAAGGCTCAAGAAAAGCTTTTTCAAGAAAAGGCAGAGCTTGAAAAAAAAGAGATAGAAGATAAAGCAAAAAGAGAGCTGGAGCTTAGATCAAAATCAAAAAAAAGATCGCAAGGTCGAAAATCAGGGTGGTTAAAGACGTGAAAAATAATCAACTTACATTTGAAGAGTTTGAAAAGTTGCTATTTGGTGTGTATGACGATTTGAAATTCATCTTAAAAATGGGCGATCCTGTTCAAAAAAGAAGAGCGTACACCGAGTTTTTAAGACTTCAGCTTGCGATGAAAGAGAGTGTTGAACAGTATGAGAAGGAGACGGGAGTTGATTTTAAGAGAATAGATAAAATGGTAGAGGGGCAAAAAGGTTGGTTTTTTGAGGAGTGTGAAAATTTTAAGAAAAAAAGCCAAGAGTATCAAAAAGAGCTTGAGCCTTTGATTGAAAAAACAAAAGAGGATGTAGAGATTCCGGTGTCTAAAGCTAAGCGAAAAAGTAAAATGAAAAAGGCTTTAAAGTCTAGGGAATAGTAAAATATGTACGATCTTGAAAAAGTTTTTAAAGAGCTCATCGGCATATTGGATCAAAACGTAGTCAGTGAAAATAAAGATTTTTGGACCGTCTATTACGGTCTTTGGCGTTTTTTGTATTCTACAAATCAAAATATTGAAGAGAGTAAAAGTGTAGAAGATAAAACAGCTATTATTGAAAGCTTTGCTTCAAAATATAAAGATATTGAACAAATTGAGAAGAGTTTGCTCGAGCGGTGTAGAGTGGAGGATAGGGAAAAAATTGGCTCCAAAGAGCAGATTGTTTTTAGCCCACAAATTATAGAAATAAAAAATCTTTTGCTCAAAGAGCAGGAAAGGCTTGGTAAATTTATTAAAGAGGTGAAGAAAGAAAAAATTGCTCTCAGTAAGCCTACAGGTCAGGGGAAAAAAATTTCTAAAAAAGAAAAATGGTTAAAAAGTTAACTAAGGAATTAATTAGATGGATGATAATTGGGATGTAGCAAATCTTGCAGCAGGGGGTTCAAAAAAATACGGTATAAGTCTTGGGTCTAATCCGTATAATCCGGGGGCTATTCAGGCTCAAATTAAGAGCTTGCTTAGTCAAGTATCGAAAGGACATCCTCTATCAATGGCCCAACTTAATTATGTGATGTCACTTTGTGGGACTTATAGATCGGATGTTGTGGGAAATGATGCAGCAGAGCTTGCTCAAATTAATAAATATTTCACCTATATCCAGGACTTAACAACACAGCTCAATAATGCGTCAACGCTTTCCACATCGTCAGTTCCGGCTCCTGCAAACATAAATAATGTGTTTTATAACGACGTCATGAAGCTTTCTGCCGCTATTTTAACTGGTCATTTTTTTACAAAAGGGGCAGGATCGTCCCTTGCTCCTCAAATTAGCGGGGCTCTTACAAATGTATTGAATGCTGCTTTTGGACAAGCCGGGCCGGGTGGGTGGTCGTATGGCAACGCAAATTTACAACAGCTATGGCTCACAACATCAGGGTCAAATGGGGTCTCTGGGGATCCTGGGCCGATGAATCAATTGAACCAAGCGCTCGGAAGTGTATCGCAGACCTATACAGGCGTATCAAAATCTGCCCAGGCGCAGATCCAATCGGATAACTCTATATTGACTGCCGTAAACAATGCAATAGCTTCTTTGGAGAAGAAAATTCTTGATATCTTATCAGCAAGCGTAAATGCCCAGACGAGGGGAAGCTAAGATGTTTATAAGAGTCTAGTTTTTCTTTATTGTTTATTAATATATAAATCGTTGAATATTATTACTTTATATATTTTTTCGCTTCTTTTTTCTTGATTTTTTAAAGATATTCCTATATAATAAATGGTAAGGGAAGGTGTGAACTACTACCATATGACATCAAATAAAGATGTGGCTATGATGTGGTTTTTCTTAACACCAGCTTGTAAAAGTTTTATCTAAGTGGATGAAATAAAAGCCTTAAAAAGGAGGTGTTGTGAGTAATACTGAAACTGTTAATAGCGGCACAACTCTACCCGATCCTGAAATGTACTTAATGCAAGTAGCCATTGATACACAACAAGGGGAGATTGGTATACAGGCAGGGTTTAGTAGTTTGCTTGCTTTGCAATCTGCGGCTGCAACGTATAGCTTAAATCAAGCGCAAGCAATTGCAAGTGGTTTTGCAAGCCAAATGAAGAAAGATTCGACTTCTTCTGCGATGCAAACTGATAACGCTATTTACAATACAATGATGACTATGATTTCTGATGCGACAAATAAATATCAGACAATTGAAAGTGGCGGCGCTACGATTGCTACAAGTTTAAATCAGGCGCAAGCTCAGAGTTTGCAGTTATGTCAGGTTGTTGTTGAATTTTTAGGTTCAATGAGTCAGTTAATTACTATGATTGTGTAGTAATTTACATTATTAAATTAAATAATACGTGAGGATTATTTATGGCACAAGAAATTATGTTGGATCCTTCTTTTATTGTTACTCCAGTAGCAGAAGAGAGGAGAGGTAAAGATTCTAAAGAGGCACTTGCTCTTTCTTTGCATAAGCTTGAAGAACTTGCTAGCGTAATTGCGCAAGAAGAAGTTTCAGGTGGTAAAGAGAGTAGTTCTAACGTTAATTTAGAGTCTGTTGTTAATAGCATAAGGGATGTGTTAGTTAAAAATCCTTCTGCTTTTGACGACGTTTTAAAATTAATTGCTCCTCAAACAAAAAGCTTTGGAGAAGAGCTTTTAGTTAAGTTAGTAGGAGTTAAAAAGAATATAGATAAGTTTTCAGAAGCTGTTTCTGGTATCGACAAAAAAACTTATGGTAGAGATTTTCAAAAGCATATTGCGCCTTACTTAATTGGTTTTGGTGCATCAAACGAGGCTTTAAACTCTCTTTGTGACAACTTAAAACCTATGCTTGAAAGTCTTTATGCTAAAAATTCTTCTAAAATGCAAACATTTTTAGTAGGTCTTCTTCCTGTATTAGCTTTGGTTTCTACTCGTAACCCAGAAAAAGCAAATGATGTAGTTAGAGGTTTTACTGGTACATTAGAAAAGACATATAGTTTACCAGCAGAAGAACAAAAAAAGTTTTTTAAAGCGTTACAAACAAATTTAGTGACTCTTTCTAAGCCGAATGCTCCTTCTACAGATAGTTTAACAACTGATAGAGAGACAAAAAATTTTCTTGATTCTTATGTAAGTTCTGGAAAAAAAGATTCTCCAGACATGAATGGGAATCTAGCTCAGCTTATGATTGTTTTACAAATGTTTCAAATGACTATTTCTCAAATGCAAATTGACAAAGATAATATTCAAACAGAAATTGGTGATGCTTCTATTAAGGTAGCACAAGAAAACCAACAAAATGTTGAGCAAGAAATTGCTAAATCTAATGCTGAGGCTGAAGCTGCTAGAAGCAGACCTTGGTGGGAGACTGTAGTTGAGATTGTCGTCGCTCTGGTAGGCGCAGCTATTGCAGGTGCTACAGGTGGTGCAGGAGCTGGTTTTGTAGCTCTTGCAGTTGGTGCTTTTATGGCCACACCAGGATTTAGTGATTCTGTTTCAGCTTTTGGTGGAGTTATCACAAAAGCTTTAGAAAGTGCTGGTATGAGTAAAGCTAAAGCGGAAGCTTTTGGTGATATGCTTGCAAAAGTGATTATTATCATAGTAATTGCTGTTGCTTCTGCAGGAATAGGAGGGATTGGCGCGACAACTGAAGGTGCTACAAATGCAACTGTAGACGCTACAGCTGATGCTACTGCAACAAGTGTTGCAGATTCAACAGCAAGTAGTGCATCTGATGAGGCAACTTCTGTTATGAATCGTATTAAGTCGCTTTATAAGAGTTTAACTAAGCCTTTTGATATGAGTGCAAGAGGAAAAATATTTACTTTTGAACTTGTTTCAAACTTAGCAGGCTCTGGGATTTGGATGGACGCTATGGAAATGGACCCAACTTTTTTGAAGAAACATCCAAAACTTGTTGAGGCTTTAAATATTTTGGCCACAGTAATTGGAGTAATTGTAAGTATGATAGTTGGTGCAAAGTCTTTTTCAGGGCTAGGAAATGGCAAGTCTTTACTTGAAAAATTTCCTGCGCTTTTCAAAGGGGCTATACCACTCAACTTCTCTTTACAAGCGGGTTCTTCAGGTATGGAGTCTTTTCTCTCTTACCAAAGAGCTGGGTTTTTAGAAGAAGAGGCAAGACTTACTAGAGATATAGGTCAAGCCGAAGCTAACATTATTTTCTCAAACGCAATTTCGGATGCTTCAAATAGCACGCTCCAAACGATTAATTCATCTGCTACAGCGGTTACAAAACAGATTGCAGATGATATGAGTAACCTTTGTAACAATTCTGGTGCGGTGTGGAAAGAGGCTGCTAAAGTGTTAGCTCATTAAAAAAATTAAGTTGTTAATTTTTAAAACTATTAAGGAGTAAAAAATGACACACAATTTAACACAAGCAAGTGGACATGATTTAGGTGGAATCAAAAATGATCCTTCATCGGATTCAAGGTTACACCTATTAAGTTCGGCCTCTTGCTCGTTTATTGCTCTCATGGATTACATGGAAGCAATGATGAAGCTTGCTCATAATTCTGCTGAAAATAAAATTGCATCGGCTAATCTTTCGACGACTGTAACTGAATCTGCAGCCAATGCTGCCTACGATGTGCAAGACAAAGCTGCTAGCGCTACAGAGTTTCAGGCAAACATGCAGTATGCAAATATGGCTGAATCTCTTGGTAGTGGCGTAATTGCAGGCGGGTCCTTGTACGGGCAGTACTCTTCGACTAAGTTTTCAAGACAAATGGATGCAATGCTAAGCGAATCAGGAAATTGTAAAAACAATACTGGAGTTACTATTTCAGATGATACTCTTGAAAATCGACGTCAAAGGCTTGGTATTCATGATTTAAGCGAAGATGAGAGTGAAGTTCTTAACAACTATACAACGAAACTTAAAAATGGTACGATTTCTCGTGAAACTTATAAAAAGCTTGTCTCTGGAAGTGGGCTTAATGAGCCTTTAGAAACGGGCAAAAGAATAACTCTTAAACATGTTCTCGAGTATGCGCACGGGACTGATGAGTTTGATAAGCTTTTGGGAGGAATTGGAAAAGGGAGAGATGCTGCAAATAAAGACCTTAAAGCAACGCTTGCTAAATTGCAGAGTGCTAGCGATATAGGAAATTCGATCGTTAAAGCTGTTACATCGGGTGTTAATTCTCAGCAGACACTTGGCCAGGCGCAGGCTCAAAGAGACCAAGGTGCCGCTGCAGAAGAGCAGGCGTTATCGCAAGGGGCTCTACAACTCTTGCAAGATGCGATGAAGACACAAGATCAAATGTTTACGCAATCTTGGCAGGAAGCACAGCAAGTTTACACACAATACGTGCAGGCTGCTGTCTCTGTAGACTCAAAAGGTTAATAATTAATTAATTGCGATGTTGTTTAGCCCTCAATTCGAAAGAGTTGAGGGCTTTTTATTAATTGATAATTAAATAAAAAAATGGCATAATAATTAATAATGTTTTTAATTTATATTAAATTAAGTTTATTGGGGAGGGGTTTATGGAAGGGGTAGGTCGTGGTGGTTTTATATCCTCTTCAGCGGCCGGTTCTCCTGCATCACTCGTGGGGGCTCATATTGGGCCAGCCATTTCGGCTGCTCTATCTACAGCGGCTGTTGGGCAATCGCTTTTGCCTCCTGGTATTCGGGTAGAAGCGGAGCTTGGGCCTCCAGTGCCTGAAATTAGAGGTGTTGAGGCTTCTCTTGGCGATCCTCAGAGTTCAGGGGTTTTGATTAGAAGAAGATTTGGAAAGCAATTTGGGCAAGACATTACGGTGCCTTCAGGAACGTTGCAAAAAGTAGAGCGCCTTTTCAAAGAGGTG
>Ga0194129_10000876_pt1 | contig 54297 bp, 56 predicted proteins | sample TA2KigCa35mmetaG_FD_150862 | JGI IMG/M metagenome (GOLD analysis project Ga0194129, IMG submission 150862) | Freshwater microbial communities from Lake Tanganyika, Tanzania - TA2015038 Kigoma Deep Cast 35m | ecosystem: Environmental > Aquatic > Freshwater > Lake | place: Tanzania: Lake... | reverse complement strand
GGCGGCTACTCGGCGCATGGCGCGGGTGGATGGCCCCGGGCGGGTAGCGCTGTGCTATCGTCTCTCGGGCGGTTTTCACCATCGAAACGGCAACGCTCAGGCAGGCCGGGCGGTGGATGCGCAGTAGTCAGCGTGGATATTGCCCTCAACAAAACGGCTTCCTGCGGCGATGGCCTTGCGGGAAGCGCATGAATCCAGCGGGAGGTCAAGCATGGACGCCCAACAGTCCACCCAACAGGCTGCACAGCAACTGGCCAAGGATGTGAAGGCCGTGGTCGATGATGCCGAGGCGCTCTTGCGCAGCACCGCCGAACACACGGGCGAAGAGGTGAGGCAGTTGCGCGAATCGCTGCAGCGTCGCCTCAAGGAGGCCCGCGCCAGCCTGGTGGCTGCGGAGGAGCGTGTGGTGGCCAACGTGAAGGAGGCTGCAGCGGTCACCGATCGGTATGTGCGCGACAACCCATGGCAGGCGGTGGGGATCAGCGCAGGCATCGGTGCGGGCATCGGCTTTCTGCTCGGCTTGCTCGTTGGCCGCAAGTAGTTTCCGGCCGCTGAAGCGTCCTGACGGTTGCCGGGTGCAGCCTTCAAGACGGGCTTAGGCTCCCCCGCCACCCCATCCGGAAAGTCAACATGGGGCTCCGGCAGAGCCTTTTGCAGCTCGGAGCGAGCGCCGCTCTGGTGCTGCGGCAGCGGCTGGAGATGTTTGCGCTCGATCTCGAAGAGGAGATCCTGCGCATCGTGCTTGTGGTGCTTGGCGGTCTTCTTGCACTCATGCTTGCCTTTCTTGCGCTTGTTTTCGCAGGATTCGCTGTGGTGGTGGTGTATTGGGACGTGGCCCGGGTGCAGGCGATCGTGGGGGTGTTCAGCGTGTTTGCGCTCGGTTGCATGATCGTTTTGCTCCAGCTTCGGAGCCTGTGGCGTAAGCGCGCCCCTTTCCTCCAGGCTACGCTCGCCGAACTGCGCAAGGACCTTGATCTTCTGGCGAGCCGCGCGACCAATCCGCCGTGAGAATCCGGCTGAGTTTCCCGTGAGCCCCTGGCAGGGTTCGCCTGAGCCGGTTCCTGGCTTCCCGGCACCCCACGTGCGGGATTCCCCGTCGGGTTCCCCATGAGCCGCCTGCAGGCGATTGCCCAGCGCAGGCTTGCGCTGCAGTTCGAAAGCGAGCGCGAACGTGGGGCCCTGCGCCAGCAGGCGCCCTCGGTGGCGCTTGGACTGGGGTTCGCACTGGGCGGCTACCTCGCCGCACGCCGATGGGGTCCGCACCTGGCTGCTGCGGGATCCTTCCTGATCGCTGCAGCTTCGGCCTGGCGGATCGCGCAAACGCTGCGCGGCGCAAAGCGCCAGGACCGCTGACTTCAAGCGCGCGAAATTGTGGCAATCTCCGTGCAAGCCACGGTGAGCCGCGCTTTGGGCTCCACCCCGGAGAAGACACAACACAGGCTGGTTGGAGGAGCGCAATGGAATGCAGGACCAAGGCTGAAGGTGCCCACGCTGCGGAGCGTATCGAAGAAAGCGGTTGCAGAGGGGGCGGCACCGACCACAGCGTTTTCGGCGGGAGCATCGGCACGTTCGGCCAGGCGGGCGGCATCCGCGGCAGGCGGCGAGTGCTCGCTGCGGGCGGTTCCGTGCTCGCGATGGGATGCGCAGACTTGCTGCTGCCACACCCCACGGCGCGTGCGCAGGCGGTGCAAGGTCCTGCGGGGTATCCCAGCCGACCGATCACCCTGATCGTGCCATGGCCTCCGGGAGGATCCACCGACCGCCACTTGCGCAAGTTTGCCGAGGTGGCAGGCAGGTATGTGGGTCAGAACATCGTGGTGGAAAACAAGCCCGGTGCGGGAGGGATGCTCGGACCTGCCACGATGGCAGCTTCGGCCAGGCCCGACGGGTACACGCTTTCGCAACTCCCGATGGGAGCATTCCGCATCCCGCACATGCAGCAGGTTGCCTGGGACCCGATCCGGGACTTCACCTACATCCTTGGTCTCACCGGATACACCTTCGGCATCACCGTACGCGCAGACTCACGCTTCAAGACGATTCAGGAAATGGTGGACTTCGCCCGGGCGAATCCGGAAAAAGTCTCCGTGGGCAACACCGGGACGGGAACCTCACCGCATCTGGTGGTGGAGGAACTTGGTCTGCGCACCGGGGCCCGTTTTCTGCATGTGCCCTTCAAGGGCAATTCGGAGAACACGCTCGCCCTGCTGGGCGGGCACACCGACGCGCTCTCGGATGCTACCGGATGGGGGCCCAATGTAGACGCCGGGAAGATGCGCCTGCTTGTGACTTTCGGCGAACGACGCACCACCCGCTGGCCCTATGCGCCCACGGCCAGGGAGCTGGGCTACGGTATCGTTTCCAATTCGCCCTACGGGATCGTGGCACCGCGGGGACTTGACCCGAAGATCCAGAAGTTTTTGCACGATGCATTGCGCAAGGCGCTCGATGATCCTGAGCATCTGAAGATGCTCGAAACCCTCGACCAGGAGTACTGGTACAGGAGCAGCGAGGAGTATCTGGCCTGGGCGAAGCAGAGCGTTGAGTCCGAGCGCAAGCTGATCGAGGCGCTCGGACTGCTCCGCAAGCCCGCATAGCTGTGCGCTTGTCCCAGGCATCTGCGCGGCCCCTTGGATCTCCCGGAACCCGAGAATCTCCTGGATACCGAGAATGTTCCCGATACCGGGGATCTCCCGAATACCGGGGATCTCCCGGAACCCGCAGATCGTCTAGATTCCGAGGATCTTCTTCGCCTCGGCGAGGAGTTTCATGGATTCGCCGTGCTGACCGGCCTTGTGCGCTGCCTCCCCGTCGGCGCGCAGTTTCTTCACCTTGGCCATGTCGGCGTCGGCAACCTTCGGCTGGGTTGCCAGTTTGGCATCGATGGCCTTCATTTCACCGGGGCAACCGTGCGCAAGCACAGCACCGGAAAAGAGCAGCATGGCAACGGTCGTTGAGGTCTTGAACATGGTGCACTCCCAAAGGATGTTTGAAGCAGGCGCTCGGGATGCTGATGCGGGTGCAGGAGAGGCCTGCGGAAGGCTCCTGCCCGACCGCACGGTTCCGAAACCACAGAACCCTGCACATCCAACTCCGCAACGGATCCTACACGCACCGCGGCGCCGCGGTTTTGCGCACCTCTTCATCCTGGGGTTGATCATCGCGGTCGTACCCGCTTTGGTCTCGCCCGTGTCCGCGCAGCCCTCGGTGCGCTTTCTGAGTACTGCGGAACTTTATGCGCGCCTCGACGATACCCGGGCCGAAGTGCGCGAATCGGGTCGTCACTACATCATGGGGGTAGTGGATGCGCTCGTCTTTGCCCGTGATCCCGAGGTCTGCCTCGGTGCGCAGGCGCGACTCGACGATCTTGTGGCCGCCGTCCATCAGAGGCTCGCCTCCAGACCCGAACTGCTCCGCTACAACGCGGCCAGCGTGGTTCGGCAGGTTGTTGCAGCATCGCTCAAATGCAGCTGATTTCATTCACGAAACGAGGAGACTTTTCGATGCAGATTGATCACCTGGGTATTGATACCCTGCTTCAGCAAGCGGTATCCGAGGGGCGGGTGGCGGGCGTGATCGCCACGGCCTGCAACCGCGAGCACACCATCTACGAGGGAGCCTTTGGCGAGCGCATCCTCGGCACCGGAGTGGCGATGACCCCCGACACCGTGTGCTGGATCGCTTCGATGACCAAGGCGATCACTTCGATCGCTGCGGTGCAGTGCGTGGAGCGCAAACTGATCGACCTCGATGCACCGGCGAGCCTTGTGGTGCCCAACATCGCGCACGCACAAGTCCTCACCGGTTTCGACGACCACGGTCAACCGCAATTCCGTGCACCCAGGCGCGCGGTAACGCTGCGTCATCTGCTCAGCCACAGCGCCGGATTCAGCTATGAGATATGGAATCAAGACATTGCCAGGGTGCAGGCTGCGCTCGACATTCCAAGCATCACCTCCTGCGCGCGCAAGGCGCTCACCCTGCCCCTGCTCTTCGATCCGGGCGAACGCTGGGAGTACGGGATCAACATCGATTGGGCCGGCCTGATGGTGGAGGCGGTCAGCGGTCTCACCCTGGGTCGGTTCCTCGAGGCCAACCTCTTCGATCCCCTGGGCATGGGCAGCACCGCGTTCAAGATCACTCCGGCCATGCGGGAGCGCCTCGCGGGTACCCACTTGCGCGGTGAAGATGGAAAACTCGCCCCTTTTGCCTTTGAGCTCACTCAGGAGCCCGAGTTCGAGATGGGGGGCGGAGGCCTTTACAGCACCGCCCAGGACTACCTGCGTTTTGTGCGCATGATCCTCAATGGCGGTCAGCTTGGAGGCGAACGGGTGCTTCGCCCTGAGACGGTGGAGCTTCTCGGCCTCAACCACATGGGTGATTGCCGGGTTACCCGGCTGATCGCTGCCCATCCGCTCACCAACGACGCGGAGTTCTTCCCCGGCGTGAACAAGACCTGGAGCCTCGCCTTCCAGGTCAATCTCGAAGCTGCGCCAACCGGCAGGCCGGCCGGCGGATTGATGTGGGCGGGTCTGGCCAACTCGTACTACTGGATCGACCCAACCACCGGCGTTGGGGGTGTTTACATCACCCAGATGTTTCCCTTCGCCGACAAGGAGTCGGTGCCGCTCTTCGAGGCCTTCGAATCGGCGATCTACAAAAGCCTGCGCTGATCAACCCTCGCAGGTCCACGATCGCAAGGCGCACCTCGGTGCCAGGTGGAGTGCCACCGCTCCACCTGCACGGCAACTGCGCAGTTACTCCCCGCGGCGCCGCATTGCGGTTACCTCGATCTCGATGCGCATCTCCGGCGCAAGCAACTGGCTGATGACGGTGGTGTTGGCTGCACGGGTTGCGTGCAGATGCTTGCGCAAGACCGGCGCGACCGCTTCGAAATCCGCCCGGTCGGTGAGATGCACCACGATACGCACCGCGTCTTCCAGCGCAAACCCTGCCGCATTCAGCGCCGAGCCGATGTTGCGAAAGCATTGCTCGGCTTGCTCAACAACATCGGGCGAAATCGTCATGCTCGCATAGTCGTATCCGGTGGTGCCCGAAACGAAGCAGAAATCGCCGTCGACCACTGCACGGCTGTAGGCGGCCTTTGCCTCAAAGGTGGATCCGGAGGTGATCAGGCGTCGTGGCATGGCGGGTCTGGCTCCTTCAAGAGGTTCATGGTCAGCATATCCGGGGCAGCGGGTCGCCGCTCAGCCAGTCGACCAGGCGCCAGCCCCCCAGACGGGTCTGCATCACCACGCTGCCGGGTTCCCCGGCGCAAACCTCACCGATCGCTGCCGAATCGGCGCCGAGCGGGTGTTGCCGCATGGCGTGCAACACAGCTTGCGCCACTGCGGGGTTGCAGATCAGCACAACCTTGCCTTCGTTGGCGATGTAGAGTGGATCAAGGCCGAGGAGTTCGCAGGCTGCGTGGACTTGCGGCTTGACCACAAGCGCTTCCTCGCGGATCTGCAGGCTCACCTGTGAACTGTGCGCGATTTCGTTGAGCGCTGTGGCGAGCCCCCCGCGGGTCGGATCGCGCAGCACGCGCACGCCGGTGGATCCCGCCTCCAGAACGCAACGCACGAGCGGCGTGAGGTCGGCCGAGTCCGACACGATGGAGGTATCGAAGGCAAACGACTCCCGTCGCGAGATCACTGCAATCCCGTGATCGCCGATGCTGCCCGAGACGATGATCCTGTCGCCCGGCCTCGCAGCACTGCTGGCGAGCGACAACTCCGCGTCGAGTATCCCGATACCGGTGGTGGTGATGAAGACGCCGTCCGCCTTGTTGCGCTCGACGACCTTGGTGTCGCCCGTCACGATCGCCACGCCGGCAGCGCGTGCCGCATCGCCCATCGAACGGGCCAGCCGATGCAGATCGCCAAGCGGAAACCCCTCCTCAAGGATGAACGCCGCACTCAGGTAGAGCGGTCGCGCGCCCATCATCGCGAGATCGTTGAGCGTGCCGTGCACAGCAAGGCTCCCAAGATCGCCTCCCGGGAAGAAGATCGGCGACACCACATGCGCATCGCAGGCAACCACGAGGCGAGCGCTGGCGGCGGCAGCAGATGCCGGGCCATGGGCCGCAAGGCCGGGCAGCACTGCCGCATCTTCGGCGGTGTTGAGAAGCGGGTTGCGTAGCGCGGGCTCGAAGAGCTGGGCAATCAGCTGGGCGGTCGAACGTCCACCGGCACCGTGGTTGAGGTCCACCCGCCCGCGGAGCAGGTCAAGCCGTGGTGCGAATGGCTTCATCGCGCCCGGAAAGTGGCGGGTTCGCCGGGATGATCGGGTCTCGCAGGCCGGTGCGCGCCGGAAGGAAGGCGTCGCCGCAAGGCGCGTCTTTGGCCTGGAAGGGTTCGGGCGCCGGCGCTCCGTTCTGGGAAGGGGCCTTGGCATCGGGCTCCGGATGCGGCTCCGGATGCGGCTCCGCACGGGGCTTCGGCTGAGGCTTTGCATGAGGTTCCCGATGCGGCTCCGCACGGGGCTTCGAACGGTGCAGATACACCGCCGCGCACGCGCCCTCGCTCGAGACCATGCACGATCCGATCGGATGATCCGGGGTGCAGACGGTGCCGAAGATCTTGCACTCCCGCGGGTCCCGGATGCCGCGCAGCACTTCGCTGCAGGCGCAGGCCTTGTGATCGGCAACCGTGCGGTAGTGCATGAAAAACTTGCGCTCGGCGTCCCAGGGCGCGTACCGGTCGGCAAGTCGGAGCGCCGAGTTGGCGAGGGTGCCAAGACCGCGCCACTCGAAGGACTCGCGCCTCTGGAACACGCGCTCGATGCGCGCTTGCGCCTTGCGGTTGCCCTCGAGGGTGACCGCGCGGGTGAACTGGTTCTCGAGCGCTGCCCTGCCATCGTTGATCTGGCGCAGCAGGAGCAGGATCGCCTGCAGTACGTCGAGCGGTTCGAAGCCTGCGATCACCAGCGGCATGCCATGACGGCTTACCACCGGTGCGAAGGCTTGCGCGCCGGTGATCAGGCTCACATGTCCTGGCCCAACGATCCCATCGAGGCTTGCGCCCTGGCCGCTCGCGCCGCCTTCGAGAATGGCCATGATCGCCGGAGGTGTGAGCACGTGATTGCACATCACCGAAAAGTTACCGAGGCCCTCGCTGCAGGCCTGATCGATCGCAAGAGCCGTGGGCGGCGTGGTGGTTTCAAAGCCGATCGCCATGAAAACCACCTCGCGGGAAGTATCGGCGCGTGCGATCGCAAGTGCATCCGCAGGCGAGTACACCGTGCGCACGTCGGCACCCGCCGACTTGGCCTTGAGCAGCGTCATGCCCTGCGAAGCGGGTATCCGCAGCGTATCCGCATACGTGCACAGGGTGACGCCGCCTTCGAGCGCCAGCGTGATCGCCATGTCCACCCGGCCGATCGGAAGCACGCAAACAGGGCAGCCAGGTCCGTGAACCAGGCGCACCTGTTGCGGGAGCAGGTCGCTCAGCCCGTGACGGGCGATCGCATGGGTGTGCCCGCCGCAGAACTCCATCAGGCGATAGCGACGATCGGGGAGCGCCTCGGCGTGGATGGCCCGCGCGAGGCCCCTTGCGCGTTCGACGTCCCTGAATTCGTCAACGAAACGCATCGAAAAGCGCAAGCGTCTGGGCAGCCTCCTCGGCATCGACCAGAGCAATCGCATGGCCCACGTGCACGATCACATAGTCGCCCACCTGCACATCGTCGAGCAGTGCCAGCGAAACGCTCTTGCGCACGCCGCCGAGGTCGACCACTGCGGTCTGCGAGACGCCTAACTCAACGATGCGGGCCGGTACAGCGAGGCACACTGTGCATGCTCCTCAGGGCGGGGTGATTCCACGAGGCTCTCCCAGGGCTGCGGATCTGCCTCGAGGACTAGAGTACCGCACTGCGCTGCCAGAACCCCTTCAGGGCGTGGTGCATCCGCGGCGGGGTGTCCGGCGGCTTTCCATGCGCTCAGCCAGGCGCGAGCCACGAAAGCCTGTCCGAGCGCAAGGCTCGCGTCGCCATGTTCACCGTGCGCCATGAGCCAGGTCTGCAGTCCTGCCCGCTGCAGACCCGCGCAGAGTCTCTCGCGCAGGATGCGGTTGGCAAGACATCCACCGCTCAGGCACACCTGCCCAACCGCGCAGCGCCGGGCCCAGCTTGCGAGGCTGCGCACCAGCCCGTCGGCAAGACCGAGGTGAAAACCGGCTGCGGCGCGGTTCACTTGCGCCTCTGAGGCAGATGCTGCGCGGCTGGAGGCTGGCTGGTCGCTGCGCGGGCCTGCTGGGGCAAGTTCATCGAGGAGCTCCGACACCAGGTCTCCGATCGGCAGTTCGCTCTCGGTGCCTCGCACCCAGTGGCCCCGGTCCGACCCGTACCCGCCCGGAGGTGCAGCGCACACGGGAAGTTGCGCCAGGTAGCGCTCAGCCGCCGCCTCGAGGAGTTGCGCTGCCTGCACCTCGTTGGGCTGGGTGCTGCACAAGCCAAGCAGCGCTGCCATCGCGTCGAACCACCGCCCTGCGCTCGAGGTGGTGGGGCAGTTGAGGTCGCGCTCGAGCATGTGCAGCACGGCGGCTCTGTCTGCGCTCCACGCCGGTGCGCCCACGGGCAGACCGGTGGGGTCTTCGGAGGGGGTTCGCAACTGCGCGGTGGAGGGTCCCCGGCGCAGTCGCGCCGGGGCTGCCCCACGGGTATGGGCCCATGCGAGCGCGAGCCGCCAGGGTTGCAGCGTGGCCTGGTCGCCGCCTGGCATGGGCAGTCGCTGGAGGTGGGCAAGCCGCGACCAGCGGTGGGCATGCACGAGGAGTACCTCGCCGCCCCAAGCCGTGTCGTCGGCACCCCAGCCGAAACCGTCGAGCGCAAGCCCGAGCACCGGCCCCCCGATGCGGTGCTTTGCCACAACGGCTGCAACATGCGCATGGTGGTGCTGAACAGCGAGCACTGGAACCGCGTAGTACGCGCCGAGTTCATGGGCAATCCGCGTGCTGTAGAAGTCCGGATGCCGGTCGTGTGCGAAGGCAAGGATGCTCTGGCGGGGGTTTGCGAGCCAGGCTTCGACGGTGCTGCGCAGCGCCCTGCATGCGCCGGGGTTGCGCAGGTCGCCGTGGTGGTCCGACCAGAGCCAACCCTGATCGCTCGCCAGAACCGCCCGGTTGGCGAGCATGGCGCCGAGGCCAAGCACCGCCGGCGCCCGCTGCGGGTCGTCCACAGCCGCGCCGTCTCAGTTCGAGGCCGGAAGCTCGCGGGCCTCGACCTGGGCAAGTTCCTCCTGCAAGGCAGCGATGCTCTGGCGAAGACGCTGCGCCCTGAGGCGCTGCGCGCGCTCGCGCTTTTGTGCCAGCGCACTGCCGAGCCAGCCCAGCCAGGCATCCATGCCCTCACCGGTGTAGGCCGACACCCGCAGGATCGAGATCCCCGGGCTGATCTGTCGCGCCAGTTCCTCGCAGCGGTCTGCATCAAAGCGCACATGCGCAAGCAGGTCGACCTTGTTGAGGAGCATCAGCGACGCCGCTGCAAACATATCCGGATACTTGAGCGGCTTGTCCTCGCCCTCGGTTACCGAGAGCACCACCACCTTGGCGTCTTCGCCAAGATCCCAAAGCGCCGGGCAGACCAGATTGCCCACGTTTTCGATGAAGAGCAGGGCCCCCACAGCGTTGGGCGGGGCGTGAGAGGGGTCATGGTGAACATGCGGCGGGTGCGGATGGTGGTGATGGGCATGCTGTGGGTGCGGATGGTGGTGATGGGCATGCGGCAGGTGCGCATGGTGGTGATGGGCATGCTGTGGGTGCGGATGGTGGTGATGGGCATGCGGCAGGTGCGCATGCAACGCAGTGAAGGCGCGCTCCACCATAGGTGCATCGAGATGGCACCCTTTGCCGGTGTTGACCTGAACCGCCGCAACACCGGTTTGCCCGATCCTCTCGGCGTCGATCCGGGATTGCTGGTCGCCCTCGATCACCAGCAGGCCAAGCTCAGGGCTTGCGCGCTGTAAACGCAAAAGGGTTTCGCACAACAGGGTGGTCTTGCCCGAGCCGGGGCTTGATACCAGGTTGAGCGCAAGTACCCCGTGCTCCTCGAAGCGGCTGCGGTTGAGCGCTGCGACCCGGTTGTTTGCGCCGAGCACATCCTCCTCGAGCCGTATTGCGCGTGCAGTACTCATCCCGGGTACGGAAACCCTGGCTGCGTTTGCGCTGAAGTCGAGTGTTGTGGGGTATGCACCGGTGGCGGCGCTGCCCGCAGAACGCCCGCCTCCGCCGTCGCTTGACGAACGTGCGCCAGACGTGTGCTCGCCGGAAGTGCGCTCGCCAGAAGTGCGCTCGCCGGACCCATGCTCGCCAGAAGTGCGCTCGCCGCCGTGGCCGCCCTTCTCGATCCTGGCCGGATGCTCAGTGCTTTCTCCGCAGCCACAAACCACACACATGCCCTAGCTCCTTTGCATGATCAAGGTTGCGAGGCTCCCGCAAGCCTCAGCCCAGGCTCTGCTTTCCAGAGGTTCATGCGTGTTCAACCCCTCCGTGTTGCTCAGGCCGGGTCGCGGACAAGCAGGTCCACCAGGCGCAGTCCTGTTCCTTCGAGCACGCTCAGGCCGGGTCTGCCGCAACGGGGACACACCTGCGCGCGCGATTCCACCTCCACCCGTTCGTTGCAGACGCCGCACCAGGCCCGGCCAGGTTGCTCAGCGATCCGGATGCGTGCGCCTGCGAGCAGCGAGCCGCCGACCATGCTCTGGAGCGCAAAACGCAGCGACTCGGTTTCCACGCCGCTCAGTTGCCCGACCTCGAGGTGCAACTCCTCCACGGCACAGAAACCTTCCTGCTGTGCAAGTTCCTCCACCCGCTGAAGGATTCCCGCTGCGATGCTGAGTTCATGCATTGGCGCAGCTGTGGGCGCCGGACTGCAAAAAGGACTGTGCCCAGACGAGCGCGTGGCGCAGACAGCGTTGCGCGGCATCCGAAACCTCCTCGCCGAGCGCAAAGCGGTAGCCGCGGATGGCAAGCAGCCAGCACGGGGGCGGTGGCGACGCCTTGAGCAGCGACCAGACGCGGAGCACCTCATCGGGTCGCATGGCGTGCGAGCCGCAAGTGATTTGCGGCCCCGGGCGGAGGCGGGTGACGCGAAAGCACTCGGCATCGCTCCAGCCGGCGGCATGGCTCGCATCCACAAAGAGCACCCGCTGCCGTCCCTCGAGGTCGAGCGCGTGTTCCACCTGCAGCTGAAAATCCACGAGGCACTCCACGCCCGGGTAGCCACAGCGTTCGATCTGCTCTGCAAAGCGTGGCCCGAGCGCATCGTCGCCGCGGCTTGGATTGCCCCAGGCGAGCACGAGTGCAGTCATTCGCGAACCCTCCGGGCGACTTCGTTGCCCTCGGGATCCACCACGCTCACCACCAGCGGCATCTGGCCCAGCGCATGCGTGGCGCAGGACAGGCAGGGATCGTAGGCACGGATGGCCACCTCGATATGATTGAGGAGCCCCTCGGTGACTTCGCGCCCATCGAAGTAGTTGCGGGCAACTTCGCGCACTGCGGTGTTCATCGCCTGGTTGTTGTGTGTTGTGGAGACGATCAGGTTGGCCATCGTGACCAGGTCATCGTCGCCGACCTGGTAGTGGTGGATCAGGGTGCCCCGCGGCGCCTCGATCACGCCCACGCCCTCGCGGCGCCGCTCGCCGCTCACCACCAGGTCGTGGCCTTCAAGGTCGTGATCGGCGAGCAGTTCCTCCACGATCTCGGCTGCGCAGAGCATCTCGATCATGCGGGCCCAGTGAAAGGCGAGCGATGCATGCCGCAGGGCCCCGCCGTTGTAGGCGCAGAAAGCCTTGCGCGCTGCCTCCGCGCGCGGCGTGGGCATGCGGTCGCAGGTCTGCACTCTCGCGAGCGGGCCAACGCGATACCAGCCATCTTCTGCGCCGTGCCGGCTCAGGTAGGGGAACTTCATGTAGCTCCACGGCTTCACCGACTCGGTGATGAGTTGCTGGTAGCCCTGCACATCGATGCCGTCGAAGAGTCGGCGACCCTCGGAATCGATCACCCGGAGCGCACCGTCGTAGAGGTCGAGCGTACCGTCGGCGCCGATCAGGCTCATGTAGCTCGACGGAAAGGTCCCGAAGTTGTCGTAGAGATCCCGGTTGCGCTCGTGCATCTCGCGCACGATGTCGACCGCACCGGCGCTCCAGTCCACAGCCTGTGCGGCGCCCCCTGCGAGCAGCGCGCGCTCGTCGCTCTTGAGCGAACGGTTCACGCCTCCCGGGACCGAGCCGGTGCCATGCACCCGCTTGCCCGCAGTGAGGCGGATCACTTCCTGGCCGAACTTGCGCAGCATCACGCCCTGCAGAGCAATCTCCGGATACTTCGCGGCAACTTCCACAATGTTGCGACGTTGCAGATCGGTCTCGAAGCCAAACAGCATGTCGGGCAGGGAGAGGTGAAAGAAATGCAGCGCATGCGATTGCAGGATCTGCCCGTAGTGCATCAGGCGACGCAACTTTTCGGCTGTGGGCGTGAGTACGTCGGCACCCAGGATGCGGTCGAGCGCCTTGCTCGCGGCGAGGTGATGGGAAACCGGGCAGATGCCGCACAGCCGCTGCACCATCACCGGAACCTCCCAATACGGGCGGCCCTGGATGAAGACCTCGAAGCCGCGAAACTCCACGATATGGAGTCGCGCCTGATGGACCCGGTTGTGTTCATCGAGCAGCAAGGTGACCTTGCCGTGGCCCTCCACCCGCGAGATCGGGTCGATCGCCACACGACGCAGCCTTTCGGCAGGCAAACGGGCGGTTTCGAGATCCGACATGGGCGCTCCTTCAGTCGTAGTGCAGCAGCCCGTGGCCGAGTTTCGGTTCGCGGCCGGCGAGCAGGTCGTTGAGGAAGCTCCAGATCGCATCGCCCGAGGGCGGACAACCGGGCAGGAAGTAGTCGATGCGCACCACCTCATGCACCGGGTGGACCTTGTCGAGCAGCAGTGGCAACTCCGGGTCGTTTGGGATGGCGCTCCCCGCCTGCAACCCGGTGCCGGTGCAATACACCTCCTGAAGAATGCGGCCAATGCGCAGATGGTTGCGTTGGGCGGGTAAGCCGCCGTTGACCGCGCAGGCACCAAGCGCAACCAGCACCTTGCACTGGCGACGGAATTCGCGCAGGACGTGGACGTTCTCGGCGTTGCAGACGCCGCCCTCGATGAGGCCGATGTCGCAGGGTCCGCAGTGCTTGATGTCGTTGATCGGCGAGCGGTCGAACTCCACATGCTCGAGCAGTTCGAGCAGTCGTTCATCGATGTCGAGAATCGACATATGGCAGCCGAAGCAGCCTGCCAGCGAAACCGTGGCAACTCTTGCCCTGGGTTGACTGTTGAGGCTCATGGGCTCCTGCGTGCAAAGCTGATCGGTTTTTCGTCGTAGGTGCGCTCGCCGATCGGCACCGCAAAGCCAACCCTCTTGCGCAGGATCACGCCCACCGGGCAGATCTGCGCGGCGCGGTCGCTCGCGTCGAAGTCCGAGTCGACCAGGAGACCGCTTGGGCTGTTGACGATCAGATGCGAGGCGCTTCCGCGTCCGGCGATGGCAAACACGTCCTTGGCGTCAACCGTGCGGCTGGCGCGCACGCAGAGTTCACACAGGATGCAGCGGTTGAAGTCGAGCAGCACCTCCGGATGCGAGGCATCCACCGGGCGGTCCGGAAAGAAGTGGTCGAAGTGCGGCGAGAGCATCCCGAGTTCGTAAGCGCTTGCCTGTAGCGTGCAATCGCCACTTTTTTCGCAGGCAGGGCAGAAATGGTTGCCTTCCACGAAGAGGAGTTGCAGCATGGTGGAGCGTTTGGCATCGAGTTCGGCGCTGCGATTTTCAACCTGCTGGTTCTTGCCTGCGGAGGTGGTGCAAGCGGCGACGAAACGGCCATCGGCTTTCACAGTGCACAGCTTGCACGAGCCGTGCGCCGCGAAATCCGGATGCCAGCACAGGTGCGGAATAAAGTGTCCGGCAGCGTGTGCAGCCTCGATCAGGCTCTGACCCTGCACGAAGGGGACCGCCTGGCCATCGAGACTGAAGAGCGCGTCCATCAGGGTTCTCCCGCGGCAGTTGCAGCCGACGCGACCTCGATGCGCTGGTGTTCTGCGGCGGGATCGGGGAGCACTCGGCGCGTATCCGTGATCGCGTCTGTGCGCGCCTGGCGTGGATGGGCATCGAACTCGATCCCTACCGCAATGCGCAAAACGCAACCATCGTCAGCAGCGAACAGGCGCGTACCCAGGTTCTGGTGGTCCCCACCAACGAGGAACTGGTGATTGCCCGCGCAACCCGCAATCTCGCACCCCAAACGGAGGCCACCGCATGAAACGCGCGATCAAGGCTGAGGCGGCCGCGGAGATGGTCCGCGACGGAAGCACGGTACTCGTGGGAGGCTTCATGGGTGTGGGTTCGCCGCACCGGCTCATCGACGCCCTGGTGGCGCGCAAGGTACGCGATCTCACGGTGGTGGCCAACGACACCGCGATGCCCGGGCGCGGGATTGGCAAGCTGGTGAGCGCCGGTGCGATCGCGCGGCTGATCGTGTCGCATATCGGCCTGAACCCGGAGACGCAGGCGAAGATGATCCGCGGTGAGATCGAGGTTGAACTCGTGCCGCAGGGCACGCTCGTTGAACGCATTCGCGCCGGCGGGGTAGGCCTTGGCGGCGTGCTCACCGCAACCGGTGTGGGGACCGAGGTGGAAGAGGGCAAGCCAACCGTGGAGTTGCAGGGCAGACGCTTCCTCATCGAAATGCCGATCCGTGGTGACTTCGCGTTGATTGCTGCGCACCAGGCCGACTACGTGGGCAATCTCGCGTATGCGCTGACTGCGCACAACTTCAACCCGGTGATGGCGCTCGCCGCCAGCACCGTGATCGCCGAGCCCGACCTGATCGTGCCTGTGGGGGTGATCCCTCCCGACGGCGTGAAGACTCCGGGGGTTCTGGTGGACCTGATCCTCGAGAGGGCGGCATGATGCTGAGAGCGTGGGCCCGGCAACTCCGCTTGCGCGCCACGGCCCCAATTGCTGGGTGCGCGCCCAACCACGTTTGAACGGGAAGGAAAGATGGACGCAAAAGAACGCATTGCGCGCCGGGTTGCCCGCGAAGTCCGCCCGGGCTCGCTTGTGAACCTTGGCATCGGACTGCCCAGCCTTGTGGCAAGTTTTGTGAAGCCGGAGATGGGGGTGTTTTTTCAGGCCGAAAACGGGGTGATCGGCCTCGGGGCCCGGCCACCCGAGGGCATGGAGGATCCGGACCTCACCGACGCCGGTGGCGGCTTTGTGACGGCGGTGCCGGGTGCTGCCTCGATCGACAGTGCAATGAGTTTTGGGCTGATCCGCGGGGGCCATCTCGACATGACAGTGCTCGGCGGCCTGCAGGTTGACGAGAAGGGGCTGCTTGCCAACTGGAAAGTGCCGGGAAAGATGGTGCCCGGCATGGGCGGCGCGATGGATCTCGTGACCGGTGCCAAGCGGGTGGTGGTGGCCATGCAGCACGCAGCCAGAGGCGAGGCCAAGATCGTGCAACGTTGTTCGCTGCCGCTCACCTCGATGCGCCGCGTGGACCTGATCGTGACCGAACTCGCAGTGATCGAACCCCTGGAGGAAGGCTTGCGCCTGCGCGAGCGCGCCCCGGGCGTAAGCGTCAACGATATTCTGGCGGTGACGCAGGCCCGGTTGATCGTGGAGGGCGAGATCGGGGAGATGGAGCTCGCCTGAATTGTCTTCCGTGACGTGCGCTGCGGCTAATCCCCGCTGCGCCGGTACAGAAGTACAGGGATGTTGCTGTGGGTCACCACCTCGTTGGCCTCGCTCCCGATTACCAGCGCCGCCAAACCCCGACGGCCATGCGTGGCCATCACGATCAGGTCACAGTCCTCCTCCTTGCCCACATGGAGGATCGTCTCCCAGACACGTTCGCTGCTCAGGCTGAGCGTGGTGCAGGGCACTCCCTTGTCCTGAGCAGCCGCCGCAACGGCCGCGAGCATGTGCTCGGAAGCCTTCCTGAGCGAGTCTTCGAAGTCCTCGTCACTCATCGGCGGGATTGCGGGGATCTCGGCAAAGGCCGGCGGGGTGTAGGGCACCCGCACATGAAGCGCGAGCATTGCCGAGCCCAGGTGATGCGCGAGCTGGGTGGCGGCAAGCACTGCGGCCTGGGAACCGCTCGTGCCGTCCGTTGGAACAAGAATCTTTCGGTACATGGCTGACTTCCTCTGTGGCGGGGTTGCAGTGGTGTTGGCGTGCAGTGCCCGACTGGCGATCCTTGAAGGGCTCCGGTCGCCCGATAAGCGCCGTTCATCGGCATCTCCAACGCGCCCTATTGTGCAACGAAAAGTTCGGGGCGTTTGGCCGATGCAGGGGTGGGGTCTGCTCAGGCTCTTCCCCGCCGAGATCCGCAACGGGGTTGTGTTGCGGGAGGCGCGGCTCGAGAGGTTGCAGTGCCGCTATGGAGGATGCGCAAGAGCAGATTCTCACCACCGGGCGCCCCACGCCGGAGGGTGCGGCACCCCTCAACTCAGGTGGAATCGAGCAGTTCCTCCAGCGTGCGGATGTTCGTGGTTGCCACCGTCCACCACCGCGAAAACGAGTCGCAGCGCCTGGCCACCGGCGCAAAGAGCGGCCTTTCCTCGAAACCCGTGATCCGCGCGCCAAGAAAGGGGCTCAGATGGGGCTCGGCCCAGGTGCCGATCATGCGTCCGGGCTGCACCGCGTCCGCGAGGTCGTCGAAGGATCGGTACAGGTGCCGGGCCTGATTGCGCAGCGCTTCGGACACCCATGCAAGCCGTCGCGCACTCCAGGCGTGTTGCCCCATCGCCTCGTGGGGCAGGCAACCCACCACCGTCCAGGTCTTGCCCTGCGGATGGGGTGCCGGGGCGCGCAGAGCCCAGGGGTGAAGCACCCAGACGGCTTCGGCCTCCAGGACGAGAGGAAGCGTTGTTGCAGGTGTCGACTCCAGCGATGCGGGGGCAGGTTCATCGATACCCCCGGGTCTTGCTGCGGGGGCGGCAGGCAGGGAGGCTGGCGGGGCCGCGGGTTGGGCGTATGGCGGGGAGGCTGGCGGGGCGGTTGGCGCGGCGCCGCGTGCGATGGTCTCGAGTTCGGCGTAGGACCGGTCGATTGCGCTCGCAGGGCTCCACCACTCCCTGGGGGCGTAGCGCGCCACATTCTCGGCGTTGAAGAGGTAGGGCTTTCGGCTTGCAGTGCCGGCAACCCATTGCCAACTCAGGTGGTTACTTGCCAGATCGCCATCGAGCAGGTGGCCGATCATCCAGTCGGCCCCGGCGCGCCAGTGGATGCGCCGCAAGTGCACCACATAGCTGGCGAGCCACATGCGCGCATGGTTGTGCAGAAGTCCGGTGCTGTACAGGGTGCGGATCGCCTGATCGACCGCTGGCACCCCACAACGCGCCTCGCGGATGTCGGGAGGCAATCGGCTGGCGTAGGCGCTGTCCGGAAGGGGGCCGGGATGCAGCGAGGCGCGAATGCCGCCCTTGCGGTGTGCCCACACATGCCGGAAGTAGGCGCGCCAGCCGAGTTCGAACACGAGCTTGTGCTGCACCTCCAGACGGTGCCTGCGGTGCAGCAATGCTGCGACCTCGCGCAGCGTTACCATGCCGTGGGTGATCCAGGGCGAAAGTCCGGTGACCGCGCCGAGAAGATGATTGCGTGTTCGTGCGTAGGCCTGCGGGTCCACGCGTTCGATGCGTTCAAGGCAGGCCTCGAGCGTGGGCGCCGGTCCCAAGCTGCCCACCCCTGCTTCAGGCCCGGATCTCAAGGCTGTCGATCCGCCGCGAATGCCCGGGGCGCGCCCTGAAAGCCTGAACCTGCGGGCAGAGGTCGTGTTTGCCGGGCGCAAGGACCAGAGCACACGGGACTGTGCGCAAAGCCAAAAGGTCGTCGCCCCGCGTGCGCGGACAGCCGTCGCCCCGCGTGCGCGGGTGGTGGTCGAACTCACGAAGCGCGCCGGTACTCTGGACGGACTGCATCGCGTCAGACTACCAGACGATGTCCTGGCCCCGGTTGTCGATGAACCGGGCACCCGCACAGGGCGTGAGCTGGTCAAGCGCGCGCAGGATTCCGGCGACCGCATCGGGCGCCTCGAGCACCTGGGTCTGCCCCGCGAGGAAGGGTTGAGACAATGCCGAGCGTACGGTGCCTGGCTGGACTGCGAGGACCTGCGTGAGGGGGTTGTTGCGCTGCAGTTCGATCGCGGCGCATTGCAGCATCATGTTGAGCGCTGCCTTCGAAGCGCGGTAGCCGTACCAGCCGCCCTTGCGGTTGTCGCCGATGCTGCCAACTCTTGCCGAAAGCTTCAGGTAAACCGACGGGCCGCGCGCAAGAAGCGGAGCAAGGTGGCGCATGAGAAGCATCGGCCCGATCGTGTTCACTGAAAAGGCTTCCGCGAGCCGACCTGCCTCGAGCTCGCGCAGCGCCTTCTCGGGTCGGCCTGCAGGGAGCGTGAGTGCCCCGGTTGCGTCCACGATCAGGCCAAAGGGGCTCTGCGGCACAAGGGTCTCCACGATCGACGCAAAGCGTTCCGGCGATCGCAGATCGAAGCCGGGGTGGGCGCTGCGCGCGAGCTGGCGCAGTGCACAGCAGCGCGGTTCGCCGGCGAGCAAGCCTGCGAAGGCGCTCCCGATCGAACCGCTCGATCCGATCACGAGCGCGTTGAAGGTGTCTGGAAGCAGCATCCGGGCATTCTCGCACCGGCAGACCGAGGCGTCACGCCGCCCGCAATGATCTGCGGGCTCCGACGCAAGGACTTCGATGCACCTTCTGCGACGCGGACCCGCCTGGATAGCTTTTGTAGAGAGAAAACTCTACAATCACGTTCAGGATTAGGCGGAAGGCTTGACAGCCCGCTTATGTTTCGTTCTCCAGCGATCAAGGAGGGTGGTATGCAGATCGTGATCCGTCAGTCTGCGCAGAGTTTTTCTTTTGTGGGCCTGCGCAGCGCCCGAACGAGGGTGCAACAGCGCCTGGGGGCTTACGAGGATTTCATCGTCTCGGTTCAGGTAAGCGTGGACCTTGAAGCCTCCGGAGAGGGCGGCCTGCGTGCGCGGTGCGAAATCCGTGTGCGCACGAGTTCCGATGGCACCTGGGAGCTGGCCGTGAGCGACTCGATTTCGGTGCGTGCCTTCGAGTCGGCATTGCAGCAGGTTGTGGAGCGGCTCAAGGCAAGTTACGCCGAACGCCTGCTTTCCGAGGATGAAAACGAGCAGGAACTGGCCGCGGGGGCTTGAGCGGTTTGCGCCTATTTGGTTCCAAAGATCCGGTCGCCGGCGTCGCCGAGTCCGGGAAGGATATAGCCGTGGCTGTCGAGTTCACGGTCGACCGCAGCGGTGTATACCGGCACATCGGGGTGCTCCCGGTTGAGCGCCTCCAGTCCCTCGGGGCAGGTGAGCAGACACACGAACTTCATGCTCTTGGGCCCGAGTTCCCGGGTGCGCTCGATGGCCGCTACGGCTGAATTGCCTGTGGCGAGCATTGGATCGAGGATCACAACGTCACGCTCTTCGAGTTGGTGCGGCATCTTGAAGTAGTACTCCACGGCGGTGAGCGTCTTTGGGTCGCGGTAGAGTCCGATGTGGCCTACCCTTGCTCCCGGCACCACGCTCAGCATTCCGTCGAGAATCCCGGTGCCTGCGCGCAGGATGCTGAGAAACACGAGTTTCTTGCCATCGATCATCGGGGCCAGCATCGTCTCGAGCGGTGTTTCGATGCTCACCAGTTGGGTACCCACGTCGCGCGTGACCTCGTAGGCCATCAGCATGCTCAGTTCGTTGAGCAGCCGTCGGAAACTGCTGGTGCTCAGGTCCTTGCGTCGCATCAGCGTGAGTTTGTGCTGCACGAGCGGATGCGTGATCAGTCGCAAGTTCGGAAATCGTGCGGCAAGCGCTGCCTCCATGCCAGGTCCTTTCCACAAGACGCTTCAGAAAACGGTTCCAGTCAACTGCAGGCGGAGCGGCGCCTCGCCTCCGCGCCGCCGCGCGGCGAGCCAGCGGCCTGCCGCCCACGTTCCGCCTTCCAGCACGCAGGCAAGGGGCAGGGCGCGCGCATCGAGGCCCAGTTCCCGCCGCACTGCAGCCGCCACTTCCTCGAGCAGCGCCACCGTGAGCGCGCGCCACTCCACCACCAGTGGATCGTCCACGGTATACACGCGCTGCTGCGCCTGCGCATCCTTGAAGACGAGGATCCCGGTGTCGATCATCAGACCGCCGTTGCGGTATTCGGGCAGCCCGGTCAGCGCCGAGCCCTCGGCCACCGCGACCCCGCTGCGCTCCACGGCCTCGAGAAGCGAATAGGCGAGCCATTGGGAGAGCTTGTGAAACGGCATCCAGCCCCTGCTCAGGCCCTCGCCCTCCACCTGCGGATGCTGCCAGCAATCTCCAAGCGGAGCGTTGCCGATGCAGTTTGGCGTGGGCCAGATGCGCCCGAGGCGCTTGAGCAGCAGTTCGAGCAGTTCCTCTGCCTGCACTGCGGCGCCCGACTCCACCTGCTCGCGCAGCAGCCCGCAGGGCCGTCCCAGGTGGCCGAAGTGTTCGGGCGAGTCCTCCAGGACCATGCCGAGTGACTGGAGCAACTGCAGGCGTTGCTCGAGTCCGGGTAGCGCATTGTTGCTCCGGCACTGGAACAGCGCTCCAAGGCTCTGCAGCGAGAGTGCGCGAAGCCCTTGCGCACTGACCTGCAGAGGTTGCTCTGGATCGTGCGAAAAAATACCTGTGCAAAACCCGTGCAGGCTGGCAAGTGCAAGACCTTCGGAGCGCTGATGGAGGAGGCCGCCGGCTTCGCGGTAGCTCCACTGCGCACCGGCACCTGCGTCGAGCAGCACCGACACGATGCACAGGTCAACCAATGCCCTCCAGCGTTCATCAGCGGGCTGGGCCTGCAGGCGAGGCTCGAGGTGAAGTCTGATCCGGTCAACGCCGGCAACCTCGAAGTGCCGCCAACGGCTGTGCGGCGGTATTCGGCCCGGGTAGCGCTCGCGGCTCAGCCTGGCCACCAGCCGGGCCGCAGTTTCGATCGAGGCATCGCACACCTCAAAGCAGGTCGAGTGCCCGGCTCGCGCGCGCGCCAGCAGTTGCGCTGCGCGGGCGCGAATCGTGGCAGGCTTTTGCAGCAGGGCAACCGCCCGCGCCGCATCGTTGGCTTCGCGCTCCTCAGTCAAGTCCCCGTCCCCGGGTCTGACGCAATTGCTCGGCCTCGGGGGCAGGACGACGCTCGCTGAAGTAGCCGGCTGCAAGCTTGGCGTCGATTTCAACCCGCGCGTCGGCCGGAATGAGCGCCTCGGGAATGTCTACCCGCTCGAGCACTTCGATTCCGGCGCGCGAGATCGCCTCGAACTTGTCCTTGCTCATCGACACCAGCCGGTGGATACGCCGAATGCCGAGCCAGTGCAGCACATCGGGCATGAGCTCCTGGAAACGCATGTCCTGGACTCCAGCCACGCACTCGGTGCGCGCGAAGTACTTGTCGGCAGTGTCGCCGCCTGTTTGTCGCTTGCGGGCGTTGTAGACCAGGAACTTGGTGACTTCGCCAAGCGCGCGGCCCTCCTTGCGTGCATACACCACGAGTCCCACGCCGCCGCGCTGCGCGCCTTCGATGCAGGCCTCGATCGCGTGGGTGAGGTAGGGTCTGCAGGTGCAGATGTCTGAACCGAACACATCCGACCCGTTGCACTCGTCGTGGATCCGCGCGGTGAGTTCAACCCCGGGATTGGCGAGGTCCTCGGCACGCCCGAAGATGTAAAGCGTCTGACCGCCGATCGGCGGGAGAAACACCTCGAGGTCGCTGCGCGTGACGAGCTCAGGGAACATGCCCCCGGTCTCCTCGAAAAGCACCCGCCGCAGACGGTTCTCCGAGCACCCGAAACGGGCGGCGATACCGGGCAGGTACCACACCGGCTCGACCGCAGCCTTGGTAACGAGGGCGGCACCCTGTTCGGTGAGCACCTTGCCGTCGGCCTTGAGACGACCGCGCTGCAGGCCGTCAAGAATCTCGGGAAGGATCACGTGGGCTCGCGTGACCGCGATGCTTGGCCGGATGTCATAACCGGCCGCAATCTGTTCGGCAAAGTGCTGCACCACGCTGGCGCCGAAAGGGTCGAGCGAAACGATCCTGCCGGGTTCCGACCATTGAGGATATGGACCGATCGCAACCGTGGGCGCTGTGTTGGTGAGGTCGGGACGATGGTGTGCAGAGAGCGCGCCCGAGGCCACCGCAAGCGCCCGGTACACACTGTAGGATCCGCTGTGCGCGCCGATCACGTTGCGGTGTGCGTGACTCCCGGTGCTGCCCACCACCGGGCCGCGCACCTCAGCCTCGCGCTCGCCCCAGCGGATCGGTAGCGAGCCGAGGCCTCCGCGGTGGGAGGTGAGTCGGATGTGTTTCGCGCCGGGCAGCTTGGGCGGCCTGGCAGTGGCGGTGGTGTCGCCGGGCTCGACGGGAAGGTGGTCTGTCATGGCTTCGCATCCACTAAGCGCAGGCAAGGGCAAACATCAGCAGCGAAGTGTAACGAAGCCTCAGCCCGCATTCGCGTGCGAGGCTCAATCCAGGGTTGCTTTGCGGCAGTGGCGATGCCCCGCTGCGCCACAATTGCGGGATCGTGCAAACCCCATCGCGCAAAAGAGAACCATGACCTCACTCCTCACGGTCGACGAGGCCGTCCACTGGCTCGGAGAGGCCATCGCGGTTGCGGCGCAGGCGGCCGAGGCGGGGCATCACCCCTTCGGAGCGCTGCTGCTTGGGCCGGATCGGCGCACGGTGCTGCTCCGACAGGGCAATGTGGATCAGGTCAATCACGCTGAATCCCTGATCGCGCGCGAAGCCGCACAGCGTTTTTCGGCCGGGGTGCGCGCGCAGTGCATTCTTGTGAGTACGGTGGAGCCTTGCGCGATGTGCGCAGGCACCCAATACTGGGCGGGTATCGGGGGCCTGGTCTACGGCCTGAGTGAACGACGCTTACTCGAACTCACCGGTGACCACCCGGATAATCCCACCCTCGATCTGCCGTGTCGCACGGTGTTCGCGGCGGGTCAACGTGCGATCACGGTGATGGGGCCAGTTGCAGCGCTCGAAGCGCAGATTGCAGCGCAACACCGTGCGTTCTGGCACCGGACCCCGGCCCGGTGAAGGCACCCACACCCCAACCCTACCCGGGCTTGCGACCGCATGCGTGCTCGCGAGCGCATGCGTGCTCGCGACCGGGCTTGCGCCCCTGCCATGGCGCCTGATCCGGGCGACGTCTGCCCCTGGCTTGAAATGCTCAGGGACATCCGCGAGGATGCTCAGGCAACCGCCCACCTTACCGGCCGGGCAGTGATCGGTGCACCGGTACTGCGGGCGATGCAGAGGGTTCCCCGGGATCTCTTCGTACCGGCCGGGTTTCGTCCGATTGCCTGGCGCAACCGCCCGGTGCCGATCGGCCATGGCCAGACGATCTCGCAACCCTTCATCGTTGCGCTCATGACCGACCTTCTCGATCTGGCAGCGGAAAGCCGCGTCCTCGAGATCGGCACCGGTTCGGGCTACCAGGCTGCGGTACTTGCCGAGATGGGCATGCAGGTGAGTTCGGTGGAGATTCTCGAGCCGCTTGCGCAAAGTGCTGCCGCCGCTCTGGCGCGGGCCGGCTACCGCCAGGTTGCGCTGCGGGTTGGCGACGGCTGGAAGGGATGGCGCGAGAGGGCTCCCTTCGATGGCATCGTGGTGACGGCAGCACCCGTGCGCGTTCCGCCGGAACTTTCCCGCCAGCTTGCCCCAGGGGGCAGGCTTGTGCTTCCCGTGGGACGCTCCGGCGGTTACCAGGAGTTGAGGCGCGCCGAGATGGGGCGCGATGGAAAGCTCGCTTGGGCGAGTGTGCTCCCGGTGGCCTTCGTGCCCTGCACCGGCGAGGCCACCTGCGGAACTGCCTCAGGTTGATCGCGCCTGGCCCTGCTTGCTCTCCCCTGGCGCTGCCTCAAGGATCTGCCGTAGCCGCTTGCTTGCGCTTGCGTCCCCGGATTGCTGATTCAGACGCTCAAGGATGCGCTGCCGCACCGTGGGTACCTGCGCGATCGCCTCAACCTGGAGCAGAAGAAGCTCGGCTTGCGAAACCCGCGAGATCCGGTTGCCGGAAGGGATCGAGCAGAAGTGGAGCACCGGAGCGCTCCAACGCGGTCTGTCTGTCGGCAACCTCCCTGCTGGCCTGGTCGGCGATGCGCTTCACATCCGCGCTCGACAGGTGCAGGCGCGCTGCGCGCTCGGCGAGTCGCGGGTTGCGCAAAGGGTCGAACACGCCTTGCTCGATCGCTGCAACCAGATCCGAGCGGAATGCCTCCCGGTCGAGGCGGAGCTGATCGGTGAATGCCGAAGCCAGAAGCCCTGCGGGAATGGCAAAGATCCCGATTCCGAGCAGCGCAAGGATCACGGTCATCACGCGCCCCATCGGCGTGATTGGCGAGATGTCGCCGTAGCCCACTGAAGCGAGCGTAATCACCGCCCAATAGATTGCCTGCGGAATGTTTTCGAACTTGTCGGCCTGCGCGTCGTGTTCGAACAGATAGCCAACACTCGCGGTGAACACCACGAGCAGCATCATCACGAACACGGCGGCAAACATCACCTGCCACTCGCGTCGGACGACCTGGTAAAGCACCTCGACCGCGCTGGTGTAGCGCGTGAGTTTGAGCAGACGCAACAGTCGGAACACGCGAAGAAAGCGCAGATCCAGTCCATGGCCCCCTACGAGCTCGAGCAGGGTGGGCACGATCGCCAGGAGGTCAACGACCATGCTGAAGGTGGTGGCCTGCCGGAGGCGCGGCAGGGATCGGGCCCTCCAGCGCGGGTTTTCGGGCGCGCTGTAGAGACGCAGCAGGTACTCGAAGCAGAACACGGCGAGCGAAGCGTATTCAACCCGGGTAAAGGTCTCGGCCAGTTGCGCGATCGATGGTGCATCGACGGTCCCGGCGATGACGCTCACAACCGAGAGCAAGACCCAGAAGATGAAAAAGTTGTCGGCGTAGTGGTGCAGGATGCCGGAGTGCGGCGTGGGTTCCAGGATTGCGTAGACCTTCTGCCGAATGCTCCTCGACGCATTGAGCCTGCGGAATTCCTCCCAGGCTGGAAGGATGAACCGCAGGAGCTTGAGCACGAGCGTGCAACGAAGCAGAGCCTCCAGCATTCCTGCAAGGCCGCTCGCCACCAGAGCCATGGCAACGATTGCGAGCAGATCGATCCATCCGGATCCGGAGGCAAGGTAGGACAACCAAGGCGAGTTCCTGGCCTTGAACGCTGGAGCAACCGAGGCAGTGAATCCGCGAAGCCCAAGATCTGCCGCAAAGACCACGAGCGCAAGAACGTTGATGGCACCGATCAGGCTGGGCCCTGAAGGGCTCTGGGCGAGGTCATACGGGAGCAGCGCGAGGGCAACGCAGAGGATCGTTACCCAGGCGGTCAGGTTGTCGTAGTTCTTTGCCTGCGACTTCGAGCGCTGGTCGAGAAGACTCCGGAAGATGATCCGCTTCCAGAAGTGCACCCGGCGGAGGGATCGCGACTTCACCGCGACCTGGCAACCCGGCCAGCCGGAGGCAGTTCGCAGAGCGTTGGCAAGCGATAATCCGGACGTGATCGGTCAGGCATGTGCGCAGCGCTAACACGGGCCCGGTGCGGCTGCGTACCAGCACCACGACGCTGAAACGATAGGGAGTTGATGTGACAACCGCGTCTCAAGGCAGCGACCCCAACCGACTCGGATGGATGCAGGGACATCCCCCGGATCCGGCGCATCGGATCACCATGGGCGATGGTACCGCGCGACGCTTTCCTCAGATCCGCTGGGCTTTTTCGCATGGCAGCGAGCTTGTGCCGGTGCGCACGCTTGACCGGGGACAGGGTCCGATCGCTCCGCTCGAGGCCGCTCTGCGCAGCGACCTCGATCAGGTGCAGTTCTTGCCTCTTGGCGGGACTTCGCCCATGACGTGGGAGGAATCGCTCGAGGCCAACTACACCGACGGCATCGTGGTTCTGCACCGCGGCAAGCGCGTCTACGAGGCCTATTCTGGCGCGCTGGGAGAGCTGGGAGGGCTGGGAGCGCGCGGTCAGCACCTTTGTGCGTCGGTCACCAAGTCTTTCGTGGGAACCCTGGGGGCCTGCCTTGTGCACGAGGGCCGCCTTGATCCGGAAGCGCCTGTTGCAACGCTCGTCCCCGAACTTGCCACAAGCGGATTTGCCGACGCACGGGTGGAGGAGGTGATGCACATGACCACAGCCATCCGCCATGACGAGACCTACGCCGATCCTCAGGCAGACATCTGGAAGCATCTGTGCGCCGGCGGGCTTTACCCGCGTCCAAGGGACTACAGCGGTCCCGAATGCTTTGCAGATTACCTTCGGGCAGTGCCGAAGATGGGCGAACACGGAAAGACCTTTGCCTACCGCACTCCCAATACCGACGTGCTTGGTTGGATCATCCGGCGGATCTGCGATCGACCGCTTGGGCAGGTACTCGCGGAGCGACTCTGGGAGCCGATGGGGGCCGAGCGCGATGCGCTGATGCAGGTCGATCAGGCTGGTTTCGATTTCGCAGGCGGCGGCTTGCTCGCGGTGCTGCGCGACCTTGCCCGCTTTGGTGAACTGATGCGCAACGATGGACGCGTGGGGACGCGACAGGTAGTGCCGCAACAGGTTGTCTGGAGTATCCGTCGGGGCGGGGACCGTGCCTGTTTTGCGCCAGCGGGCTACCACCTTCTGCCGGGCTGGAGTTACGCCAACATGTGGTGGTTTGCGCATGATGCACACGAAGCGTTTACTGCGCGCGGAGTACACGGCCAGGCCATCTACATCGACCCCCGTGCCGAAATGGTGATCGCGCGGTTTGCCTCGCATCCGATGGCCGCCAACGTGCACCTCGACCCCACCTCGCTTCCGGCCTACCGCGCGCTTGCGCAGCACCTTCTGCGCGAAAGCTGAGGTTGCCATGAAGCCCCGTGCACCGCGCCGTCCACGAAACCCGGTGGCGCGTGCCGTCCGCACCCCGCAGTACCGGATGCGGGTGAGCGGGGACAAGCGGCGCAAGGTCCTCGACAACCTCGACAACCTCGACAGAAGCGGAAACCTCGACAGAAGCGGGAACCTCGACAGACCCGGAAACCTCGATCGTGACGAACCGTCCAAAGCCTCCAACCGGAAGGAGCCCGAGGATTCATGAAAAGGCCCAACCTGATCTTCGTGGTGGCCGACGATCTCGGCTACGCTGACCTGGGCTGCTACGGGGGACGTGACGCGTCGTTCGGGAAGGTCTCGCCGGTGATCGACGCCATGGCCGCTGCGGGGCTGCGCTTCACCCAGGGCTATGCCAATGCGCCGGTCTGCTCGCCCACCCGCTTTGCGCTGATGACCGGGCGTTATCACTATCGTCTTCCCGCTGCCGCGCACGAGCCGATCAGCAGCAGGAGCAAGGGCAGTCGCACGCTCGGGCTACCGCCAGCGCATCCCACGCTGCCGTCCTTGCTGCGCGACGCCGGCTACCGCACCGCATTGATCGGAAAGTGGCACCTGGGCTACCCGCCGAGCTTTGGTCCGCTCAAGAGCGGCTACGAGGAGTTCTTCGGGCCGATGTCGGGCGGCGTGGACTATTTCACCCACTGCAGCAGCGACGGCATGCACGACCTCTACCTGGGAGAAGCGCCGCATCGCGAGGTGGGCTACCTCAGTGACCTGATCTCGACCCGCGCCGCCGAGACGGTGTGCCGCCTGAGCCGTGGTGCTTCGCCCTTTTTTCTCAGCGTGCACTACACCGCGCCGCACTGGCCCTGGGAGACACGCAACGATGCGCACCTCGCTGAGGCGCTGAGAGGGCAGCTCTTTCATCTGCACGGAGGAAGTGTCGAGACCTACCGCCGGATGATTCATCACATGGACGAGGGTGTTGGCTGGCTTCTCGAGGCCTTGCGCGTTGCCGATCGGCTGCATGACACCCTGGTGGTGTTCACCAGTGACAACGGCGGCGAGCGCTTCTCTGACAACTGGCCGCTGGTGGGCGGCAAGATGGACCTCACCGAGGGGGGCATCCGTGTTCCCTGGATCGCGCACTGGCCGGCGACGATCGATGCAGGCGGCGTGAGCGCACAGCACTGCCTCACGATGGACTGGTCGGCAACCATGCTGGAGCTCGGCGGTGCGCAACCGCATCCGCACTACCCACTCGATGGAGTCTCGCTCGGTGCCGTCCTGCGCAATCCGCACTTCGCGTTTCCGCGGAGCATGTATTGGCGGATGCTTCACCGCGAGCAACGGGCATACCGCAACGGCGACTGGAAGTACCTGCGCGTGGACGGCAACGACTACCTCTTCAACCTGCGCAACGACGAGCGCGAGCGTGCCAATCTGGCCCGGAATGAGGCCGAGCGCCTCGCGCAGATGCGCTCCAACTGGGAGGACTGGGATCGCGGCATGCCCCCGATTCCGCCGGATGCAACGGTGAGCCTCGGCTATTCGGCGCGCGACATGCCACAACGCTGACCGCATCCGTCGCATCACGCGAGCGCGTGGCCCCAGGGATCCGCCCGCTTCGATCAGGAACTTCACGCGGACCCGCAGCGCCTCGACGATGCCGAGGGCTAGGTGCGGGCGCTTGCTCCACGCCTCGTGGTGATCGACCTCAAGCGTTCATCGGCGCCTGCGCCCGGAAAGGGATTCCTTGCCGCCAGCGAACAGCTTCAGATCACCGATCGCAGGGTGTTCTGTCCAGGCACCGAGCGGTTGCGGCTGCGCAAGCGGCAACAGGCGGTGGGCTTTTCTTGCTCGAAACGGCTGCAATCCTGCGCGGGATCGCATCCCTAAGCGTCTCAGGATCGACCGAAGCGTTGCATTGCCCCCAGTACCCTTGTGCGGAAAGCTGCAAGCGATCGGGGCGTTGCCACGTTCATGTGGTAGTGCGCGTGGTACTCGGTGCGGGTACCAGGTCCGGTGAGTCGGGTGAGGTAGCGCGTGATGATGCGACGCGGCGGATCGCCCATGTACCAGGCCATCCAGCGCGGTCGGCCGTAGGTGGTGATGCCCGCAATGAAGCGGATGTTGGTGAGCGCCGGACGCACATGCGCAGGATCACTGAGGTCGAAGGCCACCCCCGGCATCAACACCCGGTCGAAGAATCCCTTGAGCATGGCGGGCGGTCCGAAGGTCCACACCGGAAAGCAGAGCACCAGCGCCTGCGCCTGCTGCAGCCGCTCAACGTAGGCCTTCACCGGTTCTCGGTTTGCAGGCTCGCGGTGGTAGCCCAGCCGTTCCTCCCTCGACATCACCGGGTTGAAGCCTTCGGCATACAGGTCACAGTCGTCGACCGCATGCCCTGCCGCCTCGAGGGTGGCGACAATATCCCGGTGGAGCGAAGCGTGAAAGCTCGTGTCCACAGGGTGGCAGAAAAGGACCAGGATGCGCATGGCCTCGGTGGCGGGGGCTGAGTGGCGCTCGGTGGCGGGGGCTGAGTGGCAAGTGGCGCTCGGTGGCGGGGGCTCGGTGGCGCTCGGTGGCGCGCCTGAGCTTCAGCCTGCGCGGATACTACGCACGAAGTCGGCAGCCTCATGCCGCAGACGCAGCAGATCCACGCCGGGGATCGTGTTGTGTTCCACCACGATCTCGCCCTGGATGAGCAGAGCCCGCAACGACGGCCGGCCTCCGCTTGCCACCGGGCCGATCGCTGGATCGTGAAGCCCGAAGTAGCGCGGATCGTCGAGATCGTAGACCGCAAGGTCCGCCGCCATCCCAGGTGCGAGGACGCCAACGCCGTCGAGGCCGAGGATCCGTGCGCCGCCGGCACTGCCCAGACGCACAACGTCCTCGGCCCGCAATGCGGCGGCGTTGCCGCCCGGTTGCATTGCGCTGCGCTCGCCCGCGCGTGGATCGGCGCGGTGTATGAGCCAGCAGGCGTGCACCTCGCTTGCCATGTCGGCAGCTTCGTTGGAAGCGGCTCCGTCTACCGCGAGTCCCACCGGCACGCCTGCCGCGAGCGCCTCGGGTATACGGGCAATACCCGATCCGAGACGCGCGTTACTCTGCGGGCAATGCGCAATGCCGGTGCCGGTCTCGGCGCAAAGGCGGATTTCAGCATCGCTCAGGTGCACCATGTGCGCAAACCAGACGTCGGCGCCCACCCAGCCATGTTCGGCCACGAATTGGAGGGGTGTGCAACCGTGCGTGTCGTGGGCCCAGCGCACATAGTCGAAACTCTCCGAAAGATGGCTGTGCAGGCGAATTCCGAGGCTGCGCGCCTGGCTTGCCATCGCGCGAAGGTGCTCCGCGGTGCACGACCAGTTGGGCGTGGTGACCGCGCTCACGACGCGGCGCATGGCCATCGGCCCCGGATCATGAAAGCGTTTCACGTCGTGTTCAATCGAGGCAAGGAATCCCTCGAGGCTCTCAGGCTGCGCCTGCTCCGGCGCATGTGCATCGCTGAGCGCCCGCGTGATCGTCTGTCCGCCACGGCACAGCACCATGCGCAACCCGAGTTGCTCGGCCTCCTCGAACACCGTGCGCGAGGCGTCGAAGTGCATGCCGGGCCAATAGTGGTACTGATGATCCGCAACCGTGGTACAGCCCGAAAGCAGCAACTCCACAAGACCCACGCGCGCCGCAAGGCGCAAGGCGTACTGGTGATCGAAGTAGCGTCGGTAGGGTATCGGTACTGCGGAAAGCCAGGGCACGAGGCCCAGGTTGATCCCTGCGGGAATGCCCTTGAGCAGACTCTGAAAAAGGTGATGGTGGGTGTTTACCCAGCCCGGGTAGATCACGCAGCCCGAGGCATCGAGCCGGGCCTCACCGGCGTGCGGCCGCAGCCGGCCGATTTCGGCAATGCGTCCGTCGGTGATCCGCAGATCGGTCCCGTTGCCGGCGCGCATCGCCTCGCCGGCCAGGCCCGTGAGCACTGCGTCGGCGCCGTGGATCAGGAGCGAGCCGCTCCCTTGGGGTGAGCCTGGCCTCCGGGGTGAGCCTGGCCTTTGGAGCGCGCGGTTCTCCCGGAGTGACCCTCGAGGGCTTTCGGAGCTTTCGGGCGTGTGCATCGGATCAGGCCTCGTCGTGTGCGGTTTCGCTCTCGTGCCAACTGCCCAGGGCCCACCTGGAGAGCAGCGACATCAGGCTGAAGAGGGCCACGCCAGCCAGCGTGATCAGCAGCAGCGAGGCAAACATGCGCGGGATGTTGAGTTGGTAGCCCGCCTGCAGGATCTGGTAGGCCAGTCCGGTTCCTGTGCCGCCGGTGCCCGCCACAAACTCGGCGACGACTGCGCCGATCAGTGCAAGGCCTGAACTGATGCGCAGGCCACCGAAAAAGTAGGGCAGCGCGGAGGGCACGCGCAGGCGAAAGAGCGTTTGCATCCGGGTTGCGCGTTGAAGCCGGAAGTACGCAAGCAACCCCGGGTTTACGCTGCGCAGGCCAAGCGTGGTGTTGGAGATGATCGGAAAGAGTGCAACGAGCGTTGCGCAGATCACGAGCGACGCGGTGGGATCCTTCACCCAGATGATCACCAGCGGGGCGATCGCAACGATGGGTGTGACCTGCAGCAGCACCGCGTAGGGAAAGAGCGCCGTCTCGATGATGCGGCTCTGCACAAATGCAGCGGCCACCAGAATGCCTACGCCCACCGCGGCAAGGAAGGAAAGTAGCGTGATCTGGAGCGTGTTGAAGAGGGCGCCAAAGAGCAGCGCGGCATCCTCGACCAGCGTTGAGGCCACGCGTGCCGGTGAAGGCACCAGGTAGTGGGGCACCTTGAAGGCGGTGACGAGCCCCTGCCAGAGTGCGAGCAGCACGATCGCCACCAGGATCGGGTAGGCAACGCGTTGGACAGGGGCTCTCATTCAGGCAAGCGCTCCCTCTTCGCCAGCAGTGCTCGCGCTCAGCAGGCAGTCCTGGAGCGTCTTGGCGTGAAGCGCAAAGCGTTGCGATACCCGGAAGTCGGGATCGCGCGGGTAGGGCTCGTTGATGCTGAGGTCCTGCACGATGCGGCCCGGTCGTGCGGCCATCACCACCACCCGGTTGGAGAGGTATACCGCTTCGAAGATCGAGTGGGTCACGAAGATCACCGTGAGACCGCGTGCCTGCCACAACTGGAGCAGGTCGCTGTCGAGGCGGTTGCGGGTGATCTCATCGAGTGCACCAAAGGGCTCATCCATCAACAGCAAGGTTGGCTCCGTCACGAGACTTCGGGCAATCGACACCCGCATCTGCATGCCGCCAGACAACTCGCGCGGAAGACTGCCTGCAAAGCCTTCCAGCCCAACCATGGCCAGGGCCGCCCGAACCCGCGGTTCCGATTGCGCGCGCGGCACACCGGCAAGGTCGAGCGGCAAACGCACATTGCGCAACACACTCGCCCAGGGCATCAGGGTGGCTTCCTGAAACACAAAGCCGAGGCGATGTCCGGAAAGTTCGATGTGTGAGACCGGCTTGCGCCACAGCAGGATGCGTCCCTCGCTGGGAGGGAGCAGTCCGGCCACCATCCGCAGCAGCGTGCTCTTGCCGCAGCCCGAGGGGCCCAACAGCGTGACGAACTCGCCCTGACGCACACTCAGATCCACGCTGGCGAGCGCCCGGGTACCGTTGGGATAGACCTTTTCAGCAGAGAGGATCTCGACGGCGGCAGCGGTTTCATCCATCAGGGGAGCATACGCCGGATCGGCAAAGCCCCATTGCTCTGGCGAGCGCTCAGGGGAGTACGCGCAGATTGCGCACGAACTCGGTGGTGTAGGTGCGCGCGAACGGAACCTTCGTGGGATCCACGAGCTTCATGGAAACCATCATGTCGTAGGTGGATTTCATGCGCTCGTCGGTCATGATACCCACGCCAAGCTTGGCAGCATCGCCCCCAAACACCATCCCGGTCTGGTTGAGGATCCGGATCCCATGCGCGATCTTGTCATCGGTCATGTTGGGGTTGTCCTTCTTGATCAGCGCGTTGGCGGGGGAAGGGTCGCCCTTGAGGTAATCGCGCCATCCCTCCATCGAGGCCTTTACAAAGGCCGCCACAGCCTTTGGCCTGCGCTTTACCGTGTCTTCCATACAGACCACCGTGGTGGAGTAGGGGGGCCAGCCGTGATCGGAGAGCAGAAACACATTCGGCTTGAACCCTGCCTGCTGTTCGATCGCATAGGGTTCGCTCGAGAGATACCCCTGCTGCACAACATTCTTGTCGGCAATGAAGGGTTGCACATTGAAGGTGTAGGGACGGGTCTGCGAGTCCTGAAGCTTGTAGGTGGCCTTGAGCCAGGGCCAGTACGAGGTGTTGGCGGCGCTCGAGATGAGGATCGTTTTGCCCGGCAGATCCTCGAGTCTGTTGAGCACGCCGGGATGGCCGATCAGGACCTGGGGATCCTTCTGGAAGGCGGCTGCGACGGTTACGGATTGGATACCGTTCTCCCAGCCCTTGATCGTGGCCACGTCATACCCCATGAAGCAGTCGATCTGTCCGGCAGCAAGCAGTTGCATTCCGTTTACCTGAGGCCCGCCCATCCGCACGGTTACGTCGAGCCCCTCCCGCTTGTAGAAGCCCTTGGCGAGCGCCTGATAAAAGCCGCCATGCTCGGCCTGCGCATACCAGTTGGTCATGTAGCTGAATTTCTCCTGGGCCAGGGCCATCCCCGGCGCCACCAGCGAAGCCCCGAGGCCGAGGCCGAGCACGCACCGCAGGCGCTGAAGGCCCGTCCGGAGCAAGGTGCGCCATGACGAAGCCGGGGGAGGGGCGGGAGTGGCCGCCGCGGGTGTGGCTGCGCTTGCGGCAGCGTTAATGGCGGTCGTGGGCGTGTTGCGTATGGGAAGGTTCATGGATCGGCTCCTCGGTTGAGCGGGGCGGAAGATGCGTTGAAAGGGCAAGTCCTGCATCATGAAGTGTGACGCAAGTATGGGCAACATCAAGCAAGACGGATGCCATTGACCCGCGCAAGGACTCGCCGCCCGCCGGGTGTCTTCGGCTCGCCATGCATCGCGGCGTGATCGGCGCACGAGGCTGGTGCAGGAGCACATCACGACGGTGCGCTCAGGTCCTGAGGTATTCTCTGCTGCATGAAAGCCACTGCGCCTGGGTATTCGATGGCAAAGACCGCACTGGAGCATCGCCCGGTTGCTGCCGCAGCGCGTCGATGTCGGCCCCGGGGCCCGCGCCCGATCCACTTCACGATCCCAGCGGGACCTGCGCGGTGAACGCTGCGTGGAGCGTCAGCGCCCCCTCGCGATTCTGGTCCGACTGGAGTGCGCGCGATTTTGTGCACCTTCGCGCGCATGGAGGGATCGACGAGGCCGTGGCGGTACTGCCGATCGCCGCAATCGAGCAGCACGGGCCGCATCTTCCGGTGTCGGTCGACTCCACGCTCACCGAGGGCGTGATCCGTGCGAGTCTCGCGCATCTTCCTGCTTCGGCGTGTGTGCTCTTCCTGCCCACCCAGAGCGTTGGCAAGAGCAACGAGCACTTGCGCTTTCCTGGAACGCTCACGCTTGGGGCCGACACTCTGGCACGGGTGTGGTTCGATCTGGGCGCCTGCGTTGCGCGCGCCGGCTTTCGCCGATTGCTCTTTCTCAACGGGCATGGTGGCCAGGTGGCGCTGATGGAAACCGTGGCGCGCGATCTGCGGGTGGAACTCGGGCTGCTCACCTTGTCGTCGAGTTGGTTCACTTTGCCCATGGCCGAAGAGGTGAGGGCGCTCTTCACCGCGCAGGAGCACCGCTTCGGCATTCATGCCGGCGACATCGAGACCTCGATGATGCTTGCGCTCGCACCCCACACGGTACGCATGGAGTATGCGGATCATTTCGCTTCGAGTTCGATCCAGCGTGCCCGCGACTACCCGCTGCTCGGACAGGGTGCCGCCCGCCTGGCCTGGCAGATGCAGGACCTGCATCCGATGGGGGCGGCGGGCAATGCATCGATCGCCACAGCAGCCAAGGGCGAGGCGGTGATCGAAGACGCAGGACGCAAGCTTGCTGCGCTGCTGCTCGAGGTGGCCCGCCTGCCCCTCCACACACTGCGTGACACAACCGGTTGGTCAGAGGCTCAGGGCGGAACCGCCGGCAGGGTTGCGGATGCGCACGACGCCAGAGGCATGGTAGCGGCGGGCGGCGGCACAAGTCCGGAAGCCCGCCCGTGAGTGCTTCGAGTCTGCATGACCCGCGGGGGCCGAATCCGCGCAAGGCAGCGCTCGAGGCCTTCATCGCGGCGTTGGCCGATCTGCGGCCGAGCCGCGATCCGGCGCTGCTCGAGGCAAGAAGCCGCGACTACTACTGGTACAGCCCGATTCTCAAGCAACGGCTCGACCCCTGCCGCGGAGAGGTCCTTGTGCGTGCGGCAAGTGAGGCCGAAGTGATCCGTGTTGCTGCGGCCTGCGCCCGTTATCGGCTGCCGCTCACCGTACGCGGCGGCGGCACCGGCAACTACGGCCAGTGCGTACCGCTTGAAGGGGGCGTGATCCTCGACATCACCGCGCTCGACCAGGTCCTCGAGATCAGGCCAGGGTCGGTGCGGGTGCAGGCGGGCGCGCTGATCATGGATATTGAGCGCGCAGTACGCAGCTCGGCGCTTGTGCCGGGCGGGCAGGAGCTGCTCATGTATCCAAGCACCCGCAACACTGCCACGATCGGTGGTTTCATCGGGGGCGGCTACGGCGGCGCGGGCAGCGTGCGCAACGGCATCCTAAAGGATCCGGGCAATGTCACCCGGGTGCGCGTCGTGACCGTGGAGGATCCACCGCGGATCATCGAGTTGCGCGATGCCGACATCCAGAAGGTACACCACGCCTACGGTACCAACGGCATCATGACCGAACTCGATCTGGCGCTCAACCCGGCGATCGACTGGGTGCACCACATTGCCCTCTTCAACGATTACCGCAGCGCGCTCGCGTTTGGCGTGGCCGCCACCGAGGCCTGCGCGCGCGCCAACCCCTTGCGCGGATCAACCGCTCCACAACCCGGGCCCGGTCCTTCGCTCGATGCCTTCGAGATCACCGCCGTTGATCAGCGTTTCTCGCCGTTCTACGCCGAGGCCTTCGGCGATCGCTTTCCAGCCCACCGCGATGCGGTCTTCGCGATGGTCAACCCGCGCGATCTGGAGGGGTGGCGTGCCTTGATGCGCCGGTTCGGCGGCGAGGAATCGATGGCGTTCACGGAGGAGCAACTGCTTGTGCAGGGACTCGTCCCAGCCTTCGAATGCGCCTGGAATCACACCACACTTATGGCGCTGCGCAAGGACCCCTCGTGGACCAACCTGCAGACCGTCTATGCCTGGCCGCTCGACATCGATCTGGTGATGCGCCAGATGCAGCGCTACGGCGACGAGGTCTACATGCACCATGAGTTTGGCCGCGACAGCCACGGTTTCGTCGTGTTTGCGCTGCCGCTTGTGGCGTTTTTCGACCGGGATCGGATCTATCAGATCATCGCCGAACACGAGGCTGAAGGCTGTCTGGTCTTCGACAACCATGTCTACACGATCGAGAGCGGTGGCATGAAAAGCATCGACTCCGCACAGATCGACTTCAAGAAGATTGCCGATCCGCACGGATTGATGAACCCCGGAAAGACCGAGGGCTGGCTTGCAGAGTACGTGCAACCGTGAACCCTCCGGGCCCACCCATCGTCGACGGCCTGGGTAAGCCGCTTGCGCGCTACGCGGCGAGCCGCCGCTTCGGAGACTTCCTCTTTCTCAGTGGAGTCGTTGCGGTGGATCCGCGCGATGGGGAGGTGATCGAGCGCTACGACCAGCTTTCCCAGGCGGCGAAAGCGTCGTTGCAAAACCTTGGTTACTGCACCGGGCAGGCTTCCGTGGATGTGTTCGAAGCGCCGATCGTGGCGCAGAGCTGGATCGTGCTCGAGCGCATCCGTGAGCTCGTCGAACTCGAAGGTGCCCGACTCGAGGATGTTTCGCGCCTCGTGCAGTACTTCACGCGACTCTCCGACTATCCCGCCTACAACCGGGTCCGCCAGATCTTCTTTCCTGCGCCAGTGGTGAGCACCGTGGTGGGCGTTGCTGCGCTTCTTCCGGATCCGCGGGTTCGGGTGGAAGTGGAAGCCACGGTGTGGATGGCTGCGTCGCTTCGCTGACAGGATTACCCACCGATGCTCGAACTCGAGCGGGAGTCACAGCTCGGCATGGCGGGGCTGGAGACCAACGAACAGCCGATTCCCGTGATTGACCTTGCCAACCTTGATGTGCGGCGCGCGGAGATTGCTGCCCAACTTCTGGACGCCGCAGTCCATGTGGGGTTCTTCCAGGTGGCCAATCACGGGGTGCCACCCGGGATGGTGCGCGAAGCCTTTGCGATGGCGGAGCGTTTCTTTGCGCTCCCCGAAGCGACCAAGGCGCAGTGGCCCTTGTGCCGTAACGCCGGATGGGAAAGTCTCGCTCAGGTGCGGCCCTCCACGGGGGTGCCCGATCAGAAGGAAAGCTACCAGATCACGCGACCGCGGATGGCGGGGCTTTATCCGGCCGAGGAGCAGTTGCCCGGGTTTCGCGCCACGATGCTCGATTTCGAGGCACTGAACTGGTCGCTGGGTATGCGGATACTCTCCTGCCTCGCGGAAGGTATCGGCTTCGATCGCGATTTCTTCACCCGGGTGCACGATCCCGCAGGCGACACCTACCAGTGCACGCTGCGTCTGCTTCACTACTACGCGATTGCACCCGAGCTGCTCGAGAAGCTGGAGGTGGTCCGCGGCGGCGCGCACACGGACTTCAACTGCCTCACCCTGCTCTACCAGCGCACCGGCCAGCCGGGCCTGCAGGTCTGTCCGGGCAGGGCCTTCGATGCGCCGCGATGGACCCCGGTGGATCCCCGTGAAGACCTCGTCACCTGCAATATCGGCGACATGCTCATGCGCTGGAGCGACAACCAGCTCTTGTCGACTTTTCACCGGGTGCGCAAGCCACTCGCCGGTGAGTACCTTGGGCCGCGCTACAGCATGGCTTTCTTCTGTCAGGCCAACACCGATGCGCTCATCACCTCACTCAGCGGAAAGTATCCGGCGATGACGGCAGGCGATTACCTGGCCGAACGCATGCGTGCGAACTATCAGAACACGCGCTGAGATCCGGCCACCCCACCCCGAAACCCCGGGAACCCGGAGACCGCAAGTGCCTGCACCGTGGAAGTGAGGCAACTGAAGGCGTGCTGCGCTGCAGAAAGTCCCCGTATCAACTTCCAGGGCTGTCGTTTACGCTCGCAAAGGGATCGCCAGATATGCCTTGCCGCCTTGCTGCGCTTTGTTGCGCCTCGAGCGCGGATCTGAAGGCGCCACGCTCCCTGAGGCGGGACCAGTAGGCGCCCACCGGCGCCGAGAAGCGATCGTCGAGCCCCACCTGCGTGGCGAGCATCAATGCATAGCCCAGCGAGATGTCGGCTGCGGTAAACCGCTCGCCGCACGCGAAGGTCTGCCTGGCCAGCAGGGCATCGAGTCCGCGGAGGCGTGCAAGAAACCACTTTGCGTAGTCGTCGGCAACCTGCGGGCTTCGTCGCGACTCCGGTTCAAACCGGCTGTAGCGCAAGACCAGCGTTTGCGGGAAGGTGAGCGTGGCCTCCCCGTGATGCAGGTAGTTGAGGTAGCCCGGGTAGGCCGGATCCGTGGGATCCACGTCGATTCGCCGAAGCGGGTCGCGGGAGGCGATGTATTGGCACATCGCGGCCGATTCGGTCATGCGGGCACTGCCGTCGATGAGCAGCGGCACCGTGCCAAGCGGATTCTCCTGCAGGTACGGGCGCGCGTGCACCCTCGGCGGGAAGGGCAGCACTCTGAGTTCGTAGGGTTGCTGCGTTTCCTCGAGCGCCCACAAGGGCCGGAACGACCGGGCGTTGATGCAGTGGTAGAGCTGGATCATGGGTCGGTGGAAACTCCAGACGCTGATGGATGATACGTGATGGGCGCGGCGCCGGGCCACTGCGTGAGGGCATGGCGGGCGCCGGCGCCACGCCCAGGCACATCGCAGTATCCTTCTGCGCCAGGTCATCGTGCTTGCCCTGGCCGTGTACGATCCCCGTGGCTCTTGCGGCGCCCGGGGCTTTTGCGGCGCCCGGGGCTCTTGGGGCCCACGGGACTCCTGGGGCGCTTGGCGCGCGGAGTTGCGTGGTCACGCAGAGATGGAGTTTTTGTGGACTCTTGGGTGCAGGAACTCTCCCGGGGTGAATCCGAAAGCCTCGAATTCAAACGGTCAACAGCGTCCATCAGGGAAGCTGTCCAGACCTTGTGCGCCTTTGCCAACCAGGGCGGAGGGGTGCTCTACTTCGGAGTGGCCGACGACGGGAGCCTTGTTGGACAGGAGGTGAGCGACGACACGCTCAGGAATCTCGCCAACGCGGTCAAGCTCAACACCGACCCGAAGCTCTATCCACAAATCCGCAAGGTGGAAATCGGGGGAAAGACCTGCATACGGTTGACAGTGGAGCAGAGCCCGCTCAAGCCGCACACGGCCTACGGCAGGGCCTATCTGCGGGTGGGTACAAGCACCCAGCAACTGAGCCAGGACCAGTACCGGCAGATGATTCAGCAGCAGAGTAACGGCTACGGATTCGATGCGCTTTTGTGCCGGGATGCCCGATTGTCCGACATCGACGAATCCGCCGTGCACGCGTTTCTGGAGGCGGCCAACGCGGTGCGCGACCTCAACCAGAATCTTTACCTGCCGGTCGACCAGGTCCTCGAAAAGCTCGACCTCGTGAAAAACGGAGCGATCACCAACGCGGCGGTGCTCCTTTTTGCCACCGATCCCCGGCGGTTCTTCCGCGGTTGCTACGAAATCAAGGCGGCCATCTTTCCTTCGGACTCGGGCTATGACACGATGCTCAACGCTCACGAGTTCGCAGGCAATCTGCTGAGTCAGGTTGCGCGCGTGCTCGAGTTTCTGGTGCTCTCCCTGCAAAAGTCCTACAGCAAGGGCGATGTCCAGGGGGTGGAACGCCTCGAATTTCCCATGTCGATGTTGCGCGAGGCGCTGGTTAACATGATTGCGCACCGTGACTTCCGCGTTGGCGTGAAGTCCACCATTGAACTGAGGCCTTCATCGCTCCTCTTCTACAACCCGGCCGAGCTGTTTGCGCCAACGATCACTCTTGAGTCCCTCAAGCGGCATCACGCCTCGAGGCCTGGCAACCGCCTGATTGCAAGGGTTCTCTACCTGATGGGATTTTTCGAGAACTGGGGGGGAGGCACGCTCAAGATCATCGAGGAGGCGAGAAACGCCGCGTCGGTGGATCCGGAATTCGGATTCCGGGATGGGATGTTTTCCCTCGTGATCCATCGTCGCCGGAGTCTGGGCGTGTAGGCGCACGATCCGCTGCGTCGCAGGAGCGGTCCGGGGGATGCCGAGCGGCAAACCTCAGTCCGAGGGCGCTGGAAGAGCCAATTGGGCAAAGCGGATCACCCGCTCCAGGTAGTTTTCGAACAGGTCGAGTGCGTGATTGCTGCCGTCAACAATGATGTGACCGCACCCGGCGTAGCGGGCTGTCATGGTGCGCCAATCGATCACTTCGTCGCCGGTGGCGGCCACGAGAAGATAGCGCGCAGGATTGCTCACCGGGATGGATTCAAGTTCGCGCAGCGCCTCCACGTCGTCACTGCGCCAGTCGAAAGACGTTTCCGAGTGCCAGGCTTGAACCGTGCCGATGAAGCGCGCAAGGTCGCGCGATGGGTGCACCGCAGGATTGAGCAGGACCGCTCTACACCCATGGGCCTCGGCGAGGCAGTGGGCGTAGAGCCCTCCGAGCGAGGAACCCACGAGCGCATCGTGCGCGGTGAGCCGCAAATCCCGCTCCAGCGTGCGGATTGCCTCGCGTGGCGCCACCGGAATCTGCGGACACACGAAACGCCCGCCCAGGCCGCGTTGCTCGAACCAGTTGCGCAGCAGGCCTGCCTTGAACGACGCGGGGGAGGACCGAAAACCGTGCAGGTAGATGAGACGCCGCGCGTCAATCCGGTGCTGGTGCCGGGCTCCGGCCAGACCACCAGGCCCCGTGGCGGCAGGCACCGCGTTTTCTGGCCTGTGAGACGATTCAGGCTGGCATTCCAAGCTTTCACTTCGAGTCACTGACATGGCCCTTCCCCAGGAACTCGCCCGAGCCAGCCTGCGTGAACTCTCCGCAGCACTCGGGCGGCGCGAATGCAGTTCCCGCGACATCGTCGGACACTACCTGGATCGTATCGCGGCAGGCGATGCGCATCTGCATGCCTTTGTGCAGGTTGATGCCGAGTACGCGCTGGCGCTGGCCGACGCAGCCGACGCAGTCCGGCGCGCGGGATGGCCCACCTCGCCGCTGCACGGCTTACCGATCGTCCTCAAGGACCTGCTCGAGATGAAGGGTCGCAGAACCTCGCTCGGATCGCGCCATTATGTTGATCGGTGCAGCCCCGAGACGAGCGCTGCGGTCGAGCGCTTGCTCGGCGCCGGGATGATTCCGCTTGGCAAAGTCCACATGACCGAGTTTGCCTTTGGCGGGTGGGGTACGAATCCCCTCATGGGCACGCCGCGCAACCCGTGGGATCTGCGTGCGCACCGTGTGCCGGGGGGATCATCGAGCGGTACTGGCGTTGCGGTGGCCGGCGGGCTTGCGCCGGCGGGAATCGGAAGCGATACCGGGGGCTCGGTGCGGATTCCGAGCGCATTCAACGGAATCACCGGGCTGAAGGTGACCTGGGGCCGCATCGCATTGCATGCTACCGGCTTGCTGTCGTGGACGCTCGACACCATCGGCCCGATGGCGCACGAGGTGCAGGATTGCGCCTGGCTTCTCGACGTTCTCGCAGGGCCCGACCCTCGCGATCCGGCCACGCTCGGTCAACCGCTGGAGTGCTTCGCCCGCATCAGGGAGTCGGTGAAGGGGGTGCGCATCGGCGTGGTGGAGGAGGATCAGCTTCCCGACTTCATGGAGGATGCGGTGGTTGCAAATTGGCGCGAGGCGGTGCGGGCGATCGCCTCGCAGGGTGCGCAGATCACGGCTGTGAAGCTGCCGTCCTGGTTCTTCAGCCTCGCAGCGGCAACCGGCCGTGTGATCGCTGCAGAGGCCTACCACCTGCACGAGGCGATCGTTCACGACCGCAGCCTTCCGCTCGGCGACGCAGTGCGCGAGAGGATACTCGCCGCTGAGTGCTTCAAATCCTCCGACTATGCGGGCGAGTTGAGGTTGATGCGGCAGCGGCGCAGCGCGTTTCTCGACGCGATTCGCGAACTCGACGCGATCTCGCTCCCCACAGTGGCGACCGTGGCTCCGAGGCTCCCGATCGACGAGTTGTCACCGCTACCCGCCTACCTCACCCGCCCGGTGAACTATCTCGGGCTGTGCGCACTTGCTCAACCCAGCGGTCTTGCCAACGGCCTGCCAACGAGCGTGCAATGGGTTGGCAAGCCCTTCGATGAGGCCCGGATTCTTGCCCTGGGTGCCGCCTTTGAGCGCACGAGTGGGCACCATCGGATGCGTGCGCCGTTGGAGCAATGGTAGGCAGCCGGGTGGTGCATAGCTTGTTCAGCCGTTGGAGCCGCGCGCAGCGGTAGCCAGCGCATCGATGGCGCGCGGCAGGGCCTCCCTGCCGATCGGGATCCCGAGGTGCAGCATCGCCGCCTCGATACCCGCGAGCGCGCCGAGGATCGTGGGCTCATTCATGTCGCCCAGATGCCCGATCCGGAACACCCGGCCGGCGAGCGGGCCGAGACCTCCCGACATGGCCACCTGAAAGCGTTCACGCGCCACAGCGCGCAAGAGTTCGGGATCGTGGCCTTCGAGGGTGACCGCAGTGACCGAGACCGAGCGGGCCTGCGGGTCACGGCAGAAAAAGCCAACAGCCCCCGCGGATGACCAGGCCTCAACTGCGGCAAAGACCGCATGGGCCAGACGCTTGTGACGCCTGAGAACCTCGTCGAGTCCTTCCTGCAGGAGCAACGCGAGTGCGGCGCGCAAGCCCATCAGCATCTGCAGCGGAGGCGTGCCGCAGAACTTGCGGTAGGCGTGGGTGCCGGTGCGCTTGGTCCAGTCCCAGTAGTATTTGGGCGAGGGATTGTCGAGCGAGGCCTGATTGGCGTGCTCATCAACGACGACGAATCCCATCCCGGGCGGCAGCATCAGGCCTTTCTGTGATCCTCCCACCACCAGATTGACACCCATTCGGTCCATTGCGAAGGGGGCCGCAGCCAGTGACGACACCACGTCGACCACGTAGAGCGCCGGATGTCCGCTCGCATCGATCGCTTGCCGAATGGCCTCGACGTCGCTGGTGATCCCGGTGGAAGTGTCGGTCTGCACAACAAACACCGCGCGGATTTGGCCTTCGCGATCCTTGCGCAGCATCGATTCAACTTCATTCGGGTCGATCGGGTAGCCAGGTTTCCAGGCGGTTTGCAGAACGCGCCGATCGAGGGCTTCGGTCTGTTGCGCCCAGCTCTCCGAGAAGTGTCCGGTTGAAGGAATGAGAACGAGGTCGCCCTCGGCCAGGATGTTCACGATCGCCACTTCCCAGGCGCCGTGACCGTTGGCGGAGTAGAGATACACCTCACCCTTGGCGGTGTCCACCACCTGCTGCATTCCACGCTCGCAGTCCTGAATCAGCACATCGAGCCGGGGGTCGGCAAGGTCGATCGACTGCCGATGCATTGCATCGAGCACTTCGTCGGGTATACGGGTGGGGCCTGGCGCGTGCAGAAAGCGCGCGCCAGGGATACGCGGGGATGTCACGCGCCTTGAAGCGGGGCCAACCAAGCCCGCGCGCTCAACCAGGCGGGCATCAGCAGCGAGCCCGTAGACCCGGACGTCGCAGGCCGGCGGAAGCGACGGTCGAACATCAGTTGTAGACCGCCTGCGGGAGCCAAAGCCCGATCTCGGGGAAGAGATAAAGCAGTGCGAGCGCGATGACCTGGATACCCATGAACGGCATCATCCCGGCGAAGATCTGGTTGAGGGTGACGTGGGATGGCGCCACACCCTTGAGGTAGAACGCTGCCATGGCAACAGGCGGCGACAGGAAGGCTGTCTGGAGATTGAGTGCAACGAGCAGCCCGAAGAAGAGTGGATCCACTCCGAACTTGGCAAGCAGAGGCACAAAGATCGGCATGAAGATCACGATGATCTCGGTCCATTCGAGGGGCCAGCCAAGGATGAAGATGATCGCCTGCGAAAGAAGAAGAAACTGGATCTTGGAGAGTCCCAGGGAGAGCACCCAGCGTTCGATCAGTTCCTGGCCCCCGAGCAGAGCGAACGCCGCCGAGAAGATCGAAGATCCCACGAAGAGCCAGCAGACCATGGCGCTTGTCTTTGCAGTGAGAAAGACCGACTCCTTCACCACCTCGAGGTTGAGTTGCTTGTAGGCAAAGGCGAGCAGGAATCCGCCAAGTGACCCGACGGCCGCAGCCTCCGTTGGCGTGGCAAGCCCGAACACGATCGTGCCAAGCACCGCCAGGATGAGAAAGGCAAGCGGAAAGAACGAAGCCAGAAGCATCTTGAAGATTTCGAGCCTCACCAGCGTGAGCTTCCAGTAGAGCAACCCGAGCGCCGCGAGCGTGATCGCTGCGGTGATCTGGTACCAACGCGGCAGGGAAGCCATCGAGCGCGTGCCCTCTGCAGCCGATACGCCCGCAGCACTGGAGGCGGCGGACCCTTGCGGCGGGCTCGCTGTGCCTGCGGCCGGCTCAGCGGCCGGCACCGGAGCGGGTGTGCTACCCGGCGGCTCTGCAAGGCCTGTAGTGGAACGCGGCGGTTCGCTGAGCCCGGTGGAAGACCGGGGCGGTTCGCTCAAGCCAGTGGAGGAGGCTCCCGGCGGCTCTGCAAGGCCTGTAGTGGAACGCGGCGGTTCGCTGAGCCCGGTTGTGGAGGTTGAGGAAGGGGGCTCACTCAGTCCAGTCGATCCCGAGGCAGGCGCCGACATTTCCTGCACACCCTGCAACGAAGCCTCGACATCGGCAGGTGCAGGCATGGCCGCGCGGTACAGGAGACTCAGAAATCCGATGCAAAACAGTGCGGGCAGCAGCGCAAGGAGTAACTGTTTACTGATCTCGAGCGTTGACAGATTGAGGTTCCGTGCGCCTTTGAGCGCCTTGATCAGGGAGGGGACCGCAAGCCGGCCGCAACGATCCCGGATCAGTTCGAACATCGCCGGGAGATCGACATGTCGGTCCGCCGCGCTCAGCGCGGGCATCAGGTGGGGCTTGAGTTTGGCAAGCACGATCACGTAGATCATGTAGAGCGCAGCGAGCATCAGACCGGGGAAAAACGCCCCCGCGTAGAGTTTCACCACCGACACCCCTGCGGTGGCGCCGTAAACGATCAACATCACCGAAGGTGGGATGAGAATGCCAAGGCAACCGCCGGCGGTGATGGCTCCCGCGCTCACGCGCACGTCGTAACCGGCCCGAAGCATTGATGGCAGGGCGAGCAGTCCCATCAGCGTGACCACCGCACCCACGATCCCGGTGGCCGTGGCGAACACCGCACAAGTGAAAAGCGTGGCCACCGCGAGCGATCCAGGTACCCGTGCGAGGGCGAGCTGGAGCGAGTGGAACAGCCTGGAGATCAGGTTGGCGCGCTCCACCAGATACCCCATGAAGACGAAGAGGGGGATCGAGATCAGCACATCGTTGGTCATTACCGCGTAGGTGCGCTGCACCATGAGGTCGAGCGTGAGTCCGATGGCCTTGTCAGCATCGCGCGATGCGTAGGCGAAGAGCGCGAAGATCATGCCCATACCCATCAGGGTGAAGGCGGTGGGAAATCCAAGCATGATTGCTACCACCACCAGTGCGAGCATCAGTAGTCCGAGATGCCCGTTGGTGAGGTTGCCCCATGGCATGAAAACCACCACCGCGAGCACGATCAGTGCCATCAGGCCAAAGCCGAACCGCAGCTCCTTGCGCATCTCGGTATCCGTCTCTAAACGATGTCTTCCTGCGGGCGCTTCACGCCGAGCTGTCGAGACATCGCCACAATCGCAATGTGTTGACGATCAATTCGACTGCACCATGGTCTTGAGTTTTTCCACATCAACCTCCTCAACGTCATGCTCACGCGAGGTCCATTCACCGGTCTTCAGACAAAGGAGGCATCGGATGATCTCGACCAGACCCTGCAGGAGGAGGACTGCACCTGCGAGCGGCAGGATCATCTTGAAGGGGTACAGGGGAGGACCGTCGGCAGTGATCGAGGAGTGCTCGCGTATTGCAAAGGACTCCCCCGCGTAGGAGTAGCCTGCCCACACGATTGCCACAACGCCCGGAATGAAGAACACAATGTAGAGGATGAGATCGATTGTGGCCTGGGTGCGCGGCTGGAAAAACCCGTAGAGGATGTCCCCGCGAACATGCCCGTTTTTCGACAGGGCGTAGGCGCCGGCCATCATGAAGAGGGTGCCGTAGAACATGATCTGCACATCAAAGGCCCACGGGTGCGGGTTGTTGAGCACATAGCGCGCAAACACTTCGTAGCAGATCAGTCCGGTGAGGGCAAGGATGAGCCAGGCGAAAAGGTGCCCAATCCAGGTCGAAATCGCGTCGACCAACAGCAGGATTTTCTGCATGGCAAGGATGAAAAGAGGGGAAGGAAGGGAGGTCGACCGGAAGGCTTGTGCAGCATCCGGCCAACGCCTCGCTCAAGTCTTCAGCGTGTCAGCTCTTGGTGGCAGGTGCCGGGCCTGCAAAGTAGTGGTCGTAGGCCATCCGCCGGCCCACATTGGTGTCGAGATCCCAGCGCACAGTGCGTGCAGCGAATGCGCGTTGCGAGTCCACGATCTCCTTGAAGAGCGCGTTTTCGGCGGATTTCTTTGCCACAACCTGGTCGTAGACCACGAGTTGCTGCTTGAGGATTGCATCAGGGGTCTTGAAGAAGCGCACCCCGAGTTTGGTCTGCAGCTCGCCGTAGTCTCTGGAGTAGCGGTCAACCGCCTTCCACGACATATCGGCAGATGCCGCCTCGACCGCGTTGTCGATTACCGCGCGCAGCTTTTCGGGGAGCGCGTTGTACTTGTCGCGATTGAACAGGATTTCGAACTGCTCGGCGTTCTGGTGGAAACTCTGCAGCATGCAGACCTTGGAGACGTCGGCAAAGCCCAGCAGGCGGTCCGAACTTGCGTTGTTGAACTCGGCGGCATCAAGCAGGCCACGGTCCATCGCCGGGATGATTTCACCGCCAGGAAGCGCGTTGACCGCAGCACCCATCGCAGTGAACACATCGATCGAGATCCCCACCGTGCGGAACTTGAGCCCCTTGAGGTCTTCGGCGCGGGTGATCGGCTTCTTGAACCAGCCCAGAGGCTGGGTGGGCATTGGACCGTACACATACGACTGCACATTTGCGCCAACCGCCCTGTAGAGTCTCTCGAGCAGTTCCTTGCCGCCGCCATATTTGTGCCACGAAAGCAGCATGTTGGCGTCCATGCCGAATGCGGGGCCGGATCCCCACAATGCGAGGGCAGCGTTCTTCCCGTAGTGATACACCACCACCCCATGACCCCCGTCGAGCGTACCCTTCGACACTGCATCGAGAAGACCGAAGGCAGGGACAACGGCGCCAGCGGGAAGCACCTCGATCCTGAGTTCGCCCCCGGTCATGTCGTTGACCTTCTTTGCAAAGTCGTTGGCGTACTCGTGGAAGATGTCCTTGGCTGGCCAGGTGGACTGAAACCGGAAGGTGGTGGTGCCCTGCGACCTGGCAATCATCGGGAAACCAAGGGTGGCAGCGCCCGCCGAACTGGCGGCAGCACCAACAAGAAACTTGCGACGGATCACGGTTTGTGCCATGTGGTTCTCCTCAGAAAAACTTTGAATATAAGGACTTTGAATGTAAGGGCTTTCGTCCCGCAGCGAACGCTTCAGCTTGCGGGGAGGAGTATACGTCAACTGAACGTACCCGCTCCAGTGTCGTCAGGGGTCTTCAGGGAGTTTCCAGGGAGTCGCTGAAGCGTCTTGGGCGTGCGTCACAACGCGTAGCCTGGGGGTGATTTCAGGAATACGCGGTTTGGCAAGCTTGATCTTGCCCTCGCCAAGCGGCCTTTCACAGCGGGCAGCGCGTTGCGCGCTCAGTCGTTGAGGTGGCAGGCGGCATGATGTCGGTTGCCAAGATCCCGGAGGATCGGTGCTTCGATGCGGCAGCGCTCCATGGTGTGCGGGCAGCGCGGATGGAAGTGGCAGCCCGCAGGCGGATGGATCGGATTGGGAACCTCACCGCCAAGCACGATGCGCTTGCGCTTGAGCGCAGGGTCGGGGATCGGGACCGCCGAGAGCAGTGCCTCGGTGTAGGGATGGCGCGGGTGACGGTAGAGCGCCTTTGAAGACGCAATCTCAACGATGCGGCCCAGATACATCACCGCCACCCTGTCGCTGATGTGTTCCACCACCGACAGGTCGTGGGCAATGAACAGGTAGCTCAACCTGAAGCGCTCCTGCAGATCCTCCAGCAGGTTGATCACCTGCGCCTGGATCGACACATCGAGTGCCGACACCGGCTCGTCGCAAACGATGAGACGCGGCGAAACCGCGAGCGCGCGCGCAATCCCGATACGCTGCCGCTGGCCACCGGAGAACTCGTGCGGGAAGCGTCGCATGTGATCGGGATGCAGCCCGACTGTTTCGAGCAACTCCACGATGCGCTGCTCGGCCTGCGTGCGCGAGCTTGCCAGGCGATGGATGGCGAGTGCCTCGCCGATGATCGAGGCCACCGTCATGCGCGGATTGAGCGAGGCGAAGGGGTCCTGGAAGATGATCTGCATTGCCCGGCTGTTGGCGCGCAGGGCTTGCCGGTTCATCGCGGTGACCTCGAGGCCGTCGAACCACACCGTGCCCGCGGTGGGCTCGATCAATCGCAGGATGCAGCGCCCGGTCGTTGACTTGCCACAACCGGATTCGCCAACCACCCCGAGGGTCTCTCCCTCATCCACGGTGAAACTCACCCCGTCGATAGCGTGCACCTTGTCGATGACACCCCCGAAAAGGCCCCCCCGGATCGGAAAGTGCTTGACCAGGCCGCGCACCTCCAGAAGAGGTCCAGGGTGCTGGCGTGCGACGTTGCCGCCCGGGTTGACGGTGTTGGCGGGAGGGTTGACGGTGTTGGCGGGCGGGGACATGGCGGGCGACGGACCTCAGGCTACCCGCAGGCAGGCCACCTTGTGGCCCGGCCTCACTTCATGCAGCACAGGATCCTGGGACCGGCAGGCCTCGATCACCTGCGGGCAGCGCGCAGCAAAGCGGCAGCCCGGTTGCGGGCTGATGAGCTTGGGCACGGTGCCGGGAATCGCCTCGAGCCTCCGTTTCTCGCCAGCGCTCCGATCGATCCGCGGGATCGACCGGATCAATCCCTGGGTGTAGGGGTGAAGCGGTTCGCCGAAGAGTTGCCCCACCTGCGCCTCCTCCACAACCCGGCCTGCGTACATCACCACGACGCGCTGCGTGGTTTCGGCCACAACACCCATCGCATGGGTGATCAGCATCACCGCCATGCCGATTTGTTCCTTCAGGCGCGTGAGGAGGTCGAGGATCTGCGCCTGGATGGTCACATCGAGCGCGGTGGTGGGCTCGTCGGCGATCAGCAACCTGGGGTTGCACGACAGCGCCATGGCAATCATCACGCGCTGGCGCATACCGCCGGAGAACTGGTGGGGATAGTCGTGCACCCGACGGTCCGGTTTTGGGATGTTGACCAGCGCGAGCATCTCGATCGCCCTCGCCAGTGCCTGCGCGCGGCTCAATCCCTGGTGCAGTCGGAGCGTCTCGGCGATCTGCTCGCCAACGCTGAACACCGGATTCAGCGAGGTCATCGGCTCCTGGAAGATCATCGCGATTTCGCGCGCCCGGATGCGCTGCATGTCGGCGGCCGAAGCCTGCACCAGGTCGCGCCCTTCGAAGAGAATCCGCCCACCGGCAATGAAGCCGGGGGGGATCGCGAGAAGCTTCATCACGCTCAGCGCGGTGACCGACTTGCCACATCCCGACTCGCCGACAACCCCGAGGGTTTCGCCCCGATGGATGTTGAGGTGGATACGGTCGACCGCGTGAAGCGTGCCTTCCTCGGTGCGGAAGTGGATGCTCAGGTCCTCCAGACGCAACAGCGCCTGAACGGTAGCCTCAGCCATCTCAGAGCACCCGTCGCGGATCGAAGGCGTCGCGCAAGCCGTCGCCGATGTAGTTGATGGTGAGTACCGTGATGAAGATGAGCATCCCGGGAAAGAGCGCCCAGTGCGGAGCAATGTCGAGATGGTCTTTCGCGTCGAAGAGTATCCGCCCCCAGGTGGGTATGTCGGGCGGGAAACCCAGGCCGAGGAAGGACAGCGTGGACTCCGCAATGATGGCCGCAGCCACGTCGATCGTGGCGGCCACGATCACCGGACCCATGGCGTTGGGCAGGATATGGCGCACGACCTGCCGTGCTGGCGATGCGCCGAGCGCGCGCGCGGCCTCCACAAACTCCTTTTCGCGGAGCGAAAGGAACTGGGCTCGGACGAGGCGTGCCACCGGCATCCAGCGCAGCCCGCCGATCACCGCCACCACCAGGATGAAGACCCCGGTCTCCGGGCCCACAAGCTTCTTGAGGCTGTCGTTGAAGAGGTAGAAGATGAGCAGCAGAAGAGGCAACTGCGGGAGAGACAGGAACAGGTCGGTCAGCCACATCAGGAACGCATCCACCGACCCCCGCGACATTCCCGCGACAGCGCCAACCAGAACACCCACCGTGATTGCAATCACCATGGCCGCGAGACCAACCGCGAGCGAGATCCGACCGCCGTAGAGCATGCGCGCCAGCAGATCCTGACCCAGGTCGTCGGTACCCATGGGGTGCTTCAGGGAGGGTGGAGAAAGCCTCGCGTTGAAGTCGATATCGTTGATCGGTATCGTCCAGACGAAGGGCCCGAGCATCGCAGCAAGCAGGATCACGCCGAGGATGAAGGCGCTGCCGAGCGCAAGCCGGTGGCGACGAAACCGTCGCCAGGCTTCCCCCCCGGGGCTCGAGACCATTTGCGCCCCTGCGCCGGTGGCAGCGGCCGGGCTAGCGGTAGGAGATGCGGGGGTCGAGCCAGCCATAGAGCAGGTCCGCGAGCAGGTTGCACAGAATCACGAGTACCGAAAACACGAAGGTGACTGCCATGATCACTGGGGTGTCGTTGGCGAGCATGGCCGAAATCAGCAGCGAGCCGATGCCGGGTACCCGGAAGATCTGCTCGGTGACGATCGCGCCGCCAAAGATCGCAGGCATCTGCAGCGCCACCAGCGTGACCACCGGGATGAGTGCATTGCGCACCACATGCTTGGCGATCACGACGCGCTCCGGGAGTCCCTTGGAGCGCGCGGTGGTGACATAGTCGAGCCGGATCACATCGAGCACCGCCGAGCGCACATACCGCGTCCAGGATCCCGCCTGGAAAAGGCCGAGCACCGTGACCGGCATGATCATCTGCCTGAAGTGCTCCCAGTAGAAGCGCCAGCCGGTCTCGGCAATGTCGGCGCGGTACACAAAAGGCAGCCAGTCGAGCGTGATCGAAAAGATCAGGATCAGCACGATCCCGGTGAAGAAGGTGGGAAGCGAAAAACCGATGAAGGCGAGCGTGCTGGCGATCTGGTCAAAGATCGAATACGGCCGGGTGGCAGCATAAATGCCCACCGGCAAGGCGATCGCCAGGGCCAGCAGTTGCGAGGAGCCGATCACGAGCAGCGTGGTGGGCAGGCGCTGGAGAATCAGCAGGTCCACATCCATCCTGCTTACAAAGGAAAAGCCCCAGCTGCCCTGCAGCATCGCAGTGAGCCACGACCAGTAGCGCACCAGCACCGGGTCGTCCATGCCGAACTTGCGCCGCAGTTCTGCGGCGACCTCCGGGGGGACATTGGGGTTTGCGGCAAGCTCGCCGAAGGGATCGCCAGGCGCAAGCGCAAGGACGCTGAAGAGCACGAGGCTGATGCCCAGCAGGCTGGGCACTGCGATCAGCAACCTGCGCAGGAGGTACTGGGTCATCGGAGGCGCTGAAGCGGCACTGGCTCAGGGGCCGGGTGCGCACGGGGCGGCCGCAGCGCAGACAGGGGCCTCAAACCTCGCGATACCAGTCCTTGAGCATCCACATGTCGCTGTCCCAGGCCGATGTTGGCGCGTTGAGACGGTTGGCCACCCCTGCCACCCGCGGTCGTGCCACCACTGGAATCACGGTGTAGTCACCGACGGCGAGGTCGTTCATGCGCACAAAGAGCGCTGCGCGCTTGACCGGATCCATTTCCATCTCGGCGGCCGCAAAGATCTTGTCGTACTCGGCATTGACCCATCGGGTGATGTTGCGACCCTGCCACTTGTTGGCCTTGCTCGCCGCGAGGTTCGACAGGAACTGGTCCATGAAGCGCTCGGGATCGGGCTGGGTCATCGTGGTGGTGTACATCTGCACGTCGCAGAAGAACTTGGTGTAGGTGTCGGGGTTGGCCACATCGGAGGAGAAGAAGACCGAGGCGGCCACCGACTTGAGTTCCAGGTCGATCCCGGCCTTCGCAGCGGCCTGCTTCACCACCTGCTGGGTTTTTTGCCGGGGCGCGTTGATCGAGGTCTGGTACACAAACTTCAGCCGCTTGTTGTCCTTCACACGTACTCCGTCGGTGCCGCGCTTCCAGCCGGCAGCCTCGAGTACGCTGGCCGCCTTGTCGGGATTGAATTCGTACTTGAGGTTCTTCGACACAAAGCGGCTCGGATTGTTGAGGAAGTTTGCGGTGGCAATACCGGTGCGCCCGTAGATGAACTTCTGGACACTGTCCTTGTCGACCAGCATGGCCATTGCCGAGCGCACGGCAGGATCGTTGAGGATCGGATGGCGGCTCTTCGGATGAGCGCGCTCGCCTTCGAGTTCACTCCACGGATCTGCCGAATTGAGTTGCATGAACTCGATGTTGCCGCCGAGGTAGATCCGCGCCTGGCCCTTTCCACCCGCCTCAAGCCGCTGCAGCACCTCGTCTTCCACCTGCAGGTTCCAGGCGAAGTCGAATTCGCCGGTTTGCAGCGTGGCGCGTGCAGCCGATACCGCATCTCCGCCGCCCTTGAACTCGATCGTGTCGAAGAAGGGACGGTTGGGCTCGTGGTAGTCGGTGTTGATGATGCCGCGCACCATGTCGCCGGGCTTGAAGTCGGCAAACTTGTAGGGTCCGGTACCCACCGGCTTGAGGTTGGTGGGTGCATCCCTCGACTTGGCGCCGCTGTAGGCCTCAAAGAGGTGCTTCGGGATCAACATGCCATTCACGCCCACGAAGGCGTCGGCCCAGAAGGGGCGTGGACCGGGGTTTTCCAGGCGAACCGTGTGGCTATCGATCTTGCTCACCTTGATGTCGCGATACACCGCGACCGTGACTGCCGCAGTTGCAGGGTCGGAGGCGTAGGCTGCGTTGAAGAGCACATCGTCGGCGGTGAAGGGCCGACCGTCGTGCCAGCGCACGTCCTTCTTGAGTTTCCAGATCACCCAGCGTCCGTCGGGAGCAAGCGTCTTGCCGGCAACCGAGGGGATTTCCGCGGCAAGGACAGGCACCATGTTGCCGTCGCTGTCCCAGCTGGCGAGCGGCTCATAGAACACCCGCGAGCCATCCTGATCCTTGGTGCCGGTGGCAAAGTGCGGGTTGAGGAGCGTGGGACCCTGCCACCAGAGCACCCGCAGCGGCCCACCTCCGCCCCTGCGGGTGGCCTTGTAGGTCGACTGGTACGCTTGGGCGTTGGCAACGCCGTGAAGCATGAGGAGTTGCGCGGCCATGGGCACCGTGAGGCCGGCATGGACCATGCCCTGGAGGAAAGCTTTGCGGGAGAGCTTCCCTGCGCGGACCTCCTCGATCTGCGCGCGCAGGCTGTGTTCGATGTCGTCGATCCGCATGGGGCGTGCTCCTGTGCAATTGGCTGATGCAGGGGTGAATTGGGAAGTGGTAGACGGTAAACGGTAATCGGTAAGCGGTAATCGGTAATCGGTAAACGGTAATCGGTAAACGGTAAACGGTAAACGGTAAACGGTAAACGGTAAACGGTAAACGGGGTGCGGGAAGCGGGGGCAGTGGGAAGCGGTAACCGGTGATCGGGGCGCGGGAAGTCGCAGCGCTGCGACGCTTGCGCAGTGGATACTTCGATCAACTTCGGAGACTCGCTAGCCGCCGGGGTGCGACCTTCGCTGTAAAACAGCGTAAACGGATTCGATTTGCGCTGCAACCGATCTTTCCGTTGTGGCTTATGCGAGGAGAACAACATGTCTGTACAGCAACATTCCATCCAGCTTCCGGTGATGACTCCCGGTACCGCGCGATCGATCCCCTGGTTGCGCTTCGGCCGCAAGGGTGCCCGACCCAAGGCCTATCTCCAGGCGGCGATCCATGCCAACGAAATGCCCGGAACGATGGCCCTGCACCACCTGATGCCAA
>Ga0194129_10000873_pt1 | contig 54397 bp, 52 predicted proteins | sample TA2KigCa35mmetaG_FD_150862 | JGI IMG/M metagenome (GOLD analysis project Ga0194129, IMG submission 150862) | Freshwater microbial communities from Lake Tanganyika, Tanzania - TA2015038 Kigoma Deep Cast 35m | ecosystem: Environmental > Aquatic > Freshwater > Lake | place: Tanzania: Lake... | reverse complement strand
CGAGCGAGGCCACTGCGCCCGGGGTCACGATCGCGGCGAGCGGGGGTTCGGAGGCGACCTCGATGCGCACGACATCACCACGCGACTCGATGGAGGTCACGCGGCCCGGCCATGCATTGCGGGCACTGCCCTCGGGTTGCTTTCGATGCACCGAGATGGCCTCCGGTCGGATGGCGACGATCACGGGCCCGCTGATGCGGCGATCAGCGACGTGCACCGAGCCCCCTTGCGTCAGCGAGACCGCGCCCTCGAGTGCATCTCCGCGCACGATGTTGACTCCGACCAGCTGGGCGACGTAGTTGGAGGCGGGCCGCTGAGCGACGTCGGCTGGCGAGCCGGACTGCACCGCACGCCCGTCCTCGAGCACGACGACGCGATCGGCGAGCACCATCGCGTCGATCGGATCGTGCGTCACAAGCACGACGGCTCCACCGAAGTCGGCGAGATGCGAGCGCATGAGGGCCCGCACGGAGGCGCGCGTCGCGGCGTCGAGCGCTGCGAGGGGCTCATCGAGCAGGAGAAGGTCAGGAACTGTCACGAGTGCGCGCGCGAGGGCCGCGCGCTGCGCCTGGCCGCCTGAGAGTTGGCGCGGCTTCCTGTCGGCGAGATCGGCGATGTCGAGACGTTCGAGCCATTCGCCGGCGCGGCTTCGCGCCGTGCGCTTGTCGACCCCTCGCGCGCGCAGCCCGAAGGCCACGTTGTCGGCGACGCTCATGTGGGGGAAGAGGAGATAGTCCTGGAAGACGTAGCCCACGGATCGGCGTTCGGGCGGGAGATAGGTGCTGCGCGAGGCATCCTCGACGATGGTGTCGCCGATCTGCACCCGGCCTTGCGCCAGGGGGGACAACCCGGCGAGGCAGCGCAAGGCTGTCGACTTGCCCGAGCCGTTGGGCCCGAGCAGGCCGACGACCTCGCCGTCGGGGACATCGAGGTCGAGGTCGAGCGTGAAGGAATCGCGCGTGACGCGCAGTTGCGACGCAAGGCTCATGACGGTGCCGAGCGCAGGTAGCGATCGCGCAGGAGGAGCAGGACAGCCAGCGAGGCGATGAGCAGCACGAGGCTCAACGCGATTGCCGCATCACGATCGCCGTCCAGCGCGGCATAGACAGCGAGCGGCATCGTCTGGGTCACTCCCGGCAGATTGCCCGCGAAGGTGATTGTCGCTCCGAATTCTCCGAGCGCGCGTGCCCAGGCGAGCACTGTGCCCGCAAGGAGCGCGGGTGCGATCAGAGGCATGGTCACGCGGCGCAGCACCGTCCACTGACTCGCACCAAGGGTGGCGGCCGCCTCGTCGAATCGCGGATCGGCACTGCGCAGGGCTCCCGCCACGGTGATGACGAGGAAGGGCATGGCAACGAATGCCTCGGCCATGATCACGCCGGCCGTGCTGAAGGGCAGTTGCACCCCGAACCAGTCGTAGAGGAACTGGCCGATGAGCCCGCGCCGCCCGAAGGCCAGCAGGAGGGCAACACCCCCGACCACCGGTGGGAGAACAAGGGGAAGGGTCACGAGGGCGCGCACGAATGTCGTCCCGGGCACGGCGGATCGCGCAAGGACCCAGGCCACGGGAACTCCGATCGCCACGGCGATCACCGTCGCGCTCAGCGAGCAGACGAGGGAGAGGCGCAGGGCCTGCAGTGCCACGGGCGAGGAGAGGAGTTCGGGCAGCCGGGACCACGGCGTGCGCAGCAGCAGGCCAACGAGAGGGATGGCCAGGAAGGCGACACCGACCGCGGCGAGGATGCCGACGGGAATGGGGGTGGTCCTGCGACTGCTCATGGTGCCGGCGCGAATCCCGCACCCGCGAGCGCTGCTTGGGCCTCGGGGCCGGCCAGGAAGTCCACGAATGTCGCGGCTTCGGCTGCGTTGGGCGAGGCGGATACGACGGCGGCCTGGTAGGTCGTCGTCACGTTGGCCTCGGCGGGAATCGCCACGCCGACGACCTGCGCACCGGCCGACAGCACGTCGGTGACGTAGACGATGCCGGCATCGGCTTCATCCGCCTCGATCTTGCCGAGCACTGAGCGCACGTCGGGCTCGTAGCTGACCGGCGTGACGGCGAGTGAGTTGTGGTCGAAGAGCTTCGCCGTTGCGACGCCGCAGGGGGCTTGCTCCTGGCAGATGACGACCTTGACGCCGGCGAGGTCGGCTAGCCCGGCGACCGCTGCCGGATTGCCCGGCGGGACCGCGATCTGCAGGGAATTGGTGGCGATATCCACCGCCCCGGTGACCAGCCTCTCGTCGATCAGGGGCGCCATCGAGGTCGTGCCGGCGGATGCGAAGACGTCAAGCGGTGCACCGCCGCGAATCTGCTCGGCTACCGCGCTGCTCGCGGCGAAGGAGAACTGCACGCTGACGCCCGGATAGGCCTTGGTGAACTCGGCGGCGATGCTTGCCAGTACGTCGGTGAGCGACGACGCGGCACCCACGGTGATCGTCGCGCGCTGAGTCGTACTCGACGACGCGGTTGAGTCTGCCGCCGATGAGCAGGCGGTGCCCGCGAGTCCGATCGTGCCGATCAGTGCGATCGCGGACATCGTGCGCACCGACCTCATCGTCCCGGAACCTCCACGCCGACATTGGTGGCCTTGACGGTCGCGATGGCCAGCGACCCTGGCTCGAGTCCGAGTTCGTCGACGGCTTCGGTGCTGAGGAGCGAGATGAATCGGTGGGGTCCGGCCTGGATCTCCACCTGCGCCATGACGGTGTCCTTGACGATCCGCGTCACCACGCCGGCGAAGCGGTTGCGCGCAGAGCGACTCACGATGGGGGCGAGCTCGGCGCTCGCCGGCGTGCCCGCCCCCTCGCGCATGGCCCGGGCGACCTCGGCCCCGTCGATGACCTGGCGCCCGGCGGCGTCGGCGCTGGCGGCCAGGCGGCCGGACTCGATCCAGCGCCGCACCGTGTCGTCGCTCACGCCGAGGAACTCAGCCGCCTCAGGGATCCGCATCTGCGTCATGAATGGGGATGATATCCCGCATGTGCGGATGTGGTCGTCCGGATGGTCCGATTCCTCGGCGACGACACCCCTGACCGAAGCCTGATCCGCGCGGCTGGTTGCCGCGGGCAGCCGGGCGGCCTACCCTCGGACGGCTCAGGCCTCGCTGGGGGGCGGATGACCCGAGAGGGGTAGCTCGTGGCGACAGCCAAAAAGGCGGTGCCGGCCACCAAGGCCGCGCCCGCCACCAAGGCCGCGCCCGCCACCAAGGCCGCGCCCGCGAAGAAGGCGGCCCCCGTCAAGAAGGCCGCGCCCGCCAAGAAGGCCGCGCCCGCCAAGAAGGCCGCCCCTGCGAAGAAGGCCGCCCCTGCGAAGAAGGCCGCCCCTGCGAAGAAGGCCGCGCCCGCCAAGAAGGCCGCCCCGGCCAAGAAGGCCGCGCCCGCGAAGAAGAAGCTCGCCGTCCGCGAGGACGAGTCCCTGTGGACTCCCGCCGAGATCGCCGAGGTCAAGAAGGAACTCCAGAAGGACGTCCTGCGCCTGCAGGAGGAGATCAAGGTCACCGAGGCGGATATCGCCGAACTAGTCGCCGACTCCGGAGATGGTGCGGGAGACGACCAGGCCGATGCAGGCAGCAAGACCTTCGAGCGCGAGCAGGAGATGAGCCTGGCCAATAATTCGCGCGACATGCTCCTGCAGACCGAGCATGCGCTGGCGCGCATCGCCAACGGCACCTATGGCATCTGCGAGTCATGTGGCAAGCCCGTTGGCAAGTACCGACTGCAGGCATTCCCGCGCGCGACGATGTGCGTCGCCTGCAAGCAGATTGAGGACCGCCGCGTACTCTGACGGGGTGACCGATTCCGACAAGGCGACGCCCGACGTAGCGGCGCCTCCCGGCCCGCGTCCCAGGCTCGTATGGGTCACCGTCGCGGTCGCCCTCGGGGTCGTGGTGATCGACCAGGTCACGAAGGCCCTTGCCGTCGCCTACCTCAGGCCGCGGATCCTGGCGGGCGAGGTGCCCGTCGAAATCCTCGGACCGGTCCTGAAACTCACCTACACCGAAAACACCGGCGCGGCCTTCGGCATGGGCACCGGCTTCACGTGGATCTTCGCCGCCATCGCCGTCGTGGTGTCGATCGTCATCTTGCGCACGGCGACGCGCATCGGGAGCGTCGCCTGGGCCATTGCCCTCGGCGGTCTCCTCGGTGGGGCCGTGGGCAACCTCATCGACCGGCTCACGCGACCACCCGGCATTGGCCAGGGCTATGTTGTCGACTTCCTGCAGTTGCCCAACTGGCCCGTCTTCAACGTCGCTGACATGTCGATCGTGGGATCAGCCATCCTGATGGTCGTCCTCACCATCCGCGGTGTCGAGCTCAATGGCGCGAAGCGCACATCGTCAGTGCGCTGACGTCGACCATGACCGAAATTCGACGACTCCCGGTGCCCGAGGGGCTCGTCGGCGAGCGCGTCGACGCTGGCCTCGCGCGCATGCTCGGCATGTCGCGCAGCGCAGCCGCATCGCTCATCGAAAGCGGCGGGGTACTTCTCGACGATGCCGTGGCCGCGAAGTCCGATCGTCTGATGGACGGCCAGTGGCTCGAGGTGACTTTCCCGGAGGCCCCGTCGGAGCGCGCGCCCCAACCGGTCGAGGGAATGCGCATCCTCTACGACGATGACGACCTCGTCATCGTGGAGAAGCCGGTCGGCGTTGCTGCGCATCCGAGCCCGGGTTGGGAGGGCCCGACCGTCATCGGGGGTCTCGAGGCCGCCGGATACCGGATCTCCACCTTTGGTGCTGCCGAGCGGCAGGGCATCGTGCACCGCCTCGATGTCGGCACGACCGGCGTGATGGCCGTGGCCAAGAGCGAGTCGGCGTACACCCACCTCAAGGCGCAGTTCAAGGACCGCACGGTGCGCAAGGTGTACCGCGGCATCGCCCAGGGCCACCTGGACCCACTCAGCGGCACTATCGACGCGCCGATCGATCGCCACCCGACCGCTGATTACCGCAGGGCCGTCGTCGCGGGGGGCAAGCCCAGCGTCACGCATTACGACACCGTCGAGGCGTTCCCGTACGCCAGCCTGCTCGATATCGACCTCGAGACCGGGCGCACCCACCAGATCCGCGTGCACCTGTCGGCGATGCGGCACCCGCTCGTCGGCGACCTCACCTATGGCGCGGACCCGACGTTGGCCGACCGGCTCGGACTGACGCGCCCTGCGCTCCACGCGGCCCGCCTGGAGATCACGCACCCGTCGACGGGGGAGCGCCTGTGCTTCGAGTCAGCCGACCCGCCGGACTTTGCCGAGGCACTGCGACGGCTGGCGGACGGCGCCTAGTCATCGGTGGCGTGCCGAGACCGTGCGCCACTCAGGTCCCAGGGGTCACCCGGGCGCGTCGGGGGACGAAGGGTGTCGGCTCCCCGGACTAGGGTGGGCCGATGACCACGGGAGGCTCGGGCGGGGACTTCGTCCACCTCCACGTACACACCGAATACTCCATGCTCGACGGCGCGAGCCGCCTTGACGATCTCATGTCGGAGGCTGCTCGCCAGGGCATGTCGGCCATCGCCATGACCGATCACGGCAACCTCTATGGTGCCTACGACTTCTACAAGGCGGCGCGCTCGGCTGGGATCAAGCCGATCATCGGACTCGAGGGCTATTACGCGCCGCAGGGCCGGTTCGAACGCCGTGCCTTCGACTTCGGCGGCGGCTTCGACGAGGGCAATTCCGAAGACGGCTCTGGAGGTCGGGGCACGCAGAGCTACACCCACATGACCCTGTGGGCCGAAAACACCGCGGGCATGCACAACCTCTTCCGGCTCGCTTCCCTGGCGAGCCTGGAGGGCTACTACTTCAAGCCGCGCTTCGATCGCGAGATCCTCCAGACCTATGCCGCCGGCCTCATGGGCACCACCGGCTGCCCCTCGGGCGAGGTCAATCGCTGGCTCCAGGCGGGCGACTACGACCGCGCGCTGGCGGCGGCCGCGGATATGCGCGACATCCTCGGCAAGGGCAACTACTTCTGCGAGGTCATGGATCACGGCCTGTCGATCGAACGCCGCTTCCGCGAGGATCTGCTCCGCATCGCGAAGGCCCTCGAGCTTCCCCTTGTCGCCACCAACGACCTGCACTACGTGCACGCGGGCGATGCCGACACGCACGACGTGCTGCTCTGCATCGGCACCCGCACCACGATGGACGACCCCAAGCGTTTTCGCTTCGACGCGCGCGACTTCTACCTGAAGACGTCGGCCGAGATGCGAGATGTGTGGAAGGAACTCCCCGAGGCCTGCGACAACACTCTGATCATCGCTGAGCGCTGCGATGTCACCTTCAACGAGGGCGCCAATCTGCTGCCGCGCTTTCCCGTGCCCAAGGGGGAGTCCGAGGAGTCCTGGCTAATCGCCGAGGTGGAGCGCGGCCTGGCTCGGCGCTACCCCGCAGGCGTGTCCGACGCCGTGCGCCAGCAGGCGACCTACGAGCTCGGCGTCGTGACGCAGATGGGCTTCCCCGGCTACTTCCTCGTGGTCGCCGACCTCGTGCGCCACGCCAAGGACAACGGCATCCGCGTGGGACCGGGCCGCGGGTCGGCCGCGGGAGCCATGATCGCCTATGCCCTGGGTATCACCGACCTCGATCCGATCAAGCACGGCCTGCTCTTCGAGCGATTCCTCAACCCTGAGCGCATCTCCATGCCCGACATCGACATCGACTTCGACGAGCGTCGACGGGCCGACATGATCCGCTACGCCACGGAGAAATACGGCGAGGAGCGCGTTGCCCAGATCGTCACGTTCGGGTCCATCAAGGCCAAGGCGGCCGTCAAGGATGCTGCCCGCGTGCTCGGCTACCCCTACGTCCTTGGTGATCGCATCACCAAGGCGATGCCGCCGTCGGTGATGGGTAAAGACATCTCGCTCGCCGGCATCTTCGAGACCACCCATTCCCGCTACGGGGAGGCCACCGAGTTTCGCACGCTCTACGGCTCCGACCCCGATGTTGCCAAGGTTGTCGACACCGCGCGCGGCCTCGAAGGACTCAAGCGTCAGCCGGGCGTCCATGCGGCCGGCGTCATCCTGTGCCGAGAGCCGCTCATCGACGTCATTCCGGTGTGGCGACGCGAGCAGGACGGTGCCATCATCACCCAGTTCGACATGGGCGCGTGCGAGGCCCTCGGCCTGCTCAAAATGGACTTCCTCGGTCTTCGCAACCTCTCCGTGCTCGATGACTGCCTCGAGCACATCCAGCTCAACCGCGGCGACACCGTCGTGCTCGAAGACCTGCCCCTCGCCGACGACCCGACCTTCGCCCTGCTCTCGCGGGGCGACACCCTCGGCGTCTTCCAACTCGACGGTGGCCCTATGCGCGCGCTGCTGCGCTCCATGCAGCCGGACTCCTTCAAGGACATCTCCGCGGTGCTCGCGCTCTACCGACCCGGCCCCATGGGCGCTAATGCTCACATCGAATACGCCGACCGCAAGAACGGTCGCAAGCCGGTCGTGCCTATCCATCCCGAACTCGCTGAGCCGCTGGCCGAGATCCTGGGCGACACCTACGGCCTGATCGTCTATCAGGAGCAGGTCATGGCGATCGCGCAGAAGCTTGCGGGCTACTCCCTCGGCAGCGCCGACCTGCTGAGGCGCGCCATGGGCAAGAAGAAGAAGGAGATCCTGGACAAGGAATACGTGCCCTTCCGCGAGGGCATGCTCGCCAATGGATTCTCCGACGCGGCGATCGCGACCCTGTGGGACATCCTGGTGCCGTTCTCCGACTATGCCTTCAACAAAGCGCACACAGCCGGCTACGGCCTGGTGTCCTTCTGGACCGCCTACCTCAAGGCCAATTACTCCCAGGAATACATGGCGGCGCTCCTCACCTCCGTGAAGGACGACAAGGACAAGTCGGCCGTCTACCTCAATGAATGTCGCCGCATGGGCATCAAGGTGCTCCCACCCGACGTCAATGACTCCGATTTCGACTTCACGCCGCGCGGGAGCGACATCCGCTTCGGCCTGTCGGCGATCCGCAATGTGGGGGCCAACGTCGTCGAGTCCATCATCGCCACGAGGCGTTCCCACGGCCGGTTTGCTGACTTCATGGACTTCATCGGGGCGGTCGACGCCTCGGTGTGCAACAAGCGCGTGGTCGAGAGCCTGATCAAGGCGGGAGCCTTCGACTCCCTCGGCCATACGCGTCGGGGCCTGGTGGCTATTCACGACCAGGTGATCGATGCCGCGATCGACCTCAAGCGCGCCGAGGCCATGGGTCAGTTCGACCTCTTCGGCGGGCTCGGTGACCAGACCGGCGACACCGGTATCCGCGTCGCGCCCGATATCCCGCTGACCGAGTGGGAGAAGGACGTCCTGCTCGCCCATGAGCGCGAGATGCTGGGCCTCTACGTTTCCGATCACCCTCTCTTCGGCATCGAGCAACTCCTCGCGCAGTCCACTGACTGCTCGGTGGCGCAGCTCCACGGGGGAGACCGCCCCGACGGCCAGATGGTGACCGTGGGCGGCCTGGTCACCTCGGTCCAGCGCAAGACCACCAAACAGGGGTCGGTCTGGGCCATCGTCACGCTTGAAGACCTCGATGGTGCGGTCGATGTCATGGTGTTCCCGCAGACCTATCTCGCCGCGAGCACCATGCTGGCCCCCGACTCGATCCTGCTCCTGCGCGGCAGGATCGATCGGTCCGACGACGACGGCACGCGGCTAGTCGCCCTGGAGATCACACAGCCCGACGTGAGTCAGGCTCACACCGGTCCGGTGCGGCTGACCATGCCCGCGTCGCGATGCATCCCCCCGGTCGTCGAGCGCCTCAAGGAGATCCTGGCGTTGCATCCGGGCACCACCGAGGTGCACCTGCACCTGGTCACGGCCGAGCGCACGACCGTGATGCGCCTCGATGATCGGCTGCGCGTCACGCCCACCTCCGCGCTGTACGGTGACCTCAAGGCGCTCCTCGGCCCGATCTGCCTGGGCTAGGCGTCTTCGTCGGTCGAAGCCGATTAGTCTCCTCGCGTGCGCATACGAGTGTGGGGCGCGCTTGCGGTGGGCGCCGTCAGTTCCATCGCCCTCGGCGCCCTCTTGGGTCTGCTGTGGGAGCGGCTGGCACCCCGTGTCGCCCTCGTCGTGGCCGGCGATGGCAAGCCCTACCCGGAGGGCTACCAGCCCGAGGAGTTTATGAGCGACGACGGCATAGCCGCCATCCTGTGCGTCCTCGGTGGCCTGCTGATCGGGGCGTGCGTCGCCCTCATCGCGCGCCGCATGAGCAGTCCTGATCAAGCCATGCGGTGGTCTGCGATCGTCGTCGTGCCGCTCGGTGCGCTCGGCACCGCTGCACTGTGGTTCGTTGGCACCCACCTGGGGAGCTTCGACCTCAACGAGGTTGTCCTTGCCTCCGACGTGGGCGACGCGGTGACCGCACCGCTGCGACTGCGCATGCCCGGCGTGCTGGTGCTCTGGCCAGCGGCGAGCGCGCTGGTCGTGTTCTTTGTCGCGGTAGGGGACTGGCTGGCCGACCGCTCTAGGCGGCGGCAATGGGAGCGAGGATCGCTGACGTCAGCCGGATGAGATCTGCGGGCGCGATCTCGACGTCGAGGCCACGTCGACCGGCCGATACGTAGATCGACGTGCAATGCATGGCCGACGAGTCGATGACCGTAGGCAGTGGTGAGCGCTGGCCGACGGGCGAGATGCCCCCGACCACGTAGCCCGTGAGCCGCTCGGCGGCTGACGGCTCGAGCATCCGTGCCCTCTTGCCGCCTCTGGCGCAAGCTAGCGACTTTAGGTCGAGGGTTCCCTCAACGGGCACCACCGCCACGACGGGAGTGCCGTCAACATCGGCAAGCAGGGTCTTGAACACGTGCGAGGGCGTGACGCCGAGTGCCTGCGCTGCCTGCATGCCGAAGTTCACGACGGCGGGATCGTGCTCATAGGCGTGCACGACGTGCGCGATTCCCTCGCGCTGAAGGGCGAGGAGAGCACGGGTGCCCGCAGGCGAGCGCTTGGCCACGGCTAGTTGGGCGAAGGCTCGTCGCGGACGAGGTCGACGGCAGGCAGCGATGGGAGTGCCGCGATAAGAGATGTCTCCCGCCTCAGGAACGCGAGTTCTGCGCGCAGTCGGTCGGCGTCGGTAAAGGCGGCAAGGAGGTCCTGCCGCTGGGGCAGGTCGATCACGACCGCGGCAGCGACGAGGTAGGACAGCACTCGCGGGTCGTCGGGCAGGCTGCTCCCGTCGTCATCGGTGAACATCGACCGGTACTTGACGAACTGCTCGGCCACGGCCGCGGCGAGGGGTTCGGTGTCGCCCCCGGACTCCTCGGGCAGATCCGTCACGGTGGCCTGGAGATAGGGCAGCGACGTGTCAAGCTCGCCGATGCGTACTCGACGTGTCCCCACGGTCACGATGTCGAATCGCCCGTCGTCGAGGGGTGATATCTCGCGCACCGATGTGACCGTGCCGACGTCGAACAGGGCACGGGCGCCATCGGCCCCGACCTCGCGGCCGTCTCGGATCGCGACGACGACGAACTCGCGGTCGGCCTCCGGCAAAGCCTGCAGGTCGGCGACGAGTTGGCGGTAGCGCGGCTCGAAGATGTGCAGCGGCAGCACTAGGCCGGGCACGAGCACGGTGGCTAGTGGGAAGAGGGGGAGGAGTTGCCCAGCGCTCACAATCGCAGGCTAGACCTACAATCTCCCTCATGATCCGGCGCATCGACCTACGCGGCTCCCATATGGATCCCCGCGAGGTGCTCCCGCGCGCGGCGGTCGACGTCGAGCAGGCCGCCGCCACGGTGGCCCCTATCGTCGACGACGTCCGCGAGCGGGGGGCGCAAGCGGTCCTCGACTGGACCGAGCGCATCGACGGCGTACGCCCCGCGTCGCTGAGGGTCCCCGCAAGCGCCATAGCCGATGCGGTGGCGGGCCTGGACCCGGCCGTGCGGGCCGGCCTCGACGAGGCCATTCGCCGTGCCCGGCTCGTGCACGCCGACCAGCGCCGTGTCGATGTCACCACGGTCGTGGTGCCAGGCGGGTCCGTCACCGAGCACTGGGTGCCGGTTGCCCGCGTGGGCCTCTACGTCCCAGGGGGTCGCGCGGTCTATCCCAGCAGTGTGGTGATGAACGTCGTGCCGGCACAGATTGCCGAGGTGGCCTCGCTGTGCGTGGTGTCTCCGGCCCAGCGCGACCACGGCGGACTCCCGCACCCGACGATCCTGGCCGCGTGCGGCCTTCTCGGCATCGACGAGGTCTATGCCGCCGGCGGAGCGCAGGCCGTCGCCATGCTGGCGTTCGGTGTCGACCTGCCGGACGGCCAACGCTGCGAGCCCGTCGACATGGTCACGGGCCCGGGCAACATCTACGTCACGGCGGCCAAGCGGCTGCTGAAGGGTCGCGTCGGCATCGATTCGGAGGCAGGCCCGACCGAGGTGGCCGTGCTGGCTGACGACACCGCCGATCCCGCCCATGTCGCGGCGGATCTGATCAGCCAGGCCGAGCACGACACGATCGCGGCCGCGGTGCTGGTCACGACGTCACCCCAACTTGCCGATGCGGTGGAGGCAGAGGTCCAGTCGCAGTTGTCTCGCACCAAGCATGTCGAGCGCATATCGGAAGCGCTGTCGGGCTCGCAGAGCGGCATCGTGCTCGTCGACGAGATCGAGCAGGGCCTACGCGTGGTCGATGCCTATGCAGCCGAACACCTCGAGATTCACACTCGCGATGCGCGTGCCGTCGCCATGCGGGTGCGCAATGCCGGGGCGATCTTCGTCGGCGGCCACGCACCAGTGTCTCTCGGCGACTACTGCGCCGGCTCCAATCACGTGCTGCCGACCGGTGGGACGGCTGCCCACTGCTCGGGCCTGTCGGTCCAGACCTTCCTGAGGGGCATCCACGTGGTCGACTACGACCGCACTGCCCTCGAGGGTGTCGCCGACCACGTGGTCGCACTCGCACTGGCCGAAGACTTGCCGGGTCATGCGGCCGCCATCACCATCAGGCTCCAGGACTGACCATGCCCTATCAGCCCCCGATCCGCGACGACCTGCGCGGGGCCGCGCCCTACGGCGCACCGCAACTGGATGTGCCCGTGCGACTCAACACCAATGAAAACCCCTTTCCTCCGTCTCCGGCGCTAGCGACCGCGATCGGCGCGGCGGCTGCCGCGGCAGCCGCCGACCTCAACCGCTATCCCGATCGCGATGCGCGCGTTCTACGCCAGCGCCTGGCCGCCTACCTCGGCCGTGAGTCGGGCGTCACGCTGCAGGCAGAGCAGATCTGGGCAGCCAACGGGTCGAATGAGGTGATGCACCACATCTTTTCGGCTTTCGGCGGACCCACTCGCACGGCGCTGGCCTTCTCCCCGACGTATTCCATGTATGAGCAGTACGCGCGCGACACCTTCACCCGCTACGTCACCGTGCGGCGCGACCCCGACTTCAGCCTCGATGCGACGACGGTGGTAGCCGCCATGCTGGGCGGCTCGCCGTCTATCGTCGTGCTGACCTCGCCCAACAACCCCACGGGCACGGCACTGCCGCTTGAGGTCGTAGCAGCAGCCTGCGCGACCGCTACCGGTGTCGTCGTCGTCGACGAGGCATATGCGGAGTTCCGGCGACCCGGGGTCCCCAGTGCCCTGTCGCTCCTGCCTGGCAATCCCAACCTCATCGTGACGCGCACGATGAGCAAGGCCTTCGCTCTTGCCGGCGCTCGGCTCGGCTACGCCATTGCCTGCCCGGAGGTCATCGATGCGCTTCGCGTCGTACGCCTGCCCTATCACCTCTCCGCGATCACGCAGGCGGTCGCGTCGACCGCGCTCGACCACGCGGACGAGCTCCAGGGGCAGGTGGACACGCTGCGACGTGAGCGCGATGACCTCCTGTCGTGGCTGCGAGACAGGGGAGTCCGGGCCGTCGACTCGGATGCCAACTTCATTCTCTTCGGCGTGTTCGCCGACCAGCATCGCGCCTGGCAGGCCCTGCTGGATCGAGGCGTCCTCGTTCGAGAGGTCGGCCCCGAGGAATGGCTGCGCGTCACCGTCGGCACCCCCGCCGACAATGCCGCATTCCGGGCGGCGCTAGAGGCGGTCATCACCGAAGACGGCATGATGGCCCCTTCGGAGTGAGCGGAAGGAACCCCATGGGCCGCACGGGCCGCGTCGAGCGGAAGACCAAGGAGAGCAGCGTGTTCGTCGAGATCGATCTCGACGGCACGGGCAACGCTGACGTGTCGACGGGTGTCCCCTTCTTCGACCACATGCTCGCCCAGCTCGGCAAGCACGGTGGCTTCGACCTCACCGTGCGCACCGAAGGCGACCTCGAGGTGGATGCCCACCACACCGTCGAGGACACGTCACTGGCTCTCGGCTCGGCCTTTCGCGAGGCGCTCGGCGATGCCGCCGGCGTGCGCCGCTACGGCGACGCCCTTGTGCCCCTCGACGAGTCGCTGTGCCAGGTGGCCGTCGACCTGTCAGGGCGTCCCTATCTGGTCCACGAAGAGCCCCAGATCGTGGAGCTCATCGGGACCTATGACACGACCTTGACGCGCCATATCTTCGAGTCGTTCGTCGCGACCGGGCAGGTCACCCTTCACGTGCGGGTGCTCAACGGACGCAATGCGCACCATGTGGTCGAAGCTCAGTTCAAGGCCTTCGCCCGGGCGCTCCGCGACGCCGTCGCCCTCGATCCGCGTGTCAAGGGGATTCCCTCCACCAAGGGAACCCTGTCGGCTTGGGAGTCGGTGGAGCCCTAGTCGTGTCGTGGACCGTCGTTCTACTTCTTGCGCTGGCGGGCTTCCTCATCGGCGGGGTCGTCTCGTTTTGGCGGCAGGGACGCCGTAATGCCGCGCTCGTCCTCGGCGTCCTTGGCGTGATGTCGATCGCGGCGGCCTTCCTGTGGGCGTGGGACCCGATCTGATGGTGGCTCCGGCGGTCGTCGTCCTCGACTACGGCTCAGGCAACCTCCGCTCCGCTCAGCGCGCCCTCGAACGTGCCGGCGCCACCGTCGAGGTGACGTCGGACCCCGACGCCGTCTTGGCAGCCGACGGGCTCGTGGTGCCGGGCGTGGGGGCCTTCGCCGCGTGCATGGCTGGGTTGACCGCGGTGAACGGCCCCAAACTCATCGGCCGGCGGCTCGCAGGTGGCCGACCCGTGCTGGGCATCTGCGTGGGCATGCAGGTGCTCTTCGACGCCGGCGTGGAGCACGGAGTCGAGACGGCGGGACTGGCGCAGTGGCCGGGGGTCGTGGAGCGTCTGCACGCGGACGTCCTGCCGCATATGGGATGGAACACGGTCCAGGCACCCGCGCAGTCTCGGATGTTCGAGGGCGTGCGTGACGACTACTTCTACTTCGTCCATTCCTACGGGGTCCTCGACTGGACGCTTCCCGCCTCCGATCTCATGTTGCCTCCTCTCGTCACGTGGACCGACTACGGCACTCCCTTTGTCTCGGCGGTCGAAAACGGTCCCCTGTGGGCGACGCAGTTCCATCCGGAGAAGTCCGGTGATGGGGGTGCGCGCGTGCTGCGCAACTGGATCGAGACCCTGGCCTAGGCATGGCAAGAGAACGTGCGCGCAGGCGCGCCGAGAGGGAGGCCGCCCAAGCCCGCGAGCGCGAGGTGCGGGCCCGTCGTCGTGTGCGCCGGGAGCGAGTCGAGCGGGTGCGCTCCTCGGTCACCTCGGCGCTGCCCGACCGGCCCAAGGTGGCACCGGGCGTGCTCGCGCGGCGTCGTCGGCGCCGCCTCTTCGCGTTCGTGCTCGGCGTCATCGCGATCCAGGTGCTCGTCTGGCCTTTCGTGCCGTCCTGGACCGGTCGGCTCGTGGTGCTCGTGCTCACGCTGCTGGCCGCCCCGGTCGTCTGGGTCCTCAGCTTCGGTCGCGTCTAGGGGGAGCCAGATCCCCTACCCTCGCCCCATGCAGGTCACGTCCGGGCAGGTGGGCCGCGTGTATGTCAGCCACGCATGGGCGGGCTCCCGTCTGCGCAGCGCCGTCCGCCTCGCCCTCGGCACGGCGTTGGGCGTGGTCACCCTTCTCGCGCATATTCTCGACCTGTCTGGCGTGCCGGTCGACGTTCTCGGCGGAGTGGTCTGGATCGCCCTCCTCGCCGTGACCCTGGTGTTGCTTGTGCGCGGTGGCTTCCGTTGGCCGGCCTGGCGCGAGGCCGTGCCCTCGATCCTGCTCCTCGTGAGCATCCTCGTCGCGCGCTTCGGCTGGCTCGGCGTGTTCTCCGGCGATGCGGCCGTCTGCTGCTTCATCGCGTTCTACCTCATCGAGTTGCGGGGCGTCGTGCGCTCCAGTCCCGGGTGGTACGCCGCCCTGGCGATCACCGGCATCTGCGTCCTGGCCTCGCTCGCGATGGCCGAGGTGGAGGCCGAGGAACCCAACGCCTCCATTAGGGACGGCGGCACAGCCCTGGTGTGGGCCATGGGCCAGCTCTTCCGGTTCGGCTCGCTCGTCCAGGAGAGACCGGTGACGCAAACCGGCGGATTCTTCGGCGTCGTGATCATCTTCGCGGGCGTTCTCTTCTCTGCCGTCATGCTCTCCGCGGTGACCGCCTGGGTGGTCCGGCAGGGAGGCCAGGGCAACCGCGAGCGAGATGAGGAGCGCTACCGCCAGCACGTGCGCGATGCGCTCCGGGAGGCAGGTCTGCTGCCAGACGGGTCCGACGAGGTGGAGGACGTCGAGTCACGGGTCTTCATCAACGTCGAGGAGGTCGTGGGTCGCGTGCCCCGCTACTGGTGGCGCTCGCGGGCCTTGGCGACACAGGAGTTCCTGGAGGGCTTGACCTCAGAATTCGATCTCGTGCCCGGGGAATCGTCCGATGGACGGCGCCGCGTTTACGCCGTTGTCCAGGCCGGCGTTGTATCGCCCGGTGACCTCGATACGGACCCTGCATCGGGCCTCTCGGTCGTGGTGACCACCGAGGAGACCGATCGTTGGATCGACGGCCGCGTGCGGGAGGGCGATGCCGTGGTCACGGGCAATGCGGCGCACTCGGCGCGGCTGGCCGAGAGCGGCGTGGTCGTGATCTCGCCGAGCGCACTGGCTTCCCTGGCCGATCACCTCACCGACACGGCGTAGGGTGGCGTAATGCTTACCGGGACCCGCTTCGAACTCCTTCCTGCCGTCGACATCGCCGATGGCACCGCCGTGCGTCTCGTCCAGGGTGCGGCGGGCACGGAGACCTCCTACGGCGATCCGGTCGCTGCCGCGCGCCAGTGGGTGGAGCAGGGCGCGTACTGGCTGCACGTCGTCGACCTCGACCGAGCCTTCGGCCGCGGCACGAACGCCGACGAGGTGGCCGCGATCGTGCGTGAGGTGAAGGACCGCTGCCATGTCGAGGTCGCGGGAGGGATCCGCGACGACGAGTCACTCGCCGCAGCGCTCGCCACGGGAGCGCAGCGCGTCGTCATCGGCACGGCCGCGATGGAGTCGCCCGCCTGGGTCGCCGGTGTTATCGCCGAGCACGGAGAGCGCATCGCGGTGTCACTCGACGTGCGGGGCACGACCCTGGCGGCGCGGGGTTGGACCCAGGAGGGCGGCGATGTCTTCGAGGCCATCGATCGGCTGGACGCAGCCGGATGTCGCCACTACATCGTGACGGACGTCGAGCGCGACGGCACGCTGCACGGACCGCACTTCCACCTGCTCCATCGCATCGCCAAGCACACGGCCACGCCGGTGATCGCTTCGGGTGGCATTGCCACGTTGGAGGACGTCCACAAGCTCGTGGAGATGATCCCGCAGGGGATCGTCGGTGCCGTGATCGGGCGCGCGCTCTATGACGGCGCTTTCACGTTCCCCGAGTTGGTCGCGGCTATCGAGCCCCGGATCGACCTGTGGACCTGGGGTCCGCCGCAGCCGTGAGCCTTGCTGTCCGCGTCATCCCCTGCCTCGACGTAGACGCCGGTCGCGTCGTCAAGGGAGTCAACTTCGCCGACCTGCGTGATGCCGGCGATCCCGTCGAGCTCGCACACCGCTACGACGCGGCGGGGGCCGACGAGCTCGTGTTCCTCGACATCACGGCCTCGTCGGGCAAGCGCGAGACGACGTACGACATGGTGCGTCGCACTGCCGACCAGGTCTTCATTCCGCTCACCGTCGGCGGGGGAGTGCGCTCGGTGGACGACTTCGACCGACTGTTGCGCGCCGGTGCCGACAAGGTCAGCCTGAGCACCGCTGCGGTGACGGGCCCAGACCTCATCGACGCCGCCGCTCGGCAGTTCGGGTCGCAGTGCGTCGTTTTGTCCGTTGACACGCGCCGTGCACAGGGCATGGCTTCGGGTTTCGAGGTCACGACGCACGGTGGCCGCGAGTCCACGGGGCGTGACACGCTCGCGTGGGTCCGGGAAGCCGTGGCCCGCGGAGTGGGAGAGATCCTGCTCAACTCCATGGACGCCGACGGCACCCGGGACGGTTTCGATCTCGACCTCATTCGCGCGGTGCGCGGGTGCGTGGACGTGCCGATCATCGCTAGTGGCGGTGCCGGACGTCCTGAGCACGCGGTCCCGGCCGTCGACGCGGGGGCCGACGCTGTGCTCGCGGCGAGCATCTTCCACTTCGGCGACGTCACTATCGCCGAGGTGAAGGATGCCCTTGCGGCCGCGGGACTCCCGGTGCGCCCGCTGACCGCGTGAGCATCCCCGTAGCGGACAATGGCGGCGTGACCGAGGTGCGCTTCGACGATCGCGGGCTCGTCCCCGTCGTCGTCCAGCAGTGGGATACCGGCGAGGTGCTCATGCTCGCCTGGATGGACGCGGAGGCGCTTCGCCGCACGCGCGAGACGGGCCGGGCGACGTACTGGTCGCGCAGCCGCCAGGAGTACTGGGTCAAGGGCGAGACATCCGGCAATCCCCAATGGGTGCGCGACGTTCGCATCGATTGCGACGGCGATGCGCTGCTGCTGATCGTCGAGCAGGAGGGGGTCGCCTGCCACACCGGGCAGCGCACCTGCTTCACCGAGACGATCCCGGATCAGTCGACGTGAGCGAGAGGGTCGCGTGGGGGTTCCCGCTCCCCGCACCCGGGGGCACGGCGCCTGACCTCGCCCGCTTCCGCGAACTCGCACCCGGGCGCCGCGTGATTCCCGTCGTACGCCGTCTGCTGGCTGACGGGGAGACGCCCGTGGGGCTCTACCGCAAGCTCGCGGGCGAGCGGCCCGGCACATTCCTCCTCGAGTCGGCTGAGCACGGGCGCGCCTACTCGCGATACAGCTTCGTCGGTGTGCGCAGCCAGGCCATGCTCACCGAGCACCTAGGCGCTGCCGTGTGGACCGACCACCCGCCCATCGACGTACCGAGGGGGGGAGATCCGCTGGCGGCACTGCGCGACACGGTCGACCTGCTCCAGACGGATCCGTCCCAGGGACTGCCGCCGCTGACCGGAGGAATGGTGGGCTACGTGTCCTATGACGCCGTTCGTCGGTGGGAGCGTTTGCCCGACAACCAGGCGGACGAGGTGGGCATCCCGGAGATCGGATTCCTACTGGCCACCGACCTCGCCGTTCTCGATCATGCCGACGGCACCGTCCTGCTGATCGCCAACGCGATCAACCTTGATGCCAGCGATGACCGCGTCGATGAGGCCTGGCATGACGCGATGGAACGCATCGACGCCATGGCGACAGACCTGACAGCTCCCGCACCCTCGACGGTCGCCACCTTCGATCCGGACGCTAGCGGCGAGGTTGCGCCGCGCACGTCGGTCGAGGACTACCTGGCGTCGGTCGAACGCGCCAAGGAGCACATCCGGTCCGGCGATGCGTTCCAGGTTGTGCTGTCGCAGCGCTTCGACGCTCGGTGCGATGCCTCGTCCCTCGACGTCTACAGGGTCCTGCGGGTGACCAATCCGAGTCCCTACATGTACCTGCTGCGCATGCCTGAAGCCGATGGGTCGGGTGTCGCCTTCGACATCGTGGGTTCGTCGCCCGAAGCCCTCGTCACGGTCAACGATGGTCGCTGCCGAGTCCACCCCATTGCGGGCACGCGTCCGCGCGGATCGACGCCGGAGGAGGACGCCGCCCTGATCGAAGGCCTGCTGGCTGACGACAAGGAGCGTGCCGAGCACCTCATGCTCGTCGATCTCGGCCGCAATGACCTGGGTCGAGTATGCGTGCCTGGATCCGTGGAGGTCGTGGACTTCATGCAGGTCGAGCGCTACTCCCACGTCAGCCATCTGGTCTCGACCGTCGTTGGACGGCTGGCTCCACGAACGACTGCTTACGACGCCCTCGTGGCCTGCTTCCCCGCTGGCACGCTGTCGGGCGCACCGAAGCCGCGCGCGATGCAGATCATCGATGAACTCGAACCGGCGCGGCGCGGGCTCTACGGGGGCGTCGTTGGATACATCGACTTCGCCGGTGACCTCGACATGGCCATCGCTATCCGCACGGCGGTGATCAAGGAGGCGACGGCATACGTGCAGGCAGGTGCGGGGATCGTCGTCGACTCAAGCCCTGAGTCCGAGCACGCCGAGTGCGCGGCCAAGGCGGCAGCGGTCTTGCGCGCAGTCGCGGTGGCGAGTTCGATGGGCGGTCTCGTCGAAGGGACCACCGTTGCGTGAGTACATCGTCGCCCTGTCGACCATCGCGGTGGCGGCTGTCGTCGTCATTGGCTCCTTTGCTGCCACGTGGGCTACGGCGACCGTGCCGGTGTTCGCCGGCGAGGCGGGAGCTGCACCCACGCGCGACATCTCCTTGACGGGCGGTCAGCTCGTGCCGCTCGGCGCGGCACTCGGCTGGCTCGCGCTAGCGGGAGCAGCGGGACTGCTGGCGACGCGCACGTGGGGCCGTCGCGTCATCGGTGCGGTGGTCGTCCTGGCCGGCGGAGGTGCAGGAGCCAGTGCCCTGGCCTTCGGGCTGACGGGGGCTGCACTCATCGACAGCGCACTCGCGGCGCAGGACCAGGCCCCGGCCATCTCGGTCGCACGCAGTGCCTGGTGGATCGCCGCCATGGTCGGCGGCCTCCTGGTCCTCATCGGTGGTGCCCTGGCCGTCATGCGCGGGCCGGGGTGGCCGGGCCTGTCGCGAAGGTATGAGCGGGCGGCCAGACCGGGGGCGGCGCCCGTGGGCGGTGTTGCCGCCTGGGATGCACTTGACCGCGGCGAGGACCCCACGGATCCGCCCCCATCGGCTGGTTGAATAGGGCACCGGTCGATCCGGTCGCCGTCACAGGAGGTCAGGCATGGTCGAGGGCAAGCGCAACAGCCACGGTTCCACCCCCGCCGCGTGGACGCTCGTGGTGCTGGTGACCATCGGGATCACGGTTTCTACCGTCGCGCTCGTCTTCGGTCATTGGGTTGGTTTTTGGATCGGTGCCGCCATCGTCGCCCTCGGGGTGATCGTCGGAGCCGTGATGCGAGCGGCCGGCCTCGGCCAAAGGCCCCGCTCAACGACCCCGGCCGACGCGTAGTCGACTGCCGTCGGCGAGCGCGTGGATCGCCCGGGCCGCCCATCCGGCGGTGCCGACTCGCGAGGACTCGTACTCGTGGTCGAAGATGAGGAGTCCATCGCTGATGTCCTGATGCTCTACCTGGCCCGTGATGGGTTTCGCGTGACTGTGGAGTCGACCGGCCCCGGTGGACTTGCCGCCGCGCGTCGGCTCCGCCCTTCGGCGATCGTGCTCGACGTGGGCCTGCCGGGGATGGACGGGACCGAGGTCTGTCGTCAGCTTCGCGCCGACGGCGACTGGACCCCGATCCTGTTCTGCACTGCCCGTGACGACGAGATCGACCGGATCCTCGGCCTGGAGATGGGTGGAGACGACTACATCACGAAGCCGTTCAGCCCCCGTGAGGTGGTCGCCCGAGTGAGGGTCGCCCTGCGCCACGCTCAGCCGTCCCTTCCATCCGACGTTCTCGTCATGGGCGATGTCGAACTCGATCGATCGTCGCGTCGCGTATCTGCGGCGGGGGAGCCGGTAGACCTAACCGCCACCGAGTTCGACCTCCTCGAATACCTGATGTCCCACCCGTCCCGTGTGTTCAGCCGCGAGCACCTGCTGTCGGAGGTGTGGGGATACGCCGCCATGGTGGGGACCCGCACGGTCGACGTGCACGTGGCGCAGGTGCGCGGCAAGCTGGGAGATGTAAGTCCTATCAGGACGGTGCGCGGCGTCGGCTACTCCGCTGAGGTCTCATGAGACGCGCCGGGATCCTGCCGCGCATCGTGTTGCTCACCAGTGCTGTCGCTACGGTCGCCGTGCTGGTGGCCGGCCTGATCTCGTTCCCACTCATCCGGGGCAATGCCCAGGCTCTCGCCCTCGATGATCTCTCGCGGCTCTCTGGCTTGACGGCCTCCGCACTCCGGGTCGGCCCGGGTGGCACCTATGTCCTTCCCCCGCGTGTGAGCAGTGTGCTGCAGGCGGAGCAGGTGACCGCGTACGTCGTGTCTCCTGGGGCGACCGAGTTGCCCGACGGTGTGACCGTCGACGACGTAGCGGCCGTGACGTCGGGATCGTCGGTTGCGGTGGTGGTCGACTCGCCGGCTGGGCAACTTCTCGTTGCGGGGCGCCCCCTGGAGCCGGGGATCGGCGTACTGCTCGTGCAGCCGTCATCCGTGGCCGGGAGCACGGCGGCCCAGGTGCTGTGGCGACTGGTCCTTGCACTGCTGATCGGGCTCGTGATCGCGATCGTCGTCGCCGTCGTCGCGGCAGGGCGCATCACGCGGCCGCTGCGATCGGCCGCCGAGGCCGCGCATCGACTCGGGGGTGGTGAACGCGGCGTGGGACTGCGACTCGAGGGGCCGGCGGAGGTGGCGGAGATCGCCGAGGCGCTCAATCGCCTCAGCGCGGCGCTAGCGGTCTCCGAGGGTCGCCAGCGGGAGTTTCTCCTTTCGGTCTCGCATGAGTTGCGCACTCCGATCACGTCGATACGCGGCTACGCGCAGGCCCTGGCCGACGGCCTAGTGGATATCGACGATGTCGGGCGCTCGGGAGCCGTCATGACGACCGAAGCCCTCCGGCTCGATCGCCTCGTCAGCGACCTGCTCGACCTCGCGCGCCTACGTGCCGATGACTTTCGCATCACTCCCGTGTCGATCGATCTTGGGGCGATCGCGCGAGAGGCGACGCAGGTCTGGGCTGACCGCTGCGCGCGTGTTGGCATCGAGTTCGCTTCGAGGGTCCCGGAGCGTCCCGTCATAGTGATGGCCGATCCCATCCGGCTTCGGCAGATCGTCGACAACCTTGCGGAGAACGCCCTTCGGGTCGCGCCAGAGGACACGCATATCGCCATGGACGTTGGCACGGATTCACCCTGGGGGACCTTGACCATCAGCGATTCCGGACCCGGCCTGCTTCCCGACGACCTCGCCGTCGCCTTCGAGCCGGGGATTCTCCACGAGCGCTATCGGGGGCTGCGCCCGGTCGGCACCGGACTCGGCCTGGCCATCGTGGGTCGGCTCGCGCAGGGCATGGGCGGGTGGGCGCGCGCAGCGGTGGCATCTGAAGGCGGGGCTGCCTTCACGGTCGGAGTCCCCCTCGTAGGCCACGCCTCGGGGACCACTGCGGCGTAGGCTGTCGACGTGCTCACCCGCAACGATGCGTCGTCCGCGCAGCCCGGAACCGCCGCGCTGTTTGATGCGCGCCCGCGGTGGCGTCGCATGGTTGCGCCAGTAGCCGCGGGCGTGGGTGTCGCGGCGGCCACGCTCTTCATTCGCACCGTGGATCCGCACGTTCCGGGCGTGTACCCGCCGTGTCCGACGAAGGCGCTATTCGGCATCGAATGCCCCGGATGCGGAGGTCTGCGCGCGACGAATTGCCTGGCCAATGGCGACATCGCGGGAGCCCTCGATCACAACATGCTCTTCGTGGTCCTGGTGCCCTTCCTGATCGTGGGATGGGGCCTGTGGATGTATCGCGCACGGACGGGCCGTCTGCCAGCCCCGACACCAGCTCGCACGCTCGTAGCGCGCGTCCTGCCCATCGTGCTGCTCGTCGTGGCAAGCGCCTTCGCGATCGTGCGTAATTTTGTGCCCTACCTGGGGTCGGGGGTCGGCTGAGACTCCCCCTCGCGACTGTGGCACGCTGACTATGTGCCGAGTTGCCTGGCGAACAGATGAGCGTCCTCGACGACATCGTTGCCGGCGTGCGCGCCGACCTCGATGCGCGCATGCAGTCGACCCCGCTCGACTCACTGAAGGAGTGCGCTGCGCGCAAGCCCGCGCCGCTCGACGCCGAGGCTGTGCTTCGCGAACTCGGCGTTGGGGTCATCGCCGAGGTCAAGCGGGCAAGCCCGAGCAAGGGTGCGCTGGCCTCGATCGAGGATCCCGCCGAACTGGCCCGTGACTACGAATCAGGCGGCGCGCGCTGCATCAGCGTCCTGACCGAGCGTCGTCGATTCAATGGAACGCTCGATGACCTGCGAGCGGTGCGGTGTGCGGTCGACATCCCGGTGCTTCGCAAGGACTTCATCGTCACGAGCTACCAACTGTGGGAGGCGCGCGCGTTCGGCGCCGACCTCGCACTCCTCATCGTGGCCGCTCTCGACCAGAACGCCCTCGTCGGTCTCATTGAGCGCACTCGCTCCCTCGGGATGACGCCGCTCGTGGAGGTGCACGACCAGCAGGAGGTCGAGCGAGCGGTCGACGCGGGCGCCACGGTCATCGGCGTCAACGCCCGCAACCTGCGCACCCTGGAGGTCGATCGCGACACGTTCGCTCGCGTGGCGCCCTCGATTCCCGCCTCGTGCGTGCGCATCGCCGAGTCCGGAGTGCGCGGGCCGCGCGACCTCATTGCCTACGCCGAGGCAGGCGCAGATGCTGTCCTCGTCGGCGAGAGCCTCTCGACGTCTGCCGACCCCCGCGCAGCCGTGCACGACCTGGTCACCGCGGGTTCGCACCCGGCGCTGCGAGGGAGTCGTGGCTAGCGCTACCAACAGCGGTCACTTCGGCCCCTATGGCGGCCGTTTCGTGCCGGAGGCCCTCACCGCCGCCCTCGACGAACTCGACGAGGTATTCCACGCCGCCATGGACGACCCCGCGTTCCGCGCGGAGTTGGAGCGCTTGGAGCGCGACTACACCGGGCGCCCTAGCCCGCTCACTGAGGCCGTCCGCTTCGGGCAGGAGCACTGCTCTGGAGCGCGCATCTTCCTCAAGCGCGAGGACCTCAATCACACGGGTTCGCACAAGATCAACAACGTCCTCGGTCAGGCTCTTCTCACCGTGCGCATGGGCAAGAAGCGCGTGATCGCCGAGACCGGTGCGGGTCAGCATGGCGTGGCCACGGCGACCGCCGCGGCGCTCCTGGGTTTGGACTGCGTCGTCTACATGGGCGAGGAGGACACTCGCCGTCAGGCACTCAACGTCGTGCGCATGCGACTGCTCGGCGCCACCGTCGTGCCGGTCACGGCAGGCAGGCGCACTCTCAAGGACGCCATCAATGAGGCTATGCGCGACTGGGTGACGAGCGTGGACGACACCCACTACATCCTGGGCACGGTGACGGGCCCCAGCCCCTTCCCCGACATGGTGCGCACATTCCAGTCCGTCATCGGACGCGAAGCCCGCGCGCAGATTCTCGACCGCACCGGGCGGCTTCCCGATGCGGTTGCCGCCTGCGTTGGGGGCGGCTCCAATGCCATGGGGATCTTCACGGCATTCATAGGCGATGCCGATGTCCAGCTGTGGGGATTCGAGGCGGGTGGCGATGGCGTCTCGACCGGGCGCCACGCTGCACGCTTCGCGGGAGGATCGCCCGGCGTACTCCACGGCGCACGCACCTTCGTCATGCAGGACGAGTGGGGCCAGACAGTGCCATCCCACTCGATCAGCGCGGGTCTGGACTACCCCGGAGTCGGTCCTCAGCACGCGTGGCTGCATGACTCGGGTCGGGCAAGTTACGAAGCGGTCGACGACGCGGAGGCCATGCGGGCATTCCAGGCCCTGTGCCGAACCGAAGGCATCATCCCCGCTATCGAATCGGCCCATGCCCTCGCCGGGGCCATGCGCCTCGGCAGCCGAATGGGGCCCGACGGCATGGCCCTGGTCAACCTGTCCGGACGCGGCGACAAGGACGTCGCAACGGCGACGCGCTGGTTCGGCATCGACGAACCCGACGAAGCGGCCGAAGGGCGATGACAGGTCTTCACGATGCCTTTTCGCGAGCCCGCGACGAAGGCAGGGCGGCGCTCATTGGCTACCTCCCCGCCGGGTTCCCGACCAGCGACGGCAGCGTCCTGCTCATCAAGGCGATGGTGGCCTCGGGTGTCGACATCGTCGAGGTCGGCTTGCCCTACTCCGATCCGCTCATGGACGGCCCCGTCATTCAGGAGGCAGCCGACACGGCGCTGCGCCAAGGCATGACCCCTGCTGGCGTGCTCGATGTCGTCGAGCGCGTGGCCGCCACCGGTGCGGCCACGCTGGTCATGTCGTACTGGAATCCGGTGGAGCGCTTCGGAGTCGATGAGTTCGCCGGTGGCCTTGCGCGAGCGGGGGGCTGCGGGGTGATCACTCCGGACCTGACGCCCGAGGAGGCCGGCGAGTGGACCCGCGCTACCTATGAGCACGGCATCGACCGGGTCTTCCTAGTCGCCCCGTCCTCCACCGATGCCCGCCTGCGCACCGTTGCCTCGGCGTGCACCGGCTTCGTCTACGCCGCGTCCACGATGGGCGTGACCGGTGCGCGCACGTCGGTCTCCGGTGCCGCCGAGTCGCTGGTCTCGCGCGTGCGCGAGGCCAGCAGCCTCCCGGTCGCCGTGGGTCTTGGCGTGTCCTCCGGCGACCAGGCAGCGCAGATCGCCGCGTATGCCGATGGGGTCATCGTGGGGTCCGCCTTCATTCGTCGCGTACTCGATGCCCCCTCTCTACAGGCGGCGGAGGCCTCGGTCCGCGAACTAGTCGCGGAACTTGCGGCGGGGGTGCGGCGTCGCACGGAGTGAGCATTGCCCGTAACGTATGAGGAGATTCCTCAGACTGGGAGATTGTGAGCAGCATGGCCAGGGAAAAGCCCTCCAAGAGCGTGCGCGAGAAGGCGGCGGCCGCCCGAGCGGAGCAGCAGGCCAAGGAGAAGCGCCGCGAGCGCACCGTGCGCATCGTTGGCGCGATCGGCGTGATCGTCGTCGTCGTCGCCATCATCGGGATCGCCGTCTTCGCCTCGCGATCCGGCTCTGGCGGCGGAGGCGACGTCAGGCCCCTGCCCAGCCCCGACCCCTCGGCCCCCGTGCCCGCCGGCGTCTACGACTCGAGCGGGGAAGTGCCCTACGGCGTGCCCTATGGCACCGCGCCCGCGACCGCCCCGCTGCTGGAGATCTGGGAGGACTTCCAGTGCCCCGCGTGCGGATCGCTCGAGGCTATCAACGGCGCCGGCATCCAGTCGTTAGCCGCGGAGGGCAAAGTCCGGCTCGTGTGGCGCTCGACCGCGTTCCTCGACAACAAATGGGGAACCACGTCGTCCGCGGAGGCCATCGCCGCGTGGGGATGCGCAATCGACGCCGGCAAGACCGCCGAATATCACGACATCGTCTACGCCAACCAGCCCACGGTGGAGGGAGACGGCTACACCCAGGAGCAATTGCTGGCCTTCGCTGAGGAGGTCGGGATCTCTGGCGTGCCCCTCGAGGAGTTCAACACCTGCCTGACGGGTGGGCGCTACCTCGGGTGGGCGGTCAACTCGACACAAGCCTTCTACGAGGGGGATATCCCCGGCACCCCCGCGGGCTTCCTCAACGGCACCCGGCTCGATGGGGCCCAACTCGGCGATCAGGCCGGGCTCGAGAAGCTTGTCGCCGAGGCCACCCAGTAGTCGACGCTCGACGCTGACCCATGGGACCGCTGCCCGCATTCATTCCCTCGCCCTCACAGGGCGTATGGAACCTGGGGCCGCTGCCTATCCGAGCCTACGCGCTGCTGATCATCGTCGGCATCGTCGTTGCCGTTGTCGTCGGCTCGAAGCGCTACGTCGCTCGCGGCGGCGCGCCCGGGGTGATCGGTGACATAGCTATCTGGGCCGTGCCATTCGGCATAGTCGGAGGTCGCCTCTACCACGTCGTCACCGACTGGCAGTTGTACTTCGGTCCCGGTGGTTCAGGCGTCGTCGGCGCGCTGCGCATCTGGGACGGCGGTCTGGGTATCTGGGGAGCGGTTGCGCTGGGCGCCCTCGGCGCCTGGATCGGTGCCCGGCGACTGGGCGTGGCGCTGCCACCGGTCGGTGATGCGATCGCACCGGGTATAGCACTGGCCCAGGCCATCGGCCGATGGGGCAACTGGTTCAACCAGGAGCTCTTCGGAGCCCCCACCACGCTGCCGTGGGCGCTGCAGATCGATCCGCAGCACCGACCGGAGGGCTACGCGGAGTTCGCGACGTTCCATCCGACGTTCCTCTACGAGTCGCTGTGGATGCTCGGCGTGGCGCTCGTCCTGATCTGGGCGGACAAGCGCTTTACGATGGGTCATGGCCGCGTCTTCGCCCTCTACGCCTTGCTTTACTGCCTGGGCCGCGTATGGATCGAATACCTCCGGATCGATACCGCCAACACGATCCTCGGCGTGCGCATCAACGTCTGGACGTCCATCCTGGTCGCCATCGGCGCTCTGGTCTACCTGATCGTCTCGGCTCGCCTGCGCCCCGGCCGCGAGACAGTGACTCCGCCGCGCAAGTACGTTGAGCGGCAGGAGCGCGAAGAGGCCCTGGAGGAAGTGAGAGCACCCAAGCCTACGGCCAAGGTCACCGAGGTGGTTCCCGACGCCGACCCCTCCTTGGGGCAGGGGACCTGATAGGGTCCGTGTAACGGGCCAACGTCGTCCCGTCCCTCGCCTCCCATCCCGGTAGGCGATTGACGTGGAGGTGTGGCGCGTTGTCTGTTGTGCAGGTGCCGTTCTCGGCGTTTCCGCCCGCGCAGGGGCTCTATGACCCGTCGTTCGAGCGCGATGCATGCGGTGTGGCCTTCGTCGCGACGCTGACGGGCGTTCCCTCGCATCACATCGTCGAGCAGGCCATGACCGCGCTGCTCAATCTCGACCACCGCGGTGCCTCGGGAGCCGAGCCGGATTCCGGCGACGGCGCAGGCATGCTCATTCAGGTCCCCGATCGATTCCTGCGTCGCGTGGCGGGCTTCGACTTGCCGCCAGCCGGGCACTACGCCGTGGGCATGGCATTTCTCCCCGCGGATGACGCCGACGAGGCGCTGGCGGTGGGCCAGATCGAGCGCATCGCAGCAGAAGAGGGACTGCGGGTACTCGGATGGCGCGACGTGCCGACCGATGCGTCGTCGCTAGGCGAAACCGCCCGCAGCGTCATGCCCCGCTTCAAACAGCTCTTCGTGACCCCGTTATCGCAAGTCGAGCCGGGGCTTGCCCTGGAGCGCATGGCCTTCTGCCTGCGCAAGCGCTCAGAGCACGAGAGCGGTGCCTACTTCGCGTCGCTGTCCGGTCGAACGCTGGTCTACAAAGGGATGCTCACCACTCATCAGATCGGCGCCTTCTACCCCGATCTGTCCGACCCCGAGGTCGAGAGCGTCCTCGCCCTCGTCCATTCTCGCTTCTCAACCAACACGTTTCCGTCGTGGCCGCTCGCGCACCCCTACCGGCTCATCGCGCATAACGGCGAGATCAACACGGTCAAGGGCAACCGCAACTGGATGCGTGCCCGCGAGGCCCTGCTCGCGTCCGACGTGATCCCCGGTGACCTGTCGCGGCTCTTCCCCATCTGCACAGCGGGCGGCAGCGACTCGGCCTCGTTCGACGAGGTGCTCGAACTCCTTCACCTGGGCGGTCGCAGCCTCCCGCATGCGGTGCTGATGATGATCCCTGAAGCGTGGGAGAACAACCTCGGCATGGACCCCGCGCGCCGGGCCTTCTACGAGTACCACTCGACGTTCATGGAGCCCTGGGACGGCCCGGCCAACGTCTCCTTCACCGACGGCACCTTGATCGGTGCCGTCCTCGACCGCAATGGCCTGCGGCCGGGGCGCTTTTGGGTCACCGATGACGGCACCGTCGTCCTGGCCTCGGAGTCCGGGGTGCTGGACTTCGATCCCGCCTCGGTCGTGCGCAAGGGCCGTCTGCAGCCGGGGCACATGTTCCTGGTGGACACCGCGACCGGGCGCATTGTCGAGGACGACGAGATCAAGTCCGGTCTCGCCGCAGCGGCGCCCTACGGCCAGTGGCTCGAGGACGGCCTCATCCACCTCGACTTCCTGCCCGAGCGCGAGCACATCGTGCACACGGCGGCCTCCGTTGCCCGCCGCCAGCAGACCTTCGGCTACACCGAGGAGGAACTCCGGCTCATCCTCTCGCCGATGGCCATGACCGGTGCCGAGCCAATCGGCTCGATGGGCACCGACACTCCGGTCGCCGTGCTTTCAGCGCGCCCGCGACTGCTCTTCGACTACTTCCAGCAGGCATTCGCGCAGGTCACCAATCCTCCGCTGGATGCCATCCGAGAGGAGATAATCACCTCGCTCTCGACCGTCATCGGGCCCGAGGGCAACCTCCTTGGTGCCACACCCGCTCACTGCCGACAGGTCGTCCTTCCATTTCCGATTATCGATAACGATGAGCTCGCCAAGATCCTGCACATCAACGCCGAGGATGACGTGCCCGGTTTCGCGGCCGCCAAGGTGATGGGCCTGTACGACGTCGATGCAGGAGCCGCAGGCCTCGAGGCGCGGCTCGAGGAGATCTTCGATGAGGTCGACGCACACATTGACACGGGCGCTCGCTTCATCGTGCTCTCTGATCGCGATTCGACGACCGACCTCGCGCCGATCCCGTCGTTGTTGCTCTGCTCGGCTGTTCACCATCACCTCGTACGCCGCAAGACGCGTACGCAGGTGGCCCTGATCATCGAGGCGGGGGATGTGCGCGAAGTGCACCACGCCGCCCTGCTCGTCGGCTTCGGGGCCGCGGCCATTAACCCCTATCTGGCCATGGAGTCGGTCGAGGATCTCGTCTACAGAGGCGTGCTGACCGGCATCACCCCCGAGAAGGCCGTGCGCAACCTGGTCAAGGCCCTCGGCAAGGGCCTCCTGAAGGTGATGTCCAAGATGGGTGTCTCGACGGTGAGCTCCTACCGCGGTGCCCAGATCTTCGAGTCGGTGGGCCTCGGCCACGAGGTCATCGCTCGCTACTTCACCGGCACCATCTCTCGTCTGGGTGGAGTCGGCCTCGACGTCGTCCACGCAGAGGTCCTTGCCCGGCATGACGCCGCCTACCCGCGCTCGGGCATCTCTCCGGCGCACAGGCGATTGGAGGTCGGTGGCGAATACCAGTGGCGTCGCGAGGGCGAGCCCCATCTCTTCGATCCCGACACGGTCTTCCGCCTGCAGCACGCCACGAAGACCAAGCGTTTCGACATCTTCCGCGACTACACCGACCGGGTCAACGACCAGAGCCGGCGGTTGATGACGCTTCGTGGGCTTTTCGACCTACGCGAGGGTGCCCGATCGCCAGTGCCCATCGACGAGGTGGAGCCGGTCGGCGAGATCGTCAAGCGATTCTCGACGGGGGCCATGTCCTACGGGTCGATCTCCCAGGAGGCGCACGAGACGCTCGCCATCGCGATGAACCGGATAGGGGCGAAGTCGAACACCGGAGAGGGCGGTGAGGACGCCGAGCGCTACGAGCCGATGGCCAACGGTGACTCGAAGCGGTCAGCCATCAAGCAGGTGGCATCAGGGCGGTTCGGCGTCACCAGCGAGTACCTCGTCAACGCCGATGACCTGCAAATCAAGATGGCGCAGGGAGCCAAGCCGGGGGAGGGCGGGCAGCTGCCGGGCCACAAGGTCTATCCCTGGATCGCCAAGACCCGGCACTCCACTCCTGGCGTGGGCCTCATCTCGCCGCCACCGCACCACGACATTTACTCGATCGAAGACCTCGCGCAACTTATCCACGATCTCAAGAACGCGAACCCTCGCGCGCGGGTCCACGTCAAGCTCGTGTCGGAAGCCGGGGTCGGGACCGTCGCGGCTGGGGTCGCCAAGGCACATGCTGATGTCATCCTCATCTCCGGCCACGACGGTGGCACGGGTGCGTCGCCGCTAACGTCCTTGAAGCATGCGGGCACCCCGTGGGAGTTGGGGTTGGCCGAGACCCAGCAGACCCTCCTGCTCAACCGCCTGCGCGACCGCGTCGTCGTCCAGACCGACGGCCAACTCAAGACCGGCCGCGACGTGGTCATCGCAGCGCTGCTAGGGGCTGAGGAGTTCGGTTTTGCCACCGCTCCACTCGTCGTCATGGGCTGCATCATGATGCGCGTGTGCCACCTCGACACGTGTCCGGTCGGTGTGGCCACGCAGAACCCCGAGCTGCGGGCGCGCTTCACAGGTTCGCCTGACTTCGTCGTCACCTTCTTCGAGTTCATCGCCACGCAGGTCCGCGAGCATCTGGCTCGCCTGGGGTTCCGCTCGCTTGAGGAAGCCATCGGGATGGTCGAGATGCTCGATACGCGCGCAGCGGTGGAGCACTGGAAGGCGAGTGGGCTCGACCTCTCTCCCATCCTTCACGTGCCGGCGATCGCCGAGGACGCCGCGCGTCGCCATGTGACCGACCAGGACCACGGGCTCGATCGAGCACTTGACAACGAACTCCTCGCTCTGTGCGCCCCTGCGCTCGAGCGCAGGGAACCCATCCGGGCAAGACTGCCGATTCGCAACGTCAATCGCACCGTGGGGACGATGCTCGGCTCGGAGGTCACGCGCCGGCATGGCGGGGACGGCTTGCCCGAAGGCACCATCGACCTGACGTTCAACGGCTCCGCCGGGCAGTCCTTCGGCGCCTTCCTTCCGCGCGGCATCACCTTGCGACTGGAAGGTGATGCCAATGACTATCTCGGCAAAGGCCTCTCGGGCGGCCGGCTCGTGGTGCGCCCCGATCGCGTCGCTGTCTTCGCGGCCGAAGACAACATCATCGCTGGCAACGTCATCTGCTACGGCGCTACCAGCGGCGAGGCCTTCCTTCGCGGACGAGTGGGCGAGCGATGCGCGGTTCGCAATTCGGGTGCGGTCCTCGTCGTCGAGGGCGTCGGCGATCACGGCTGCGAATACATGACCGGCGGCACCGTCATCGTGATTGGTCCGACCGGGCGAAACTTCGCGGCGGGCATGTCTGGTGGCACGGCCTACGTTCTCGACCTCCAGCCGGAGCGGATCAACCCCGAGATGGTCGACCTCGAAGGCCTGGACGGCTCGGATGAGGATCTCGTGCGCGATCTGCTGCGTCGCCACGCCGAGGAGACAGGGTCACCGCTTGCCGAGAGCCTCGTCGCGGGGTGGGATCCGTCGCGCTTCATCAAGGTCATGCCCGTCGACTACAAGCGCGCACTGGACGCCCGTCGACGTGCACAGGATGAGGGCCGTGACCCGGCCGCGGCAGTGATGGAGGCGGCACGTGGCTGATCCGAGGGGGTTCCTCACGAGTGGGCGCGAGACACCGGAGCGTCGTCCCGTCGACGTCCGCATCCTCGACTGGAAAGAGGTCTTCGAGGAGTTCGAGCCGGAGCGGCTGGCGCGACAGGCAGGACGCTGCATGGACTGCGGTATCCCGTTCTGTCACAACGGATGCCCGCTCGGCAATCTCATCCCGGAGTGGAACGACCTCGTCTGGCGCTCGGACTGGAAGGCGGCCGCTGAGCGGCTGCATGCCACCAACAACTTCCCCGAATTCACCGGTCGGCTGTGCCCGGCCCCGTGCGAGACAGCCTGTGTGCTCGGTATCAATGCCGACCCTGTGACGATCAAGCAGGTTGAGGTCTCGATCATCGATCGGGCCTGGGACTCCGGCTGGGTAGTCCCGCAGCCGCCGGAGCGCTCATCGGGCAAAGCCGTTGCGGTGATCGGATCGGGACCGGCTGGGCTGGCTGCCGCCCAGCAACTGGCGCGGGCCGGGCACACGGTGGCCGTGTTCGAGCGCGACGACCGCATCGGGGGCCTCCTGCGCTACGGCATACCGGAATTCAAGATGGAGAAGGCTCACCTCGATCGCCGACTCGTGCAGATGGCACAGGAGGGCGTGAAGTTCCGCACCGGAGTCGAGGTCGGCGTGGACGTCACCTTCGACACCCTCCAGCGGCGCTACGACGCCGTGGTTATCGCGGTCGGGGCCACCAAGTGGCGCGATCTCGACATTCCGGGACGCCATCTTTCCGGCATCCACCAGGCCATGGAGTACCTGCCCGGAGCCAATCGCGTGCAGGAGGGCGATCTCGCTGCCGCGCCTATCGACGCGGCCGGCAAGCACGTCGTCATCATCGGCGGGGGAGACACAGGCGCCGATTGCCTCGGCACGGCCCATCGTCAGGGAGCAGCGTCGGTCACCCAGCTGGAGATCCTCCCCACGCCGCCACCCCATCGTCCTGACTCACAGCCGTGGCCGACCTACCCGATGGTCATGCGCACGTCGAGCGCGCACGAGGAGGGCGGTGACCGGGTCTATGCCGTCTGTACGGAGGAATTCCTGGGCAACGACGGATGCCTGCGCGCACTGCGTGTAGTCGATGTTCAAGCGAGCGAGGGGCAGTTTCGACCGGTGGCCGGATCATCGAGGGAGATACCCGCCGACCTGGTTCTCCTGGCCATGGGATTCACCGGGCCCGAGGTCTCGCCCCTCATCGCGCAATCGGGTGCTTCCCTGTCCGAGCGCGGCACGTTCGCCAGAGGCGATGACTACGCGACGCAACTCCCCGGAGTGTTCGTGGCGGGAGATGCCGGGCGCGGCCAATCGCTGATCGTTTGGGCCATTGCCGAGGGACGCGCCGCTGCCGCATCGGTCGATCGCTATCTGTCGGGAGAGACCAATCTCCCCTCGCCGATCGTCGCGTCTGCGCGACCCCTTACGGTGTAGGCCACCCGACGAAAGGACATGCCTGCATGCGTCGCGCGAAGATCGTCGCCACCCTGGGTCCGGCGACGAGCTCATACGAACGCATCCTCGAACTCGTCGAGTCGGGCATGGACGTCGCCCGCCTCAACCTCAGCCACGGGTCCTACGACGAGCACGCCCTCGTCTACGACCACGTGCGGCACGCGAGCGATGAATCCGGCCGTGGAGTGGGGATCCTCATCGACCTACAGGGCCCCAAGATTCGGCTCGGCCGTTTCGCTGGCGGTCCCGTGCTGCTCACGGTCGGCCAGACCTTCACGATCACGACCGAAGATGTCCCCGGAGATGCCGCCATGGCATCCACGACCTACGCCGGACTACCCGGCGACGTGCAGGCTGGCGACACCGTGCTCATCGATGATGGCCGCGTTGCCCTCGAGGTCACCGCGGTCGATGGACGGCGCGTCGTCACGACGGTGATCGAGGGCGGACGGGTATCCGACAACAAGGGCATCAACCTCCCGGGTGTCGCGGTCAGTGTCCCCGCCATGTCCGAAAAGGACGTCGACGACCTGCGCTGGGGCCTGCGCATGGGCGTCGACCTCGTCGCCCTGTCATTCGTCCGCACGGCGGAGGACATCACCGACGTGCATCGGATCATGGACGAAGAGGGCGTACGCATACCCGTGCTGGCCAAGGTCGAGAAGCCCCAGGCGGTCGACAACCTTGCGGATGTCGTCGCGGCGTTCGATGGCGTCATGGTGGCCCGAGGAGACCTGGGCGTCGAGTTGCCCCTTGAGGCCGTCCCGCTCGTGCAGAAGCGAGCCATCGAACTGTGCCGGGTGGCCGCCAAGCCGGTCATCGTGGCCACGCAGATGCTTGACTCCATGATCACGGCCACGCGTCCCACGCGAGCCGAGGCCAGCGACGTCGCCAATGCGGTCCTCGACGGTGCCGACGCGGTCATGCTGTCAGGCGAGACCAGCGTCGGGGAGCACCCCTGTCACGTGGTGCGCACGATGAGCCGCATCATCCAGCACGTCGAGGAGAACGGCCTCGAGCGCCTCGCGCCACTGCCCCCTGATGCGCCGGCCTCGACAGCGAAGGCGCTGACCAAGGGCGCTGTCGACGTGGCGCGAGCCGTGTCGGCGGCGAGCCTCATACCCTTCACCGAGACCGGCTCATCGGCCCGACTCATTGCCCGGTGGCGCACTCCGGCTCCGATCCTGGCCTTCACCCCGAATCCCCGCGTGCGCAGCCAGCTCGCGCTCGTCTGGGGAGTCGAGACCTTCTTGGTGCCCAAGGTGATGCACACCGACGACATGGTCGTCCAGGTCGATAGAGCGCTTCTGGAGATCGGGCGCGTCACCTACGGCGATCGCGTGGTGATCGTGGCCGGGGTTCCCCCCGGGATCCCCGGCACGACCAACGGCATGCGTGTTCACCTGATCGGCAGCGGGGGCAAGGGCGGCGGAGTGTAGGTTTCACTCCATGCTTGAGGCAGCCATTTTCGGTGCCATCGCCCAGTCCGCGCTCATCGTGGGCGCGCTCCTTGCGTGGAAGTTCCCAAGCCTGAAGAAGCCTTTCGTCGTGGGCGTCCTGATGGCGTTCGGCGCGGGCGCTGTCATCTCGGCGGTGGCTATCGACCTCGTGGCGGTGTCCTATGACGAGGCCGGGGCAGGACCCACGGCCATTGGCGTGAGCATCGGCGCCCTGCTGTACTTCGGCATCGTCGCCCTCCTCGAACGCAAGGGGGATGGTGAGAAGTCGCTCGATGTCGAGGGGATCGTGTCGAGCGAAATCGCGGCAGTCGAAGCGGCTGCAACCGCATCCGGGGGTGCGGTCAGTCATGGTGAGGGAGAGGGGCACGGGGCCTCCAAGAAGGAGGCGCGCAACCTCACGATCGGCATGGTCATCGACGGGGTGCCCGAGTCCATTGCCGTGGGCCTGACTTTGCACACCGCAACCGCGGGCATCTCCGCGGCCCTCGTAGGCTCGATCTTCATCTCCGCCGTGCCCGAGGCCATCGGCATCTCCGCGGCCCTCCTGGCCGGCGGCATCGCAATGGCCTCAATCCTGCTGAGGTTCTCCGCAGTCGTCGTCATCGGGGCGGTCTTCGCGGCGATCGGCTACACGCTGCTGGCCAACGCCTCGGATGCCACCCAGGCGATCATCCAGTCCGTTGCGGCCGGGGCGCTGCTCGTGGTGGTCATCAACGAAATGATCCCGATCGCCGTACGCAGCGTGAAGGGCTGGGCCGGTATCGTCGGCACCGGCGGCTTCGTGTTCTCGGCCGCGCTCACCTGGGCGACCGGCGGCTGACGCGACTCACCGGACTGGCCCCGGCGCCCGCTCCGCGAGCCTTGGGCTAGGCTTTGGCCGACAACCTTTAACGACCCGTCCAGTGAGGCGGGGAAGGGAGTCGGAGCAGTGGCGGATGCCGAAGCCCGACGCGGGTCCACGGGCCCCGACGCCAGTGGTCGGGTCCTTGACGCCGACGACATCGCACGCGTGACGCGGCGCATCACGCACGAGATCCTCGAGCGTTCCCACGGTCCCTCCAACGTCGTCCTCATGGGGATCCAGACCCGCGGCGTTCCGCTCGCGCAGCGCATTGCGGGGAGCATCCAGGACATCGAGGGAGTCGAAGTCCCGTTGGGTTCCCTCGACATCACGATGTACCGAGACGATCTGCGCCTTCGTGGTGCGCGCCCCCTGGAGGTCACCGACGTCCCGGCTCTGGGAGTCGACGACCGGATCGTCGTGCTCATCGACGACGTGTTGTTCTCCGGGCGCACCATCAGGGCTGCCCTCGACGCGCTGAGTGACATTGGTCGACCCCGAGCCGTACAGCTCGCTGTGCTCGTCGACCGCGGGCACCGCGAGCTTCCCATCCGCGCTGATTACGTCGGCAAGAACATCCCTACGTCTCGCGAGCAGGCAGTCCGCGTGCGCCTGACCGAGGTCGACGGGGTGGACGAGGTCGCGGTGGAGGGCTGATGCGCCATCTACTCAGCGCGGCCGATCTCACCCGCGACGAAGCCCTCCTCATCCTCGACACCGCTGGCGAGCTCGGCAAAGTGACCGATCGCGCGGTCAAGAAGCTGCCCACGCTTCGTGGCCGGACCGTCGTCAACCTCTTCTTCGAGGACTCGACGCGCACCCGCATTTCCTTCGAGGCAGCGGCCAAGCGACTGTCCGCTGATCTCATCACCTTCAGCGCCAAGGGCTCGAGTGTGTCGAAGGGAGAGAGCCTGAAGGACACCGCACTCACCCTCGAGGCGATGGGTGCAGACGCCGTCGTCGTTCGGCACGAGGCCAGCGGGGCTCCCCACCGTCTGGCCCATTCCGGGTGGATCGACTGCGCGGTCATCAATGCCGGCGATGGCACCCATGAGCACCCGACGCAGGCGCTCCTCGACGCCTTTACGCTGCGACACCACCTATCGGGTGGCGAGGGCGCGCTGGACGGTCGGCGGGTTGTCATCGTGGGCGACGTCCTGCACAGCCGGGTCGCGCGGTCCAATGTCCTCCTGCTGCATGCGCTGGGAGCCTCCGTCACGCTCGTGGCGCCACCCACGCTCATGCCCGTCGGAGTCCAGACCTGGCCGTGCGAGGTGTCCTACGACCTCGATGATGCGCTGCCGGGCGCTAGCGCCGTCATGATGCTGCGGGTCCAACGGGAGCGCATGAACGCGGCGTACTTCCCCTCCACCCACGAATACAGCCGTCGCTACGGGCTCGACACCCGTCGAGCGAGCCTGCTCGCCGACGATGGGATCGTCCTCCACCCAGGTCCGATGAACAGGGGGATGGAGATCACGGCTGACGTCGCTGACGGGCAGCGGTCGGTGATCGTCGAGCAGGTGACCAACGGCGTCAACGTCCGAATGGCTGTCCTTTACCTCATCCTCGGTGCTCGCGCTGAGGCCGATCTGACGGAGGCGTCACAATGAGTGTCCTGCTGAAGGGTGCCCTTCTCTACGGCGAGGAGGCGGTCGACGTCGTCATCGCCGAAGGGCGCATTGCCGGGCTCGAGCCGCCCGGCGGCGCGTCGGATGGCGACCTGGTCGTCGATGCGCGATCCCTCGTCCTGCTCCCCGGCCTCGTCGACCTCCACACGCATCTGCGTGAGCCCGGGCGCGAGGACGCCGAGACGATCCAGACCGGATCCGCCGCTGCCGCACTCGGTGGCTTCACCGCGGTGCACGCCATGGCCAACACCCAGCCGGTGGCCGACACCGCCGGCGTGGTCGAGCAAGTTTGGCGCCGTGGCGTCGATGCCGGACTATGCGACGTATTCCCCGTGGGAGCCGTCACCGTCGGGCTGCGGGGAGAGCAGCTTGCCGAACTAGGAGCCATGGCCGAGTCGGCGGCGCGCGTACGCGTCTTCAGCGATGACGGCGTCTGCGTGAACGATGCGGTGCTCATGCGCAGGGCTCTGGAATACGTGAAGGCATTCGACGGCGTGATCGCCCAGCATGCCCAGGAGCCTCGTCTCACCGAGGGCGCGCAGATGAATGAAGGAGCACTCTCCGGGGTGCTCGGCCTGCGGGGCTGGCCGTCGGTAGCCGAGGAGGCGATCATCGCGCGCGACGTGCTGCTCGCAGATCACGTCGACTCCCGCGTCCACATCTGCCACCTGTCGACCCGGGGATCGGTAGAGATCGTCAGGTGGGCCAAGGAGCGCGGCATCAACGTCACCGCCGAGGTTACCCCCCACCACCTCGTGCTGACCGAGGAGATCGCCCGCACCTACGACCCCCGCTACAAGGTGAATCCGCCGCTGCGCACTGCCGCCGACGTCGAAGCCGTCCGAAGGGGTCTGGCCGACGGCACCATCGACGCCGTGGCGACCGATCACGCGCCGCACCCGCACGAGGACAAGGACTGCGAGTGGGCCGCCGGCGCATTCGGCATGCTCGGGCTCGAGACCGCGCTCAGCGTGGTGATCGAGACCATGGTCGACACCGGGCGCCTGGATTGGCGCGGCGTTGCCGATCGCATGTCCGTCCGGCCCGCCCGGATCGGCAGGCTCGACGGCCACGGTCGCCCGCTCGAGGTGGGGGAGCCGGCCAACCTTGTGCTGGTCGATCCCTCCGCACGCTGGACCGTGGACCCGGCGCGTCTGGCATCGCGTAGCCGCAACACTCCCTTCGTCGCGCGAGAGATGCACGGACGCGTCGTGGCCACCTTTTTGGCCGGGCGTCCGACGGTGCTCGAAGGCCGCCTGACATGACCGAGGCGACCCTCGTGCTTGCGCAGTCCGCTTCCGTCACCCAAGGGCTGCTCCGTATCGCGCTGGTCGCTTTGCTCTTCGCCACCCTTGCCCTCGTGCTCCTGGCCATGCGCTGCGGTTGGCTCGCCCGCGCTGATCGGCAAGGTGATATCCCGGCTCCCCAATCCGTCGCGCCCGAGGCGTGGGCCGCCGATGGTCTGGCGACGCCGGCAAGGCCTACGAGCGCGACGGGGTGGTTATCGTGACGTGGCAACACGGTGGCAGGCTCATCGACCCCGGCTTTCGCGCGGACCCCTCCGGGGGGCAGGCCGCGGCCCTCGATGGACTGCTCGGACTGCTTGCCGACGAGAGGACGCCGTGATGCCCGGCCCCCAGCCCGCCGTGCTGGTGCTTGAAGACGGGCGGACCTTCCGCGGCCGCAGTTTCGGAGCCGTCGGCACCGCCACTGGCGAGGCCGTGTTCTCCACGGGAATGACCGGCTACCAGGAGACCCTCACCGACCCGTCCTACCAGGGGCAGGTCGTCGTCATGACATCGCCGCACGTGGGCAACACCGGCATGAACGACGAGGATAAAGAGTCGCGACGCATCTGGGTCGCCGGATACGTCGTGCGCGACCCCTCGCCGGTGGCGTCCAACTGGCGGTCCCTGCGCTCGCTTGACGGCGAGCTTGAGGACGCTGGAGTCGTCGGGATCCGCGACATCGACACGCGTGCACTGACCCGCCACCTGCGCGATCGCGGAGCCATGCGCGTCGGGATCTTCAGCGGCCCGGTATCCGGCGCTCCCACCGATGAACTCGTCGCGACGGTGCGGGCGGTGGCTCCAATGACCGGCGCCAATCTGACCGCCGATGTCACCGTCGACGAGGCCTACGTCGTGCCTGCCATCGGCGAGGAGCGTTTCGTCGTTTCGGCTGTCGACCTCGGCATCAAGTCCATGACCCCGCATCGCATGGCCGAGCGCGGCATGACCGTCCACGTTGTCCCCGCGACCATCGGCGCGGACGAGCTCCTGGCCATCGGCCGCGACGGAGTGTTCTTCTCCAACGGTCCTGGCGATCCGGCAACGGCCGACCACGCGGTGTCCCTCGTGCGGGCGGCTCTCGATGCGCATCGCCCGGTGTTCGGCATATGCTTCGGCCACCAGGTGCTCGGGCGTGCGCTTGGATTCGGCACCTACAAGTTGCGCTTCGGGCACCGCGGCGTCAACCAGCCGGTCCAGGACCTGCGCACGGGTCGCGTGGCCGTCACCGCGCACAATCACGGATTCGCGGTCGACGCACCCATCGGCACCCAGGTGAGCACCCCCTACGGCCGCGTTCGGGTCAGCCACGTGTGCCTCAATGACAGTGTGGTCGAGGGTCTTCAGTGCCTCGACGTGCCAGCGTTCAGTGTGCAGTACCACCCGGAGGCCGCCGCAGGGCCGCATGACGCCGCGGACCTGTTCGACGACTTCGCACGGCTCATGGGCGGTGACTGATGCCCCGTCGCGATGACATCTCCTCGGTCCTGGTGATCGGATCGGGCCCCATCGTCATCGGCCAGGCATGCGAGTTCGACTACTCCGGTACCCAGGCGTGCCGAGTCCTACGGTCCGAGGGCATTCGGGTGATCCTCGTCAACTCCAATCCCGCGACGATCATGACCGATCCGGAATTCGCCGATGCGACCTACGTCGAGCCCATCACCCCGTACTTCGTCGAGAAGATCATCGACAAGGAGCGCCCCGACGCGCTGCTGCCCACGCTCGGTGGCCAGACCGCCCTCAACACGGCGATTGCGCTCTACCACTCCGGTGTCCTGCAGCGTTATGGAGTCGAACTCATCGGTGCTGATGTCGACGCGATCGAACGCGGCGAGAACCGCGAGAAGTTCCGCGAGATCGTGTCCCAGATCGGGGCGGAGAGCGCGCGATCGGCTATCTGCCACAGCCTCGAGGACTGCCTGGCCGCCGTCGACGACCTGGGCTACCCGGTCGTGGTGCGCCCCTCATTCACCATGGGCGGGGCCGGGTCCGGCATGGCCTACGACGAGGCCGACCTGCGGCGCATCGCCGGCATCGGACTGCAGGCCAGTCCGACGACGGAGGTTCTCCTCGAGGAGTCAATCCTCGGGTGGAAGGAGTACGAGCTCGAGCTGATGCGCGATCGCCACGACAATGTCGTCGTCGTCTGCTCGATCGAAAACCTCGATCCGATGGGCGTGCACACCGGAGACTCGATCACGGTGGCGCCGGCGCTCACCCTGACCGATCGCGAGTACCAGCGCATGCGCGACGTTGCCATCGACATCATCCGCGCGGTTGGGGTCGACACGGGCGGCTGCAACATCCAATTCGCCGTCAATCCGGACGACGGGCGCCTGATTGTCATCGAGATGAATCCTCGCGTGTCGCGGTCATCCGCGCTCGCCTCCAAGGCGACCGGATTCCCCATCGCGAAAATTGCCGCCAAGTTAGCGGTGGGCTACACCCTCGACGAGATCCCCAACGACATCACGCGCGAGACCCCCGCGTCCTTCGAGCCGACCCTCGACTACATCGTGGTGAAGATTCCCCGCTTCGCCTTCGAGAAGTTCCCGCAGGCCGATCCCGTGCTCACCACCACGATGAAGTCGGTCGGGGAGGCGATGGCGATCGGGCGCAACTTCACCGAGGCCCTGCAAAAGGCCCTGCGGTCGCTGGAGCGCAAGGAGGCGCCGTTCACCTGGGCGGACGACAGGACGGCCATCGACGTGGCCGCCGAGCTCGACGCAGCACGTACGCCTCACGATGGTCGGCTGGCCAACGTCCAGCGGGCGCTGTGGGGGGGTGCGTCCATCGAGGAGGTGCACGAGGCGACCGCCATCGATCCGTGGTTCCTCGCCCAGATAGACACACTCAATGACCTGGCCGCAGGACTCCGGCAGGCCGATCCGATCGACTCGGCCGCCATGCTAACGGCCAAGCGGCACGGGTTCTCCGATCGCCAGCTGGCCGAGATGCGCGGCGTGAGCGAAGCGCAGATTCGACGACAGCGCCACGACATGGGGATCCGCCCTGTCTACAAGACGGTCGACACGTGCGCGGCAGAGTTCGAGGCTCGCACCCCCTACCACTACTCGTCGTACGACGAGGAATCCGAGGTCGAGCCGGGTCGGGCACCCAAGGTCATCATCCTCGGCTCCGGGCCCAATCGGATCGGCCAGGGGATTGAGTTCGACTACTCGTGCGTGCACGCGGCCATGACCTTGCGCGAGGCCGGATACGAGACGGTCATGGTCAACTGCAATCCCGAGACGGTGTCCACCGACTACGACACCTCAGACCGTCTCTACTTCGAGCCCCTCACCCTCGAAGATGTCCTAGAGGTGGTCCACGCCGAAGCGCAGTCCGGCGAGGTGGTCGGCGTCATCGTCCAGCTCGGCGGCCAGACCCCGCTCGGACTCGCCCAGGCGCTGAAGGACGAGGGCGTGCCGATCGTGGGCACGCCGCCCGAATCGATCCACCTGGCCGAGGAGCGCGGGGCATTCGGCGACCTGCTCCATCGCGCAGGCTTGCCCGCCCCGCGATTCGGCACGGCCTTCTCCTTCGAGGAGGCGCGCGCGATTGCCAATGAGATCGGCTACCCGGTGCTCGTGCGTCCCTCATACGTCCTCGGCGGACGCGGCATGGAGATCGTCTACGACGAGGAAATGCTGCGCGACTATCTCGGTCGTGCAGCCGAAATCAATCCCGAGCACCCTGTGCTAGTCGATCGATTCCTCGATGACGCGGTCGAGATCGACGTCGATGCGCTCTACGACGGCCGCGAGCTGTTCCTCGCCGGAGTCATGGAGCACATCGAGGAGGCAGGCATTCACTCGGGCGACTCGGCCTGCACATTGCCGCCGGTCTCGCTCGGCCCGCAGGAAATCGAGCGCATCCGTGAATCCATGCTCGCCATCGCCGCAGGGGTAGGCGTTCGCGGTCTGCTCAACGTGCAATACGCGCTGGCCGGCGGAGTCCTGCACGTGCTCGAGGCCAATCCCCGCGCGTCGCGCACCGTGCCCTTCGTGTCGAAGGCGACCGCCGTGCCCTTGGCCAAGGCCGCCGCGCGCGTCATGGTCGGCACGAGCATCGCCGACCTTCGCGAGCAGGGCCTCCTGCCGCGTCGGGGCGACGGAGGGACCCTCCCGGCGGGGGGACCGATCGCGGTGAAGGAGGCGGTTCTGCCTTTCGGACGCTTTCACGGGGTCGACACGGTGCTCGGGCCTGAGATGCGCTCGACCGGCGAGGTCATGGGGATCGACGGCGAGTTCGGCACCGCGTTCGCCAAGTCGCAGAACGCTGCCTACTCGGGCGGCCTGCCCACCTCCGGCCGGGTCTTTGTGTCGGTCGCCGACCGTGACAAGCGGTCGATGATCTTCCCGATCAAGCGGCTGTCCGATCTGGGATTCGAGATCCTGGCCACCGATGGCACTGCCGACGTGCTCCGTCGTCACGGCCTCAAGGTCGGGCTCCTGCGCAAGGCGCGATTCGGGCCCGGTCCCCAGGGCGAGCCGACCACGGTTCAGGCGATCATGGCGGGCGAGGTCGACCTCATCATCAACACGCCCTTCGGCGTCGGCCCCCGGCTGGACGGCTACGAGATCCGCACAGCCGCGGTGCTCTCCGGCGTGCCCTGCATCACGACCATCCAGGGCCTCGCCGCTACTGTCCTCGGTATCGAAGCGCTGGTGGAGGCCGAAGCCGGGCGCCGGGCACCGATCGGCGTTCGTTCGCTGCAAGAACACGCCAACGACCTGCGTCGCCTTCGGGCAGACGCCGACCGCGAGGAGGTCTGATGCCGCTCCAGGTGCGTGGCGAGGTCGTATCCGTGCGGCGAACTGGCCAGTACTTCGTGCTCACGGTGACCGCCCCCGGTGTGCCCGAGCTGACGCGTCCCGGCCACTTCTCCGCCCTGGCCATCGGTGATCTCGACTCATCGTCGCTCATCCTGCGGCGGGCCTTCTCGATCTACGGTGTCCAGTCGCGGGGCATCTACGGCGGCACGCTCGACGTCGTCGTTGCGGACTCCGGACCCGGCACCCATTGGCTCACCCAACGGCGCCGGGGCGACTCCCTCGACATCATCGCACCCCTAGGCCGGCCGTTCTCGCTGCCGAGGGAGCCGGTGAGCTGCGTGCTGGTCGGCGGTGGCTACGGTGCTGCCCCGCTCTTCATGCTCGCGGAGCAATTGCGCTCGCGTGGCTGCCGGGTCGACATGCTCCTTGGTGCCTCGACCGAGGAGAAGCTCTTCGGAGTGCTTGAGGGCAAGCGCATCGCGTCGACCGTGACCATAACGACGGAGGATGGCTCCCTCGGAGACACCGGGCGCGTCACGGACCTGCTGCCCAGTGTCATGGACAAGGCCAATGCTGAGGTGGTCTACGGCTGCGGACCCATGGGCATGCTCGCGGCCATCGCCGGATTCGCCGGACAGCGCGGTGCCCACAGCCAATGCGCCGTGGAAGAAGCCATGGCGTGCGGCATCGGCGTGTGCATGACCTGCGTCCTCCCCGTGATCGGAGACGACGCCGTCACCCGCATGGTTCGGTCATGCGTCGAGGGTCCGGTCTTCCGTGGCGAGCGCGTGCGCTGGGACGATGTCGGGTCGATCCCGGCTGATGCGCTAGGTGCGCCCGTGCCCCCGGGGGAGCGGTCATGACGCGGGCCGTCGTGGGCTACGACCAGGGCGATACCCCCGCTCCCAGTGTCGACATGACCACGACACTCGGCTGGTTCGCAATGCCGAGCCCCGTCCTCACGGCATCCGGGTGCGCTGCGTCCGGCCGCGAACTCGACCAGTTCTTCGACGTGTCGACGCTGGGAGCCATGGTCACCAAGAGCATCATGCTCGAGCCGCGCTCGGGGCGGGCGACGCCACGGATGGCAGAGACGCCGAGTGGCATGCTCAATTCCATCGGCCTTCAAGGTCCGGGAATCCACGACTTCATCGAGCACGATCTGGCGTGGCTGCGCCAACGCGGGGTGCGCACCATCGTGTCCATTGCCGGCAGCACGACCCAGGAATACGAGGAGCTCGCCAAGATCCTGCGACCGCATGACGGCGTCGATGCCATCGAGGTGAACATATCCTGCCCCAATGTCGCTGATCGTGGCCAGGTATTCGCATGCCGAGCAGACACCGCCTCTGGAGTCATCGCGAGCGTACGTCGGTCCATCGACCCGAGCGTGCCGGTCCTGGCCAAACTCTCGCCCGATGTGACCGACATCGCGACGATCGCGGTGGCCTGCCACCGCGCGGGGGCCGACGGGCTCACGCTCATCAACACCACGTTGGGCATGGTCATCGATGTCGACACCATGAGGCCGGCATTGGCGGGGGTGACCGGCGGTCTTTCCGGGCCGGCCATCCGTCCGATCGCGGTGCGCTGCGTGTGGCAGGTGCGCCAGGCGCTGCCCGACATGCCCATCCTGGGCGTCGGCGGCATCCGCACCGGTCGGGACGCGCTCGAGTTCATCCTCGCCGGTGCGCACGCTGTCTCCGTGGGCACGGTCGTCTTCCACGATCCATCCGCACCCAAGCGCATTCACGCCGAACTCGCCAGCGAACTGGCGGCACGGGGATTCTCCAGCCTGAGTGACGCGATATCCCACGCGCACCGCCCGCCCGATGCCGAGTCGCTGGAGGCGCTCGAAGACGATGAGATCAATCCTCCGGAGTGGGTATGACGCGTGGACCCATCGCCGTCGCGCTCGATGCACCCGATCTGAGCACGATGACCGCCTGGGCGGTCGCGGTGGGCCCCCACGTCAGCACTCTCAAGGTGGGCCTAGAGTCCTACCTGCGCGACGGCGATGCGGCGGTCATCGCAGCGCGCACGGCGTCCGCTGAGACGACCGGCTTGCCGTGCCAGTTGTTCCTCGACCTGAAGCTTCACGACATCCATGCAACGGTTGCCGGAGCGGCTCGCTCGGTCGCTCGCTTGGCGCCCGACTTCCTCACGGTCCATGCGTCCGGCGGCGCTGACATGGTGGCGGCTGCGGTTCGAGAGCTGCCGCAGACGCGCATCGTCGCCGTCACGGTCTTGACCTCGCTAACTCCGGGCGACCTCGTGCGCATGGGTCTCCTGCCGCCGGGTGCCGACGCCAACGACGTGCGTTCCCTCGCGGAGCGCCTGGCGATCGAGTCGGTGGCGGCGGGCGCGCGAGCCGTCGTCTGCTCGCCGGAGGAGGTGGCCGGCATTCGCGCTGCCCTGCGCGACCAACTGCCCGACCTAGCCGGCGACACCGTGCTCATCACGCCTGGCGTACGCCCGGCGGGCGCCGAGCTTGCCGATCAGCGTCGAGTGGCCACGCCCGTGGAAGCGCTCAACCGCGGGGCCGACCTGCTGGTCATCGGCCGCCCGATCACGGAGGCTGCCGACCCCGCAGCGGCGGCCGCTGCCATCGTCCAGGAGATTGCGGACGACCGTGGCCGGTGAGTCAGCGCCGGGGTTGGATGCCGACGCGCGAGCCCGCGGACGCGACCAGGCGCTCATCGCCCGCCAGCGTCGCGCGCAGGTCAAGCAAGAGCTCCGCACGGGTGCGCTCACCATTGACGCGGTCCTGGGCGACCGGCTCATTGACCCAGTGATCGGTCGCATGCGCGTCACCGACCTCCTCGAGTCGCTGCCGGGCATCGGCCCTGTCCGCGCCGCCGATGTGCTCGACCGATGCTCGATCGCTTCGTCGCGCCGCCTGCGGGGGCTCGGGGAGCACCAGGTGGCCGGCATCCTGCGAGAGACCCGGCAGGGCCGACGTTGACCGGCCGGCTCATGGTCCTGTCTGGACCGTCCGGTGTCGGCAAGTCGAGCGTGGTCGATTATCTACGCACCAATCACCCGGCGATCGATGTCTCCGTGTCAGTCACCACACGGGCCCCTCGCCCTGGTGAGATCGATGGCGTCCACTACCACTTCATCGATCCCGCGGAGTTCGAGCGCATGATCGCCGGTGGCGAACTCCTCGAGTGGGCGGAATTCGCGGGCAACCTCTACGGCACGCCGGCCGTACCGGTGCGCGAGTCGCTCGCGGCCGGGCGTCCGGTGATCGTGGAGATCGAACTCCAGGGCGCCCGCCAGGTGCGCAGCAGTGCGCCCGATGCCCTGCAGGTCTTCCTGTCCCCGCCGTCCTGGGAGGTCCTGGTCGACCGGCTCAGCGGTCGCGCGACAGAGGCCCCTGCGGATATCGCTCGCCGGCTCGAGACGGCCAGGGTCGAGCTGGCCGCCGAGGGAGAGTTCGACGTGAGCGTGGTCAATGACTCGGTGCCACTGGCCGCCGAGGAGATCGTGGGCCTGCTGACCGGGTAGACTGCTATAGGTGCCAAGTCTGGCGCCACGGGTTGCCGAGGGCGGCCCTGCCACGCGAAAGGTCGTCTCATGTCCGGCTCCGTGCGCCCCGAGGGCATCACCTACCCGCCTATCGACGACCTGCTCAACAAGTCCGACTCCAAGTACTCGCTGGTCATCTACGCGGCCAAGCGCGCCCGTCAGATCAACGCCTACTACTCCCAACTGGGCGAGGGGCTGCTGGAGTACGTCGGACCCCTGGTGGAGACGCACGTGCAGGAGAAGCCGCTGTCCATCGCGATGCGCGAGATCGACGCCGGCCTGCTCACCTCCGAGCCCTTCGACCCCGCCCTCGAGGTCGTGAGCGTCGACTACTCAGTCTCGGCAGACGAGGACTTCAGCTGACCTCGCGCGTCCTCCTGGGCGTGTCAGGAGGTATCGCCGCCTACAAGGCGTGCAGCCTCCTGAGGCTCTTGCGCGAAGAAGGCCACGACGTGCGCGTTGTTCCCACTGAATCAGCTCTTCGCTTCGTCGGCACTCCCACCTGGGAGGCCCTCTCCGGTCATCCGGTCACCACTGAAGTCTGGGACGACGTTCCTGGCGTGCAGCATGTGCAACTCGGGCGATGGGCCGACGTCGTTATCGTTGCCCCCGCGACCGCCAACACACTCGCCCGCGCAGCCGCGGGAATCGCCGACGACCTCCTGACGACCTCATTGCTCACCGCTGCCTGCCCGGTGATCATGGCTCCCGCGATGCATACCGAGATGTGGCACCACCCCGCCACCCAGACCAATGTCGCCACCCTGCGTGCTCGCGGCGTAACGGTCCTCGACCCGGCTGTCGGCCGTCTGACTGGCGCGGATTCCGGGCCGGGGCGCCTCCCCGAGCCCGCCGAACTGGCCCAGGTCGTCGGTGACATCCTCGCGGGAGGGGCGACGCACGACCTGGCCGGTCGCCGCGTGGTCGTGTCCGCCGGCGGCACGCGCGAGCCCCTCGACCCGGTGCGGTTCCTCGGCAACCGCTCGAGTGGTCGACAGGGCTGGGCACTCGCGCGCAGGGCCCGCGCACGCGGCGCTGACGTCGTGCTCGTGGCTGCGCATGTCGACCTTCCTGAGATTCCCGGCGTACGCACGTTGAGGGTGGGCACGGCGACCGAACTCCACGCGGTGATGCTCGGGCAGTCCGCAGGTGCCGACGTGGCGGTGATGGCGGCGGCGGTGGCGGATTTCCGTCCCGCGGACTACGCAGATCGCAAGATCAAGAAGTCCGACGACGGCAGTGATCCCGCACCGGTCGTGCTGGTGCGCAATGCCGACGTCCTGGCCGACCTCGTGGCCCGGCGCGCACCCGGCCAGGTGATCGTCGGGTTCGCGGCCGAGACCGCGTCATCGCCGGAGGAACTCCTGGCCCTCGCTCGCGCCAAACTCGCCCGCAAGGGCTGTGACCTGCTCGTGGTCAACGACGTCTCCGAAGGCCGCGTCTTCGGCGCCGATATCAACGACGCCGTAATCCTTGGTGTGGATGGGACTGTGGTGGCCGATGCGCATGGCAGCAAGGACGCTCTCGCCGACGCCGTCTGGGACGCCGTCGCCAAGCGCCTGCCCTGACCCCGTACCCTCTTTGCTTCGGGTAGGGTCGGTGTGCGTCATGAGCGTCAGCGCGTAGCCCCGGCTTGCTGGCCGGCAACCCTGCGAGCGTGGTGGGGTGCCCCGGGTGAGGACTCGGCCGATCCACCCGGACGGCAAGCGCGGTACCCGCTCGCAACGATGGAGGAAGTTCGTGTCACGTCGACTGTTCACGTCGGAGTCGGTGACCGAGGGTCACCCGGACAAGATGGCTGATCAGATCAGCGATGCCATCCTCGACGACCTGCTGAGGCAGGACCCCACGAGCCGCGTGGCCGTCGAGACGATGCTTACGACCGGCCAGGTCCATGTCGCTGGCGAGGTCACCACCAAGGGCTTCGCTGACGTTATGGGCATCGTTCGCGACGTCGTGCGTGACATCGGATACGACTCCTCCGACAAGGGATTCGACGGCAACTCGTGCGGCATTTCGGTGTCCATCGGCGCGCAGTCGCCAGACATCGCCCAGGGGGTGGACGATGCCATCGAAGAGCGCGAAGGGCATAGCGGGGATCCGCTCGACCGTCAGGGCGCCGGTGACCAGGGGCTGATGTTCGGCTATGCCACCGACGAGACCCCCGGTCTCATGCCGCTGCCGATCCAGCTGGCACATCGCCTCGCGGAGCAACTCACCTCTGTCCGCAAGGACGGCCACCTACCCTATCTCCGGCCCGACGGCAAGACCCAGGTCACCATCGAGTACGACGACAACGACCAGCCGGTGCGGATCGACACCGTGGTCGTGTCCAGTCAGCACGCAGCCGACGTCGATCTCGTGAGCCAGCTCGCTCCCGAGGTTCGCAAGCACGTGGTCGATACGGTGCTCGAGCAGGTCGACCTTGCCAGCGATGGCTACCGACTGCTCGTCAACCCCACCGGCCGCTTCGAGGTCGGCGGTCCGATGGGCGATGCCGGATTGACCGGTCGCAAGATCATTGTTGACACCTACGGCGGCATGGCCCGTCACGGCGGCGGGGCGTTCTCGGGCAAGGATCCGTCCAAGGTGGATCGCTCAGCCGCCTATGCCATGCGTTGGGTGGCCAAGAACGTCGTTGCCGCGGGGCTAGCGCAACGCTGCGAGGTGCAGGTGGCCTATGCCATCGGCAAGGCGCACCCGGTCGGGCTCTTCGTCCAGACCTTCGGCACCGGCGTACTCCCCGACGAGCGGATCCAGGAGGCGGTGCTCGAGGTATTCGACCTGCGTCCGGCGGCGATCATCCGCGATCTCGACCTACTGCGCCCGGTCTACCGTCCGACGGCTGCCTACGGCCACTTCGGGCGAGAACTGCCCGGCTTCACGTGGGAGGCTACCGACCGGGCCGAGGCGTTGAAGGCCGCCGCGGGAGTCTAGGTCGACCCGGCCGGCGGCCGCTCACCGTAGTCGATGAATCCCCACGACCCGATGAACCACTCCTGCACGGGCACCGGCTGGCCGGCGACGGAGATGAGGGTGCTGAGGAGTAGGCGACTAACCCCATTGCCATGACCGAGGCGATCGCGACGAGGACGACGCCCCGACCGCAGAACGCCGTTGACCTGCTCGCCCCGGGCTCGCAAAGGGGCATGGTCACGAAGCGGCGGCTCACGCATACCTCCCGGTTCGAGAGTCCATCGTGGTAACCCCTGGGCGTCGTCATACCCGGCTGGCACGATCGGCTCGTGGAATCCGTGGCGCGAGTGATCGTCGATGTGCCGCTGGCACACCTCGATCGGGTCTTCGACTACGCCGTGCCCGACAAGCTGGCCGGCACCCTGACCGTCGGCAGCCGGGTGCGCGTGCGCTTCTCCGGGCGCCTGGTCGACGCTTATGTCATCGAGCTCGCCGAGACGAGCGAGCACAGGCTGCAGCCGCTGCAGCGAGTGACGACGTCCTATCCGGTGCTCACGCCCGAGGTGCTGAGCCTGTGTCGCGCTGTCTCTGATCGATACGCCGGATGCGTCCCCGACGTCCTGCGGGCAGCGGTGCCTCCGCGACACGCGCGGGCCGAGGCATCGATCCTGTCCTCCAGCACCGAGCCCGATGATGTCCCCGAGATCGATCCGTCGCCCGCATGGTCCGCCTACTTTGGCGGCGAGGCGCTCATTCGACGTGTGCGCGACGGCGACACCGGATGGCGCGGCGTGCTCACCTGCGCACCCGCCGGTGCGGTCGAGCCGGCGGGCGACTGGGCGATGCTGCTCGCTCAACTCGCAGCACTCGGCGCCCGCCATCACGGTGTCGTCCTGGTCGTCCCCGATGCCCGCGATCTCGGGCGAGTCGATCGCGCACTCACTCGGATCCTAGGCTCGGGGCATCACGCCGTGCTCTCCGCCGACCTCGGCCCGCAACGCCGCTATGCCGAGTTCCTGCGGGTCCTGACCGGTCGTGTCCGTATCGTGCTGGGCACGCGGGCAGCAGCGTTCGCGCCGGTTGTCCATCCCGGCCTGCTGCTGCTGTGGGACGACGCAGACGAATCCCTCAGCGAGCCGCACGCTCCCGGCTGGCACGCCCGCGAAGTCCTGGCGCTTCGCTCCAACCTCACCGGTGCAGCTCTCGTTTCGGCGGGCTTCACGCGCAGCAGCGAGACGCAACTGTGGATCGAGACGCGCTGGGCGGCCGCACTCACGCCACGACGCGACCTGCTCCGGCGCATCGCGCCGCGCGTCCAGTCCGATGACTCTGCCCACGATGCCGGGCCGGCTCGGCTGCCGCATCGGGCTTGGGAGGCCGCGAAGAAGGCGGTCGTCGACGGCCCGGTACTCGTCCAGGTGGCCCGTCGCGGCTACGTTCCCGCTCTTGCCTGCCAGGAGTGCCGGGCACCTGCCCGGTGCTCAGCATGCGCCGGGCCCCTGGCATTGGGCGCAACCGGTGCCGCTGCGTCGTGCCGGTGGTGCGGTGCATCATCACCTGACTGGCGATGCTCCGCCTGCGCATCAGGCCGGCTGAGGGCCGTCGCCATCGGCACGCGGCGCACGGCCGAAGAACTCGGGCGCGCATTCCCCGGCCTGCCGGTCGTGACCTCGGGAGGTGACCGCATACGCGTCGATGTTCCCGATGAGCCCGCGCTGGTCGTGGCCACTCCCGGGGCCGAACCCGTGGCCGCGGGCGGCTATGCCGGCGTACTCATTCTCGATGCGCACCTGCACCTGTCGCGCGTTGCGCTGCGCGCGGGGGAGGAGACCGCGCGGCGGTGGTTCGGTGCCGCGGCCCTGGCTCGCCCAGGTGCGCCCGTGATCGTCACGGCAGATGCGGCGGCACCGCTGGTGCAGGCACTCATTCGATGGGATCCCGGCTGGCTCGCCCAACGCGAGCTCGCCGCGCGCGTCGCCCTCTCGATGCCCCCCGCCGTCCGAGCCGCGACGCTGACCGGCAGCGCGGCGGCGGTGCGGGAGGCCGCCCACCTCCTACCGGCGGGTGCCCGCACGCGCGGGCCTCTGCCGGTGGCTGATCGCGAAGGAGCGAGCCGCTCGCCCCAGGCCGTGCGCTTGCTGGTGACGGTGCCTCGCTCGGGTGGCGATGCGCTGGCGGAGGCATTTCATTCGATAGCCGCGACGCGCAGCGCGCGCAAGGATCCCGAACCCCTCGCTCTCGCGGTCGACCCGCTCGACTGGGGATCGGACTGACCCCACCTAGACTGGCCGTCTCACTCGAAGGAGACCCGCGTGGCCGTCCAGCCCATCCGCCTCTTCGGCGATCCCCTGCTGCGCACTCCTGCGGCTCTGGTCGAAACATTCGACAAGGAGCTTCGCAAACTTGTCCAGGATCTCACCGACACGATGCGCGACGCACCTGGCAGCGGCCTGGCGGCTCCGCAGATCGGCGTATCGCTTCGAGTGTTCACCTGGTGGGTTGATGACCAGCTCGGACACCTGTGCAACCCCGTGCTCGATCTCTCCGATGAGATGCAAGACGGCGAGGAGGGCTGCCTGTCGATCCCTGACCTGGCGTTTGACACGAAGCGCTCCTTGCGCGTGGTCGCCAAGGGCCTCAACGAGCACGGCGAGCCCGTCGTCGTCGAGGGGAGCGAACTCCTGGGCCGCGCCCTTCAGCATGAGACCGACCATCTCGACGGCATTCTTTTCGTGGATCGACTGGATGCCGAGACCCGCAAGGTGGCCATGAAGGCCATTCGCGAGGCCGAGTGGTTCGGCGAGCAGCCGCCCGAGGTGCGCGTGAGCCCGCACACCGTGTCCGCCCGGTGGCTGTGAGCGATGCGCCTGCTCTTTGCAGGTACCCCGCAGGCTGCGGTGCCGTCGCTCGACGCGCTCGCGGCCTCGACGCATGAGGTGGCCGCGGTCCTTACGCGTCCGGACACCGTCGCGGGACGCGGCCGCCATCCGGTGCGCAGTGCGGTCGCCGAGCGGGCCGGGGAGTTGGGCATCGCGATGTCGACGCGCTCGCCTCGTGACCCCGAATTCTCGCGCTGGCTCGCCGACCTGTCGGTGGAATGCTGTCCGGTCGTGGCCTTCGGCGCCCTGATTCCTGCGGAGGCGCTCGACATCCCGCCCCATGGCTGGGTCAACCTGCACTTCTCGCTGCTTCCCGCCTGGCGCGGTGCCGCACCAGTGCAGCATGCCCTCATCAATGGCGATACCTGCACAGGTGCCACAACATTCCTTCTCGACTCCGGCCTCGATACCGGTCCCACCCTGCTTCGTGTCGAGGAGCCCGTCGGAGACCGCGACACCACCGGAGAGCTCCTTCGGCGCCTCTCGCTCGTCGGAGCCGACCTGATCGTGTCGACCATCGACGCCATCGCCGCAGGCACCCTCGAGCCCACCCCGCAGCCGCCCGTGGGAGGCTCCCACGCCCCCAGGCTCGAGGTGGCCGATGCGCGGATCGCGTGGTCCGCCAGCGCGACGCATATCGATCGACTAGTCCGTGCATGCACTCCGGCTCCCGGGGCGTGGACGACGTTCCGCGGCGAGCGCTTGAAGGTCGGCCCGGTGGTGCCCGCCTCCGGCGACGACCTATCGCCGGGCACCATCAGGGCGGGCAAATCGTGGGTGGAGGTGGGCAGCGGCACGAGCTGTGTCGTCCTCGGCGAAGTCACGTACCAGGGAAAGCGAGCCATGAGCGCCGCCGCCTGGGCTCGCGGTGTGCGACCCGAGCCGGGCGAGGCATTCGAGTGACCGCGCGGTCACGCTCGCGTCGGACGGCTCCTCGAGGCGCTGCCTACGACCTCCTCCATGCTGTCCACGTCGACGATGCCTACGCCAACATCGCGATGGCGCAGATACTTGCCGGGGCACGCCTAGATCAGCGTGACGCGGCCCTGGCGACCGAACTCGCCTACGGAACGCTTCGAGGCCAGGGCCTTTACGACGCGATACTGTCGACCTGCGTCAATCGTCCGCTCGACCGCCTCGATGGCCGACTCCTCGATGTCCTGCGCATGGGCACGCACCAACTCGTCGCCATGCGCGTGCCACCGCATGCCGCGGTGGCCGAATCTGTGGCATTGGCCCGCGATGTGGCGGGAGAGGGGCCGGCCAAGCTCGCCAACGCCGTGCTGCGCCGGGTGGACGAGGGCGGCGATCTGGCCGCGTGGGTCGAGCGCTTGG
>Ga0194129_10000865_pt1 | contig 54720 bp, 40 predicted proteins | sample TA2KigCa35mmetaG_FD_150862 | JGI IMG/M metagenome (GOLD analysis project Ga0194129, IMG submission 150862) | Freshwater microbial communities from Lake Tanganyika, Tanzania - TA2015038 Kigoma Deep Cast 35m | ecosystem: Environmental > Aquatic > Freshwater > Lake | place: Tanzania: Lake... | reverse complement strand
TGGACCGCCGCCGCAGGCCGCGAGCAAGAGAGAGGTAGCGAACAGCGAGGCGAGGGAGCGAAGCAGGGTCATCGCAGGATCATGATGGCACGGCTCGGTGGAGCCGACCGCATCCAAGCAACGCCCATGCCCGCAGAGGCTGGCTCAGCGGGCGGCGGGCTCGGGATAACCTTGCGCGGTCCAGGCGGCGGGCGCGCCAAGGCCGAGCGCGGACGCCTCGGCTTCGAGGACGCGACGCGGCCCGACGACCACCACGCTGCCGCGGGCCGGCTCGAGGTGGGCCTTCGCGAGCGACGCGAGCTCCGCCCGCGAGGTGCGTTGGCGCGCCAGGCTCGCGCGGGCGTCGTCGTCCGGAGGCAGGCCGAGCTCGGCGAGCTTGGCGAGGCGATCGACGAAGTGGCCGAGCGTCTCCTGGGTCTGGATGAGCTCGGTGAGATCGCGGGCGCGCCCGCGCTGAAACTCGTCGTCCGTTGGGCCGCCGTCACGCATTTTCATGAGCTCGCCGACGAGCTCGCGCAGCGCGGGGACGGTCGCGTCGGTGACGACCGCGGCCTGCGCCACGAAAGGTCCGACGCCGCGCGTCTCGACGAAGCTCGAGCCTGCGCCGTAGGTCCAGTGGTGATCTTCGCGGAGGTTCTGATTGAGCCGCGACATGAACGAGCCGCCGAGCGCGGAGTTCACGAGCTCGAGCAGCGCCGCGGCCGGGTCCTCGGCGCGCACGCCCGGGGCGATGTACGTGATCACCGACTGCGGCGCGTCGGGGCGATCGACTACGACGAGGCGCGGTCGCTCGGTGAGCGGCGCGGTCGGAGTCGCGCGCGTCGGCAGCGGCGAGGCCGGGCGCTTCCAGCTCGCGACGTGCTTCGAGAGCAGCGCGTCGAGCTCGGCCCGCGTCACGTCTCCTGCGACGACGAGCGTCGCGCGATCGGGTCGGTAATGCGTCGCGTGGAATTGCTTTACCTCGCCGAGCGTCAGCGACTTCGCGACCTCGAGTCGGCCCGAGGTCGGGTGGCCGTAGGGTGAGTCGGGCCCGAAGAGCACGGCGGCACGCACGACGCGCGCGACGCTCTGCGGATCGTCGTCACGGCGCCGCAGGGCGTTCTGCCAGAGCTCGCTCACCCGGCGATACTCCGCCTCCTCGAAGCGCGGCCGCGCGATGACATCGGCTGCGATCGCGAACCCGGTGTCGAGGTGATGCTTCAGCACGGTGAGCGAGACCGTCGACCCATCGAGGCCGGCCTTGCTCGAGAGGCGCGCCCCCAGGTCCTCGATGGCGGTGGAGATCGCGATCGCGCCGCGCTCGCCGGCACCCTCGTCGAGCATCTCCGCCGTGAGGTAGGCGAGGCCCGGTCGAGCCTTCGGATCGTCGGCCGAGCCTGTCGGCACCATCCAGGTGAGCGACACGAGCGGCAGCGCGGGGCGAGGCACGAGCCACACCGTCAGGCCCTCGGCGGTGACGAAGGTCTCGGGGTGCACCGGCTTGAAGGGGAGGGTCGCGCCGAGCGTGGGGCGGGTGTCGAGTGGATCGATGGACGGCATCGCGGCGGACGTCTCCGGTGGCTTCGTGGTCGAGGTCGTTGGGCTGCAGGCGCAAGCGAGCCATGCGGCCGCGAGGGCGAGTCGCCGCGGGCTCATCGCTTCGCGCCTCCGCTCGTCGTCGCGCGACCGGCCGGCGCCTGCACGCTCTTCGTCGCGCCGCCCTTCGGCCCTCGTTGGGGCTCGCTCTTCGGCTCGGGCGGCACATCGACCGGGTCGGGCGCGCCGGCCGGCTTGATTCGTATCAAGACGCGGCCCGTCGAGGTGAGCGTGGTCTTGGCGAGCCCGAGCAGCGCGTCGGGCGTCGCGTCTTGGTAGCGGCGCAGGTCCTTGGCGATGAAGCCAGGATCGCCGGTCTCGGCGAAGTAGCCATTCAGCAGGCTCGCCCGGGTCGCGACCGACTGGAGGCGCTCGACGAAGTGCGACTCGAAGGCGTTTCGCGCACGCGTGAGCTCCTCGGTCGACACCGGGGTCGCGCGGATCTGGTCGAGCTCCCCCTCGAGCGTACGCTCGATCGTCTCGAACGAGACGCCCGGTCGCAGCAGCACCTCGATGGTGAAGTACGAGCCGACCGCCATCGACATCTGCGCGGCCTCGACCGACTGCGCGAGCTTCTTCTCATAGACGAGCGTCTTGTAGAGCCGGCTGCCCTTGCCGGCCGAGAGGACCTGCGACAGGAGATCGAGCTCGGCGTCGCCTGGGGCGAGGTGCGCGGGGCTCGGCCAGGCGACGATGAGCTTCGGCAGGCTCACGTTGTCGTCGATCGTCTGGCGGCGATCGGCGTCGTGCTTGGGCTGCGGTGCCGTGGGGCGCGCGCCCGGCTCCGGGCCGCGTGGGATCGAACCGAAGAAGCGCTCGACGAGCGGCTTCACGGCGGCGGCATCGAAGTCTCCCGCGACGACGAGCGACATGTTCTGCGGGACGTAGTGGCGCGCGAAGAAGCCGCGCACGTCGTCGACCGAGGCCGCCGTGAGATCCTCGTGCGAGCCGATGACGGGGTGATGGTACGGGTGACCCTCGGGGAAGAGGAGCTCTGGCAGCACGAGCTCGGCCTTGCCGTAGGGCTCGTTCTCACTCGTCTGGCGTCGCTCGTTCTTGACGACGTCGCGCTGGGCGTCGAGCTTCGCGAGCGTGATCTGGCGGCCGAGCGTGCTCACGCGATCGGCCTCCATCCACAAGAGGAGCGGCAGCGCGTGGCTCGGCGCGACGTCGTGGTAGACGGTGCGATCGTTCGACGTCCAGGCGTTGTTCGAGCCGCCCTCCTGCTCCATCCACGCGTCGAACATCTTCTCGGGGACGCGGTCCGTGCCCATGAACATCAGGTGTTCGAACAGGTGCGCGAAGCCGGTGCGCTTCGCAGGCTCGTCGCGCGACCCGACATTGACGCTGAGGTTCGTCGCGACGAGCGGCTGGGTGTGGTCCTCGTGAAAGATGACGGTGAGGCCGTTCGAGAGCTGAAATTTCGTGAACGGGATGTCGAGCACGGCGGCGCGGTTCTCCTGTCGAGCGGGTGCCGCGGGCTCGGCCGCGTCGGCGGGCATGGAGGAGAGGCCCACGACCAGCGAGACCGCGAGAGCGAGTCGAGAGTGCATGTGGACTTCAGCTTGGTCCGCGAGCGCGCGGCTGTCCACGAAGGAGGTGAAAGGGTGACGGAGAGGGAGCGCGCCAGCCGATGACAGACCTCGCGGGTGCCGATGCTCGACGGTGTGACGCCGGGCGAGGCGGTGGAGCGTTCGCTCCGAAGAGCCTGCGACGAGGGCCGGCGCCCTGAGCACGGGCGCGCCATCCTTCTCGGAAGCTCTCGGCGACCGCTCTCTGGGTGGTACGGTGAATGCCCAAGCAAAGACGCGGGCGGCAGCGTTCTTCGCGCCGGACCCGCACGAGGAGGTTGCCGATGAGCGCGCGTGATTCTCGATGGACCGTCCGTGAGCTGCCCGATCTCCGCGGGCGCGTCGTCGTCGTCACCGGCGCGAACAGCGGCATCGGCTTCGAGGCCGCGCTGGCCCTCGCTGGCGCCGGCGCGCACGTCGTCCTCGGGTGTCGCAACGAAGCCCTCGGCGCCGAAGCGCTCGCCGCGATCCGCGAGAAGCACCCGGGCGCCTCCCTCGAGCTCGTTCGGCTCGACCTCGCCGAGCTCGCCTCGGTGCGTCGGTTCGCCGACCTCGTCGCCGAACGCCACGCGCGGCTCGATGTGCTCATCAACAACGCCGGGGTGATGGCGCTGCCCCACCGACGTACGGCGGACGGCTTCGAGATGCAGCTCGGTACGAACCACCTCGGGCACTTTGCGCTGACGGGGCATTTGCTCGAGCGGCTGCTCGCGACGGAGGGCTCGCGCGTCGTCACCGTCAGCAGCCTCGCGCACACCTTCGGCGCGATTCGGTTCGACGACCTGCACGGCGACCGGAGCTACCGCCCATGGCTTGCGTACGGTCAAGCGAAGCTCGCAAACTTGCTGTTCGCTTACGAGCTCCAGCGTCGTCTCGCCGCCGCGCATCGCTCGTCCCTCAGCGTCGCGTGCCACCCCGGCTACGCCAATACGAACCTGCAGATGGGAGCCGCGCGCATGCAGGACGCGCGGTTTCGCGAGCGGCTTTGGCAGCTCGTGAACGGGACGGTCGCGCAGTCGACGGCGATGGGCGCGTTGCCGACGCTGTACGCGGCGGTCGCCCCTGACGTCGAAGGCGGTGACTACATCGGCCCGGGCGGGCTCTTCGAGCTCTTCGGTCACCCGGTGAAGGTCACGTCGAACCGTCGCTCGCGCGATCCCGAGCTCGCCGCGCGGCTCTGGCGCGAGTCGGAGGCGCTCACCGGCGTGAGCTACGGAGCGCTCCTCCCGGACCCAGCCTAGCTCGTCGGCGCGAGGTGGTCGCGTGTCGCTCACGGTACGAGGCGCGCCACGAAGGCCAGCGCCGCGAGCGACACGGCGAGCGGGGCCAGCGTGAGGACGAGGCCCACGCGAACGAACGTCGCGACCCGCACCTCGACGTCGTGCTTGCGCAGCACGTCGAACCAGAGGAGCGACGCGAGCGAGCCGACGGGCAAGAGGCGCGGTCCGAGATCCCCGCCGACCAGCGCCGCGAAGGCCTCGACGTCGCTGGCGCGGCGCGCCTCGAGCGCGAACACGTTGAGCACCGACATCGGGTGGTTGTTCAAGAGCGCGGAGCCGAGCGCCGACACGGCGCCGATCGTCGCGACCGGATGGTCGCTTCGTGCGTAGAGCTCACGCAGCCACGCGACGACGCCGATGCGCTCGAGCCCGAGGGCGAGCACGAACACCCCGACGAGAAACGGGAAGATGGGCCACGCCACCCCCTGAACCAGAGTCATGGGCCGCGCGCCAGACGCGAGGCATGCGACCGACGCGCCGACACCGCCGACCACGGCCACCGGCCACAGCGGAAGCCGAAGCGCCGCCATCGTGGGGTACGCGACCAGCGTCGCCACGACCGTCACGAGCACGACGCGCCCCGCGCGCGAGAGCGAGGGCCGCGCGTTTGGCCAGGCCCCGAGGGCGGGTGCATCGTCGGCGAGGACGTCGCGGAACGTCCAGGCGAGGAGCGCGTAGGTCGAGGCCCAGCTCGCGAGCGCCACGGGGATCATGACGCGCGCGTAGCGGTTGAAGCCGAGGCCCAGGTGATCGGCGACGATCAGGTTCATCGGGTTCGACACCACGAGCGGCGCGACGCCGGCCGCGGCAAAGATCGCGAACGCGAACGGGACGAGGAATTTCGGGTGCCGCCTCGGGTAGACCGTGCGGAGCAGCGCGAGCACCGTCGGGGTGAGGAGGAGGACCGCCGCGTCGTTCGAGAACACCGTGGCGACGAGCGCCGCGAGGGCGAAGGTCAGGCGAAACGCGTGCCGCACGGGGCCTCGTGTCCGAGGCTCGATCCTCGCGGCGAGGCGCTCGAGCAGCCCGAGATGCTCGGCCGCCGTCGTCATCAGCATCACCGAGCCGAGCGTGAGGAACGCCCGCCACTGCGCCCCGAGCGCGGCGAGGACGTCGCTCGGCCCGATCGCGCCGCCGAGCGAGGCGACGACGAGGCCCGCGAGCGCGCCGAGCGCGGGGCCGGCCCCGTGAGGACGCCATGCCACCACCGCCACCAGCAGACCGAGCGCGACGAGCACGAGGATGGCGCCGATGGTCACCGCAGGACCGTATCCGCCGCGCGAGGTTCCGTCACGACGGAAGGCCTCGCCGTGGAGCGAGCCGCGGTCGGCGAGGTGCTCGACGGCCCGCGCGCGAGCGAGCCCGCCTGCTCGGCCAGGGGCGTCGCTGCCCCCGGCCGGACGGGGCCGCGCGTGCGGCGCAATCCCTGTACGGCCCGCCTTTTGCCTGCTACGACTCCGCCGCTCCGATGTTCGACGTCATCAAGAAGCTGTTCGGGACCTCGCACGACCGCGTCATCCGCCGGATGAAGCCCAGGGTCGCGAAGATCAACGACCTCGAAGCGGCGATGAAGAAGCTCTCGGACGAGGAGCTTCGAGCCAAGACCTTCGAGTTTCGCGAGCAGCTCGACAAGGGCGCCACCCTCGATGACATCCTCGTCCCCGCGTTCGCGACCGCGCGCGAGGCGGGGCGGCGCGTGCTCGGCATGCGCCACTACGACGTCCAGCTCATCGGCGGCATGGTCCTGCACGAGGGGAAGATCGCCGAGATGCGCACCGGCGAAGGCAAGACCCTCGTCGCCACGCTCGCCTGTTATCTGAACGCGCTCGAAGGTAAGGGCGTCCACGTCGTCACCGTCAACGACTACCTCGCGAAGCGCGACGCCGAGTGGATGGGGAAACTCTACAACAGCCTCGGGCTGTCGGTCGGCGTGGTCGTGAACCACCAGGAGCCGCTCGACAAGCTGCGCGCCTATCGGGCCGACATCACCTACGGCCAGAACAACGAGTTCGGCTTCGACTACCTGCGCGACAACATGAAGTTCTCGGCGCTCGAGTACGCGCAGCGCCCGCTCCATTACGCGATCGTCGACGAGGTCGACTCGATCCTCATCGATGAGGCGCGCACTCCGCTCATCATCTCGGGGCAGGGCGAGCGCTCCAGCGACAAGTACCGCCTGATCAACGAGCTCATCCCGCGCCTTCGCAACGAAGAGCACTACGCCGTCGACGAGAAGCAGTTCTCGGTGACGCTGACCGACGACGGCAACGAGGCCGCCGAGCGGCTGCTGAACGACGCCGGCCTGCTCGCCGCGAGCGACGGCGTCCACCGCGCCGGCACGAAGGGCAACCTCTACGATCCCGTCAACCTCGAGACGCTGCACATCCTGCAGCAGTGCCTCCGCGCGCACGCGCTCTACAAGCGCGACGTCAACTACATGGTCAAGGACGGCGAGGTGCTCATCATCGACGAGTTCACCGGCCGTGTGCTGAAGGGCCGCCGCTGGTCCGACGGTCTGCATCAGGCCGTCGAGGCGAAAGAGCACGTCCCGATCAAGGAAGAGAACCGCACGCTGGCCACCGTCACCTTTCAGAACCTCTTCCGTCAGTACAAGAAGCTGTCGGGGATGACCGGCACCGCCGACACCGAGGCCGCGGAGTTTGGCTCCACCTACAACCTCGACGTCGTCATCGTCCCGACCAACAAGCAGGCCGTGCGCGCCGACGACGAGGACGTCGTCTACAAGACCGAGCGCGAGAAATTCACTGCGGTCGTCGACGAGATCCTCGAGCACAACGGGCGCGGCGTACCGATCCTCGTCGGCACGACGAGCGTCGAGAAGAGCGCGGCCGTCTCGCGCATTCTGCAAAAGAAGGGGATCGAGCACCAGGTCCTCAACGCGAAGCATCACGAGAACGAGGCCTACGTCGTCGCGCAGGCGGGTCGGAAGGGCGCCATCACGGTGTCGACCAACATGGCCGGCCGCGGCACCGACATCATCCTCGGCGGCAACCCCGAGATGCTGGCGAAGCTCGAGTGGAAGGAGCAGGGCAAGGAGCCCGAGTTCGACCCTGAGGCGTTCGAGGCGCTCGTCAAGACGTACGCCGAACGCTGCGAGGCCGAGCGCGCCGAGGTGCGCGAGGCGGGGGGCCTCTACATCGTCGGCACCGAGCGCCACGAGTCGCGCCGCATCGACAACCAGCTTCGCGGCCGCGCCGGTCGCCAGGGCGATCCGGGCAAGTCGAAGTTCTACCTGTCCCTTGAGGACGATCTGATGCGCATCTTCGCGGGCGACCGCGTGAAGACCCTGATGGAGCGCATGGGCATGCCCGACAACGAGCCCATCATCCACCCGTGGGTCACGCGCAGCGTCGAGAACGCGCAGAAGAAGGTCGAGGAGCGCAACTTCGACATCCGCAAGAACCTGCTCGAGTACGACGACGTGATGAGCTCGCAGCGCCAGACGGTTTACCGCCTGCGCCAGGAGCTGCTCACCGGGCGCTATGTCGCCGAGGAGACCGACGAGGAGGGGCGACCGACCGGCGAGGTTCGCGAGATCGTGCCATCGAAGCGTCTCGTGTCGACGGTGGTCCCCGAGGTGACTGCGCTCCTCGGGATGTTCTGCGAGGAGCCGCTGCTCGGTCGCGACGCGGAGGGCAACGCCAAGGCCGTCGGCCGTGAAGCGTTCGAGAGCGCGAAGTTGGTCGAGGTCGACACGCTCCAAAAGGAGATCTACTCACGCTGGGGCGTGGTGGTGGAGACGCACCGGCTCGCCAAGGTCCGGTCGGCGCTCGAAGTCTATGACGAGCTCGTGAAGTCGTTGCCGCAGTCGCTCGCGGAGCAGCGCGACCGTGGGCTCGATCTCGTCGACCGGATCGTCGGCGCCATCGTTGAGGACAGCTGCCCGGCGAATCGCCCGCCCGACGAGTGGGCGTGGACCGATGTGTTCGAGGGGATCGAGCGGCACTTCGGGCTCGTGCTGCCGGACGACGTCGCCGAGAACGGCGACCGCGAGGTCCTCGCCGAGGAGCTGTACAAGCTCGCCGAGAAGGCGTGGCTCGCCCGCGAGAGGGAGCTCGGCCTCGAGCTCTCGCTGCGGATTTACCGGCACATCTACCTCGAGGAGCTCGATCGCGCGTGGGTCGATCACCTCACCGACATGGACCACCTCCGCGACGGCATCGGGCTTCGCGGTTACGGCCAGAAGGACCCGAAGCAGGAGTACAAGAAGGAGGGGTACAACCTCTTCGTCACGATGCTCGCTCGCGTCTCGGGCGGCGTGGTCGCGAAGTACATGAGCGCGAAGGTTCGCGGCGCCGAGCAGGAGCAGCAGATCGAGGCCGACGACCTGCAGCGCCACGTCGAAGAGCTCGCCCGCGCGCTCGCTCAACACGGCGGCGACGACGAGCCGGTCAAGGCGCCGAACATGTTCGCGCCGGCGCCCGCACCGGTCACCTCCGAGATGGCTTGCCCATGCGGGAGCGGTAAGCGCTTCCTTGAATGCCACGGTGCCGAGGACGCCTGACGTGCGTTCGCTCGGTTAGGGGCGCGCGGGCTCGATGAGCCGCCCGTCGGCGGCCATCGCAAGCTCGATGGTCTCGAGGCGGTAGAGCGGCGCGTCGCGCGAGCCTCGACGGCGCGGCTCGAGCCACCCGAGCAGGGTCGTGGGCGCGGCGCCGAGCGCGAAGGCGCCGAAGGCAGACACCTGTACCTGCGTGTGCGCGCCGAGCGCTTCGAGCTGCGCGGGCAGCAGGCACGACGCCTCGCTGCAGACGGCGTCGCGTCGCGGCGCGAGGGCCACGGCCGCGCTCAGCAGAGATGCGGGCAGGGCGGCAATGCGCTTGACGATGGTCATTTCAAGGGGGCCGCGAGCTGCCCGCTTCCCGAGCTCGGCGCGCAGCGCATCACCGAGTGACGACTCGGTCTCGGACTGCACACACGACACGGCGACCGGCGCTGCCGCGTGCTCGCGCGCGAGGTAGCGGACGAACACCGTCGGTGCTTCACGGGGCGGGCGAGCGCAGAGGATGGGCTCGGCGGAGCGCAGGGTGTAGACCACGCCGCGGGGTGGGCGCGGCAGCTCGTCGACGGGTGGGTCCGAGGACAGCGACGTGACGAGCATGTCGACGTCGAAGGCGGTGAGGCCAGCGTCGCCGCGCACCGCGACGTCGACCGTGTAGAGCCGCAAGGCCGCGAGCGCTAGGAGCACCCCGAGGCCTGCGAGGGGGAAGCGGGTCTTCGTCGTGACGGTGCGCTCGGGCTCGCGACGTAAGACGCCGGGGAGCCCCGTTACGAGGAGCACTGCGGCCCCGATGGCGAGCCCGACCACGAGCGGCCGCTCGAGGCGACCGCTGGCGCGCGCGGTCACGGCGAGCGCGCTTAGCTGGAAGCCGCCGACCACGAGCCACGCGACGGCCACGACCCCCAGCGCCCGCCGCGCGAGCGGGTAGGTGGTCGGCCGTGCGCGTGCGGTCCACGCCGCGCCCGCGTGGAGCAGGGCGAGCACGAGGAGCGGGATGCGCGCGAGCCCGACCTGCGGCGGCGCGACGTACGCCAGCGCGCTCGCGAGCGAGGCGACGAGGAGGTCGAGCGCGACCTCACGAGCCGAGGGCACCCTGCGCGCCATGCCTCCCGGCGGGGGCGAGGAGGTGGCGGAGGGGTCGCCTGCGCGCGAGGGCGGCGACGTTTGCGGCGCTCCGGCTTCGTCGTGAATGGTGTAGGCTCCCGCCGCGATGTTAGGCCAAGTGGTCGACGGCAAGTACGAGATCCTGCGCCTCGTGGGCGAGGGCGGCATGGGCGCCGTCTACGAGGCGCGCCATCGCACCACCGGCCGCCTCGCGGCGCTCAAGGTGATTTCGAGGGATGACGTCGCGCGCAACGAGCTCTTGATCGCTCGCTTCGAGCGCGAGGCGCAGGCTGCGGCGAAGGTGCGCTCGCCGCACATCGTCGAGATCCTCGACGCGGGGCACGACGCGGCGACGGGCCATCCCTACATGGTGATGGAGCTGCTCGTCGGGCTGAACGTCCATCGCCTCTTGCGGCAGCTCGGTCCCCTCCCGCCAGACCTGGCGCTGCGCATCGCGGTTCAGACCTGCTTCGGGCTCGAGAAGGCACACGCGGTCGGGGTCGTGCACCGTGACATCAAGCCCGCGAACCTGTTCTTGAGCGAGAGCGACGGCGGTGAGCGGGTCGTGAAGCTGCTCGATTTCGGCGTCGCGAAGTTCAAGATGGATCAAGCGACCGAGGACGGGGCCGAGGGGCTCACGCGTACGGGCAGCGTGCTCGGCTCGCCGATGTTCATGTCGCCGGAGCAGGCGCGCGGTCTCAAGACGATCGACCACCGCGCCGACATTTGGTCGCTCGGCGTCGTGCTCTACCAGCTCCTCTCGGGGAAGACCCCGCACGCCGGGATCGAGGGTGTCGGTGAGCTCATCATCACGATTTGCTCGGAAGAGCCGCAGTCGCTTCGCAAGCGCGCGCCCTGGATTTCACCAAAGCTCGAGCGTGTCGTGCACGGGGCGCTGAAGCTCCCGGCGAACGCGCGCTACCAGTCTGCGGGGGAGTTCCGTGAGGCTCTGCTCGGTTGTCTTCCGCCCGGAGCGAGCGGGCACCTCACGCAGCAGATGCTCACCGGCCTCACCGACGAGCAGCGCGCGGCCCGGCCGGGCGACGAGGATGCGGCGCCTGCCTCCGAGGAGATCGCCACGGTCGCCATCGACGCGGGTGCGTTCGCGATGCCCGTCGGGCCTAGCCCGGCGACCGGAAGCGCGGAGCAAGATGCGACGCTGGCGCTCGACTCGGAGGGGGCGAGCGGGGCGTCGCTGCCGTTCACGGGGCGAGCTGCCGGAGGGGCGTTCGCTTCCAAGAGCGCGGCGGGCCCAGTCGAGCCGTCGATACTCGAGAGCCCGGGCGCGCGGGGTAGGAGCGTCCCGTCCCAGGTTCGGCGCGACACTCCCGTCGCTGCCGGCAAACGAGCCGGCTCGGCGGTGCGGCTCGTGGTCGGGCTCGGGCTCGGCATCGTGCTCGGGGTCGTCGCCATCGTCCTCCTCGCGAAGCGAAAGCCGCCTGCCGACTCGGGAAACCAAGCGATCCCGATGCCTTCGAGCGCCGCCCTCGCAGCCGCCCCGTCGTCCTCCGCACCGCCGAGCGATCCGGTCGCGCTCGCCGCCCCGACCAGCGGCGCGACTGCGGCCCCAGCCACCTCGCCGAACCGCGTCCGGGTCGTGCCGCAGACGGCGCGCGTGCTCGTCGATGGCAAGCCCGTCGAGAAGGACGCCGAAGGCTTCGTGGTGGTCGACGGCGCGCCGAACAGCAGCCACACGGTCGCCGTCTACTGGGGCGCGAGCCCGACCATCAAGCAGGTGGTGCTCACCGAGAAGGGGCCCATCCCATCGGAGGTCGTCGTGCCGCTCGAGGCCGGCGTGCCGCACGTTCCTTCCGGCACCGCGACGGCCGTCACGCCTCCTGGAGAAGCCGCCCCGAGCCCGTCGTCGAAGGGCGCTTCCACGCCGAAGAAAATCGAGTTTTGACGGCGGGTCGTCACCGGGTCATGACCCCTCGTCATGCAGCTCTTCATCGACTCCGGCGACCTCGACGAGATCCGTGAAGCCCAAGCCATGGGCGCGATCGACGGCGTGACCACCAATCCCTCGCTGCTCGCGAAGGGAGGACGGCCGACTCGGCAAGCGATCGCCGCGATCTGCGAGCTCGTCGACGGACCGGTCTCGGCCGAGGTGCTCGCAACGGACGCCGACGGGATCCTGCGCGAGGGCCGAGAGCTCGCGAAAATCCACCGTAACGTGGTCGTGAAGGTGCCGCTCATCGCCGAAGGCCTCAAGGCGGTGAAGGTGTTCGCGGGCGAGGGGATCCGCACGAACGTCACGCTGTGCTTCTCGGCGCCGCAAGCGCTGCTCGCCGCGAAGGCCGGTGCGACCTACATCTCGCCGTTCGTCGGGCGCCTCGACGACGCGGGCGCCGACGGGATGGAGCTCGTCGAGCAGATCGTGCAAATCTACGAGAACTACGGCTTTGGCACGCAGGTGTTGACCGCGAGCGTCCGCAACCCCGTGCATTTCGTCCGTGCGGCGCTCGTTGGGTCGCACGTCGCGACGGTCCCCTTTGCTGTGATCAAGCAGCTGCTCAAGCACCCGCTCACCGACCTCGGTCTCGCGAAGTTCCTCGACGATGCGAAGAAGATCCCGCAAGGCTGACGCGAAGGTCGCGGTGACGACGACGGGCGGCCCGCACGCTGGCGTCTTCACAGCGACGATCCGTCGGAGGGCCGAGAAGATGGTCGCGTCGCTCGAGCTTGGCCCGGTCGAGGTCAGCGTCGCGCTCGTCGATGACTCGACGATGCGCGAGCTCAACCGCAGCTACCGCGGCTACGACAAGCCGACCGACGTGCTGGCGTTCGCGCTCCGCGAGGGCGAGGCGTTCGCGCCGGTCGACGAGGAGCCGCTCGGGGACGTCATCGTGTCCATCCCGACCGCGCGCCGTCAGGCTGCGGCGCGTCGGCGCTCCGTCCTCGACGAGGTGACGATGCTCGTGGCGCATGGCCTCTTGCACCTGCTCGGCTACGATCACGCGACCAAGGCCGAGGAGAAGGTGATGACCGCGAAGACCCGCGAGCTCGAGGCCGCTGCGGTGGCGCGGCACCGTTCGGCTGCGTCGATGACGAGATCGGCGCGAAAGAAGGTCGTTCGCCGCTGAGGCCTGCGCGCACGTGGAACGTGCGGGGCCCCTGCGCGGACGCTGGGGGAAGACCATGAGGCATCGAGGCGGTAGCAAAGGGCAGGGCGGAGTGCGGACGAGCCAGGCGACCAGGAGTCAGCCCGCACCTCGGCGTAAGCTCGGCGTGGCGATGCTGAGCGCGATGGTCGCGTTCGTCGCGGCGTGCACGCTCGTCAACGCGCCCGCGGACCCGATCGTCGTGGCGTGCCTCGTGGCCGCGGACTGCGGCGTGTCGACCGACTGTCGCTCGTTCTCGTGCGTCGATGGGGCGTGCGCGACGACCGACGCGAAGAGGGGCGAGGCGTGTACCAGTGGCGCGTGCGACGGCGCGGGGACGTGCGTCCCTCCGACCTGCAGCGACGAGGCGAAGAACGGCGCCGAGACCGGCGTCGACTGTGGCGGCGGTGAGTGTCCGGTCTGTGCCAATGGTGAGCCTTGCGCCGACACGACCGACTGCGCCTCACGGCTCTGTTCGGAGAAGCTCTGCAAGGCTTGTACGATGGAGGCCGACTGCGCGGCGCTCGGTGACGCGGTCTGCGTCGAGGGCGTCTGCCGGCCACGCAAGAAGAACGGCGAGGCGTGCGGCGAGGCCCTCGAGTGCTCGAGCGGGCTCTGCGTGGAGGGTGTGTGTTGCAACGTCGACTGCCCGTCCGGCGCGTGCGGCGGATGCAAGCTCGAGGGGAAGGTCGGAACGTGCTCGTTCTTGCCGGCCGGCAGCGCGCCGCTTGCGGGCTTCGCGTGCCTGCCAGGGCTCACCTGCGACGGGGCGTACGCGACCTGTCAGCAGTGTACAAGCGGAGGCGACTGCGCGACGGGCAACTGCGTCGACGGATTCTGCTGCAACACGCCCTGCGCCGGAGGCTGTGAGCGCTGCGACGTGCCGGGATTCGAGGGGACCTGCGCGACCGTCCCCGCCGGGACCGCTGGGAAGGGTTGCGGCTCGCACGCGTGCAGCGGCTTCTCGAACGTCTGCGTGGGGATTTGCTTTGGCGAGTTCGATTGCCTCGATGGGGCGAACTGCTTTCCGTTCACGCAGCAGTGCTTGCCTGCCGCGGTGGCGGGCGCGTGCACGACCCCGCATCAATGCGCGAGCTTCTCGTGCACCGATGGGATGTGCGACGCACCGAGCTGCAACGACGGGCAGAAGAACAAGTACGAGAGCGACGTCGACTGCGGGGGCGTGAACTGCGCCAAGTGCGGACAAGGGCGCGCCTGCGGTCGCAACCAGGATTGTGAGTCGGGCAGCTGCGCCGATGGTGTCTGCTGCAACCTTCCGTGCGATGGCCCCTGCAGCGCCTGCAGCATGAAGAAAGGCGCGCTGCTCGATGGGTTCTGCGCCTCGCTCGAAGGCAAGACCTGCCAGGACGGCTGGGCATGCACGGCCGCGGGGACTTGCGTCGCCGGCTCCTGCGTCATTCCCGCCGAGCCGCCGGGCGCCGTGGTCTACCTCGAGGAGGACTTCTCGGGCGCAGCTCCGGGCTGGACGCTTGGCCCCGAGTGGCAGATCGGATCGGCCGTCGAATCGCTGTCCTTCATCGTCGATGGCGAGTCGCCCATGCTGCTCAACGATCCGGCGGACGACCACTCCGTCACGAGCGACAACCGGGTGGCCGGGGTGTTGCTCGGAGGCCTCGTCTCGACGGCAGTGCCCCACGACTTCTATTGGCTGACGAGCCCGGCCATCGACGTCTCGAAGGCGCCGACTGTCTCGCTCGAGTTCTGGCGCTGGCTCACGAGCGACTACCCGGACTTCGTGACCAACCGGATCGAGGTGTTCGACGGGAGCGCCTGGCAGATTGTGTGGGAGCAACAGAAGCCGATGAGCATGAGCGATGTGTTCGGCGGCCTCATCCGCGACCGCGCATGGACGCACGTGAAGCACGACCTCACGCCCTGGAAGAACGCCAAGCTCCAGGTGCGCTTCGGCTACAAGATCGGGCAGACCGGCGCCTACCCGCTCGGCATGTGGAACCTCGACGACGTGCGGATCGCCTCGGCGCCCTGCGGCAGCGGATCTTGAGTTTTGTCATGCGCTGGCGCGTCGACGGCGGGCCCAGGACGCCGCGAGCGCGCCGCCGAGGACCGCAAGGAGCGGGCCGTCCCCGAGCCTCGCGTACGCTGTCTCTCCTTCGCGAAGCGTCGGCGTGACGACCAGGTAGCTCGGTTCCGTGGACCGGCTCACCGCGCGGAGGCGCCCCCCCGCGTCGAACCAGGCGCTCGGACCCAGGTTCACGGAGCGAACGAGATCCCGGCGATGCTCGATCGCGCGGAGCGCCGAGAGGCGAAGGTGGAGCTCGGGCGCCGCGGTGCCGCTGAACCACGCGTCGTTCGTGAGGTTCACGAGGACGTTCGGCGCGACCTCTCGGACGAGGCGACGCCCGTAGGAAGGGAGCGTGTCCTCGTAGCAGTTGAGCACCCCCGCGCGCAGCGGAGCGCCCTCCTCGCGCACGAGCTGGAGAGCTCGAGGAGCCTCCCCTGGGCGCAGCCCTCCGCTTCGCTGAAAGAGGCGTCGCAGGGCGGGGACCGCCTCACCGAACGGGACCGCCTCGCCAAACGCGAGGAGCTCGACCTTGTCCGTCGTGGGCAACAGGCTCCGGTCGGGCAGCACGATCGTCGCGGAGTTGTAGGTGTCCTGGATCGGCGCGCCGCCCGGATCTCGCGACGGCGCGGCGCTCGCGAGCAAGCCGAACATCACGGGACCGTCGATCGCGCCTCCGAGGATCTCGCGCTGGCCGCGTGGCATGACGCGGGTGTCGCGGCGCAGCGGGTACGGGTAAGCGGCCTCCGGCCAGATGGTGAGCTCGACGCCTGCGTTCTCGGCAAGGGCCGTCTCCTGACGGAGCGTCGCGAGCTGCAGCGGCCAGCTCATTGATTGCCAGCGCGCCTCGGGGCTCGTCGCGCCCTGCACGAGCGCGACCCGAATGGTCGAGGCCGTCTCGCGGCTCAGCCGGTCGAGCATCCAGGCGCCGTGGAGCGTCATGAGGGCGAGGCATAGGGACGTCGCGACGAGCGGCCGGAGCGCGGCTCGCGTGCTCGACGTGCGCGCGACCTCGAATGCATGCGCGAGCATGCCCGCCAAGGCGGCGAGGAGCACCGACAGGCCACGCTCACCCACCACCTCTCCGAGCTGGAGCAGCGCGGGCCAAGGCGAGAGCAAGCCTGCTGGAGTCCACGCGATCACGGTGGGAGCGGTGACGCCGACGAGCGCCGCGAGCGCGACCGCGAGCGGGAGTGGCGCCCCGAGCTTGCGCTGCGCGACGACCGCCAGCGCGCCGCCGATGCCCCAGGCTGCCCCTTGGGCGAGCGCGAGCAAGCCGAGCGCGGCGAGCGACGGGAGCCACCCGAGCGGCGTGAATCGAGCGACCACGGTCGGCACGAAGCGCATGCCGACGAGGCCCGCCGCCGCCGCCCAGGCGAGCGCCACCCCGAATCCCTCGCGCGCGCGCCGCGAATGGGCAAGCGCCCACGCGAGCCCCGCGAGGCCGACGAGCACGGTGGGGTAGAGATCGAGGGGGGGCGTCGCGAGCGCGAACATGACGCCGCTCGCGATGGCTACCGCGAGCGGGCGACGTGCCTCGAGCGCTCTCGAGAGGCGATGGATCGATGTCAAGAGGCGAGGGTCCCGAGGTCTCCCCGCCGCTTCACCACCAGATCGAGACGCCGGCGCGGCCGAGGCCGAGCGCCGAGGTGTTCGACGCGAGCCCCGTCTGCGGGTCGTAGTACTCGGTGAAGCGGCCGTTCCCGTCGCTGTCGACCCGCGTTCGCCCGACGCCGAGCGCCTCGAGGTGGAAGCCGATCGCGGTCGAGAGTCGGAACTCGAACCCAAGGCCCGCATGCAAGCCGGCGTAGTTGTACTCGTCGTACGTACCGCCCGCGAGGTTCTCGAGCGCGACGTTGCTCTGCACCGCGGCGAAGGTGTAGCTCACTCCGCCGACCAGATAGAACTGCGCGCGGCTCTTCGGGTTGAGGTACACGAGGGCGCTCGCCGAGAGCGGGACCTCGCGGCGCGCCCAGCCATTCGCGTCGATGCCGCCGAACACGTCGATGCCGAGGTCCAACGCGACCGGGAGGATGGGGCGATAGCGGAGGCTGCCGCCGATGCCGCCGACGCCCGAGGTCGACGCGGCGACCCCGTTCCTGGACATGTAGGCTCCGACGCCGCGGGCGGCGATCCCCCAGCGAGTCGACTCGAGGCGTAGCGGCGGGAGACGCCTCCGACGCAGTGGGTACTCGGGCTCCTCCTGCTCTTCGAATTGACCTTCGTCAAAGGTGCCGAGGTTCTCGAGGTCGGTGTCCTCGAGCAGGATGGCGCGCTCCGGCTTGTCCCCCGTCGCGGGCAGAAGGACGACCACGCGCGGCTTGCGTGCGTCGATGCCGGGCGGAGGCGGCGGGATTTGAAGCGTCATCGTGCCGTCCGCGGCGACGTCGAGCGAGTGGCTCGCGTCCTCGCTCGCGGCCTCGGTTGGCGCAGGCGGCGCGGGGACTGCCGACTCGCACACCGCGCCAGGCGGGCACGGGGGCGTCGCGTCGCTCGCTGCCGGAGGTGCGCTCGCAGCCTCGACCGCTGGCGCAGCGCTCGCGGGTGCGGCGTCCTCTGCGACCGGTGCGGGCGGCGTCACGGCGGGCGCGGCAGGCTCGGCCTTTGGGGCGGGCTTCACCGCTGCGGCCTTCGGGGCGGGCTTTGCCGCCGCGGCCTTTGGCACCTGAGGCGGGGCCGCCGGCTTCGGTTGAGCGAAGGCGGACACCCCGAGGGTAGTGACGAGACCGACGAGTGCGAGGGAGACGACTCTCATGGGGGAAAAACGTAGCAGACGGACGACCTGCGACAAGCCTGAGCGCCGCCGTTGTCCGTCGGCTCCGTGCCTCGCGCGGACCTAGGTGCCCGTGTATGCTCCGCGCGCCGCGGCGGACGACGAGCCCTCGCTGCACATCCCATGACAGCGACCGAGACCGCCACCCCGACCGCCGCCCCGTCGACCACCGAGTCCTCGGCAGCGCAAGCCACCGTGACCATCCGCCCAGGTCATGTTCAGCCGCTGTGGGCCGGTCATCCGTGGGTGTTCCAGCAAGCGATCGAGCGCATCGACGGCGACCCAGCTCCCGGCGCGGACGTGCTCGTGCTCGACCCGAGCGGGAAGGTCCTCGGCCGGGGCCTCTACTCGCCGCGGTCCGCCCTCTCTGTCCGCATGTTCACGTCGCGTGGGACTCGCCCGATCGACGACGGCCTCGTCCGGGAGCACCTCGCGCGTGCGCTCGAGCTTCGACGCGCCGCGGGCTTGCCGAACCGCAGTCAAGGGGCCGAGACCACCGGCTATCGCCTCGTTCACGGCGAAGGGGACTCGTTGCCGGGCCTCGTCGTCGACGTGTTCGACGATGTGCTCGTCGTGCAGCTCGGGACGATCGGCCTGAAGCTCCGCGAGCAAGCGATCGTCCTCGCGTTGGTCGATCTCCTCGCGCCGCGCGCCATCCTCGATCGCACCCCTCGCACGCTCGCGCGCGCCGAGGGGTTCGACGACACCGGCGACGAGCTGCGCGTGCTCCACGGCGAGCGCCCCGAGGCCCTCACCTTTCATGAGCTCGGCCTCCGCTTCGAGATCCCGCTCGCGCTCGCGCAGAAGACCGGCTTCTACTTCGACCAGCGACCGCTCCGCGCGTACCTCGCCGGGGTGAGCCGGGACGCGACGGTGCTCGATGCGTTCTGCTACGTCGGCGCGACCGGTCTCGCGGCCGCACGCGGTGGCGCGAAGCATGTGCACGGCGTCGACAAGAGCGCGGCAGCGGTGCTCATCGCCGAACAAGTGGCTGCGCACAACGGCTTCGGTGAGCTCGCCTCGTACGAGTCGCTCGACGCGAGCCTCGCGTGGCGCCGAACGGCCGAGCAGGGTGGTGCAGACATCGTCATCTGCGATCCGCCGAAGCTCGCGACCGGACGAAAGGCGCGTGACCAGGCGCTCGGTGCCTATCGCAAGCTCGCCGCAGGCGCCGCCTCCGCTGTCCGCTCGGGGGGCTTGCTCGCCTACTGCAGCTGCTCCGGCGCCATTGGCGCGGAGGCCCTCCAGCGCGCGCTGGCGCTCGGTGCGCGGGATGCTGGGCGACGCGCGGTGGTGGTCGAGCGTCTGTTCCAGGGCGCGGATCACCCGGTCCCCGCCGCGTTCCCCGAGGGCGCCTACCTCAAGGTCCTCGTCGCGCGCGTCTACGAACCATGAAGAGCCTGGCCGCGCTCTCGAGCGACGAGGCGCGTACGCTTCGCGGCGTCGTCTTCGACCTCGACGGGACGGTCCTCACCCGCGGGGCGCTCACCCTCGAGGCTTACCGCGCGCTTCACGAGCTCCGCGCGAGCGGCCTCGAGCTCGTCGCCAGCACCGGCAGGCCCGCTGGCTGGGGGGCCGTCCTCGCGCGACAGTGGCCGCTCGACCTCGCCATCTCGGAGAACGGGGCCGTCGCGCATCGACGCGCGGGTGATCGCCTCGAGTTGGTCGATGGCGTCGACGCCTCGACTCGTGAGCGGCGGCGCGACCGGCTCGCGTCGATCGTCCGAGAGCTCCGCGCGTCCTTCGCCGACATCCCGCTCGCAGACGACAACGAAGCGCGCCGAACCGACACCACCTTCGACGTCCGCGAGAGCATGGCGACGCCTGCGCCGCGGGTCGCCGAGCTTCGTCGCGCCGCGGCCGCGCTCGGAGCGCGGACCTTCGAGTCGAGCATCCACGTTCACGTCACGCTCGAGACGGACGACAAGGCGTCCGGGACGGTCCGCTTCTTGTCGCGCGCGTTCGGCGTCGACTCGACGTCGGCCCTCGCGCGCTACGCCTTCATCGGTGACAGCGCCAACGATGAGGCGTGCTTCTCGGCGTTCGCCACGACCTTCGCCGTCGCCAACGTCCGCGAGTGGCTTCGGCAGCTCGGACGGACGCCGCGCTTCGTGTCGCAGCGCAGCGAGGGGGCCGGCTTTGCCGAGATCGTCGAGGCCCTCCTCGCGGGGCAGCGAGGTGGCGCATGAGCGCTCCCGAAGGGACGGGGTGGCAGCGACTCGTCGACCGGATCGCGGGAGTCCCGAGCGGGCCCGTCCCGACCGAGCTTGGCGCGCAGCTCCGGCGAAACCGCGGGCTCTACGTCCTCGGCGGCGTGATGCTCACAGGTCAGCAGTTGCTCCTCGCGAAGCGCGACTTCCTCGTGAAGGCAGCGATCGACGCGATCCGCCTCGGAGAGGCCGACGCTGCTGCGACGAGCGCAGTCTTGATCTTGGTCATGTCGGTGCTGTCGATGGCTGCGCGGCTTGGTTCGCGCGTCACCGTGTTCAGCGCGGGACGCAACGTCGAGTACGAGCTCCGAAGCGAGCTCCTCGCGCACATCCACAAGCTCGGTCCGTCGTTCTTTCGCGCCAACCCCACCGGCGACATCATGAGCCGCGCGACGAATGATCTGCAGCAGGTCCGGCTGTTGCTCGGCTTTGGGATCTTGAACGTGGTCGGCGCGGTGCTCGCGATCGTGAGCGCGCTCTACGTCATGCTCGAGCTGTCGTGGCGCCTCACGCTCGCGTCGCTCTCGACCATCCCGATCCTGTTCCTCGTCGCTCGCAGCTTCTCGACCAAGATGTTCATCCGAACGCGCGAGAACCAGCAGGCGCTCGGTGCGATGAGCGATCGCGTGCTCGCGAGCCTCGCCGGGGTGCGCGTCGTGCGCTCGTTCGCCATGGAAGAGCAGGAGATCGCCGCGTTCGAGGTGCAGAACCGCTCGTACCTCGAGAAGAGCCTCGGTCTCGCTCGCCTGCGCGGCTCGATGGGCCCGGTGATGGGGGCCGTCAGCGCGGCGGGGGTCCTCATCGTGTTTGGGTACGGCGGGGTCGAGCTCGCGCGCGGCACCATCGGCACTGGTGACTTCGTCGCGTTCTGGCTCGCGTTGCTTCGCATCACCTGGCCGCTCATGGCGGTCGGGTTCGTCGCGGCGATCGTCCAGCGCGGTCGGGCGAGTTACTCGCGCATCAAGGCGATCTTCGACGAGCGACCCGACATCGCGAGCGGCCCGCTCCCTGCCCCCGAGCGATTTCTCGGTCATCTCCGCGTCGCTGGTCTCGAGTTCCGCCATGGCGAGCGCAAGGTCCTCGATGGCGTGAGCTTCGATGTACCCGCGGGCTCCTCGCTCGCGCTCGTCGGTAGGACTGGCTCGGGAAAGAGCACGCTCGCGAGCCTCTTGCCGCGGCTCTTGCCGGTGGCACGCGGCGCGGTGTTTCTCGACGGCGAAGACGTGTGCGACCTCCCCGTCGAGCGCGTTCGTGCCCGCATCGGGTACGCGCAGCAGGACGCGTTTCTCTTCTCGACGACCGTCGCGGCCAACATCGGCTACGCCCTCGACGAGGCGTCGGAGGGCGACGGTGTCATCGTCGCCGCGGCGAAGGAGGCCTTCGTGCTCGAGGACATCGAGCGTCTGCCCGACGGGATGGACACCGTCGTCGGCGAGCGCGGCGTGCAGCTCTCGGGCGGCCAGAAGCAGCGGGTCGCCCTCGCGCGCGCGCTCGTTCGCGAGCCCGACGTCCTCGTCCTCGACGATCCGCTGTCCGCCGTCGACGCGCGCACTGAAGCCGCGATCCTCGAAGCCATCGAAAGACAGGCGTCGCGTCGCACCGTGGTCCTCGTGACTCATCGCGTCGTCGCCGCGCGTCGCTGCGACCAGATCGTGGTCCTCGAGCGCGGACGCGTCCTCGAGCATGGGACGCACGACGAGCTGATGGCGAAGGGCGGGGTCTATGCGCTCTTCGCCGAGGCCCAGCAGATGGATGATGCGCTCGCCTCGCTGGAGGTGGCGTCGTGAGCGCCGCATCTCGAGACGGCCGCAAGGCGACGCGGGCGGAGCGGGCGCTCGCGAAGTTTCATGACGAGGAGGATCTCGAGCGCGTCTACGACTGGGGGCTCGTCGCGAGGCTGTGGCCTTACGTCCGGCCACACCGCGGCCGGCTCGTAGGCTCGCTCGTGTTGCTCGTGGTGATGTCGGGCCTCGGCCTCGCGAGGCCGCTCATCATGCGCGCGGCGCTCGACGGATTTCAGCAGCCCGGGGGCGCAGAGCGCATCGTCCACTACGGCTTCGGGCTCGCCGCGGCGATCGTGATCGAGCAGGGCCTCGCCTTCCCGCAGATGGTGTGGATGCAGACGGCTGGGGCGAGTGCGATGGCCGATCTCCGCCTCGCGGTGTTTCGGTTTCTCCATACGCGGGCGCTCGGGTTCTTCGACACGCGGCCGATCGGGAGGCTCGTCACTCGCGTCACGAATGATGTCGACTCGATTGGGGAAATGTTTGGCTCGGGTGCGCTGAACGCCGTCGGCGACCTCGTGCGGCTCGTCGCCATCGTGGCGATCATGCTCACGCTCGACTGGCGGATGAGCCTCTTCGCGTTTGCGCTCGTTCCGCCGATCGCGCTCTTCGTCAACCTGACGCGCGGCAGGATGCGTACGGCTTATCGGCAGGTCAGGGCAAAGACCGCGCGCATGAACGCGTTCTTGAACGAGCAGGTCTCCGGCATCGCGGTGGTGCAGGCGTTCGCGCGCGAGCGTCGCAGTCAAGAGGAGTTCGACGTCATCAACGGCGACTACCGCGCGGCGAACATGCGCGCCATCGTGATCGAGGCCGCTGTCGACGCCGCGATCGAGATGATCGGCAGCGTCTGCATCGCTTCGATCCTCTGGTACGTGGGTACACGCGCGCGCGCGGCCGGGATCGGCGTCCCCGCCGTCGAGTTCGGGACGTTGTTCGCCTTCGTGGCCTACATCGACATGTTCTTCGGTCCGATTCGCGATCTGTCGGCGCGCTATACGCTGGTCCAGTCGGCGCTGTCGGGCGCGGAGCGTATCTTCGACCTCCTCGACACGAAGGAAGGCGATCTGCGTGACGAGGCCCGCGCCTGCGAGGCGCCCCCGGCGAGCTGGCCGTCCGGCGAGCCGACGGCCTTCGAGCTCGACCACGTCACGTTCGCCTACAAGCCGGGGGTCCCGGTGCTCCGCGGCGTCTCGCTCGCGGCGCGGCGCGGTGAGACGATCGCCCTCGTGGGCCCGACGGGCTCAGGCAAGAGCACGATCGCCTCGCTCTTGCTTCGACTGTACGAGGCGAGCGAGGGGCAGGTGCGGGTCTTTGGTCGCGACGTCGCGAGTCTCGAGCGTACCCGGCTCCGCACCCAGTTCGCGGTGGTGCCGCAGGACGTCTTTCTCTTTCCTGGGAGCGTTGCGAGTAACGTGGCCGGCGGCGCCTCCGACTTCGATCGTGACAAGGTGCGCGCGGTGCTCCAGTCGATCGGGGCGCTCGAGCTCTTCGAGCGTCGACACGAGGGCCTCGACGCGTCGGTCGCCGAGCGTGGCGCCAACTTTTCGGCGGGTGAGCGTCAGCTCATCGCGCTCGCGCGCGCTCTCTATCGCGATCCGGCGATTTTGGTGCTCGATGAGCCCACGGCGAATATCGACAGCGACACCGAGCGGCGGCTTCAACAGGCGATGGACGCGGCGGCGCAGGGCCGAACGGCGCTCGTCATCGCCCATCGGCTCTCGACGATTCGCGATGCCGACCGGATCGTCGTCCTCCAGCATGGGCGAGTGGTGGAGAGCGGAGCGCACGAGGAGCTGATCGCGGTCGGAGGCGTCTACGCGCGGCTCTATCGGCTTCAGGACGCACGCCGCGAGCTCGAGCGCCGCGTCGCTGCGACGCTCGACGCCCTGGTCACGGAGGAGTAGCGATGACCTCGATCGAGGGCCGAGACGACGAGCTCACGACGCTCGTCGCACAGAAGCTCGAGACGCTTCCGCCGTCGCCGGGGTGTTACCTGCTGAAGGATCAGGCCGGCGATGTGGTCTACGTCGGCAAGGCAAAGAGCCTCCGGAGTCGCGTCCGCAGCTACTTCCAAGATTCTTCCTCGGACGGGCGCTACTTCATCCCGCTCCTTCGGCGCCTCGTCGGCGATGTCGAGACCGTGGTCACGGCGAGCGAGAAGGAGGCGAGCGTCCTCGAGAACGAGCTCATCAAGAAGCACCGACCGCGCTTCAACGTGAAGCTCCGCGATGACAAGGAGTTTCTGTGTCTGCGCCTGGACGTTCGCGCGGAGTGGCCGCGGCTCGAGCCCGTGCGGCGCCCCACGTCGGACGGTGCCCGCTACTTTGGTCCGTATCATTCGGCGTCGGGAGCGCGCCGTACGCTTCGTCTCATCGCGAAGCACTTCCAGCTGCGCACCTGCACCGACACCGACATGCGCTCGCGCAGCCGACCCTGCTTGCAGCATCAGATCAAGCGCTGCGCGGCTCCCTGCGTGTACGAGGTCGATCGCGAGTTCTACGGCGAGCAGGTTCGCACGGTGGAGCTCTTCCTCGATGGGCGCCACGACGAGCTCACGAAGCGCGTCGAGGTGCGCATGCGGGAGGCGGCGGGAGCCTTCGAGTACGAGCTCGCCGCGATGTACCGCGATCAGTTGGCGGCGGTCGCGAGCGTGCGCGAGGGCCAGCGCGTGGTCAGCGTTCAGAAGATCGATCAGGACGTGCTCGGCCTCTACCGGGAGGGTGATCTGGTCGAGGTCGTCGTCCTCCAAGTTCGACAAGGTCACGTGACCGATACGCAGTCGTTCTCGCTTGGGCGCAGCGAGCTCCCAGACGACGAGCTCGTCGCCGGCTTCGTCGGGCAGTACTACGCGGGAGAGTCGCCGGTCGGACTCCCGCCCGACGAGGTGCTCGTGCCGATCCTCCCCGAGGCGGCGGAGGGGCTCGCGGCGTGGCTCGCGGAGCTCGCGGGGAGGCGGGTCCGCGTCTCGTCGGCGCGGAGCGGTGCGCGGCGGCAGCTGCTCGATCTGGCGAGCGAGAACGCAGCGCACGCCTTTCGTGAGAAGCGCCGCGCGAGCGATGAGGTCGAGGCGCGCCTCGAAGCGCTCCAGTCGAAGCTCCGGTTGCCGACGCTGCCGCGCGTCATCGAGTGCAGCGACATCTCGCACCTCGGCGGAGGCGACGCGGTCGGCTCGGTCGTCTGCATGCGCGATGGGGCGCTCGACAAGCGGCGCTATCGCACCTTTACGATCAAGACCACCGCGGACGGGGACGATTACGCGGCGCAGTACGAGGTGCTGGCGCGGCGCTTTCGTCGTGGTCGAGACGCCGCCGCCGAGGAGGGCGACGCCTGGGAGCTCCCTGATCTCTTCGTCATCGATGGAGGGCGCGGGCAGCTCAACGTCGCGTTGGCGGCGGCGCGCGACCTCGGCTTGCACGATCTCACGATCGTGGCGCTCGCGAAGGAGCGTGAGTCGCCGACCGGCGAGGCCGTCGTCGATCGCGTCTACTTGCCCGGCCAAAAGAACGGCATCCCGCTCTCGGCGACGAGCGCGCTCGTCTTGCTCGCGAGGCTCCGCGACGAGGCTCACCGCTTCGCGAATCACGGTCGCAAGAAGCAGGGAGCGAAGCGCACGTTTCGCTCCGAGCTCGATGGGATCGCGGGGATCGGGCCTGCGTCGCGGCGCGCGCTTCACGCGACCCTCGGCTCGATGCGCGAGATCCGAGCGGCGACGGACGACGCGATCCTCGCGGTGCCGGGCATCACGCGCCGACACCTCATGGCCTTGCGGGCCGTGATCCCCAGGCCCGAGGCCGCGAGGCTCGAGGCTCAGGGCAACACCGCGAGTCGCCCGGATGAGGCGGCGATCGACGTGTCGCTCGAGGGACCGCGCGTCGAGCCCGTCGAAGGGCGCAGCGCACCCGGCGCGAACGGGGACGACGACATCGGCGCGACCCGCTAGGCTCCCGCCCCATGCGCACGACGACGTTGGGCGGCTTGACGGTTCGGGTGACGGGCGGCACGGACGGCGAGGGAGGCGGCGATGGTCCGCTCGTCGTGCTCCTGCATGGGTTCGGCGCGCCGGGGGACGATCTTGTCGGGCTCGCCGACGCCTTCGAGGGGATGCCCTGTGCGCCTCGCTTTGCCTTTCCCGCGGCCTTGCTCGGTCTGCCGCGCGAGTACGGTCCGGGGCGCGCGTGGTGGCACATCGACATGATGCGGCTTCAGATGGCGATGATGACCGGGCAGGCTCGGGACATGTCGCGCGAGGTGCCCGAGGGCCTCGAGGCCGCCCGAGAGCGGGTCGTCGCGATGCTCGCCGAGCTCCGCCTCATGCTCGCCATCGGCGACGCGCCGATCTGGCTTGGTGGGTTCTCGCAGGGCGCCATGCTGGCGTGCGACGTGGCGCTTCGGACGAACGAGCCGCTCGCGGGCCTCGCGTTGATGAGCGGTACGTTGCTCTGCGAGGAAGAGTGGCTCCCGCTCATGCCGGGCCGGGCCGGCTTGCCGACCTTGGTGAGCCATGGCCGGCAGGATCCGATCCTGCCCTTCTCGCTCGCCGAGCGACTTCGCGACGAGCTCGCGCGCGCAGGCGTGCCGGTCGCGTGGGTGCCGTTCTCGGGTGGGCACGGCATCGCGCCCGAGGTCCTCTCGGCGCTCGCCCGCATGCTGGTCGCCTGAGCGCCGCCGTCCTTCGCTCGAGAGACCGGTCAGCCCTCTTCGTCGTCCTCGATCGCCCAGCGTCGAAGCGCGCTCAGGCCGATCGCCGCCGCGCACGCCGCGCAGAGTGGAGGCTCTTCGGTCTCGACACGATCCCCGCGCGACCACACGAGGAGGCCGCTCCCCGCGGGCGTGCCGGAGATGGTCTTGTCGCACGCGTGGCAGCGCGGCGGCTCCTCTTCGACGCGCCGGGCGAGCGCTGCGAGTGCGACGTCATCGGCCGCGTAAGAAGCGACGAGGGGCGAGCCCTCCGTCACGAGGTCCCGCCCCTCTCGAGACGTCCAGTCGTCCTCGGCGCTCACGTCCGAGAACCTACGGCGTCACTCTGCGGCGTGTCCAGCGGCGGGCGAACGGCGCGGCGGATCCTGCGGCATCGCGGCGCGGCGGCCGACCGGCTTGTCTAGCGCGCAGCTCTCTTCGAGCATCTCGGCGACGTCTACGGTGCGAACGCTGTCTTCCTGGTTGTGTGCCTTGAGGCCGTCCGAGATCATCGTGATGCAGAACGGGCAGCCGGTGGCGATCGTCTTCGCCCCGGTGTCGAGGAGCTGCAGGGTCCGCCGGTTGTTCATGCGGTCCTTGTTCTGCTCCTCCATGAACATCTGCATGCCGCCCGCGCCGCAGCAGAGGCCCTTCTTGCGGCTGGCCTCGAGCACCTCGACGAGCTCGGCGCCCGGGATCGACTGAAGGATCCGACGCGGCTCCTCCGTCTTGTCGTTGTAGCGGCCGAGGTAGCAGGCGTCATGGTAGACGACCTTGCCGTCGTGCTTCTCGCGCGGGAAGAGCTTCTTCTCGTCGACGAGGTTCATGAGGTACTCGCTGTGGTGCACGACCTCGAACTTCGCCCCGAAGTCGGGGTACTCGTTCGCGATCGTGTTGAAGCAGTGCGGGCAGCTCGTCACGATCTTGGTGATGCCGCCTTGCTCCTTGTAGCCGTTCAGCGTCGCGGCGTTCTGCTCCGCGAGCTGCGCGAACAGGTATTCGTTGCCGGCGCGCCGAGCGGGGTCACCCGTGCAGGTCTCCTCCTGGCCGAGGATGGCGAACTCGACGCCGGCGGCCTTCATCAAGCGGGCCGTGGAGCGAGCGATCTTCTTCGCGCGGTCGTCGTAGCTCGCCGCGCAGCCGACCCAGAACAGGACCGGGGCATCGGGGAAATCGGCCATCGTCGGGACGTCGAGGCCCTCGGCCCAGTTGCCGCGATCGAGGCGCGCGAGGTTCCACGGGTTGCCGTTGACCTCCATGCCCTGGAAGGGGCCTGCGAGCTCGACGGGGAACTCACCCTTCACCATCACCAGGTTGCGGCGCATGTCGACGATCTTGTCGACGTAGCTGATCATCACCGGGCACTGTTCTTCGCAGGCGCGGCAGGTGGTGCAGGCCCAGAGGACGTCGGGGTGGATGACGTTGCCGACGAGGTCGATTGGCTCGCTCGTCACGTCGGCGAGCGGGATCGGGTTCTCGGGGTAGACGGGCTCGTGGTGGTCGTCGTGCCCGTGATCGTCGTGGCCATGCGCGTCGTGGCCATGCGCGTCGTGGCCGTGCGCGTCGTGGCCGTGCGCGTCGTGGCCGTGCGCGCCGTGCGCGTGGCCATCGTCGACGGCGCCCTTCGGCCCACCAGGACGACGGATGAACTCGTCCTCGCGCGCGTAGAGGTGGTCGCGCAGATCGATCGTGAACTGCTTCGGGCTGAGGAGCTTGCCCGAGCGGTGGGCCGGGCAGTGGTCCGAGCAGCGGCCGCACTCGGTGCAGGTGTAGAAGTCGAGGATCGCTTTCCAGGTGAAATGCTCGATCCGCGCGACGCCGACGGGCGCCGCCGTGTCGGGGCTGTCGGCAGCGGCCATCACGAGCTCACCGAGCTGCTCGGTGTTGCCCATCGAGCTCAGCTTGCCGGGGTGCTCGAGGCTCCTCGCGAACACGTTGGGAATGCCGGTGAGGATGTGGAAGTGCTTCGAGTGAGGAAGCAGGTTCAAGAACAGCATCACGAGCGTCGCGTGGACCCAGAAGCCCACGTGCGCGATCGCGATGAGCTGCTGGTGGCCGGAGTCGCCGAGGACCAGCGCGAAGAGCGAGCCCGCCGGGTCGGGGTACGCGTGCCACGCGAAGTGCGTCTCGGCCGCCGTCGGCATCGCGCCGAGGTGGCTCACCACCGTGGTGATGCTGGCGCAGGTGTCCACGTCGCCGCCGGGGCCGCAGAGGCTCGCCCAATAGCGCTTATGGAGAACCTCGGCCGCGCCGTCGTACAGCATGTCGCCGAGCATCATCGAGATGATGATGCCGAGGATGAGCACCGCCTCGAACGAGTGCGTCAGGCGCGCCTCGTTCTTGTAGACGCGCAGGTAGAGGAAGTAGAGCGCGCCCAAGAGGACGAGCATCGACACCACGTCCTTCGCGAACCCGTACACCGTTCCGATCGGCACCGGTCCGAGCAGCGGAAGGTTTACCGGCGTGGGGCCGAAGATCCAGAGGTTGAACGTGGGGTCGAACCCACGCCCCCAGAGGATGAGCGAGCGGAGCAACAGCACCAGGAAGCCGACGAAGATGAGCTGGTGCGCGAGGCCGGCGCCTGCGTAATTACTCATCTTCTTCTGGACGAAGGCGTACTCGTACGTGCCCTTCAGGCGCTCGCCGAGCTGGTCGAGTCGGTTGTCGTCACGGCCGACCTTCAAGAGCTGCCAGCGGCGGTTCGCGCTCCAGCAGAACGCGGCGAACAGCCCGACCAGCATCGTCAACATCCACGTGGGGTGCATAGGCTGCTGAAGTTCTAGGGGGGGGCAGGGTGGGCGTCAACCGAATGCGCGCCAAATCCTGTCGCGAGCCCATCTCCCCGGGATCGCAGGGACTCTTCGCCGCGAGCCCATCGGGTCGCGGTCGCCCTCAGCGAGCGACCTGGCGACCGCGAACCACGGCCCGAGCGGCGTCCGCCGGGGCTTCGAAGAACAGCGTTCCGCCAGGTAGGTGACTGTAGGGGAAGAAGTGTCCGACCACCTCCTGCTCGCCGCTGCTCGTCGTGATCCGGACGACCTCGGGCTCGCCGAGGGGCGCCCGCTCGAGCTCGAGTGGCTCGACCCAGCGCGCGCTTCCGTCCGGGCCGAGCGACACGCGCTGGTAGCTCTTCCGCTTCGGCTCACCGCCTGGATGCACGAGCCTCGCGGCGCCGTTCACCTCGAGCATCCGCGTGGCCAGCGCCTCGAAGGTGAAGTCCGAGACCCACTTCGGATCGCAGTAGCTCATGAAGTCTTTCATCGACGGCTTCTGGAGCTGCTTCGTCACGAGGTCGAAGCCGTAGACCCCGATCTCGGCGTCGGCATGGGGGTAGCCGCCGTCGACGCCTTGGTTCGTCCCGCAAGGCGCGTGGCCGCGTCCGTGCTCGTGGCCAATCTCATGGGCGGCGGTCATCGCGATGTCGGGGCCGCTGAAGCCGATGCCCACGCCGACGCGCGCGAAATCGTTCGTGGCTTTGAGCGCGACCTGGCTGAGGCCCGCGATGCAGCCGCCGCCGCAGAACTGGGGGAACGTCTCTCGCGCGCGGAAGATGCCATAGTAGTACTCGTCGTACTCGGCCTTCGACTTCTGGCGGTGGGTCAGCATCGCGGTGAGGAGCTCACCCCAGCCCGCGCCCTGACCGGAGACCGCGCCGCCCCAAGGGAACGGCTCGGCGACGCGAAGGTCGACCTCCGGCGTCGGGAAGAGCTTGTAGAGGACGTCACGGTAGAGCGCGAGCTGCTCGGGCGACGTGTCCGGCAAGCGCCCCGAGCCGTCCGCGTCGTAGCGAATCGGGACGAGCACGATGCGCACCCGCGGGCCGACGGAGACCGCGCCGATGGCGGCGTCTCCCTGGGTTGGGTAGCTGGCCTTCGTGTTGGTCCCGCTCGTCTGCGCCTTGACTCGGAGGAGCTCGACGCGGAACTGGCTCGTCGGCGTCAGGTACTCCCCGGGCACGTCGAAGACCACCGTGCTCTCGAGGTCGTCCGGCTTTGAGCCCGCGACCTGGAGCGGGCCGGCGATGTCGAACGTCTTCTCGGTGGCCGGCGCGCCCGCGCCTCCTCCGCCGCCCGCGTCGCTGCCGTCGAGCACGGTGAGCCGCGCGAGCACCGAACCGCCGTCGTAATCGGCGTCCGTCTGGTAGAACACGCGCACCGCCGCGGCGCGCCCGGCGATGACCCTCACCCCGTCGAAGACGGGAGAGCCGCCTTCCGCGAGGTCGCGCTCGAGGCCCTGGTACATGGCGACGCGCTCGATCGTCACGCCGTCCGCCGGGAGGAGCTCGGGCGGCGGAGGACCGCCGCTCGTGTCCGACGAGTCGTCCCCGCCGCACGCGACGAGGAGGGAGAGCAAGGCGACCGGTCCAAGATGGGCGAGCGAATGCATGCCCCCAGAGGCTACCAGCGACCCATATTTCGGCATTCGCACCTCGGCGCGGCTGATTCACAAAGGTGCGATATTGGCTCACCTCGCGGAGAGAGGTGGCATTCGGCTCCGCTCGCGCCGCGGGCGTGGCCCGGCTAACGTCGTCCGCGTGACGTCCCGTCCTCTCGGCAAGCGCAAAGCCCTCACGAACGTCGGCGGCGCGGTCGCGCGGCACGGCGACGACGAAGACGCGCGGAGCCTCGAGCACGCCCTCGCGGTCCGAGCCGACGAGGACGACGTGCGCGCGCACGTGCACGGGTTTCATAGCTACACCGCGCGCATGCACCCGCAGACCGCCCGTCGCCTCGTCGAGCGGCTCTCGGCGCCTGGCGACGCGGTCCTCGACCCGTTCTGCGGGAGCGGGACGGTCCTCGTCGAGGCGCGGCTCGCCGGCCGCCGCGGGACCGGCGTCGACGCGAACCCCCTCGCGGTCGCGCTCGCGACCACCAAGACGCGGCGTTACCCGGCGCGCGATCTCGAGCGGCTGGTCCACGAGGCCGAGCGCATTGCGGACGAGGCCGATGCGCGCCGCAAGGCGCGGGCCGGGGCGACGCGGAACTACGGTGCGGCCGACCGCGAGCTCTTCGACCCTCACGTGCTGTTCGAGCTCGACGGCCTACGGGCGAGCATCGAGCGGCTGCCGCGCTCTCCCGTCCGCGACGCCTTGTGGCTCGCGCTCTCGTCGATCCTCGTCAAGGTGAGCCGCAAGCCGGGAGACAGCGCCGAGGGCGTCGCTCCTCGTCGCCTTGCCAGCGGCTTTACGGTGCGCATGTTTCGCCGTCGCGCCGAGGAGCTCGCCGGTCAGCTCGACGAGTTCGCGCGGCTCGCGCGCCCCGCATCACCCCCGAGCGACGTGCAGCTCGGCGATGCTCGCTCGCTCGCCGGGGTGCGCGACGCCTCGATCGCGCTCCTCGCGACCTCGCCGCCCTATCCAGGCGTCTACGACTACTTCGAGCAACACGAGGCGCGGTTGCGCTGGCTCGGCTTCGACGGGTCCGGCTTTGCGTCGTCCGAGATCGGCTCGCGACGCGAGCTCCACTCCCTTGGCCCGGCTGCGCTGCGACGCTGGAGAGATGATTTCGGTCAAGTGCTTGCGGCCGCACGGCGGGTGCTCGCCCCCGGCGGCGCGGCGGTGTTCCTGATCGCGGACTCGGCCATCGGCGCGACGCCCATCTACGCGGACGAGGTCGCTGACGAGCTCGCTGGCGGCGCGGGCCTCACGCTCGCCGCGGTCGCGTCGCAGGAGCGGCCACATTTTCACGGGCCGACGGCGAGCGCGTTTCGTCGCCGGCCGCGGTGCGAGCATGCGCTCTTGTTTCGACGTGCTGACGCGGGGCGAGTCAGAGCGTGAACTCGTAGCTCTTCTCAGCGCGCCGCTCCTCGAGCACCACCACCGCGGTGACGACTCGCTGCCCGATCCGCGCCGACATGCGGACCTTCACCGGCAGCGCCACGTCGCGCGCGTCCTCCAGCCGAACCGCCACCCGATAACGGCCGCGCCTTGGCCAGCCGTCGGCGAGGAACACGTTCTCGATGTTCTGGCCGTGGCAGTCCACGGTGCCCTTGCAGTCGCGGTCCTTCAGCAGGCCGGACGGCGTCGTCTCGCCAACCGCCGCCTCCGCGCCGTCGGGACCGCTCACGCGCAGGTCCACGTCGACGGGCTCGGTCCAGGCGACCACGAACTGCAGGATGCCTGTCTCGAGGCCGCAGCCCTCGTCGATCACGCCGTTGCAGTTGTCGTCGAGCGCATCGAAGCAACGCTCGACGCCGCTCGTGACGCAGCCTGCCTCCATCGCCATGGTGGACGCGACGACGTCGCGAGGCTCAAGCGTCACCGCAGCATCCCGAGGAGGCGGGAGCTCGAGGCACGCACCGCACGCGAGCGCGACGCTGGCGGCGCCGACGAGCCGCGGCTTCAGAATCGACCGTCGCACGAGGCGCTCATCACGCCGAAGGTGCAGCCAAACTCGAGCTCGGCGGATTTCGGCGTCGCATCGGCAGGCTTCTTGGGCGCGAATGGGCCGTCGGGCGCGAACGCCACGAACAGCGACCCGAGGACCGCGAGCCCCGCCCCGGCGATCCCGGTCACCATCGCCGAGTTGCGGTAGGCGGCCGCCCGCTCACCGTCGTGGTTGATGAGCGCGTTGTCCGCGAGGCAGAGCGCGGTGTTCGAGGCGCAGGCGGGGTCGTAGTTCTGCCGGTGCGCGTCGATGTTGGTCTGTACCGCCGACTCGAGGTTCATGCCGTAGATGCCGAGCCCGAGCGCCGTGCCGCTTGCCGCGAGGCCCGCGCCCGCGAGGGCCAAGCCCACGTTGCGCTGCTGTGGGAACCAACCGCCGAACAGGTTGCGCGGCTTGCCTGCCCCGCTGTCCTTGGACTTGTCCTCCTGCGAGGGCGGCGCGACGATCGGCACCTCGACCTTCTTCGCGGTCGGGTCGAGCTGGAGCACCGACGTCCCGGCCTGGATGTCGCGGGACAAGTCCACGGGATCGTGATTCGGCGCCTCGACGACGAAGTGGTGCGCGCCGGTGGGCAGGCGCAGCGTCTGAGGCAGGGGGCGAGGATCGCCCTCGTCGACGCGGACGGTGGCCTTTGCGATCGACGAGCGGATGGTGAGCGAGGCGACCCGCTTGAGCGCCTCTTTCAACTGGTCTTCGGTGTCTTCGGCGTCGACGGGCAGGAGTGGCTTGAAGTCCGTCTTAAGCGCGCGCTCGAGCACCTCGATGGCCTCGACGTAGCGCTTCAGCGCGATCAGCGTGTACCCCTGCATGCGCAGGACCTGGGCGGTCGGGTAGAGCTTCTCGGCGTCCGTGAATTTGAGGAGCGCGTCGGCGTACTGCTCTTTTTGGTAGAGTTCGAGCGCCGTGGTCGCGAAGTCGCGACCCTTCATCTGATTCTTATCGAGTGGCTGCGCGAGCGCGAGCTCGGTCGAGCCCAGCACGAGCGCCACGGCGACGAGTCGCTTCACCCTGCGCATCGCCTCGGAGCATGCCACGAGTCACGCTGCGTGGCGGAAGTTTCGGCGCATTCTATGCGGGGAGCGCCGCTGCCGGCGTCCCCTCAGAAGGTGACCGGCTTCTTCAACGATGGCGCAGCGCCGGGTTTGTTCGTCGTGCCGGTTGGGCTGGTGGGGCTCGTGGGCATCGGGCCCGGTAGGGGGCGGGCGCCGCCGACGCTCGTGCCCGTCGTCCCGAACGGCTTCGCCGTCGGCATGCCTGGGACGGGTGTCGTCGCCGATGCGTTCACGGCCGGAGGCGCCGAAGCGGCCGGCGCTGCGGAGGCGCTCGTCGTCGCGGAGTCGCTCGGCATGGCCTCGACGGTCGGCGCGGCCGATACCTCCGCCGATGGAGCCGGCACCGGATCGACTGCGGCCGCGGTCGTCTCGGCTGTGGCGGCAGGTGCGGTCGTCGCGACCCCCGTGGATGGTGCGGCCGAACCCGCCTTGTCGGGGCTCATCACGTACACGCCGGCCACGACCGCCGCCACGAGCAGCGCGCCGACGACCCCGACCGCGATGGCGAGGCCGTTCGAGCGCTTGCCCCCGCCGGTCGTGCGACCGCCTGCCCCGGCGACCGAGTCCCCGAGGGCCGGGTGCGAGGCGGACATGCCCGCGACGCTCTGACCCATCGCCGGCTGGCTCTGCGAGAACGGGTGAGCGCCGCCGGAGCTCGGATGGGATTGCTGCATCTGGAGCTGCAGCTGGAGGGAGCTGTCGGCGTTGCGCCCGACCATCGTCCCGTCCGGCGAGGTCATCACGCCGAGTGAGCTCGCGAGCTCCTCGACCATGTCACGCGCCGAGGTAAAACGCTGGAGGACGTCGCGATGGCACGCCTTCGCGAACCACAGGTCGAAGAGCGGGCCGAGGTGCGGCGCGCGCTCGGACGGAGGCGCCATCGGCTCGTAACAGATCTGCGCGATGAGGCCCGCCATGCCATCGGCGGTCCAGTAATTCCGGCCGGTGAGGAGCTGAAACGCGATGAGGCCGAGCGCCCACAGGTCGGTCGCGGGGCCGACCTTGCCGAGGTCGCCTCGCGCCTGCTCGGGCGCCATGTACCAGGGAGTCCCGAACACCTGGCCTGCGACCGTCAGCTCCTGCGCCGCGTCGTCCGTCAGCTTCGCGATGCCGAAGTCGAGGATCTTGATGAGCGGCGTGCCGTCCTCGCGCTTCATGATGTAGAGGTTCGCGGGCTTCAGGTCGCGGTGGACGATGCCCTTCTGGTGCGCCTTGTCGAGCGCACGCGCCACCTGTCGCAGGTGCAGGACCACCTCGCCCGCAGGCAGCGCGCCGCGGCGCTTCAGCTCCGACCGGAGGTCCTGCCCGTCGAGCCGCTCCATCACGATGAAGGGCACGTCGAGCTCGGGGCTCACGTCGGCGTCGACGACGCGCACGACGTGCTCGCTCCCGATCCGCACCGGGGCGCGCGCCTCGGTCTTGAAGCGCTCGACGGCGGCCACGTTCTCGGCGAGCGCGGGGTGGAGGAGCTTCAGCGCGAGTTCTTCGCCGGTGTTGGTGTGCGTGATGGCGTAAACCGTGCCCATCCCGCCGCGCCCGATCAGCTTCTCGACGCGGTAACGCCCGCAGACCAGCGTGCCGGAGCGCAGCGCCACCATGTGCTTCTCGCTCGCCTCGTCGGCGCCGTGACCGGGGGCCGTCGGGGCGTAGCTCGGCGTGACGTTCGCGGCCTTGCCTGACGCAGCCTGGAGCGCGGCCGCGCGCACGTTGGCGGGCGCGCGCGTCAGGTCCGAGTTCACCATCTGGTAGCTGGCGCCGACCATCGACGGCATGGGGACCCGCCGCGGCGGCGGTGGCGCTCCCGGGCTCGACGCGAGCGGCGGCGGAGCCGATGGCGTCGGGGGGTTCGAGCCTGCCCCGAAGTCGCCGGGCTCGAGCGTGCGCGTGCGACTCTCGGATGGAGCGTCGCCTCGCTTGGGAGGCGGAGGAGGTGGTGGATGACCCATCGCGTGGCTGGGGCGCGCCGGCGCGCACCCCCCGAGCGCCTTAAGATTATGCCTCCTCGAAGGGGATCGGCAAGCGCCGCGTCGTCAGCGCCCCGCGTCCAAGGAGGGGGCGAGCGTCACCGGGATCCCGCGCGCGTCGAGGACGTCGAGCGCTCGGGGGACCGATAGCGCGAGCCACCTCGCGTAGAGCCTCCGAGCTTGGGCGTGGGGCAGGTCACCGGCGCGCCCGCTCGTTGCGTACGCGAGCAGCGTCGCCGCCGAGACGCTCACGTTCAGGCTCTCGACGAAGCCGCGCATCGGGATGCTTACGGTCTCGGTGCATGCCGCGCGGAGCTCTTCGGCGATCCCGTTGTGCTCGTTGCCCATCACGAGCGCGACCTTCGGGAGCATCGCGAGCTCGCCGGGCGTGAGGCTGCCCTTCGGGTGGGTGGCGACGAGCATGAAGCCGCGCACCGCGTGCACCGCGTCCTCGATGGTCCCGTGGTGGAGCACGTCGACCCAACGCTCAGTGCCCTTCGCGACCGCGTTGTCCGCGGCGAAGGCCTCGGTGCGCTCGACGACGTGGAGCTCCTGCACCCCGAAGGCGTCGCACGAGCGCATCACCGCGGCCCCGTTGTGGGGATCGTGTGGCGCATCCATCACCACCGTCACCGACGCGAGGCGACCGCCGACGACCTCGAGCAGCCGCTCGCGGCGCTCGTCGGTGCAGAGCGGCTCGAGCACCGAGATCACCGCCTCGGCGTCGACGGCCTCGAAGGCGCGGCGCAACGGATCTCGCCGGGCCGGAGTGCGAAGGCGAAGGACCATGGCTCGGCTCAGTCGACCTCCGGCGGGAGCGGGCTCTCGTCGTCGAGGGCCACCTGCACGGATATCGTCGGGGTCTCGAGCGCGGTGCGCCGCTCTGCGTCGTCGCCCCTCGGCGCGACCGGTGGCGCGATCACGCTGTCGACCACGTCTTCGTCCGCGACGACCGCGACCCGCTCGTCATCGTCGTTCGCCACGTCCGCGACCGGACCTCCCTCGGCGATGGGCGGCCTCCGCGAGCTGCGGGTCAGGGTCCTGCCGTCGTGCCCTGGCGGCGCGCTCCGCCTCTTCGCGTCGACGCTCGGCACATCGGCCCGCGAGGCGCGATCCGGCGGCGTCCGTTCGATCGCTTGCGCCCGCTGGGTGAAGTCGCGCTGTTCGTCTTCCGACAGGGGGGCTTCGCCGAAGCGCGCGGCGAGGTAGCGCTCGGTCAAGGCGCGAACCTCGTCGCCGAGCGGATGACCGCGCTCGGTGAGCCCGAGCGCGTGGCGGAGCGGAGGCACGGACTCGAGCCGACGGATGCCGGCGACCATCATCGCGCGCTCGAGCCGCTGATAGAGCCGCGCCGCGACGAGCGCATCACGCGTCGCCCGCGACGACGGCGCGCGCGGCGAGCCAGGGCGACGCTTGCGGTAAAGCCAGAACAACCCGCCACCGACCAGCGCGAACCCGACGAACGCGAAGGCGGCCCGTCGTCGGTTGCTCGACAGTGCGCGCATCATCGATGAATCGCGCATGCTCATCGTGTCGAAGAGGCTCACTTGCTGCGCGAGGTCGTAGCCGAGGACGTGGTAGTTCCAGCGCTGACTGACGGCCTCGAAGAAATCCCGTAGCGTCGCCAAGGCGCCGTCGACATCACTCTGCGGCTCGGCCGAGCCGGGCGGAGTCGGGTCGTACGTGAGCCACCCCCGACCGTCGACGTACGCCTCGACCCACGAGTGCGCGTCTCCCTGTCGGACCGCGTAGAACTGGCCGTATTTGTTAAAGGTTCCGCCGACGAATCCGGTGACGTTGCGGCTCGGGATCTCGAGGGTGCGGAGCATCACGGCGAGCGCGGTCGAGAAGTACTCGCAGTGACCTCGCTTTGACTCGAAGAGGAAGTGGTCGAGCGGCTGCTCCGCATCTCCGGACGGAGACGCGAGGTCGTAGCGAAAGTCCCGACGCAGCCGTTCTTCGAGCCTACGGAGCCGCTCGAGATCGTCGCCGGCGTCTCCGACCCACTCGCGAGCGAGCGCGCCGACTCGGGCGGGCAGCTCCGCAGGGAGCGCGAGGTAGCGCCCACGATCGGCGGGGCGAAGACGCGTGAAGTTCGGTGTGCCGCGCTCCGAGGGGTAGATCTCGTACCGAACGATGCGATCGCTCGGCGCCTGGTAGCGGAGCTCGCCCTCGGGACCTGCCATGAGCTGCGGGACGAGACCAGGCGTCACGGACCCGCTCTTCGTCAGCTCGATGGCCTTGGTCGTCGGCATCACGAACAAGACCGGGGGCTCGAACGGCTCGAGCTCGATGCGCCAAGGGCGCTCGTTGGGGGCGGGCGTCCCCGAGATCGGCACGACCTCACCCGCGCTCGCGAGCGGCCGGTTCGACTTGGTCGACTGGCTCCAGGTTCGGCCGTCGTATTCATCGAGGGCGGTGCCGCGGAGGTACATCATGCGGCGGGCCGGTGGAGGCGAGGGCAGCTCGGGGATGGCGACGCGGAGCGCGATCGTAGGGTCGCTGCGGAGCGTGCCGATCTGCCCGAGGTTCACCGTGCCGGAGAAGCCGATCATCCGATCGCCGCGAGGCTTTTGCAGGAGCAAGAGCGACAGCCCGACGCGCGGGAAGATGACGAAGAGCGCCGCGGTGAACACGAGGATCGGGAGCGACAGGATGCACGTCACCGCGATGAACTGGCGCCCGACGACGCGCTTGCTTCGGAGGATACGCGGGACGTCGACGGGCAGGCCGGTCCGGTCGCGCGCGCCTTGCCGGTAGTTCCCCTCGACCTCGCGGCGAAGGTGCGACAGCACGAGCGCACCCGGCGTGACGACGATCAGTCCGATGAAGCAGAGGCCATAGCCGAGACCGCCGCCGACGACGGTTCCTGCGATGAGGTGGAGGAGCGCGAGCACGATCACCTGCTGGTCGTGCGCAGCCCCGTTCCGCGTCGACACGCGGATCACCTGCAGGCCGACGGCGAACTCGATGAGCAGGTCGAGCACGCTCGCCGGCGTGAAAAATCCGCGGGCGAGCTGGACCACGATGAGGAGCACCGTCGCGACAGCGTCGAAGTGTCGCTGCGCCGCGCGCTGTCGCCACGGCTCGCGGAGCGCGATGGCCGCGGCCATGCTCAGGATGAGGACGATGTCGAGGGCTCGAGAGAACTGCCCGCTGACGATGAGCGCGAGCACCCCGAGCGACGCGAGCGCATCGGTCATCAAGCGGTGAACGAGCCCGAACCTCACGCTGCCGTCTCCGGTCGAGCGCCGAGCGGCTCGTCCGTGGCGACCTGTGGTCGAACTTGCTCGAGCAGCGCGAGGAAGCGCAGGAGCGGATCGATGCCGCGAGACGGATCGCCCGCGACCCTGCGCCCCGAGGTGGTGACGATCGTCACCCGATCGCCGCGTCGTACGTGCGCCACGGAGAGAGAAGCGACCTCGCGGATGCGTCGCTCGAAGTCCTCGTCGTAGCGCGCGTCGTCGCCCGAGGCGTCGGTGCGGTGATCGTCGAGGCGCAGCTCGACGTCGTGCCGCAGTTCGCGCGCGCGCTCGCGGAGGACGCGCTGTCCCGGGATAGTGCTCTTTCGCCAGTAGATGTCGCGCGGGTCGTCGCCTTCGCGCATCGGTCGCACCGAATAGAACTCCTCCCCCTGGCCGCGTCCGACGAGATCGAGGTCGCCGCTCGTCTTGCCCTGCCCGCGCCGCGGCAGCCGCACCGGGTCGACCGCGGGGTAGACGATGAGCTCCTCGTTCGCGTCGAGCTCACGCGATTTTTCGAAGAGGCCGAAGGGGAAGCGCGTCGCCACTCGAAAGCCGGTGTGGTGCTCGAGGCCGCGGCGCTGAGGTGTGCGGCGGTAGGCCGCGACCTGCGTCGAGCGTGGGCTGATCTTGAGGAAGAAGCAGCGCTTGTCGGCGGGTTGCCCTGCCCGAAGGTCCTCGACCTCGATGGCATAGGACGGGACTTGCTCCTTGTCGTTCCACACTTCGATCTCGACGAGGTGCGAGCGCCCGACCTGCGCGCGCTTCGGCAGCCGTCGCCTGACCGCGAGGGTCCGCAGCGAGAGCTCGCTCATCACGCCCGAGACAATGATGAGCGAGAGCATCATGCCGAGGAGGAGGTAGAGCGGGTTGTTCCCGGTGTTGATCGCCGCGAGGCCCACCCCGAGGGTGATGCCGAGGAAGTACTTTCCCTCGCGCGTGAACTTCAGTCGGCGAGCCCAGCGCTTGCGACCGCGCGTTTCCTCGACGGGACCCGATGGCGGAACGGCGACCTTCGGCGCCTCGCTCGGCTGCGGCACCGCGGGTCTGCGCCCGCCCCGCATGCCGCGGAGCGACGCCGGTTCGCGTGAGGTCGGCATCTCGGTCGACCCGACGCGGTCAGGAGAGCGCGCCGCGTTGATCGGCTCACCTTGCTTCGCGCGGCTCATCGCTCACAGCGGGACGGGCACGCGAGCCAAGAGATCACGGATCGTCGCCTCGGCCTCCTCGGCGCTCGGGACGTAGCCGTCGGTTTGCGCCGCGAGCCGAACGCGATGCGCGAGCACGGGGATCGCCAGGTCGTGGATGTCGTCGGCGATGCAGTAGTCGCGGCCGCGCAGCTTCGCCCGAGCGCGAGCGGCGCGCGACAGGTTGATGCTCGCGCGCGGTGACCCACCGATCGCGATTGCGGGGGACGTGCGCGTCGCGGCGACGACGGCGTGGAGGTAGGTCGCGAGCGCGGGATCGAACTTCACGCGGTCGATCTCGCGCTGCAGGAGCACGAGGCCTTGCGGGTCGAGCACGCGCGCACACTCGCCGACGCGGTCGACGCTCGGGTTAAGCAGCAATCGCTGCTCGACCTGTGGGGGCGGATAGCCGATGTGGACCCGCATCATGAAGCGGTCGAGCTGCGACTCGGGGAGCGGATAGGTCCCCGCGAAATCCTCGGGGTTCTGCGTCGCGATGACGAAGAAAGGCTCCGGCAGCGGCAGCGTCTGCCCGTCGACCGAGACCTGCCCCTCGTTCATCGCCTCGAGCAGGGCCGACTGGGTGCGCGGGCTCGCGCGGTTGATCTCGTCTGCCAACAGGACGTTTGCGAAGATCGCGCCCGGCTTGAAGCTGAACGACGCGGTTCGCTGATCGAACACCGAGACCCCGAGGACGTCGCTCGGCAAGAGGTCCGAGGTGAACTGGATTCGGCGCAGCTCACCACCGACGACCTTCGCGAGCGCTCGCGCGAGCGTGGTCTTGCCGACGCCAGGGACGTCTTCGATGAGGAGGTGACCGCGCGCGAGCAAGCAGGTCAGGCTGAGGTCGACCGCCTCCGGCTTGCCCTCGAGGACGGCCTCGAGGGTCGAGCGCAGCGCCTCAACGGGCGCGCTGTCGCTCGGCAGAGTCGCGGCGGAAGTCATCGTCGGGGATGCTAGCAGGTCGCTCCGCGCGGCTCACATTTATCTTTGAGGATTCGCGTGGTTGTGCGAGACCCGGGACTTCGGCGGCCGATGAACGATCCCGTGCGCATGCCCGACGACGAGCGCGCTCGCTCCTCAGAGGACGTCACCGGTCCCACCTCCGGCGGCGACGCTGCGCCGCGTCACTCGGACACCTCGAGCCCCGACGCCGACGTCTCGGTGCTGCGCCGCATCGCGGGGATGGTGCGGACCATGCGCCCGCATCAGTGGGTGAAGAACCTCTTCGTCGTCGCGCCGGTCTTCTTCGCGAAGCAGCTCACTCACCCGCAGGTCATTCGCGGGGGCGTCGTCGCCTTCGCGGTCTTCTGCATGCTGGCATCGGCGGTCTACACGCTGAACGACCTCGTCGACGTCGAGGCCGATCGCGTGCACCCGGTCAAGCGGCGACGTCCGATCCCCTCGGGGGTCGTCCCGATGCCGCTCGCGCGCGCGATGACAGGTGGCCTCCTCGTCGCCGCGCTCCTGGGGTCGTTGCTCGTGCCGCCGTCGTTCGGCGCGGTCGCGCTCGGGTACTTCACGCTGAACGTCGCCTATTCGTTCCGGTTGAAGAAGGTCGCCTACCTCGACGTCGGCTGCATCGCGACGGGCTTCGTCCTGCGGGTGCTCGCGGGCGGCCTCGCGACGGGCACCGCCGTGAGCGGCTACATGATCGCCTGCACCGCGGCGCTCGCGCTGTTCCTCGGCTTCGGCAAGCGCATGCATGAGATCGGCGGCGCCAACGCGACCAAGCAGCGCGCCGCGCTCGAGCGGTACTCTCCGCGGGTCTTGCTCGTCGCCATGACGGTCACCGGCCTCGCGAGCGTCGCGACGTACGTGGCGTACACGCTCGACGACCACACGCGCGCGTTCTTTCGCTCGCAAGACGGGGCGGAGCGATGGTTGTGGCTCACCAGCCTTCACCCGCTCGTCGGCGTGCTGCGCTTCGTGCAGCTCACGCGGACGCGGACCAAGGCCGAGTCGCCAACGCAGGAAATGCTCCGTGACACGCCCTTCATGCTGAACCTCGTCGTCTGGATCGTCGAGGTCGTGGTCATCGTCTACCGCCTGCGCCCGACCTGAGCACGCCGCGTCGTCGCCGTGAATTGGGGAGTGCCGCGGCGCATGCGCTAGGTTTCTCAGGCCATGAGCTCGAGCGAAGCCCCATCGCCCGTGCCGCTGTCGCTGTTCGCCGCGTTCCGGTCGAACTTGTGGACGGACCTCGCCCTGACGATGCCGATCTTCGTCGTGTACCACCTGGGCGTCGTCACGCTCGACGTCCGAAACGCGGCGGACTTCTTCACGCAGAAGCTCGTCGTCATGGCCGAGCGCAACATGCTCGTCTACTGGGGCATCACGCTCGCCATCGGGGCCGCCATCTTCTTCGGCTTGTCACTCCTCGGCGCTGGCGAGGCCTTCAACAAGAAGCGCTTCCTGCTGGTCGGCGTCGAGGGGGTCTTCTACGCCATCTTGATGCGCAGCGCCGCGGTCTACGCCGTCGGCGCGCTCCCCATGGCCGGAATCGAGGTGGCTCCTGGCGTGTGGCCGAGCCTCGTCATGTCGCTCGGCGCCGGATTTTACGAGGAGGTCGCGTTTCGCGTGGTCTTGTTTGGCGGCGGCCTCGTGGCGGTGAGCTTGTTCTTCGGAGGGGTGAGCAAGCTCGGCCTCGCCCTCGGCTGGGGGCTAGTGTGCGCAGCGATCTTTTCGGGCTGGCATTACATCGGTCCGCTCGGGGATCCGTGGAACCTGCACTCGTTCGTGTTCCGGACCGTCTGCGGCCTCGTGTTCACCTTGATTTTCACCCTTCGCGGCTTCGCTCCGGCGGTCTGGACGCACGCGCTCTACGACATCTGGGTGATGGTGCTCCACTGACCCTGCGCGGTTGCGGCCTCACGCGTCGGCGCGGTCGTCGAGAGGTTCGACGTCGTCCGGATCCTCGAGCGGTCGTGCGTACACCGTCACCGTGGTGTTACCGTATCGACGGCTGCGTTCCGCTACGACGACGGGCAGCGAGGGCGCCTCGTCTCGGCTCGCGTGCTCGAGGACGATGAGGCCAGGGGCTTCGAGGACGGCACGCTCCAGGAGGGCCGCGAGCGTCGCACCGAGCGTGCCATCGGCGACCTGCGCGTAAGGCGGGTCGACCAGCACGAGGTCGAAAGGTCCGCTCGACGCGGCGCGCTCGAGGCTCCGCTCGACCGAGGAAGCGAGCACCGTGGCTCGCCCCTCGAGCCCGAGGGTCCGAAGGTTTCCGCCGAGCGCCGTGAGGGCGGGCCGAGCCTGCTCGACAAAGACGGCGTGGTCCGCGCCGCGCGAGAGGGCTTCGATGCCAAGCGCGCCCGAGCCCGAGTACAGATCGAGGACGCGCGCGCCTTCGAGCCCGGCCTCGCCTGCGCCGACCCGACGAAGCGCGGCCTCGAGCATCGAGAACATCGCCTCGCGCACGCGATCCGACGTCGGCCTCGTGTCACGACCGGCGGGCGCGACGAGCCGTCGGCCCCCGAGAGCTCCCGCGATGATCCGCACGACTCAGAACGTGTAGCGCACGGTGAGGGTCTGGCGTTGAGGTCCGACCATCGGCACCACGGTCCACGCGCTCGTGCGGTCCGGCACCTCGTCGTTCGCCTTCGCGAGGCTGCTCGTGCCGAGGAGATAACCGCCGAGACCGGTCGCGACCGCCGCGAGCGGGAACGCGATCGCCTGAAGCATCTCGTCGCGGGAGGCCCGATCGCAGAGGGAGACCACGCTCGCTGGCGGCTCGGCGCCGGGCTTTGAGACGAGCGGGGCCGTCCCCGCCTGCGCCGCGGCGCACACATCGTCGTTCTGGCTGAATTGATCGCGGTAAGTCTGGAAGCCGGCGTCGTTGCGGACGGCGTTGACGTCGATCGCCGCCCACGTGCCGAGGCCCGCGAGGCCCGCGCCGAGACCGAGGCTCACGAATCCACCGACCATCCGGCCGTCGACGGGGGGACCCTCGCTTCGTGCCACGAGGGTCAGCCCGACGACCACGGTGCCGAGGGGCTGCACCTGGACGCGCATCGAGGCGTCGTCGTGCCCAGGGGCCTTGACGGTGATCGTGTGCATGCCGACGGGCAGCTGGATCGTCGCGCCCGCCGGCGGGATGGCGCCGAGGGGCCGCTCGTCGACGTAGAGCTGGCCCGCGATGCCGCCCGTCGACACCTGGACACCTCCTTGGGGCGCTCCGCCGGTGACCTTCGCGAAGGCGTCCGTCGCGGTCGGGACGAGTTTGTCTGGTTTCGTCGCGGACGCCGAGAAGCTGACGTCGGCCGTGCTCGTGCCCTTGCCGCGCACAAAAAAGTTCACGCTGCCGACGACGGACTTACGCGTCTTGTCGAAGTCGACGACCGCCCACAGGTAGCGGTCGGCCTTGATCACGTCGGCGATGCGCGTCTCGCACGCGGCGTCGATAGGCTCGGCGCACTTCATCTTGAGCGCGAGGAACTCGAGCGACTGGTTGGCCTCGCCGAGAGACCAGCCCTTCGACAGCTGCACCGCGGTCCGGAGCGCTGCGGTGAGCGCCTCGGCCTGATCGAGTGCCTCGTCGCTCTTCACGGCGAGGACGGCGACCGCGACCACGTCGGGGCCGGGCGGTGCGGCGAACGCCTCGTGTGATTCGGTGATGCCGAGCACGAGCGCGGCACCGAGGACGAGCGACGTGGTCAGCCGTGGACGACGAGGCATGACCGACACCGTAATCGCGGTGCAACCATCGAGGCAACGAGCTGCGAGAAATGATGCGACGTCACCTCGCGACGTCGGGCGCCGTCACCCGCGCGCGAGAGGGACTACTCGATCTCGAGCTTCGTCCACATCTCTCGTCGGAAGCGGGTCTTCCGACGGTCGCTCTTCGTCACGAGCCGCACCGCGCTCAGCGCTGCGAGCAGGCGCCCCTCGCGCCCGAGCCCTGGCAGGACGCTCGCGCCGCACAGCAGCGTCCGCTCGATCGGGCCCCGCACGGGCTCACCTCCGAGCCCGAGAAATCCAGGGGGATCGACCTCGAGCTGCCGCTCCATCGGCTCGGCGCGCACCGACAACCGAGCATCGACCCGCTCGACCTCGACGCGGATCCCGTCGACGTAGCGCCAGAGCGGTAGCCCGTCGTGCACGGAGTCGACGAGGACGAGGTGCTGCGCGAAGAACGGGAGCTCGCGGCAGAGCCGCTCGACGATCGCTCGCCGAGCGTCGTAGAGGACCGCCCCGTCCCGCTCGTCGAGGAGCATCTCGACCGCGAAGAGCTGCTCGCCCTCCTTCGCGGCGCCGCATCGCTCGAGGTGAAGCGAGCGCCCCTCGACGCCGCTCCGTCGCTCGTCGCCGAGCAGAACGACTTCTCGCCCGAGCGCGGTGGGGACACCCGCGGAGCGCGCCACGATTGAGGTCACGAAGCGCCCCTTCGAAGGCGTGACGCGTGGCCAGTCGCGGTGCGCATGATCGGTGATCCCGACCCCGCCGCTCAGGTTGGCGACGGCCTCTCCGATGAGGTCGGTCACGACGAACCCCGCGCCGAAGCCGCCGGGGATGCCGTCGAGGACGACGCTCGCGACAGTGCCGCCCTTCACCTCGAGGTGCGTCGCGCGCTCGTCGAGCGCGAGCTCGCCCCCGTTCGCGACGACCCGCTCGAGCAACAGCTCTTCGAGCTCGTGTTCGCCTCCCTCGAGCGCCGTGAGGCCGCGGGCCCACGCGCCATGGAGCCGCGCCATCGCGAAGGCCGGCAGCGGCTGCGCGAGATCCGTCGCGAAGCGCACCGACTCTCCGACGACCCGTCGATAGACGTGGTCGCGCGGGAACTCCCCGAGCAGGTCGACGTGCATTTCGGAGCGCGCGAACGGCAGCTTGGCGACGAGCTTGTTCGTCTCGCGTCGCTCGAAGAATGTCCCGGGAGGCCACATCGCGTCGGCCTCGAAGCTCGCGTCGGCAGCCTCGGTGACCCGCAGGAGCTCGCCGTAGAGCTCGGCGACGAGCCGTCGTACCTCGGGCACCTCGCGGTCGACCTCGCGCGCGAAGCGCTCGGCGTCCGTCGAGATCTCGAGCCGCAGCGGGCGGCGGCCTCTGGCATCGCTTCCGTACGGTGCCTGCGTCGAGCCGAGCACCTGGAGCGGAGGATCGGGGGTTACCGCGCGGCGGCGCCAGGTCTGCGTGTGGGCGAGCTCGCGCATGACCCGTGCCCAGGTCGGCGACGTGCCGGCGAGCATCGTCGAGACGCGCCGACGTAGCGCGCGCCCGTCGACGTCGTAGTTCGCGCCCGGACGGCCCTGACCGACGACGAGCACGGTGTAGTCGCGCCGCGCGAGCAACGCGGCGGCAACGAGGGCGCCGAGCGAGCGTCCGATGACGACCACGTCGTAGTACTTCGAGGGCATGGCGACGCTCCGAGGGTCGTATCACGCGGAGGCGTGGAGCGTAGCCACCGATCGCCGTCGACCTCGAGGTCGCCTCGCGCGCGCGATGAAGCCGCGCGCGAAGTGTTGTAGGCCTCGGCCATGAGCGAGTTCGCGTTCCAAGAGATGTTGCCCCTCGGCAAGGACGAGAGCCCTTACCGGCTCGTCAGCTCGGACCACGTGTCGACCTTCGAGGCTGGCGGTCGGACCTTTCTCCGCGTCGAGCCCAGCGCGCTCAGGCTGCTCGCCCGCGAAGCGATGCGAGATATCGCTCACCTCTTGCGCCCCGGACACCTCGCGCAGCTCCGCGCGATCCTCGACGACCCAGAGGCCTCGGACAACGATCGCTTCGTTGCCCTCGAGCTCTTGCGCAACGCCAACATCGCGGCCGGCTACGTCCTGCCCTCATGTCAGGACACCGGCACCGCGATCATCGTGGGCAAGAAGGGGCAGCTCGTGTTCACGGGCGGCGGTGACGAGGAGGCGCTCGCGCGCGGCGTCTACGACACCTACACCACCACGAACCTTCGCTATTCGCAGATGGCGCCGCTCGACATGTACGTCGAGAAGAACACCGGCAACAACCTGCCGGCGCAGATCGAGCTCTTCGCGACCGATGGCGATGCCTACAAGTTCCTCTTCATGGCAAAGGGTGGGGGCTCGGCCAACAAGAGCTATCTCTTTCAGGAGACGAAGGCGCTCTTGAACGAGGCGAGCCTGCTCGCGTTCCTCGACGCGAAGATTCGGAGCCTCGGCACCGCGGCCTGTCCGCCCTACCACTTGGCGATCGTCGTCGGCGGGACGTCCGCCGAGTACGCGCTCAAGGTCGCCAAACTCGCATCGGCGCGCTACCTCGACAGCCTGCCCGCAGACGGCAACGCGCTCGGCCGCGGCTTCCGCGATCGCGGCCTCGAGGCGCAGGTCCTAGAGCTCACCCGCAAGAATGGGATCGGCGCGCAGTTCGGCGGGAAGTACTTCTGCCACGACGTGCGCGTCATTCGGCTGCCTCGGCACGGCGCCTCATGTCCCGTGGCGATCGCGGTGTCGTGCTCGGCGGATCGCCAGGCGCTCGGCAAGATCACGAAGGACGGCGTCTTCCTCGAGTCGCTCGAGACCGATCCGGCGAAGTACATGCCCGACGTCACGGACGAGCACCTCGGCGGCGACGTCGTGCGCATCGACCTGCGCCGTCCGATGAGCGAGATCCGCGCGACGCTGTCGGGCTATCCGGTCAAGACGCGCCTGTCGCTCTCGGGGCCGATGATCGTGGCGCGCGACATCGCCCACGCGAAGCTCAAGGAGCTGCTCGACGCGGGCGGCGAGATGCCCGCGTACCTGCGCGACTTCATGGTGTACTACGCGGGGCCCGCGAAGACCCCCGAGGGCTACGCGTCGGGCTCGTTCGGGCCGACGACGGCGGGGCGCATGGACTCGTACGTCGACGCCTTCCAGTCGCGCGGCGGGAGCATGGTGATGCTCGCGAAGGGCAACCGGTCGCAGCAGGTCACTGAGGCGTGCAAGAAGCACGGCGGGTTCTACCTCGGCTCGATCGGCGGTCCGGCCGCGCGCCTCGCGAAGGATTGCATCACCAAGGTCGAGGTCCTCGAGTATCCAGAGCTCGGGATGGAGGCGGTGTGGAAGATCGAGGTCGTCGACTTCCCCGCGTTCATCGTCGTCGACGACAAGGGCAACGACTTCTTCGCTGGGATCGGCGGCGCCGGGAAGCTCAAGGTCCTCGGCTGACCCGAGCTCACGCGCGCGGAGGTCCGCCCCGCCACGAGACCCTAGGTCGTCCGCCGGCATCGGCTGGTGGGCTCACGGTGAGGTCGCCCTCGGCGATACGCTGCAAGGTCGCGACGAGCAGCGCGTGCTCACGGTCGAGCAATCGTGCGCTCAACGTCTCGCGGGTGTCCTCGGGCTCTACCGCGAGCGAGGCCTGGGCGAGGATGGGGCCGTGGTCGACGCCCTCATCGACGAGGTGCACGGTGCAGCCGGTCATCGCGACGCCGTAGGCGAGCGCCTGCGCCTGCGCGTCGAGCCCAGGAAACGCTGGCAGGAGCGACGGGTGGATGTTCACCACGCGCTCGGGAAACGCGCCGAGGAGCTCGCGGGTGACGATGCGCATGAAGCCGGCGAGCACGACCCACTCGACGCCGGCCGCGCCGAGTCGCTGAACGAGCTCGCGCTCGTAAGCCGAACGATCCGGGTAGCCGCGATGATCGAGAAACAGGCTTGGGATTCCGGCCTTGCGCGCCCGCTCGAGGCCTTGGGCCTCGGCGCGGTTCGAGACCACGAGCCGCACGCGCGCGTCGAGCGCCCCGCACGCGATCGCGTCGAGGATCGACTGGAGGTTTGACCCACGCCCCGAGAGAAGGACGCCGAGCTCGAGGGTCATCGCGCCGCTCGCGCGACACCGCTCGTCGCGTGCCGTTGCCCTCGTCGCGTGCTCACGTAAACAGCGTCTCCCCGCTCGTCGATGCCACGACGTCGCCGAGGAGCCACGCGCTCTCGCCGGCAGCGGCGAGCGCGTCGAGGGCCTCGCCCGCCGCCTCCCGAGGCACGGCGACGACGAGACCGACGCCGAGGTTGAAGGTGCGTCGCAGCTCGGCCTCTTCGACGGGGCCGCCCGACGCGATGAGGTCGAAGAGCCGCGGGCGCTCGTAGCTCGCGAGCTCGAGCCGCGGAGCGAGGCCGCTCGGGACGACGCGCGGGACGTTGTCCACGAGACCCCCGCCGGTGATGTGCGCGAGGGCGTGAAGGCGGTCGCCGAGCTTGGCCGACAAGGCCTCGACGGCGCGCGCGTAGATCCGCGTCGGGCGAAGGAGCGCCTCGCCCAGCGTGCAGCCGAACTCGGCCAGGTGGGAGGCGTAGTCGAGCTTCATGACATCGATCAAGACGCGCCGCGCGAGCGAGTAGCCGTTCGAGTGGAGGCCGCTCGACGCCACGCCGACGAGGACGTCGCCCTCGCGCACGCGGCTGCCATCGAGGATCGAGGCCCGCTCGACGACGCCGACCGCGAAGCCGGCGAGGTCGTACTTGCCGGGCTCGTACATCCCCGGGAGCTCGGCGGTCTCGCCGCCGAGGAGCGCGCACCCAGCGTCTTTGCAGCCTCGAGCGATGCCGCGGATCACCGCCTCGGCGACGTCGACCTCGAGCCTCCCTGCCGCGAAGTAGTCGAGAAAAAAGAGCGGCCGCGCGCCGGTCGTCACGACGTCGTTCACGCACATCGCGACGAGGTCGATGCCGATCGTGTCGTGGACGCCGGTCGCGAAGGCGACCTCGAGCTTCGTGCCGACCCCGTCGGTCCCGCTGACGAGGACCGGCTCCTGCATGCCGCCCGGCAGTCGGCACAGCCCCGCGAAGCCGCCGACGTCGGCGAGCACCTCCGGGATGCGGGTCGCACGGGCGAGCGGGCCGATGCGGCGGACGAGCTCTTCACCGGCGTCGATGTCCACGCCGGCCTCGCGGTAGGTGATCGCCATCGACGTCCCGCGTGCCACGCGGCCTCGGTCGCGGCAAGTCGAGACTCGACGGCGCGTCCGCGCCCCGTCGTCAGCGCGTCGCGAGGCGAAAGAGGTCGCGCCCCTCGAGGACGCGCGTCCCGGCGTTGGGCTCGAAGGCGGCGTTCAGCATCGCGCGGGCCACCTCCTCGTCGCGGATCGCCCGGTAGCGCTCGAGCGGGCCCGCGAAGAGTGGCCGCGTCGCCCGCATCAACACCGAGGCGATGGCCTCGCCCGTGCGCTGTTCACGACGGTCGCCGAGGAGGAGCGACGGGTGAAGGACGACGACGCCTTCGGGGAAGGCGAGCTCTCGCAGCGCGGCCTCGAGCTCGCCCTTCACGTGGTTGTAGAAGATCGGGCTCGCGGCATCGGCGCCGACGGCGGTGACCACCACATAACGGCGGGCGCCGGCGGCGAGCGCGAGCTTGGCGGCGGCGAGCGGGTACTCGTAATCGACCCGGCGGAAGCGCTCCTTCGTGCCGGCGACCTTGATCGTGGTCCCGAGGCAGCAGAAGACGTGCTCGACCTCGAACTGCCGGGCGAGCGGCGACGACGGTTCGAGCAGCCCTTCGAGGTCGACGACGTGCTCCTCGAGCCCCTGCGGGGTTGGCGCGGACGGGCGTCGTACGAGCGCGCGCACGGTGCCGTAGCGACCGCTCGCGACCGCCAGGCGCGCGAACGCAGCCCCCACGAGGCCGGTCGAGCCGAGGAGCAGGAGGGAGGGCTTCGCGTCGCTCACCCGCGACGGGATCGGCCCGCCCTCGCCGTACGTCAAGGGCGAGCGCTCACGCGAAGCGCGTCGGCGCAAACGGCGCGAGGTCGACCGGCGGCGGCTCTCCCAAGACGAGCGCAACGACGATGTCCGCGGTGATGGCGGAGAGGACGATGCCGTTTCGGTAGTGCCCGGTCGCCACCACCAGCCCGGCCGCGGTCACGCCGAGGAGCGGGAGATGGTCGGGGCTCCGCGAGCGGAAGCCGCTCCAATGGGAGGAGACCTCGGCGCTCGCGAGCGCAGGGAAGAGCGCGACCGAGGCCTCGTAGAGCGCGCGTCGCGCCTCCTCGGTCGTCGCCTGCTCGAAGCCGACGTCCTCGAGCGTCGAGCCCGCCAGCACCCGACCGTCGCTCCGTGGCGAGAGATAACCGCCCCGCCCCTCGAGGAGGCGCGTCGGGACGGTCGGGGAGCGCATCTCGAGCATTTGGCCGCGGATCGGGCGGATGAGGCCCGCGAGCTCGGCGCCCTCGAGCACGCCGGACCAGGCGCCGGCCGTCAGCACCAAGTGCCTCGCCCCAATGAGTTGATCGGTGTCAAGATGCGCGCGGACCCCCTCGGCGCCATGCTCGAGCCGAACCACCGCGTGACCGTCGCGAAGCTCGACCCCTCGTGCCGCGCACGCCTCGACGAGGGCGTCGACGAGCCGCGGCGGATCGACGACCCGCTCGCCCGGAAACCAGCCTGCGACGCGCACGTCGCCGAGGCCTGGCTCGAGTCGCCGCGCCTCGTCGTTCGTGAGGAGCTGCGCGTCCCAGCCCCGCGCCCGTTGTTCGCCCACGAGCGCGTGCAACTCGGCCTCGCTCGCGTCGTCCGTCGCGACCCGCAGCGCCCCGACCTCACGATGATCGAGGTCGCGCCCCGTCGCGCTCGTGAGCTCGTCGAGGAACGCGCGATGCCGCTCGCGCCCGGCGAGGCACAGCTCGGCCATCGCGCTCGAGGGATGGCGCTCGAGCTGCGCCGAGAGCATCCCGGCTGCGGCGCGGGAGGCCGCTCGGGTCGCGCCAGGATCGCGCTCGAGCACCGTGACCGAGAGCCCGCGTCGCGCGAGGGCGAGGGCGCTCGCGAGACCGACGACTCCACCTCCGACGACCGCGACATCACGCATCGCTCACTTGTGCACGATCACCGTCGTGCCCTCCTCGCGGACGCCGTGCCAGCCCTCGGGTACGTGCGGCGCCGTCCACTGGAACACGCGGAGCGAGTCGGCAGGCGCAAGGTTGATGCAGCCGTGGCTCCGCGCGACCCCGAAGACGTCGTGCCAGTACGCGCCGTGGAGCGCGTAGTTCTTGTGAAAATACTGGATGTGCGGCACGTCGCGCAGCGTGAAGAGCCCGTGCCCGCGTCGCAGGGTGACGCCGTAGACGCCGTCGCCTTTGGCGGGGACGTAGCCTTCATCGCCGGGCTTCAGGCCCTTGTCGGCGTTGGCCTTCTTCCCCATCCCCTCGTCCGAGTCCATCGTCGCGCTGATGTGCTTCGCGTAGATGCGGTAGCTGCCGCGGATGGTCGAGTACGTCTCGTTCGGGTCGCCGATCGCGGGGCGCCCTGTCGAGACCAGCGTCGCGAACTCGGCCTTCTTCCCGTTCCACAGCACGAGCACCTGCTCGCTGAGGTCGATCTCGATCCACTTCTCGCCCTTCTCGGCGACGCGCGGCCATTTGCTCGGCGGGACCGCGAGCCCGACGTCGCTCGCCCGCGCGAAGTTGCCCGACGCGAGCTCGAAGTAGCGCTCGCCGGCGACCTTCTCGACCTTGCCCGTGAGGCGTTGCACGCTCCGTCTCTCGAGGCTTCCATCGGCTTCGGCCTGGCCGTTCTTCAAGCGAAACGCTTGCACTCCGCGCGTGCGAACGAACGCCAGCGGGAGGTCTCGCTCGCCGCCGAGCTCGACCCCGTGCCAAGGCGAGCCCGAGTCCGGCTTTACCTTGCTCGTCGGGACGAGGCGCAGGTCGCTCGTGATCCCGAAGCGCCGGCGCAGGTGGTGCTCGTCGGTCGCGAACGAGCCGACGAACGAGAGCCCGTAGTGACGTCGCGCCCGATCCGCGAAGATCGATGACTCGGGGACGTCAAAGCCGCTGATGTTCGGGATCGTCCTCGCGACGCCCTCGAGCCAGAACGGGATCGGGTCTTCGTCGGAGGTACCGCCGAAGAGCTCGCCGAGCGAGAGCTCCGTGCTGTTCTTCTCGATGCCCAGCTCGCCGAGCTTCTTGCCCGGGACGACCCGCCCCATCGCGTCGATCGCGAGGTCCTGCGCGCCGAGCGTGACCGCGTCCTCCTGGCGGTTCTGCTTGTACCACTCGAGGTGCTTCTCGAGCTCCATCTCCGAGTCGAACTGCTGCTGCGACGTCGGGACCTTCAGGTAGAGGGGCAGGGTCGCGCGCACGAACCCGTACCGGTAGGGCAGGGGCTTGTCCAAGCGAGGTCGTTTGCTCGTGGCGCGCAGCAACGGGTGCTCGAGATCCGTGGTCGCGTCCTTCTCGGCGCAGACGTGCCCCGTGGGCTCGATCGCGTACCAGCCGCCCTTGCAGCCCGCGTGGCCGACCGGCTCGGCAGAGCGGCCAACGATGGCGCCGGCGCGCAGGTAGCCGACGCGGCGCGACGACTCGTTCGGCTTCTCGTAGACGATGGTGGCGAAGCCCAAAATCCCGAGGCGCGGCCTATCGGCTGCGGGCGTCGCGGTGTCCGCGGTGGAGGTCGGCGAGCCTTCGGCGGGCGCCGTGAGCGACGACGCCGCCGAGGCGCTGGCGCTCGTCGAGTCCGCGGGGACCGTTTGGACCGCGCTTGCGCGCGGCAGCAGGTACGCAAGCGGCGCAGCGCTCACGCCGACGAGCAGGAGCGGCGCGAGCCACCGAGTCGCGAGCGCGTACGCGGCCCACGCGGCGCGGGACGGCCCGGCAATTCCTGAACCCTTGCTCCCCATCTTGGATGGCTCCCTCGGCGTCCTCGCGGGACCGAGGTCTCTAGCAGAGGCAACCCCGCGCAGCCAATCGCGAGTCCTCGCCTCGCGCGAAACTTTGTTCGCAGTCCCAGAATGTCGCTAACATCCCTCCACTTCCATGTCCGACGCAGACAAGCGCATCCACCCACGAGCGAAGGTGCTCAGCATGACGGTCCGTTATAAGAGCGCGACCGTCGACGAGTTCGTCGAGCACCACAGCGACAACGTCAGCCGCGGAGGGATCTTCATCAAGACCTCGTCTCCGTTCGCGGCGGGAACGCTGCTCAAATTCGAGATCCGCATCGCGGCGGACGCCTCGGTCCTCACCGGCGTCGGTCGGGTCGTGTGGAAGCGCGACGTCGCGAAGTCGGACGAGGATCCGGCGGGCATGGGCGTCAAGTTCATCAAGCTCGACGACAAGTCGCGCGACCTCATCGACCGCCTCGTCTCCAGCCAGGTCGAGGGCGATTCGAACTACGATCGAGGCCTCGCCGAGGTCGATGCCTCCACGGCCCCGGCCGCGTCCGAGCCGCCGCCCGAGGAGAAGGCCGAGGAGCCGAAGGCCGAGGAGCCGAAGGCCGAGGAGCCGAAGGCCGAGGAGCCGAAGGCCGAGGAGCCGAAGGCCGAGGAGCCGAAGGCCGAGGAGCCGAAGGCCGAGGAGCCGAAGGCC
>Ga0194129_10000863_pt1 | contig 54732 bp, 40 predicted proteins | sample TA2KigCa35mmetaG_FD_150862 | JGI IMG/M metagenome (GOLD analysis project Ga0194129, IMG submission 150862) | Freshwater microbial communities from Lake Tanganyika, Tanzania - TA2015038 Kigoma Deep Cast 35m | ecosystem: Environmental > Aquatic > Freshwater > Lake | place: Tanzania: Lake... | reverse complement strand
AGAGACAGGCATTGATTTCCTTTCGTATGAACCCATTATAAAACGAAAGGTCGCCTTTTGGACGACCCATGTGACACTTCTTGAACTGGGCAAGTCGTGCTTTTGCTTGCCTCAGTGCTTGCGGTTTAAGTTTTCGTTTCTGAGGTTTCCCAGAATTGTGCTTCCAGTTTGGGACTTGCATTGTTCTTGAGTGGTTCAGACCACCATACGACTAAAACCCTTTACCTTAGAAAACTTTAGGACACTTTCAAATCTGTCCTCAAGTCCAGTTTTATGAGAAATCACAAAAATGTTAGCATCCTTGATTACATAACGAATGATTTTTAAAAAATCATCTGTTCCAAATCCATCAAGAGAACTATCAAATACCTCATCAAGAATTAAAAGATTTGTGTTTGTTGAATTTTTATATCTAGCAACTTCTCTCCAAGTAAAAAGAAGTGCCAAGTCGATTCTTTGTTTTTCACCTTCACTAAAAGAAGAATAAGAAAAGTCTTCGTGAATTGGAGACTGGACTGTTTCATTAAACTCTTCATCGAGTTTAAAATTGATGTAGAAGTCCATCATTTGAAGATAACGATTGACTTGTTGATTGATCAATGGTAGATACTTTTTGATAATCTTGGTCTTAACACCGTCATCTTTAAGTAAAGAGTATGAAAAGTCATAATAAACGATTTCATCTTTTTTGTCAGAAAGTTCTTCAAATGTTTTTTGGAGATTTTCTCTGAATTGTTCTAATTTCTCATGTTCAGAATTTCTGTTTTCAAGTTGTTCGGTAAGAGTTTGAATTTCAGATTCAAGATCTCGTATTTGTCTTTGATTAAGAGAAATGCGAGTGTTGTTTTGAGAAATCTCATGATTGAATTTAGTAATCTCCTTAGATAGAACTGTGAACTGACGCTCTCTTTCTTGTTCAAACTTTATGGTATTTTCAAGTTCTTGAAAACCTTTTTGAAGTTCCTTTATTTTATTTTGAGCATCATCAATTCTATTTAACCTAAACTCTTCTTCAATCGTTTGAGTGCAAGTCGGACATACCGTATTTTCCGTAAAGAACTTATGCTCTTTGGTAGTGCTGGATACTTTCTGAGAGATTTTACCCTTAAGATTGTTAAGTTTCCCTAACTTTTCGGCGGCACCAGTAACCTCTTCCTGATCTTTGGTGTATCGGAAAATATCTTCTTCGGTTTTAGAATTTTCAAGCATATAAACACCAACTTCGTCCATTAACTTGGCAATCTTATCTTGGTTGGCATTTATGTTGGCATTTCCACGATTTTCAAGTTCCTCAATAAAGTTTTTTTGCATTTTCATTTTATCCTTTAGAGAATCTTTTTTTAACTCTAAAGTTCTAATTTCTTCTTTCAACGAACGAATTTTATCTTTAATAAGAATACTCATCGAAGAGAAAATTTTAATGTCCAGTAAATCTTCAATAACTTCTCTACGATTTGCAGCAGAAAGTTGCATGAAAGGTACAAAAGTACTAGATCCTAAAATTACAATCTGAGTGAAAGATCTATAATTCATTTTTAAAACAGTTTGTTCAAACCATTTTTGTTGATCTATAGATGATGCAGATTGATCCAATAAAACTCCATTTCTATGAACTTCAAAAACTGCTGGCCTAATTCCACGTATTACTTTCCATTCGGTTGAACTAATAGAAAATTCAATTTCAACAACACATTCTCTTTCGTTTGTGGTATTGACTAATTGAGGTTTATTAATTTTACGAAAAGGTTTTCCAAAAAGTGAAAATGTTAGAGCATCAAGAACCGTTGATTTTCCAGCACCATTTGTACCAACGATCAAAGTATTATTGTTTTTTTGAAAATCAATTTCAGTCCATTGGTTTCCTGTGCTTAGGAGATTTTTCCAACGAATTTTTTTAAACAAAATCACAAATTTACCTCACATTCTTTTTCTGGGTGGAATTATTATGTCTTCTGGGGTAATTACACTATAGTCATAATTATACATCTCGCAAGTTTTAATTGCAATTTTATCGTCTACTTCAATAACTCTCATTTCTGGATACTCTTCATCTTCTTCTTCGAGCAACAATGCATACCTTTCAGCATCATCTTCCTCTTCAAACAAAAGTAACATTTTTTCACCATCTCGTGCTTCTAAAGCATAGGCACCATCATCTTCCATTCCTTTTACTGTTAAGATGAACATTATACCATTTCACAAGCCTCTTTGTATATAGTTTGAAGAAGATTTACAATTTTAGATTTATCCATTTGAGTTTCTGACTCATTTACATAACGATTTAAAATTGAAAGAGTATCTTCACACTCTTCTGCTTCAAATTTATCATCCGATGGAAGTTCCATTGTTTCAACAATTTTTAAATCTTGAACGTTAGATTCAAAAAGTTTATCAACAAATTTTTCAAATTGTTTTGAATCGGTTTTTTTTCTAACAACTATTTTTACAATTTTGCCTTCAAAAGGTGAACTATTAAATGTTTGATGCGGAGTATCTTCATAATAAAGACTATAAAACATTCTGTGAGGATTATTAATTGGAAGATGATCTAACGTTTCTGTGTCAAAGAGATGAAATCCTCTTTTATCATTTAAATCGTTCCAATAAATTTCATAAGGATTTCCAAGATAAAAAATTTTACCATTACTTGATCGTGTGTGATAATGACCAGAAAAAACTTTTTCAAATTTATCATAGATTTGTGTTTCCATTCCACAATCCATGACATGTCCCCGATGAGCATAGAATCCGTTTAGTTCCAAATGACCCATCGCAACCAAAGCAGTGGTATTTTTAATTTTGCGAAAAGTTTTTTGTTCATTAGACGCATTAATCCACGGTATTAAAAGAACCTTAAGATTATCTAATTCAATTTCTTTAGGATCTGAATACACAGTAACATTTTTATATTCCCGAAGTAATAAATCTACCGCATTTACTTCGTTTGTATTTTTATAATACGCTGTATGATTGCCAACAATTGTATGAACTTTAACTCCCATTTTTTGGAGTCTATCGTAATAATTATTTTTTGCCCACGAAAGTGCCGAGAAATCAATACCTTTGCGACTATCAAAGGTATCTCCCATGTCAATCACTGTATTAATATTTTCTTTTTCTAATGTTGGGAAAAAGACATCATTATAAAACTGTAAAAAATAATCATGAAACACTTTAGAATTTTTTCTTGCTCCAAAATGCTGGTCGGTAATAATTGCGACTTTCATTAACGGTTTAGTCTGTTATGAACATTATCCTTTATAGTATTATAATCTCCACCCATACCAGATGTCAAGTCATCTACAGAAAAAACCTCATCATATCCCGATCTTTCTATAATTTTAGATTTAATTTCTAATTGCTTCTTCTCCTTTTGTATTCTACGAAGAAACGCATAGTAAATAACTTGAGTAAAATAAGCAAAAGGATTTGTAGATTTCTCTGGATTAAAATTTGTGACACATTGAACGCAATTTTCAATTCCATCACCAATCATGTCGTCTTTAAACATGTAATTTACAAAATTTGGTTTATAGGCAAGGTGATTTGCCATCTTATAAAAACACTCACCAATGTAATTAGTAAGTAAAGGTTTTGGAAGACCTAACTGTTCTGCTTGAGCAACTTCTCTTTTATAGACAATAATTGCCTGAAGAAAGTCGCTGTTATTGACATAATGCTCTGGTTTTTTCTTCTTTGGCATCGGCAAAAATACTTTTGACATTTTTACTTATATTTCGTTATCAAAATGATAACATAAAATAATGATTTTGACAAACTTGACAAGAGTATCAATTCTTGTTATAATAACTCTGTGGAGGTTGATGAATAATATATACTAACTATTATAGAGTTTCTCTAGAGTAGCTCTTGCTTCTTCAACTGTACTGATGTACCCTTGATCTTTTGTTAGTTTGGAGTTGTCAATGTAATCAGTATTTTTTTTGTAAAAATAACAACTTATAAATTTATTATAAATTTTCATAATTTTAGAGTCTGTAACTTCACTAATGGTAATAATTTTATCCATTGACATCATGTATAAAGATTCATTTCCTGTTTTTATCCAAGGTTCTACTCTAACAACATTTATTCCCATTTGTTCATGATCATTAGAGTTCATTAAAACAGGACAATCTAAGATGAGAAGTTTCTCATCATCAATGTAATTTACTATTGAAAGAACTTCTTCACCAGATACTAATTTTAAAATTGCTAGAAAGTCTTCGTTCATTGTTTTAAGTTGATTGTTATAATCTCATAGTTAAAATTTTCTTCGTTGTAGATTTTAATTCTTTCAATTAAATGATTGAGTGTATAATTTCGTTGAGAATTTTTTGATACATCATCGGCAATATCATAAAGTGTTGCTTTTATTTTACCTTCTCCTTTTCTAAGCACTCTTCCGATTGATTGGAGATTTCGAATTCTTGATTTACTCGGTGAAGCAAAAATAACATTATGAAGATTTCGAATATTAATGCCAGTGGAAAAAGTACCGTAGGAAGCCACAATGATTGCATCTGTTTCTCTCTCAGTAATTTCTCTAACTAATTCTCTTTCTTTCACATCTACAGAACCATGAATGAAAAAACATTTTCTGTTTTCATTCTTATCCTTATTTATTAAATCATAAAGTATTTGTCCATGACTTTCGACTCTGCTATACAAAACTAAAGTGTTTCCTTTAAGATTTAGAGTTAAATTTTTAATAAAATTATTTCTTTTTTCATGACTGATTAAATATTGGATTTCATCTTCATAAGATTCAAATCTTTTAAAAGGATGTTTAAGAGTTAAAACTTTGATGTTAAATTTTGAAAGATAACCCTTTTCAATTAACTCATCAGTTCTAATTATTTTATAAGATGGACCAAATAATCCTTCTAATACCCATTTATGAGTTTGAGTTCCATCCAATGTACCAGTAAATCCAAAACGATACTTTGTATTATGCAAATGAGACATAATTGTGATTAGTGACTTTGATTTAAATAAATGAGCCTCGTCTCCAATTACTACATCAAAATCTTCAAAAAATGATTTACTTAGTTTGTAGATTGATTGCCAAGTTGTAATTACTACAAAACTTTCCGTACTTTTTTCTTTTCCTTGATAAATTTTATGACAATAATTTTCAGCATCCCATCCGTAATCTTGAAAGTCTTTATACATTTGCTCCACCAGTGATGTGGTTGGAACCACAATTAAAATCTTTTTTTGCTGAGAAACAAAATATCTTACAATAGAATAAATCATTAACGATTTACCAGATGCCGTTGGTGAAATTAAAAGTTTCCTATTATGTTTTAATGCATCGTAAACACCTTGAATTTGATAATCTCTTGGAAGATGTGTACTAATAGATTTTACATAATCTTTAATCCCTTCTAACGAAATGTTATCATTCACTTCAAATGGAAGACCATAAAATTTATTATTTTCAAACTCGTATGAATAGTCGTGGTTTTTGCAAAAAGAAATAACTTTATCCAATAAACCAACATAGATTTGATTTAATCGAAGATCAAAAAGACGTATTTTTCCATCCCAGTATTTACCTCTATATTGAGGCATAAACTTTGCACCAGGAACATCAAATGTAAAATAATCTGAAAGTTCATAGTAAACATGAGGTTCTGATTCAATTGTTAAAAATACTTCGTTTTTCTTCTTGATAATCAAATTTGTCATGTAGTCATTCCTGCCTGAAATCTATGCCATTCAATGCTATTTTTAATTTGATAAGTTCTGTTAAAGATTTGTTTTATAATACTCTCTACGTAATTAATCATTACATCATAATACTCTAATTTTAGACATGCCTCTGAGAGTTTTTCATCGGCATCTAAGTATTTTTGAAGAGTTTCTTTATCACGTATTTTTTTAGGGAATGGATTTTCCACATAAACATTAGGATCTGCTTTTCCAGTAAAATACTCATATCTTTCGTGACGAATGTTTTTTTCTTGCTGTTTTGCTTTTGCTCTTAAAAGAATCAAATTATTTAAAATGTCATAATATTTTGCATGAAGTTTTGGTGTATTTAAAGATTCAAGATGCATGTCATCAACATCTATGTGAGAATCTTTTTCCCACATACTTTGTATCATTTCTAAATTCATAATAATTTAAGATAAGTTATGGTCTTGATGGACGATTTTCTATTCTAATCCCTTTACTATCTTGTATTTCATAATTTGTATATTTAAAACTTACATTAGCTGTAAAATACGTATAATCTCTAGCAGTGCAATCAAAGTCTAATGTTGAAAGTGAAATTGGAAAAAGATCTTTGAACTTTATTTGTCTGACTACGTTTAAATTGCTATTTAAAATTTGCAAAGTTCCATCTGAGTATTCAGCAAATCTATTTCTGTCATCTCTTGGATATTTAATTGGATCAAATTCTCTTAGATTTGCAAATTGTTCCATGCTTTCTGGATAAGCAAGACCAATCAACCAATTATAAATCTGAACATAATTTTCCATTTCTTCATCAATTAAAAAACGAAGAGATAAGTCTTCAAAAACTGCTTTATCCCCTGGAACTGGAATATCTTTTAACCAAGAACCTTGTTGAGCAGTTCCCATTGTGATTGATGGAATTGCTGCTGTTTGACAATAAAAATCTACTTTAGGAGTCTTTGTTAAAATAAACTTAAATGCAATTGGAGACAATAAATTTCTATTAGTTACCTGCTTAAAAAGAGGTGATGACAATGGAGGTTCTTGAGTCATAATCTAAATTAGCTTGCTATTATTATTTATGAACATAAAAAAAGACCCCTCAAAGGGGTCTTTGTATGATCTTGTAAGTTTAGATCACATAAGGTTGGTGACAGATACTCTTCTGTAGTAGCGGTTGCTATTAACAGTGAGTGTACCCGAACCTTGTGTAGTACCCTGCGAGAATGGATTCTCAACCATTCCGTAACGGGTCTTGAAGCCAATCTTGGGCTGGAAGGTGTCCTGACCAACGGCACGAACCATTTGGAGAGGAACGTATGGGCAATAGAATAGACCTGCATCATAAGGTGAGGTGCCCTTATAACCGATAACGTAGTACTGGGTAGCAGCAACGTTTGCCGAATAAGGATCAATGTAGACTCTATACTTACCATTGATAACACCAGCAAAGGTGTTGCCAGTATCATCAACGTTCAGGTTAGCATTGAGTGCAGGGGTGTAATCGAGAACACCAGCCATGGTCAGTGCTGAAGCAACGTCAGCAGAACACAGGATGATGTTACCCTTTCCTCTACGAGTTCTTTGTGCAATTGCGTTTGCATCACGCTCAATTTGGAAGAGCAGACCCTTGAACTTCTCAACCGACCAACGACCGTTGGAGTCAACGTCAAGGTTGAAAGTACCAGCGGTTTGGGTGTTGACTTGAGCACCAGTTTCAGCAACCTTATAGATGGTTCTGATAACTTCACGGTTGATCTCAGCCAAAATCTCAGTCGAGAGAATGTTCGCCAGTTCTGCCTCAGCATTCAGACCATGAATTGCTTTCAGGTCTTGTGCGAGTTCCAACGAGTATTCAGCTTTCAGAGCTCTTGACTTTGCAGTAACGGTGACTTTCTCGATTGAGAATGCCATCTCGTTGAATGCCTGACCACCAGGAGCACCCAGATTCTCTGCATCATCCGTTCTCATGCCTTCACCAACGCTGTAAGCAGCTTGGGTAGCAGTTGTTGAAGGATTCAGAAGTCCAGGATTGCTTCCACCTTGACCAGTAGTACCGAGACCAACCGCAGCATTAACCATTCCAGGAGTGGTTGAACCCATTGCTCCGTTGGTAGTACCAATACCAGAGAATGCAGTATCAACTTCGTTGAAGAATGATTCAGTTCCAGACTGATTATTATAGCGTGAACGCATTGCAAAGATCAGACCAGTAGGTGCGTTCATTGGTTGAACACCAGCCAGATCATAAGCAACCAGATTAGGCATTGAACGTCTGATCAGAGAGATCAGAACTGGATCAAAACCAGCTACAGGACCAGTTGCAGTTGCATTAGCACTGAAACCAGCATTTGCTCCAGTATTTGTATTGACGGTTGGAGCTTCCGAAAGGAATGATCTTTCCTCACGGAGGAATCTTTCTTGGTTCTCTAACAGGACAGCGGTTACGGCTCTACGATGGGAATCTTTGATGTGATCCAGACCATTATGGTCTAAGAGTGGTGCCCACTTTTCCTGCAGATGTTCTGCGTTGAACATTTGCGTTTACCTCTTGTTGTGTTTTGGTTTTACAATTTATAATATTAAAATCACTTCTGAACTGATTTAGAAAGCACGTTAACGTATGCGCTCATAGCATCAGAGTAATCTATGCCTGTTTGTGCTGATTCGTTAAGTGTTTCAGATTCACTTCTGTATGGAGCAGCTTGTTGGAAGTATGATTCTCTCAATACTTCAAGCTTCTCTCTATAAGATTCTTCACTCTCAAACTCAACACTTTCGGCAAGTGAAGCAAGCTTCTCTTTCTGAGTAATCGCAAGACCCTCAGAAACATCAAAAAGGATTCCATCTGCAACCGACTCTGCGAGACGTTTGTTTAGGAAAATGTTTTTCTCAATCTGCTCGTTGAGTTTTGTCTCCATTTCGTCAAGTTTATCTGCCATATTCTCAACAACATCATACTTATCTTCAGGGATTGATACATAATTTTCTTCAAAAAGTCCCTTGAGACCCTCAAGGAATGACTCTGTGAGTTCTGACTTGAGACCTTTTTCAATCGCAAGAGTGTTCTCAGCGAACCACTCATCTGCAACATACTCAAGATATGAATCTACTCTCTCAACTAATTCTTCTTTGAGGACTTCTACTTCCTCAACAAGTTTTGCTTCATAATGTGCTTCAAAAGCTTCTCTCACTTCAATAACTTTTGATTTGAGAGCAGCTTCAAAAATAGTTTTTGCTTTATCTTTAAAACCTTCAGAGAGTTCTTCACCTACAAGAAGAGCATTGACATCATCTTCGATGTCAACATCGTCGTTGATTTCGGGAAGTGCTTCTTCTTCAAAAACTTCTTCCTCATACTCTTCTTCGGTTTCAAAATCCTCTTCTTCAACCTCTTCATACTCTTCTTTTGCTACTTGTTGAGCAGCGACAAGAGAAACCTTTTTGAGACCGCCACCAGCGTCTCTCAACTTTGCTGAATCGTCATCTGGTCTGTAGTTTGATGGATCAGGACCACCTAAGTCCTCATAACTAACACCAGCCATAGTTTGCATTTGATCTGGCGCACTTGCCGATGCATTCACTGCGGACTTGGATTGAACAGTGCCTATTTCCATCTCTTGTAAATTTTTACCACGGGACATTTGAACTCTCCGATTTTTCCTATTAAAATCTATATTTATTTATAATTTAAAGATTTGCTAAAAAGTCGTCAAACAGATTTAATTTCTGTTCATCTAACCTTTTTTGATCAACCAATGTATTTATTCTTTTATATGTCTTTGCTGCCATTCTTTCACGTAAAACTCCATTATCCCAAACCCAATCTTTGCCTTCCATAATTCCTGAAACAAAAGCGTCAGGAGCAGAAGGATCAGCAACAATGTCAGCAGCGGTGGCAAGAGTAAAATCTTCTCCTACCATACTATAACCTTCATTGCTTTGTCTGAGAGAACCAACACCACGAGAAGAAACACCAAGTTTTACACCCTCACTTAAAAGTGAAGATGCAATTTTACCCATTGGGGTGGATTCGAGAATCTTTGCTTTACCAATATAATTGTTTCCTTCTTGACGAAGAGAAACAATCTTATGAGAAACACGGTCAAGATTGACGGTTGGACCATCTGGATGACCGAGTTCTCCTAAAGCACGTCCTTTTTGAATGAAGTTTTCGTTGTAACGACCAACCTCACGAGAAAGGATGTTTATTGGATACATTCTACCATTACGGTTGCAAATGTTTCCTTGAAGAAAAACACCTTCAATGTACAAAGATCTTTTACCGTTACGGTTTTCAACGATAACTTCTACATTTTCAATTTCTTCTGTGATTAATTTAATTGCTCTTTCCGCCAGCTCAACATAGTTTTATTTATGCAATTATCCACCTGCAATTTGAACTTCAGAAACATGAAGATTCGTTGCGGTGCCTGCAGCAATAGCAGAAATTCTTACACTTTTTGCTACTGTTGCATTGGTAATACCAATACCAGTAATTGCTGCACTATTAAATGCAATAGTAATTGAACTATCTGTAGTAGCAGTTACTTGATTATGTGATGTATTAAATCCTGCTGCACTGGTATTTTCAATTGTTACATAATCACCAACTACAAAAGGATTACCAGCATTTTCTTGAAAAGTAATTAAAGTTGATGTTCCAGTAGTTGCAGCACCAATTCTTTGTCTTGCAACTCTTTCCTTAATCATTTCTGGTTGATTAGGGCTTACATAAAAATTATTTGTTGTCGCAATTGGATTTCCATCAATTACTATGTGGCAACCAGTAGAGGCAGCAGAAACTCTTAAGATACCACTTTGAAGTGTAATTCCATTAGTTGTTGCAGCTGTTCCAGTAACAGCTAATGTATTCACACTTTGAACAATTTTTAAAACTGACATTGCTATTAAAACTCTTTATATGTTATTTATTATTTACCTATGTTAAGTCAAAAAATTGTGTAGATCCTATGAAATCTGTTGTGGTTCCGTCAACAACTCTTACTGCAAGTGTATATACTTCACTCACCTTTGATTGAGTTCTTCCTTTTGTTGTTTTTTTGCTATACTGATTGTTTGAAAAAAATCTGATAAATCAGACACCTATCATTCCTCTTCGGATTCTACATAAGAATTAAAATATTCATCATAATCTTCATAACTTCCGTTATCGAACATTACATTTGCAACAATTGGTCTAGCTGCATCAATTCTTTCTGCGGATTTTGCAAAAAGAATTTCTTTAATTTTATCACTTGCTTCAGCAGACTCACCACCAACAATAAAATCCATTAATTCGTCCATAAGTATTATTTAATTAACTATACTATTTATTAAATTTCTCCACCCTTTGGAATTGATGGTGCTTCTGTTCCTGTCTTTGCATCAGAAATTCCAGGATCTTGAGGAATTTGCCCCATTGCTCCACCACTTTCTGCTGCTGCTTGCTGATCCATTTGCATCTGCATCATTTCTGCTTCAGTTGGAGGAATTAATCCTGCCTGTCTTTCTACATCAATGTCAGAATCAATCTCTAACATTTCACTATCAGTTTGTCTGAGAACATTTTGTCTGACATACTTCAGTGAGAAATACTTTCCAACATAAGGATCCACTGCAGCAAGAACACCCATACGCTCCTGCATAATCTCAACATTTTTAAGTTCTGCAAAATGATTGTCATACAGATAATTATATTGAATGTGATCACTCATTTGATCCCATTCTTCTGGAGTAACTACATTTTTTAGAATCAGTTGAGATCTGAGAATATCGTGAAAAAGATTACTAAATCTTTTTCTCATTCTTCCAACAAATTTGCTGAACTTAAGTTCATCTCTTAAGATGTCAGAAGAACGACCAAGATTAAATCCATCATTTGAGTTCAGTCTTGATTCAGGAACTCCAAGAGCACGATAAAGTTTCTTTTGAAAATACTCAACATCCGTCAATTCTCCAAGATTTTGACCACCGGGTAAAGTTGTAATTTCTGTACCTCTACCACCCTCTCTGCGTGGTAGCCAGAAATCCTCAAGCATACTCATGTACTTTTTATCATCACGTATCTCACCAGTTCCTGCATCATAACTCAACTTATTACGATATCGTGACATTACTTCTCTGAGGTATTGCTCTGCCTTTACTTTAGGAAGATTGCCCACATCAATATAAAAAATACGACGCTCTGGAGCACGAGACAGACGATAGATAACCAGAGCATCCTCAATCATACGAAGTTGATTAAGTGCTTTAATTGATTTGTGTAAGTATGATAAAACAGTATATTTATTTCTATCTACTAATCCAGAGGTACAGTATGCAATTGCATCCTTGGCAATTTTTACACTATCTTTTTGTTGAAGACCAAATTGAATTCCCCCAAGATTTCTTGAGGTATTTGTAGCATTTTGATTAAAAACAAAATATTCTTCTAAACCTGAAAATTGATAAGACTTTGAATTTGTTGAAAGAACGGATGCTGAGAATTGAGCAACATTATTGCTTTCCTTTTTTTGCTCTCTCACAAATTTAATTTTAAGTGCATCAATGTAACGAAGTTCTTTAATTCCTTCCTGGGGATTATCCAAATCAATGACTTTATGATAATGAATTCGTCCATCTACATACCAATTTCTGAAAATTTCGTGCGCTTTCTTATCAAAGTCCATCATATCTTTGATATATTGAAATTCACTTCGAATAATTTCTTTTACTTTATCACTTGCATTTAAATTTGAAAGTTCAACTTGAACTGGAGAATCATTTAAATCTGATACAATGGCTTCACTAATAATGTCTTCGATCGCACCATCCACTTCTGGGTGCAATGCCATTTCTCTGTATCTACGAATGAGATCGTATTCAGTCTTAAAAACACCTTCAATGTCAAGATACTGTCCATAAAAACCACTAGACAAAAAGTAGTCTGCTCCGTCCTCATTATTTTCGGGGACTGGAGAGACTACTCCTTTTGCTTTAGATTTATATGAATCATCAATAGAAAAACCAAAAAGTGATGCCATTATTAAAAAATAGAAGACTATGTTCTATTTAGACCACATTTCCACCATTACCTGCTGCTTCCCACCAATGCACCTTAAACGTAACATTAAACTCTTCAATTTGATTATCTGACCCATAATCAAGTGCAATTGCATCAACAGCTGTTGGCCAAATACCATAAAATTTGTAACTCCTCAGAACAGGAACTTGTGTGGCATCAAATGCACCTCTTCCAAGTTGATGAACTGTTGCATCTTTTTGATACGATGTTGGGTTAATCAAACCAGTAGTATTGGAATGACGATTGAGTTGATTCATCCATCTCTCCATTGCAGCACGAATAGTAAAGTCTGAATCATTAATAACAGTAACATTCCAATCGTCAAATGTTCTATCACCAGCAACTTGAAGTTGTCTTCCTCTAAAGGGAACTGGAATTGCAGCTACTGTTGATGCTGGAAGATTAGTTGCTTTAATCATAAATCTCATCAATGCTTCAATTGAAGTTTCAGTATTTCCATCAGCAGCGGTGCCATTAATTAATGGAAGTTCAACTTCAAATAGGTTTGATCTAGCTCCACCTCCAGTTAACTGACCCTTAAAGGAATCAATCGTTCTGGTTGAATATTGAATTGTAGGTTTCGTGATTGCCATTGTTCTTTACTCCTTAGTTTTTGTAATTGAATAGATCAAACAGTACCTAAAATTTCTTCAAACGAAACTCCGGTTCTTGTAGCAACAAAGGTAAGACCAATGAAGTTAATGCTACGTGCAGGTTTGATGAAGATGTCAGCTCTAAATTCATTAGCATCTATTACTTCTGGAGTATTGTTTGTATCGTCGCAAACTACTACAAAATCAATAATACCTCTCTTCGCTTGAACATCACGAAGGAATGGTTCGGTAACATTTCTAAAGTTTGCTCTTGTAATTTCATCGTTAAATTCGAAAAGAATCGTTCTAGCAAATTTTTCAATTTGAGACTCAATAAATAAGAACAATCTTCTGACGTTAATTCTATCAAAAGCACTTACATAGTTAAGAGCTGTCTTATCACCAAATAAAATTGTTCCTTGACCAGAACTAAAGATAATTGGATTAATTCGGTTTGTATAAAGATCATCTCTTTGAGATTGATTTGGATTGTATGCAAGTTTTACTAGATTTAAAAGTTGACCTCTTTGAGAACCTGCAGGAGAAAACCAAGGATACGATTGATCAGCAGATCTTACCATGATTCCAGCAATGTCTCCATTGCAAGGAACCCAACGGAAAGTGTCATTAAATCTGTCATACATGTACTTCCAACCACTATCAAATACTGCATAAGATGATGCAGAAATTGTATCAAAGAACCCAACAACATTTTCAGTTTGTTTATTTGAGTCTACAGTATCAATAACTGCTTGTTTTGTTGGAGAAATTGTTACAATGCAATCTTTTCTTTGTTCTGCAAGTGAAATTAAGAAATTTGCTTTTGCTGCTGATTTGATAGAACTTCCTAAACCAGGACCACCTAAAATAAAATCAACCGATTCATCATTATTATCTGAGATGATTTGATATGCTTGTATAATTCCACCAAGATCTACTTGTTCTCCGTAGTCAGCACCACCCTTCAGTGTGTAATTTGTATTTCCAAAAACGTTAAATGTTACATCTTGAGTTAATTGTTGAGCAACATTGCTTGATGTATCAGTTGGAGTAAATTGTAATCCCGCAATTTCATCGAATTCTGGAGAATCTATTAAAGTAGTTTTTAAAGTTCCTTGGAAGTTTGAAGAATCTCCTTCTGGAGATCCACCAACAAAAAGATAATTTGATCTATTGTTTAATACTCTCTTGTAAAAAGAAACTCCAGGATCGGATGCTTTACTTAGATCTAAAAACTTCTCAAGAATCGTTCCAGGAGTTCCAGTAACTCTACCGTTATCATCAACAATAACAACATGCATTACATCATTTTCAGAACTTCTTTGTGAAGAGAATCTTGATGTACCTGGTTTTGGTGCGATTGTTTTCCAGTTAACGTCAATATTAACCAGATTCAATTGTTGTTCTGAGTACCAATCTTGAATTTGATTTTGTGCAATTGAAAATGCAGTAACTAAACCTGCAGATGGGTTTGTATTTGTTGAAGTTGAACTAAGAACTGCAATCCCTGTTCCTGGAATAGCAGTAGTTCCAAATCCAACATTGCTTGCTGTTCCAACTCTAAAATTAAAATGTGAATCTAACGCAGGATTATAATATACTGGGAAAATGGTTCCAGCAGCTGAAACTCTGTTGGTAATTTTAACATCAATTGTACTAAAACCAATTCCTGTAACAATACCTTGCAGATAACCATTAAGAACAGATGTTGTTCCAACTCCAGCAATTACTGCACCAGATGGAAAAGCTTGGGTTACAGCATATCCTACTGCAATTGCTCCCGTAGCAGCAGCACCAACTGTTAAAATTTGATCCGCAGCATTATCAATTACACAAACTTTTAAATTATTAGCCCATGACCCAGGGTTTTTGGCAGCGTATGAAAATGTCGTATTGGTGCTAAAATTATCCTCATAATCACGATCATTTTTAATTTTTAATGTTGTTAAATTAGTTGTTCCTAATCCAACTACATTAGCATTTCTTAAATCTTTATCATCGCATCTAATAATTTTTAATCTTCCACCGTAAGAAAGAAAACTTGATGCGGTGAACCAATATTCATATTCATCAAAAGATGATCTTGGCTGACCAAAATATTTAATCAGATCATTTTCGTTTCTTACTTCAAAAATTTGTTCAATTGGACCCTTTTCGGAGGGCATTCCCATAATACCAATATTATCAATTTCTGCAGTAATGCCACCCCGAGTCAGATCAACTTCTCTGACCAATACTCCTGGAGATACCAATCCTAAGTTTGCCATTTAATTCTCCTTGCGGTAATCTCATGTTTCTAAGATTATTTATAAAAAAATATTTTTTTAACTATATTCCCACATGTAACTCATGTCACCATACTCATCGGTATACCAACGATCTCCTTGATTATCAACAAAAAATGTTTCCTCTGTTCCATCGACCACAAAACCAAAAGGTGCCATGTCTTGTTCTAGTTGATTTTTTTGTTCTTCATATAATCTCTTTCTAACATCTTGGTCAGTAAGTTCTTTAAAATAGTCTTGTGCAACTAACCAAGCATAGATAACCATACACATTGCTAAGTCGTCATTACAACCTTCTTCTGCTTCAAATGAATTATTTTTTTGAATAAACGTTGTAAGTTCACTAATAATCTGATAATCTTTAAATGTAACTTTATCCTCCTCTACTAGTGTTTTTAAGTTAGAACATCCAACTTTTTTAACAGTTTTGGACATCTTTACACCCAATTGTGTTTTCTTTCCCGAAAATCCTTGTCCAACAATTTGTCCAGCTCTACCTCTCATAGAACACATGAGAACATTTGGATATTCCAAATCATAATTTAAAATTGATGCTACTTGATCTCCAATATCATTAACCTCACATAAAATGTAAGCACCATTATAAGCTTTTGCCATATCACAAATAATACTTGGAAATAGCATTGGTTTTATTTCATTATTTCTATATTTTGCAACTACTTTATGTGGAAATGATGTAATGTCGATTACAAGAAAAGCAGAATAATCAATACCAACTCCACGAGCAACATCTACAGTTATTAAGTAATCGTGATCATCTTCTGGTTCTTCATAAACATCCATTCCTTCACCATTTGACTTTGGAGCATCATAAACCATATTTCTAAGTTTACTCGGAGCAATCAGAGTATCAACTGACCCTAGAAATTCTGTTTCAAATTCTACCTTAAACTGCTGCTCACTTGTGTTGGCAATTGTTTGCCTCTTCCAATCTTCATCTCTACCAGGAACTTCTGACCAATGAACATCAGTTGGTACATATTCATTTTGTCCACGTTCTGCATCATGCCACATTCGGTAGAAATGATTCATACCATGTGGAGTAGAAACTATAATAACTTTTGTTTTTTTACCTGAAGAAATAGTAGGATAAACTGATGCAAAAAACTGATCAGCGATGTTGTTTGGAATAAATGCAAATTCATCCAAAAAGATAACATTATAAGATCCACCCCTAACTGCCGAACTGGATGTTGAGTTTGCTGACACTTTAGAACCATTTTCAAGTTCCAAAGAAAGTTTATTCCAGTTTATAACACCTTGCTGCATCCACTTTGGTAGATTCTCATAGGCAAGTTGCAATCTACCAAGAAGATCTCTTGCAGTGCTTGCTTTGTTTGCCAAAATAGCAATATTTACATTATCATTAAAAACAGCATAGTGAAGAAGGTAAGATACCACAGTAGTGGATTTACCAGTCTGACGAGGCATTTTACAAATGTTAAAACGATTTTTATGAAATCGTTCAATCATTTTTTCTTGAAATGGATACATGTCAAAAGGAACAAGACCTTCATCGAGAGAAACAATCTTTACATAATTATTAGCAAAGTAAACGGGATCATTTTTACATGTAATAAATTCCTGAATTTGCTCCTGAGTAAATTCTACAGATACGTTTGCTTTTTTTAAATTAGGATTGGAAAGATATGCCTCAGTATGTTTGAGTTGAAAATCTATTATAATTTCATTCATAAATCATTAAAAGTTGGTAGCAATAGTTGAAAGAACTTCTTGCTGTTTTAGATATAATTTAAGATATACTTTTGCAAAATCCTTTGCCTGAGTTTCTGATAATTCGTCTATAGTTCTTACCATTTTTTCATACTCAAACATTTTGCTAATGTTTTCCAATTGAATTTCGGAAGGATTCATAATCAACAATTCCAAGCTCTCAGACTTTTATTAATTCTGCTATTGGGATCATTTGCAGTTTTTGCAGAAGTAAGTTTTCTTTTCATACCACTCATTCTGGCACAGAATGATGCTCTGCGTGGGTTTCCAACCTTCTTTGAAGGTGCTTTGAGATCTGACCCTGGATTATCCCTTTCATAGGACTTCCTGCCCTTCTCATTAAGGCCTCCGCTCCTATTTTTTCCTTCTCTACGTTGCCATGCTGCAACTTCATTGATGTCTAAATCTTCCTTGAATTTTCCAGACACCTCACCTTTTTCATAACCAATTCCATCTCCATCGTCATCCCACCAACGTTTTGATTTACCTCTACGTGCCTCATGCTCTGCTCTACGTGCTCTTTGTTGACCACCACCCAATGCTAAAGCACCACTTGGATTTGAGTATCTCTTAAGTCTTGCTGCAGATCTTTCATGCTCAGGAAGTTTTTTATCTGCTTTACCTTCATCTAAATCACGATCTTCTTTTGCAAAAACAATTGTAGGATCTACGGGATCATTTTCTTTTGGTTGAAAAAGAAGTAATTGAGCACCTGGATAAATTTTATTTAACTGTGTTTTAATTTCTTGAGCACTGGGTCTTTTGAGAGATGGAATAAAAATTTGAACTTTATACATCAAACCTCTCCAAGTGAATCTAATCACATAAGTTTGTCCATATTCATTATATCTCATAAGATTAGATTCTTCATGCATTGCTTTTGATGCCTTTAATGCAAGAGTATCTTTTCTTTGTCCTGGTTTTAATTTTCTAATTTCTGCTTCTGGTGTGGTAAATTTTTGTGATTTCGTTGAAGATTTAGTTTTACCTTTTTTCAATGCCTGAATGTCGGATAAAATTTCTTCTGCTTTGCTTCTTAATACTCTTTTTTTCTCCTGCTCTTTTTTTGTTTTAGGTGTTGCCATTCGTGCCATTCTTTCTTCTCTGGAACGAAGTGCCTCATTCATGCTCATTTCTTCATTTGCAGGATGAACTTTTGCAATAGAATACTTTTCCCACAGAGCAGGTCCAAAACTACAATCTGTCTTTGACTCATTTTTCTTACATAATGGGCAGTATCTCACCTCTTCTGATTCTTTTACGCAATTATTATAAGTTTTACCAAACATCTTTTTGGTTCCTTTCTTTTTATAACCTGGCCAACACTTCTGTGCTTCATCAACCACTGTTTCCTCTGATTTTGTTCCCCAGTTAGCAGCACCTACTTTGCGACACTTTACGAGGGCACCAGAAGCATAAGCACTTGGCCAAACGTCATAACGAGACTTGACTTTATGATAACAGGCATCTTTAGTTCCACTGCCTTTACCTTTTTTATCTTTTACCTCATTAATGTATTCATCTACCAGAGGTAAAGAAGGACCAGAGAGTTTTCTCATAGCAGCAGATTTTTCATTGGGATTGTTTGTTCCAGTAGCAAGATTTCTAATCTTCTGTTGCTTCTGTGCAGAGTTATGTGCCGAAGTATTAATCTGAAAACTTTGTTCATCCATTTTCTTTTTCCTTCCTTGGCAGTGTGCTCTTTGAGAAAACCCTTTTGGATTATCACAATTAATTGACTTCTTATATTTATCACTCCAACCCTCTTTGACATCGGTTGAAACATAAGTTGGTTTTGCAGCACCAGTTTTTGCCTGTTGTCCAGGATCTGCTGCCTTCTTTCTTCTTGCGGCAGATAGTCTTTCTGCCTTTGTCATACTTGCTCTCTTTGCAGAAGAGACGCACTTCGGCGTTCCTTCTCCAGGTTCATCACTTGCACAAGTTCCACCAGTAACTACATTAACCCACCCAGATTTTCCTTCTTTTGATTTGGATTTGCCAAACCAATCACGAAGTCCTTCTTCTGTTACACTATTTAATGTTTCTCCTATGAGCGTACAATCTTTCATACCATGCTTAGGACACATTTTCCCTTTTTTTGTGTGATTGCAAGAGCCCTCTACCGGCACACCGATGCCCACCTCTGTTGGTTTTATTGTTTGTCCAGGAGTATTAAATCCACTTGGAAGAGGTTTACACTCTTTGTTGGTATTACAGTAATAATATCCAGGTTTACACTTTTTGGATTTAGATTCTTCGTTTATTTTTTTTGTTTTTTCTTTCATTGAATTAATAAAACTCCTAAAAATTGCAGACTCTGAACTTTTACCCATTACCTTTGCTCTTTGTTCCATGGCAATTGCTGCTTGAATTTTGTGAGCATGAGATCTTCCAGAGTTTCTTATTTTTGATACACTTCGTTTTGCAGTTGCAACATCCTTAAATCCCAATCCGTGAATTGTTCCTTTTGGATCTTCGTCTGTGTAAAGATCAGAGTGTTTATCAGACTTATCTGGTTGTCCTGGTTTTTTTGGAATGCGAGGATTATTCATTTCAGACATAGACTTCTTTTTTCCCGCACAATGAGCTTTCTGAGAAAATCCTTTCGGATTAGAGCAATCAATACTCTTTTTATATTTATTCGTCCAGTCTTCTTGAAATTGTTTAAAGGTTTTCATTAGATTTTTGTAAGTACTTTAGACATTTTAAAAGTTGTTGAAGTGTTTGATGTTGGAATAACCAAAATTCTTACATTCCCAGAATTAATATCAGCATCAAAAGACGCTAAAGACTCTGAAGTTCTAATTGTTCCAAATTCATTAATATAAACATCTGTTCCATCATGTAAAACATTTAACGTGGTTAAATGATAAAGTGATCCTCTTGTTATTTGAATTTGATATTGAGCAGAGCGATATTTAGTAATATCAAAAGTATCAATACTTGTAGATGATGTTGTAGTTGTTGATGATGATGCAGCTTCCAAAGAAACCAACGAAATAGCACTACCTGCTCCAATTTCAATACCAGATCTAGCTGTTACAATTCCAATGGAGTCTACATTTGTTACATCTTCATAGATAAGAGTTCCTCCTATAGAAACATTGCCCGAGATTGTCGCACTGGAGGCAATAATTGACCCAACATTAATATTTGGTGTGCCTGAAAGACCTGTTGCATTACCTGTTAGAGGTCCAACAAATGATGTTGCCGTGACAACACCAACAGACATTCCAATATTTGAGGTATTTCCATATCCAAGTGTTTGATCTAAAGTTTGTGTTCCCCCTCCACCACTACTTGTTACTGCAGCTCCAACCCACTTATCTAAAGATGAGTTATATCTCAAATAAAAGTCATTTGTTTTTGCAGTGCTTCTATCAATATCATCTAAAAACTCAAGTCGAACCTCACCACCACCTCCCTGAGTGCTTATAAGATTTTTTAAATATTCAAGTTCTTTTCTTATTCTCGCAATTTCTGGATCTTTTATATTTTCCTGCACTTCTTCTTTTGACTTTATTTGCTCCAAAATTTTAAGAGCATTATCTACGGTGCTTTCTTTTTTTACATCTACCTCTACCTGCAAAATTTCTTGCTCTGTTGTTTCAATTATTTGTTCTTCTTCAGTAATTTGATCAGATAGTAACTCTACTTGTTTAACTGAAATCTCTTTAATAATTTCTTCTTTTTTAATTTTTAGAGGTTCAGCATACAACCAAGATTCTAAAGCTTTAACTTGCTTTTGAATTTCTTTTTCTTTTTTCTTTTTCTTTTCTTTTTCCTCTTTTACTGATTCTTTGACTTGCGTAAAAAGGGAATCAATATTAATTTCTCCAACAAGTGACTTAAACTCATCCTCTTTTTCTTTTTTGGCTTTACCTATAAGTGAGAAAAATTCTTTGAGTTCTGTGTCCATTTTTTATCATTTTTGTTTTGCAGTTGCAACATCCTTAAATCCCAATCCGTGAATTGTTCCCTTCGGATCTTCATCTGTACAGAGATTAGAGTGTTTATCAGACTTATCTGGTTGTCCTGGTTTTTTTGGAATGCGAGGATTATTCATTTCACTGAAAGGTGACTTTGGTGTATTATTACACTTTTGATGGGCACAACCGCAATCTTTTTCCATCCACCTTACGACATTCCTCTTCATTTGCATGATCTTCTGGCAATAAGTTTATTTATTATTATGCAAGAGTAAAACTTGTAGATCCAATTCCAACTGCAGAAAAAACCAATAATCCGTTTTCTATCTTAATTGTGACTGGGGTTGTATTTGCTACACTTATAAATCCACCAGTAGAAGTTATAATACCCGAAACATTTATAGATTTTGATGTAAATTGAGTTGTAGATGTTACTCCTAATGTTGCTATCCCAGATACTATGAAATTTGTTACGGATCCGATACCACCAATTACACTAGTAGAAATTCCAGCAGTATCAGAATATGTGGTGATACCTGCTCTAGATGCATAAATTGTGGTTGCTGTTGTTACTACTTTATAACTCATTGGTTTGATGGAGAAGATGTTACTAAAGCCATTCCTTCAACTATTTTTGTTTTTTTAGATTCTGGAGATATAATGATTACATCATAGTAATATCTACCTGGAGATAATGCTGCAGTGACTGTATTGGCAATTGAAATAGCAATTTTTCCCGTTTCCGATGTTATACCAACAGAAAATGATGTAGAAGTTGAAGATTCTGGATATTTTTTAATCTTAGATACTGCAGAAAATCCAGTTAAGGGAACTACAGTGCCATCGGGGTTTGTAACATCAAATGATTCTTCAAAATCAGTTCCCTTCTCAATAATTAAATTAACTACTGCTGCCATTATTCTTTTTTATTTTATTTATGGTTTTGCTCTTGATTCTTTAAAATTTTAGAAAGTTCTGTGGTTGAACCAATAAACAACGCATTAGTAACACTTGTTGGACCCTTTTGAGATGTATCCTTCAAATCTTTCATTTTCTTTTGCAGATCAATTAATTTATCTGTAGTATCTGCAACATTTTTAATTAACTGCCCAGCAACTTCATATGCTCTTGGGCTATCACTTTCATGAGCCAATTCTAAAATTCCATTTATTGCTTCTTGACCCTTTTCAACTAAAGAATAAAGATTTCCTCTAGTATATTCGTAGTCTTTGTCAATTTGATCTAAATCTGCAGATGATAAATTTTTTGGGATTACTTCCAAATTATTAGAAACAATGGAAGAAGATACAGAATCCATTTCTAAAGATTCTGCTATTGGATTCATTGAATTTTTTGAATTATTTTTTGACATAATTTAGATTGAAGTAAAGTTTCCACCAATGTCAAAAAAAAGTTTTTCGTCATTAAATCCAAAATCATCTTCTGGTTGAACTAGAGCATCATCCAAATAGTTTATAACATCAATAGAAGATTCGTGTGCATGTTCCTTCTTAGTAGTATTATCATATCCTCTAGTTACAGTGAGAACATTTTCATTAATAGAAATGATTCTCATGTTTTCTTCATCTATTCTAATAATAGTATTTGTGGTCAAATTTGATGCATCTGCCACAACAATTTTTCCAATCTCATCATTTATCTGCCCATTTAAAATAGTTGTATTATCATCATTATAATCTTTAATTGCTCTTGGAGTTGCCGTATACCTTACTGCTCTTTGTGCTGTTTTGATGTTGGTGTTTGTATAATAATCAACTTGAACCTTCTTGATAAGACCATCGGTTGTATCTGCAACTGGACCAAATAGATAAGTTTTTGCAGTAAATCTTAAAGTGTGAATAAGAATTCTTCTTGAGTTGAAATCACCTTCATAGTCATCACTTTGCGAAATACTTTCTAATACGATTGGAACATCTTTTTTTTCACCGATAGAGGAAACTAAATCAATAGTTACATTAATTGCCGGTTGAAAAAATGGTAATATTTGTTCTAAAATTTGTAAAGAATCATCGTTTAACTTTGAAAAAACATTAAGTTCAAACGATAAGTTATATGGAACTGGCAAGTATACTTTCCTCATGGTCTTGCCATCTGAGGATAAAATCGCTTTAAATGATTGAGTTACGCTTGCTTTTCTTGAGGGATCATAAGATATTCCTGCCATTTCAAATGACATTCTTGGAAAAGTAATTTCAACCTTTTTATTGAGTTCTTCTTGTCTTGCTCTTTGTAAATATTTTTGGGAAGGTCCATAAGACAAAGGCACTTTAATAATACTAAAACTTTCGTTGTTTGAATCTTGATGTCTTACTTCAATATCATTGAATAATGTTCCGAATCCAATAACGGTTTTTCTTATAATTTGGTGATAAAAATAAGTATCCATTTCAAAACATTTTTATCTATTTAGTAAGTTCCAAAAGGATTTTTTTCGGAAAAATCTAAAATTTCATCTGCTGCAGTTTCAATATCGTCGTTATCTTCCTCTACATTATCATAAACAATTTGTTTAACAGAATATAAAGAACCAGATTTTTCTCCTTTAATAAGTTCTCCAAGTTTAAATTTATGATCGCTCACAATCCCAATTTCTAAAATTCCTGATGATTTTGTCCAAGATTTTACTCTTGCAGTTGCTCCAGAAGTTTGAGCAATAATTTTTTCATTTATAATAAACGTTCCAACTCCTACAGTAGTAGCAGCACCAATTGTAATTGTTGGAGCAGATGAATATCCCAGTCCAGAATTAAGAATACGAATTTGATTTATCGTTCCTGCACTACTAACAACTGCTTCTCCGGTTGCAGTTATACCCCACCCAACATTTGGTGACGAGAAAGTTACTGTGGGTGCAGTCACGTAACTATTACCTCCAGATGAAATTGTAACAATTCCAATTGAACCTTGTGTTGAAATTCCTGCGGTTATAATACCAGTTCCAGAAACAGTAACTGTTGGAATTCCAACGTATCCTCTACCTGGATTGATTAAAAATGCTTTATGAATAGATGAGGATGTGCTGATGCCAGATGATTTTGAAGTAATTATTCCAATAGCTGTCGCATTAATTCCTCCAGATGGAGCAGTTCCGATTGAAACATTTGGTGAAGATCTATATCCATAACCACTATATTGAACAAATAAATTACGAATTGCACCATTTACTATTCCAGTGAATGCTGTTGCAGTGCTTCCAATTCCAGTTAAAATTAGTTTTGCAACATATCCTTCATCTTTAACTACAGTGTCAATTTCTTCATTTCCAGTATCAATAAGTTCATCCTCGTATTCAAATAATTCGCATTTTAATTCATAAGTGTAAAGTTTTCCTAATTGATAAAATGGTTTTTCATGTTCTACAAATTTTATTTCGAAGAAATTTTTAGATAGTGGAAAATAAATTATGTCACCTTCTTTTGGTCTAACTCTAATATATTTGTCAATGCTTTCATCCAAAAAAGGACCGACAACCATTTCAAATCTTTCTCTTGAGATTGTTAATACCAATTCATCTTTTTGCATTAATCCAAATTTGGAAAGAATATCTCCTTGACCAGAAAATCCATCAAAAGTATTTACGTAGGCTTCAATCGGAAATGCTTGTTCAAATTTTGATTGAATAACCTCTTCAATTATAGTTTTTGTAGTAATAAATTTTCTTGGAATGTAAAGACACTCAATTCCAAACATTTTAATCTGTTCATTTACCAGATCCTGAACTAAACCTTGTTCTGTTTGACTAGTCTGCGTAAAAAATGGATTTAACATTTTATTATCCGATCATGTCAAGTGGTGGTAATTCATAGGTAGAAGACATTTTTTCCATAAGAGCATCAAGTTCTCTTTGTCCATCCTCATAAATTTGTCTTCCATTCAATGTAATTCCTCCAGGAAGAGAAACGTTATTAAACTTAATAAGATTTTGCCCCCATTGTCTTTTTGCGGTTGCAGTTAAATATCGTTTTAAAAATGAATCATTATAAACTCTAGTAAAGTCTGCAGGATCTAAAATTCTATAACATTCAATGACTAAGTAATCCCCTGCTTTCAATCTTTCCCAATCGGTATCAATATATAATCTATCTTGTCTTTTATTGAATCTTATTTGTTTTTCAGGAGTTAGTAACCACTCAATGTCTGATAGATAAGTTTTAACCATTGAATAATGCAATAAATCTACTGAACTAAAGTAGTAGAGATCATTTAAAAATAATTGATATCGAATATTGAATAATCCATCCGATACTGTACTTGTGTCAACTTTAAAAATTCTATTAATTCCTATTACTGATGGTGGAACTTCAATGTAATTGGAATTTTCTTGAAAGGAAAATGTTGTAGCAGTGCCAACAATTGTTGATGTTGCTGTTGTTGTAGTAATACCAGCATTTCCAGAACCTCTACCCCTAACAATGTCTCCTTCAGTGAGAACATGTTTTAAATACATTAATTCGACACCATCAAAGTGTCTTTCTTGGAAAAATTGAATGGCATCATCCAACAAATCATCAAACTGTTCGTCAGCAATATTGATTTCCAAAACTGGATAACCAAGTTGCCTCTTTACATAATCTATCAGACCAGATCTACTGTTTGGTTGTGCCATCGTTTTTTAAATTATTTAGATTGTTGAATTAATTCTTTAATCAAAGATTTAATTTCACCCAATTCATTTTTTATACCGTCAACATCATCTTTAAGGTTTTTGACCTCTAAAGAAGTATTTTTTACTATTTCTTCTTTTTTTGAAAGAAGATTTTTTCTTTTTATGTATTCGTTATATTCCATGTTATTTGTATTTACAATGGCACAATTTTCAGAATCTCTAAACATTCCAAGTTTCCCTTCGACGGGAATCAATTCTCTATCATAAAAGTTATTCATTATGCCAATGCGATTGTTCTAAGATCTTTAATCTTTGGTGGAGCAGCTTGATTTGTTCCAGTCATGTCAATTTTAATTTGGAATTTTGTAAAAGGTGGAAGTGGATTCGCACTATAGGCATGATCAGTATATCTCACACCCTGTAAACCAGTAGAACGTGGACGTAAATCTGGCAATCCATCAGATTTTTCAATTCTTTCAATGTTTCCTTCAAAATTAAGATTGTCATATCCTGGGAATAATCTAAAAATTTCATTATCAAATGGTGTTGTAGATCCAACTCTTTGAATTTTGTACATCACTCTAATATCACTTGTTGCAGGACAAACTGCAGAAAGTAATACTTTTAGGGACGATGCTGGATTTTCCAAAGTTATAATTTTGCTAACATAAGAAGCTATGCATGGATCTTGTCCATTAAGTCTAATCAATTCATTTGATGCGAAATCAACTATTGGATCATTTAATCTATTTGTTGTTGTTATAACACTTACTCGATCTAAGTCTATAACTGGAGAAATGTTCCTATTATTAGAAGTCATAATTAATTCCATAGTTATTGATTTATTTGCAGGAAGAGATGATAGGTGAAAATCTTCATTTACTCTTGATGCAATCATTCTTGGTGTTGGGAAATTATTTTGTGATGTGAGATTTATTTCTGTAAATCCTTGATCAACAAATGATTCTTCAATTCCATCAACACTTGTTGCACTAATAGTTCTAACTCTTCCTGAAATATTTGTTCCAGATGGAAGCATCGTTTGAATATTGGGAGTCAAGGTTTCAAACTGCATGTTTTGAGATGCATAAACAGTATTTCCACCACCAGATCCAGTTCTTGTAAAGTAAAGTTTTGGAAAACCAACACCAGAAGATCTATTAGTTCCATTTGTTGACATGTCAACTTTTACATGATAAAAATCAAGATCTATTGCATCTGGAACAGTAGTAAAAGTCATGTTATGAGTTTTATTAATTCTTCTTAAAGAAACACCTCTAAATTGATATTTAAAGACGGTTGAATTTACCTCGTGTGTTGCTCTAGAAGACGAATCAATTCCTCTAGTAATTCCAGTGAGAGATGTTGCTGTTGTCCCAGTATAACTTATGATTTCACCATCCACAAAAACGTATCCTGGATTTGTAGCACCAACTCCGATTCCTTCAAATGTAGTGAAATTTGAAGTTGAAGTTACATTTAAACTTTCTGTAGAATTAATAGAGTATTCTTGAGTTACTCTAGTTGATGGAACATCAGAATCAATGTCAGAAATTTCAACTAAATTTGCAAAGGAATGCATTGCATGAGATCTATGCTTAACCTTGAAATGTAATCCGTCAGAATTACTGCTATAATCAATTGTCTGTATTAAGCAATTTGTGGTGACAGCAGAACTCACTAAAGTATCAGGATCAGTAAAACTAACTGTATTAATTCCTATGTTAAATTCACCTTGAATGTCTTTGAGAACAATTGCATTTGATGCGGAAATAATTCCAACAGAAAATCTTGCTCCAGATCCATTACCATCACCTATTGATGAAATTCCAACAACGTCTCCAATAACAAAGTTTTTACCACCTTCAGTTACTGTAACTCCACTCACAATACCATTAGTTACCGTGACAATTCCAACCAAATTAGATCCTCTTTCTGAAGTTGTAGATTCTTCATTTGCATTTCTGACTACAACTAAAGAAATATTATTAAAGGTTTCTGTTCCAGATGATGGTGTATAACCAATTCCAGCATTGGTTATGATTAAAGATGTAGATCCAGTGGCAACAGCACTCGCAGTTGAAACCAAAATACCTTTAGCAGTTGTATTTCCCTGTTGAGAAACCGTTACACCAGGAACTAAATCTCCATTTATAAAAGTTGTTCCTAATCCAACAACTGCTCTTCTTGATAAAGTTTGAATTGGATTATTGTCTAATTGAATTAGTTGCTTATTTCCTTTGTGCAACTTTGGGTTATAGAATCTAACAATTCCTGGTGTAATGTCGAATTGAGCTTTATAAATTGTTAATTTCAAATCTTCCAATTGACTTGGATCCCAAGTAGATCCATTTTGAGATTTGAATAAAGATCCAAGATAAGGTTGTTGAGTAATAACCAACTGACCTCTATTTGGTTGATTAAGTGTGGAGATGTCAATTTCCCCCATTCTAGAAATCCAAGCTTCATACTTATCTGATGGTGATACTAAAACAACCGCATATTCAACATTTGGTCCTTTGAGATAAACTGGAGAACTAAATGTAAATTTAGTTGGAACAGATGCATTCTCAGAAACATTTATTTTATTTGGCATCATTTTTACCACCGAGAATGGTAAAATTGTAGTGGTTGGAGTACCACCTCTCATTTCCCTAATTTGTAAAGATACAGGTAATTTAGTATCTTTTGTTCTGAAGTAAACATCAACAGATGTTACAAATATTCCAGTTGCTTCATCAACTGCAAATGATTGTGCAAGGGGATCATAGTAAGTCGTTGATGATTGTGCTACAATGTCTCTTTCTACTTTCTTATCAGTTGTAGTTATTGTTCTAGTATCTTGTCTTTGAATCTGCTCTACAATTGGCAATTTAACGCTCAAAGTTGTCTGCTGAACAGTATCCTGCTCTCCCTGAGAATAGAAAGTTGCTTCAGCAGAACTTTGAACAATTCCACCAACTTTTGAATTTGTGGGACTTGTTGTAAATCTTATTGTTTTTGATCCAGTTTCCCATCTTGGATTTCCTGGTAAATTTGGATTTGGAATGAATAAGCTTCCATACAAATCCCCAACATCATCACTAATCAATCTTAAATCTCTAACAGTTGCTTCAGCACCACTTGTTTTACCTCTTAATTTTATACCTTTTACCAAATATCCATTAAATTCTGTAATTTGACTAGAAAGACTGAAAATGTCTACATTCAAAACATTTGATGTTGATGTATAAACATTGCCAATTGAAGTTCCATCATTGTAGGGATTATCTCCAACAAAATCTGTTGGTGAATTATAACGACCTTCAAGATGCTGAGGATGAGCAACTCTAAAAGTCATCAAATCTAATTTTTTATCTCCATCAATGTCTAATTTTGCTTCCACAATTTCACCAATTCTGAAAGGAGAACTTCCAGATCTCATTGAAATTTCTATAAATTTGGGAGTACAATACTTTGTAACATCAATGCCATCAAAAAATACATAAAATCTTGTACTTGGTTTTAATCTACTAATTCTAAATTCAATATTTCTAGAACGCATGTATGGTATAATATCTCTACTTACGATTCTGTCTCCAAGATTTACTGTTTCTATAGAAGGTGTTACTTGAGTTTGAATTCCATCTCTTGATTGTTTGGTCGTTGTAGTATTTGTAGTTTCAATTAATGCTGTGGTAGTTCTTATGTCAGTTTCACCACGTCTTCCAACCCATGGAATAAAAGTGTTATTAGAAATAGGGAGAAGAATTCCACTTTGTTTCATGAGATCAATAGCTTCCGTTCGCGTAATCCCTGAGCCCCGGTCATTAGCCCATTCAAAAGTACTGGTTGAAGTTAGTCTAGATCCTGGTACTTCTCTTGTGTTAGTTACTTTTGTTGAAGACCAATAAGTTTCCCATGATCCCCATTCCGTAGGAGCAAATCCAGTTTGTGGATTTACTCCTAATTCCTTAATTGTATCGTCATAAAATTTAGTTAACTGTGGATTTAATGCAGAAATTCGTTTTTGATCAATCCATACATCAGATTGGGGACTTAATTCTAATGTTCCTTGATAGAAGACAATCAAAAATGGATTTACATTTTCAACTCTTGATGCATATCTTTGAGTAACTACAGGAACTTCAGTATAATTAAGTGTTAAAATTCTTCCACTCTTTTTAATATTTGATCCATCAATGTCATTAATAAAGTTGGCATCTACATCTGGATTTGCAGTGCTTCCTATTCCTATTAAAGACTCTGATCCAACTAATAAGTCAATAGCAGTAGTATAGTGTGATGGTCTCAATTCTCCATTTGTTTTATCAATGGATGCCTCAAAATCTGGATGTGATAAATCATGACTCTCATGAGATCTAAAGTTATCTACAAAAAATCCTGATTTAAATCTGTCTAATCCAGATGCATCAGTTATTTTTAAATTTGCAGTCTCAGTTTCTAGCAAACTTAATTGTGTATAGTATTCAATGTTTGAAATTCTATCCTCCAACTTAGCAATATCTGACATTCTATATCGTTTATGTGGAGTTTTTGATACTACAACATCAGATGCAGAATAAGTGTAAGCAGGAATTTCCAATGTTGCTAATTCTAATGCTTCATCTAGACTTTTTGGTGCAGAAGGATTTAATCCAGAACTACCTTTTTGATGTAAAAATTTTCCGTCTTTATCAATGTATACTTTATCAATTCTAGAAAGATAGTAATCATAGTCTAAAATTAAATATTCATCGTTTGAGAGAGGATCTGAAATGCTTGCTCCAGGAGAAGTAAAAGATCTTCCATCAAAATCGAATGGTGAGAATGAAGATGATAATGAATAATCAGATACTCTAGGTCTAATGTCTATTAAAGAATCTTGTTTTTTTGGAAGAACTGTTTCGAGAGCAAGATACTTTCTATCACTTTCTGCATAACTTGATGCTGTAAAAAAGTCACCATTATCAGATTGTTCAACAATAAAATGATTGAATACAATTTTTAGTCTTCTGGATGGAATTGGAGAATCTTTTTTTCTAGTTATATAACTGTAATCATAGAATGTTGGTTGAATACCAGTTGATAAAGAATAATAGTTTGTTATGTTTTTATCTCCTTTGGAGCAGGAGGAAACTAAAGCAGTTATTCCTGAATTTTCAAATGTAACTTTTTCACCAACAGAAAAAACATTATTATTTAAATAGACAAATCCCACTGAACTTAAACTTGGTTTTTCTGCAATTATTGCTACAGCATCACTATTTTCACCAATAATTTTTTCTCCAATTAAAACTCCAGATGTATTCGCCGTTGGACCAGTAAACGATGTTAGAACACAACCTGGTAAATCTGGATTTGAATTACTATCAGATTCAAAAACTCCAAGAAGTTCTACAGCATCACAAACATTTAAACTAATTTTTTGATCTTGAATTCTAGTTCCGTAGATTCTATTAAAAGTTAATCCATCAACACTATTTTTTGATGAAGTTAACTGGGATCTTGTAAGGACTAAAGTTGATGCTTTTTGTAAAGTTTTTTCTTTTAATCTAATTTTATTCTTAAGTAAAGTTGCAAGTAAATCTGCTTTACCGGTTGATTTTGATAAACCTTTAAATGTGACTGTTTTTTTATTTTCAGAGATTGAAAATTTGTCTGGAGTTAAATTTTCAATAGTTCCATCATCATAGCTAATGAAGTATCTATCTATTGTGAATGGTTGAAAAAGTAAATCGGTTCCTGCAGAAGGAGTTGTAAATGAACTTAAAGAAATTGTAAGATTGTCAAATCTTTTTCTGATTTGAATTTGCGATGATGTAATATCAACATCTTTAATGTTATTGTGTGGAAGTGGAGTTGTTAAACTATTATCTCCCTCATCAATTAAGGGTGATGATAAAACCAAATTGTTTATTGTTCCTGCCTGAACTGCTCCATCGCACACATTGGCAATAGTTGAAACACCACTAACATTGATTGTATCTCCATCTGTTGAGATTCCAGTTACAACATTAAAGGTTGGAACTTTTAATCCAGAAATTCTATATGAAAGAATGTCTCCTGAAGTTACAATGCCACTAAAAACTCTAGTTGGTGCAGTAATTATTCCAGAATTTGATCCTGTTTTTGTAATAAAATATGTAGAAGAATTTTGAATGTTTAATGATTTTTCCTTGGATAATGAAGTGTCTGCAGAAAAAGTTACTATACCTACAGAACTTCTGAGTGCTTTAACATCATTAATGTTATAATCTATTGCTTTAAGAATAATTCTTGAATTAATAATTCCATTAATTTTTATCTGTTCATTTCTATAAAATTCACCAACGGTGCTTGTTAACTTTACCGTTTTTGAATTTGATGTTGCAGACACAACAAACCCACTAGCACCACTTCGATTCCCTTCAATAAAATCGGATTCATTAAGAGAAATATTTGAATTTAATTCAAGTTGTGTATATACTTCAATGTCAAACAAAGAAATTTTAAATGATGTTGCTTGATTTAAATATGAAACTTTATTTAAATTAAAATCATAAACCCTTGCCTCACCTATTGGAATTCCTGTAGAATGATAAGATGATCCCACCATTCTATTGCTTAATAACTCTACTTTTGCAGTAGTTCCTATTCCTATTGAAGCAGATCCATAAACATTATTTAATAAAATATCAGTACCACAATTTATACCTACCGTTAAATTTTTAACTTGTTTCGTATCTCTTGCTTTCGGAACATCTAAAATTGAAGATGCTATTTTTTCAATATCATATCCTTTTACGTATGCTTTTCCTGGAGAAATTTCAACTGCTAATAAATTGTCTGATGGAGTATTTCCTTGATCTGTCTTTTGTGATGGTAAATATACTCCTCTACTACCTTCTCTATCATTAAGAGATTCTTTAACAAATACGTCAAATGGTTTTATATAATAATCACCAGATTCATCAAAAGTTCTTTTGGCTAATTCATCTCGAATTAAACTATATTGAGTATCTTTTTTGAACGATTGAAGTATGCCATCTTCTACTCTAGCAATCTCAACAAAATCTTTGTCTTCAAAAGATTCTAAAGATCTTTTTGAAAAAATCAAACTAATTTTTAATCTATCCGCTCCAGGGGCAGTATAATTTGAAAATCCTTGTGCGTTATCATTTAATTTTGGGTCTTCATCTGCAGTTACAATTCTTTCAACTACATCAAATCCAACTCTATAGGATGGATTTGGGGAATATTGATCTAATAAAATTGTTTGTTTTTGAACTTCAACAAAAGTTCCTCTAACAAAATAAACACCATCACCAACAGACATTGCTGAAGCAATCGACGTTGCATTTGATGAAATAGTAGTCGCAAATGGTTGATTTGCTGGAATTGATCTTAATCCAAAACGAATCAAAGAAGTGCAGACTAACTGCTCAGCATTTGAAAATTCTCTAATTGATTGATTTGTTGAATTAGAACCACGATACTGAATGTAAAGGGTATTCGTCCCTCTTTCAGAATCGGCAGATGACAAGACTTTTCTTACAGTGGCAGTTACACCCGATGACAACCCTTGTATTTGTTTGCCAACGAGTTGATTTAAATATAATTCAACATCAATTCCAGAAGAAGTTGGTTCTATTTGAACAGCATAAAATTCATTGTCATATGTCAAATTTCCTGGAATAATTTTTGAACCTTCCTTGAAGAAATGTTTTCCAAATTGTTCAATTTGATTTTGAAGAATAGATTGAAGAGTTGTTAATTCTCTAGATTGTACTGGAAGTCCGGGCTTAAACAGAACCCTATAGTATTCATTGTCACGATTAAAATCGTCAAAATAAGGACTATTGTTAAGATTAGTTTCCTGTGGCATGGTAGTTTAAAATTCCAATACAATTTTGATGTCTTCTTTTTGTGTGGAAGATCTAGTTACTGCTGCACGATTGTCAACATAAACAATTTCACCATTATACTTTTTAACTTCTGGATTTGCAATTCCATTAACAAAACCTTGACCCAAATAATATGTCTTACTATTTATTGTAGTTTTAATACCTGGTTCTGATGTTGTTCCAAAATTTGTGTCAATTGTTAAACTATTAGATCCACCTAAAATTGTAGTATTTCCACCAGATTCTGGTGAAGATGTAAATCTTTGTAATTTATACCCATATGTTGCCGTAGCACCACTTGCCAATTTTTTATCTTGCCAATATTTTAAAATACCTGTAGATGATGTCCATGAAATAACTCTACCAACAGCAGTAACTCCAGATCCAACTGTTTGACGAATGTATGAGTCTGGAGTGAAAGATGTTGTAGTAACATTTGATCCACTTAACTTTAATGCATAGACAGAACTTGCCTTTGATAAATTTAATAATTCGGTAGAATTATATGCAATAGGATTTTTCACTATTCCTACTCTTGAAAATTGATTTCCAACAATAAAATCTGGATTTAAAGTATCATTCTCCAATCTAGAATAAATTAAAACCCGATATGCTCCGAGTTCTTTGTAAACATCATATCCATGCCCTTGAGATGGTGGAATAATAACTTCCATCTCAGCATCAGTAGATCCACCATTAGTAATTCCTGCAACATCTAAATCAACGGTTCCAAATGTATAATCAACTCCACCATTTGTAATTTCTACTGCATCAATGGTTCCTGCGCTATTAACAATAACTGAACATGTGGCATCTTTACCATCTCCACTAATAGGCACATTATTGTATGTTGCAGCAGTTCCATATCCAACTCCACGGTTTTTAATTGTAATAATTTTAATTTGACCACTATCTAAAGCATTATTCCTTACTGCTTGATATTGTGCCCCAGTTTCCCAATTATTTGGAACTGGCATAAAATTTGTTGAATCAAACTTTATAATTTCACTCGGCTTAATAGTATAAAGATATTTCCAAATGTATCCATCACCGCTAGTTCCAGCAGACCTTGGTTCTAAATCAGTGAATGTTGGTTCATCTAAAGAAGGTCTGCCAAGAGGATTTTCTGGATCAGTCCCATTCTGTAGACAAATATATACTCTATAGTCGGAGTTTACAACATAATAATTTGCACTATACAAATTTGTTGCCGAGGTCACATTGGATAAGTTTGTTCTACTATAATCATGTCTATAATAGTCATAAAATGTTCCAGACCTCCAAACATTCTTTCTTACTACTCTGACTACATCATCGGCATTAATTTTTTTTAATGCCATCATTGTATCCCAATAATCATTTTCTTCAGCAATTGCATCCTTTGGTGCTGGTGGATTATCGTCCCATGTTGCTGAAATTTCTGAGGAATTTGGCAACCCAATCCACAAATAATAATTATTAGAAGTAGAACCTATTCCAGTGATACCTGAAACAAAAGATTCTGCACTTTTAATACGAAATTGATCAGTAATAATTGCAGGCATTTTAATTATACTTTTTGTTTTTATTTATGCTCTATCTAATATAGGTCATAAGAATCTAACAACTCAACTGTTCTAATTACTAATGGTCCAGTTTCTATTCCAATAGATCCGTTAGTTGTATAAGATTCGAATGATTTTGGATTTTCTCGTTTATAGTCATAAATTCTACCCCAAGAATAATTACCGTAGAAATCGCTAGTTCCAGTTGAAATTAAACTATTATCATTAACACTAACAGTAACTCTTGTCAATACTGTGGATCCAATACCAATAGCATCTCCAATGATAGTAGAAACTCCAACAACTTCATAAATGTTATCAATAAAAGTAGTTCCAACTCCAACAATTGTTCCAGATGATCCAGATGCTGAAGAATATGAAATGTTTGGAGAATTTAAATTTGAATCAGTAACCACAAAGTAATACCCAGTTTTGATACCGCTATATTCAATAGCAGTTGTCATAAGAGAAGAATCTCTAAGAGGTGAATCAATTGGTACAAACAAATCAAAATTAATACCGGTTGTAGCAATACCTACGATTGATGTGGAAGCAATACCCGTAATAATTCCAAAATCTCCTTCGTAACTTAGATTTCTAATTGACTCTGAAAATTGTGCTTCGGACTCTATTAAAACTTTTGGTGGATTTGATGAAGTATATCCAAGACCACCATTTACTATTTGTACTGACGAAACTGTTCCAACTCCAGAAATAATTGCCGTTGCTGATGCGTTAGAAGTATAAACAACAATACCGTCATTAACAGTTCCTACTCCAATTGTTGAAGCGATTGATACAACTGGTGAAGTGCTGAAACCAATTCCACCGTCATTAATTTTAATTGATGAAATTGAACCAATTCCTGATACAATCGCAGTTGCAATTGCTCCAGATTTTTCTTGCTGTTTGATTATTTTTATTTTTGATAAATTTTTTGGATAATCATCATATTCATTAAAAAGAGGCACAAGATAATTTACAAAAATTTCAGTTGAAGCAGAGCTAACATTATTAATTAAATAGCAAACTGGATAAATTCTAGAAGATATCAAAGGTCTATCCTTTGGCAATTCAATACCATTTATAATTAAGTCTGATGATTGCTTTAATAAATCTAAAGGTCTCAAATAATCCTTGGAATTTGAAATTCCATCTCCACCATAAGTATTTGTGTTAAAAATATTTGTAGTTCTAGTTTCTATACCAACAATAGTTCTTTCAGTTTGATAGTCTTCAAAATTATTAGACTCCGGAAAATTTGAAATTTTTATGTTATCTCCAATTTTTATAGGAGAAATTATTTTTTTAGACTTTACATCAGAATCAGAACCTTTATAAAAATAAATCTGACAGGTATCATCTGCAACTGGTGCCTCAGTAAATCGTATTAATCCACCAATAATTTTATAACTTTCTATTGGTATTTGTAATACATCATTTACAAAAACTAAGAAATTTTGATCTATGAAAATTTGAGAACCTTTTGTTGCTGCATATGAAAATGGAATTCCATTTTGTTCTGTGATTTTAAATACAGTTTCCATTCCATCAAATTGATCAGAAATTGAATCTAATCTTAAAAGTTCTCCAAGACTCCATCCACTAAATGAATCATCATAAGTTCTGGTTACAGACAATCTAAATGAAGAGAAAGCAACTCCAACTATAGGATCTGTTGGAACACCAACAGATCCTCCAGATTCTATGGTTAATTCATCTCCAACTTTATAATTACTTCCATAGTTTGTTATTTCGAAATTAACAATACTTGAAGCAGATCCGACAACAATAGACACTGAACCACCAATTCCTGTTGCACTGCCTATTAAAGGTAAATTTGCATATGGAAGAGGATCATCTATTACAATTTTTGGTGGATTTGAAGATGTATATCCACTTCCTGCATTTGTTATAGTTACTGAAGTAACTATACCGGATGAAACGTTTGCATTTCCAACAGTAATAATACCAGAATTTGTTATTGCTTTTACTATGACACTAGTTTGTATACCAGATCTATAACCAGATCCACTATTTCCTATCGAAATAGATGAAATTGATCCAATGCCAGAAATAATTGCCGTGCCACCAGCTGCAACTAATGATTGATATCCATAAGAAACACTACTTGCCACAGATACTATAATTCCACCTTTTGGAATGCTTGCTGTATTTACATCGTAGTTTGTTGAGGAAGCTGTGCCAACAAATGTTATTGTAGTGATTCCACTATTTTCACCCAAAACATAATTTTCTGGAGAATGTTGTAGAACTTGATTAATTAAAATAATTCCACCATAAGTTGAAATTCCAGTTACATTTTGTTGATCTTCTGTCAAATTGAAAATTTTAGTAACTCCATTAAATTGCTCAGCAATATTATCAAAAAGATAATTTTCTGCGTATGATTGTGTTGATGAATCCTCAGAATTTTGCCTAAAAAATACTCTACCAGCAAATGAAGAAGATGTTTGAATGCCAGAAAATCCTTTTAATCCTTTGGGAGGATCTGAAAATGAAATTTTATTTTTAGCAATTAGATAGTCACCGATGTATTTTGTTATGGTTGAACCAATTGAATGTGGTGAATATGTGGAATTAAGCCATCCTCTATCAACATTTACGACATTTTCAAAAATGGTTTTAACTCTCATGTATTCTTCTTCAATTCTTAACAAATCACCTGCAAAAAATGATACCACACCAACAACAGAAAATGATGGTTGGAAATCAGTAATATTTTCACCCAAACTAAATGATAAATTTGTTTTGGTAAGTGGAGACTGAATTGTATTATCAATAGAAATTATTGATTTTGTTGTAGCGTTTACTGAGCTTTCAAATGAATGCTTTAAATCTGTGATTGGTGCTAAATTTGAAATATCAATTGTTATTGGTGGAATAGCAAGTGCCTTTTCTGCAGTGTCTGCAACTTTGAACTTAGTTTCGGAAATTTTTACAGCATATAAATTTGAAGGAAGTTTATCTGTTGTTCCTATACCAGCAATTGATGTCGTTGCTATACCTATTCTAGCATTTTGAATTAAAGATGCAGTAGCAATATCTTTTGGTGGCAAATATAAAATTGGTTCTCCGGTAGTAAAAAAGTGATTTTTGATCGTGATTACATCATTTGTGGTATCAACTACGGTTGAACTAGATCCTACAAATTCCTTATAAAAAAGGTCATCTCCTTTATGTTTTAAATTAAATGTTCTTGAAGTATCATCATTTGATGCGAGGTATGTTGCATCAAAACTTTGTATTTGATTATTTTGAAAGGATGTAATTCCTACTGATGATTGATTGGGTAAATTTAATTGAATTATTCTTGCTTCTACTGCTTTATTTTGTGGTGGTGTAAATAAAAGTTCGACCTCAGATCCATTAAATTGTGCTGAAAAAGATCCAATTCCAGATGAAGTAGATACATTAGCAAATTCACTATAAAAAATATTAGATGTATTATGCAATAGTAAAATCTGAGATGATTCAAATGTACTATCGGTTACATTTTTAATTTCTATGAAATAATCGGCAGCATTATAAATTGAACTGCTAAATCCACTTAATCTTGTTGGTATAGGTGATGAGGTGGATGCTATTGATGTATATGAGGTTAAGTACTTTGCTTCACCAATTGCTAAACTACTTATTCCAGTTTTAGAACTATCAATTGATGTTTGAAAAACGCTTACACTGAGGGTTTTATTTTCAATTGGAGTAAATTCTAAAAATACATTTCCACCAGAAATAGATGATCCAAATGTTCCGAGACCAATTGATGATGATTCAAACAGTGGATTATCTGTATTAATTGTCCCATAATCTAAATTATGGAGAATCGATGATGCACCATCTTGAACTAAAATAAATTCATTAAATTGTTTTATTGATGTGTTTTCTAAATCTTTAACTTGAATAGAAAATTTTGAAGATGTAAATTCGGATGCAGAGAATGATACAATTCCAACTGGAGTTGGAGAAACTGAAGAAGTGATACCAGTATTGGTTGATTGAATACTAAACGAATTTCCAATAGTTATTCCAGTAGTGCCAACTCCAACATTGCTTAAAAATGGTATTTTTACAGATCGAATTGAATAACTACTGAAAATTGGATTTGATGGATAAAAAAGTAATTGTCCGGTATTTGATGATGTTTCTGAAAGACTAAATTCGAAATTTCCTAGATCATATAACGATTCTATTCTTCCGAATGGAACTAAAAATCCATTTACTCCATCATGGGTAAAATTTATTTGAATTAATTGACTTTCTCCAGTAAATCTAACGTTATAAATTAAAAAATAATACTTAATAGAATCAAATAAATTTAAATCTATACTATCTAAAATAGAAAAATTTGTAAGTCTGGATTCATCCCTAAAGGCAAAACTTATGTCATCAATAGGAATAACTCTATTAGTAATACATTCTATATAATCACTAACAACTTTATTTTCTAGATAAATTTCATTTGAAATTTTTTTAAATGACATTGAAATTTACCTCACTGATTTTGAGTCAAAATGTTTATAGTATTTTCAGCACAAAAATCAAAGTCAATACGGTGATTGACTGAAATAACAGTATCAAGTTCAATTTTACTACTAACTTGAGTATTTTCTTCTATAATAAAAATGTCTTCTTCCATTGAACCGCCGACTTTTAATTATTTATTACTAAAAAATAGTCGGTTCTTGTTTAATAAGTGCAGATTGTATTGTTGCTTTATTTTCCGGAACAGAAATAATTTCAAGATCTGCAAAATTTTTAAATCCGACAGAGTGTGTTGTAGCATCAACAATATTTTGCCATTTTGACTTTGGAATTGAACTTTTAATTGAGTATGAGAAAAATTGATAATAATCGCTATCATGTATTTTTTGCACTTCATCACTCAATTTTCCAGTGTCTCTTTGCCATCCATCAACAGTTTTTGACGATGAAGACACTTTAAAGAAAGATTCTATATAATTAGCATCACTAACGATTGCTGAAGATTTTGAAGATTGACCTATTAACACATCACCAGATTTTATAGGAGCAACTTCCATAATCACTTTAGCGACATTGTTATCTTCATCTATGGAAATTATTTTTCCATAGTTTGAAGATCCTACATAAATTTCTTCCTGTTTATTAAATTTAGTTTTTTCTGTGATAGGAGTAATTATTGGCAAATCTTCTTCCAAAATTACTTTTGGAAAAGAACCACTAAATTTAAAAGTTCCTGGTGATTGATTGTTTATTATATATGAAATTTCACTATTTGATGTATTTACACCAACGATTGAAAATAGATTATAGTTATAATCTGATGAATTATATCCATTTCCTGTAGACACAATACCAATGTTTTCTACAAAAATTTTATCTCCAACAAAAAATGGAAAATTAGTATTAGAAAAAGTTTCATTAAGTTTTAATGTTACTCTTCTCAATGAAGAATTAAATGATACTGTTTGAACTCCCACTCCATTTGAATTGTTTGTTGCTATAATTTTTGGAGGAATTGAAAAAAGATTTTGTGGAATCTGTAAAATCTTTACATCTGTAATGGATGTTCCATTCAGAGAAGTTTGAAATAAAAATCCAGGTATAGATTGATTTGTTATAGAATCTACAACAATTAAGTCTGGAGAAACTGTATATTTAGATCCACCATTTAGTAAAGATACGTCAACAACTTTTAACAAAGATTTTAATTTTATTGCTTGTGGAAAAATAGCAAATGGTCTCAAAGTTAAATCTGCTGAATAATTAAATCCAACGTTTTTTAAGTTATATTTTTTTAACAATCCAATATTAGATCCAAAAAGTTCAATCAAAGCAGTGTTGTTATTTGAACTTCCAGCAGAAACTACCACTGGAGGATAAAAATAATTTCTTCCTTTTGAAACTATTTCAATTTTTTCTATAGGACCCTTTATGTTTGGAGAATTTGTGGAAAATTTAAGTACAGTAGCTTCATTTTGACTGTATGAATTTTTTTCTGGTTCATCCAAAAGATTTATTTTGAATGTTGTAGAACCAATTCCAACGACTTTTCCCAATACATTGAAATAACTAATTTGCTTTGACTGTAGACATGAGTAATTAATAACATCTCTATCAACCAATGGAGATTTAAATAAGTCTTGGATTAGATTGATAGATTTTGGTTCTAATCTATAAAATAATTGCTCTGGTGTACTTTCAGTAATTTCTAACTTGACTTTAGCAGACCCAATACCAACTTGTCCAAATTTAATCACATTGAAATTCTTCTCATTTTCGGTATTATTTGAATAATATGGAATTGTGAAATTTTTATCTTTATATAAGTTAAAATCAAAAACCTCAATCTTTTTGCCAGATAATGATTGACTCAGTGATGAATCTGATAAATCAAATACTACGGTATTTCCTTTAACTGCTATTAATTGTGGATTAATTTTAGAAATTTTTTGATTAGATCCTCCAATTGAAGTAAAGTTGATAAATTCTGGAAATTGTTTTGTTGCCTTATAATAGTTTTCACATAATTTAAAATTATTTTTATCAATTTTTACGACATAGTAAGACTTTTTAGTTTTTAATGGAGATGCTTCATTTGCACTTGTATATAAAATTTTATCTCCCGTATTTAAATTGTGACTATTAATTGTTATTTTACCTTGATCCAAACTAATTGCTGACGAATTGAATGTAATTTCATTAAATGTAGTTAATTTTGTATCTTGATCGTATTTAACATAAAATGTTGTCGATATCCCAGGAGTTAAAGAAATTTTTACATCTTCATTTAATGAAAGATTATGATCTTCATCACAAACAACCGTTGCAACAACTTTTTTTACAGTTCCTTTGAATTCTGGTTTAAGAGGAGTAAAACTGTGGTATTGACCAGAACCAATAGAAGTAAATCTTAATTGAACTCCGGGAGCACCAATGCCCTCTACCTTTCCGCTTGAACCAATTCCAACAGTGGTTGTAGAAATTCCTAACAGATCTGAACTAACTTTAATTGCATAAACTGTTGAATTATCTTGAAGAGAGAATGTTGTAGATCCATTTGATACAACTATTGATGATCCCGACCCATTTGAATATGTTAATGCTTGTCCTGTTGTAAATTGATGATTTTCTAAGTAGATCGTTCTTGTTGGTATAAATCTTTCTCTTCCGATGTTACCTGGAACATTAAGAGTGTATACAATAGTTGATCCAATTCCAACACCAAAAGCAGTGCCAATTGCTACATGTTCCTTTGGATTAAAATAATATGAAAGATTTCTAAATGTTTCAACATTAGTGCTAATTCCTAAATTAAAATTAATTTTTTTGGATGAAACTTTTAATTTATTTCCAGCAGAAATAGAAGTTCCTCCAGTTCCACTATATCTTCTTAAAACTCTTAATTTACTATTAGCAGCATCTATATTTAATACCAACATTTGTTCATTTCCAAATGATAATACATCATTTGGAGATACATTATTTAAGTCTGTTATACTTGGACCTACTACTGAAATTGATGTTACGATTCCTGTTTGTCCAGTAGTTCCGATTCCAATTGAAAGCGAATAGTTTAAATCAGACACATTAATCAAATGCTGTCCATTTAAATTATCTAAAGAATTCGTTGATACACCACTAATAGAAATTACATCACCATTCGATAAATTATGTGGAGACTGTGAATGCCCAGTCACATTACCACTAAAATTATCGTACGTGAAGACGACGTTTTCAACATCAACTGCAGTATATCCTATAGAGATTGTTTTTGCACCAATAACTTCCTTTACTTTTGCAGAAAAATCAGATCCACTATTGATACTTTTTTCATCCAAAACTAGTCTGTCATTAATTTGATAATTTTCACCTGAATTTAAAATCTTAACTTTATCAATTTCTCCAAGTGAAGTGAATATAACATCAGATTCCTCCTCTAAATTATTTTGATAAATTCCATCATAAAAAGTAAATTTATCATTTAGTTTATAGTGATAGGTATTTCTATGATAATTGTTTAAATTTATGTTTGAATATTGCGAATTTTTTTTAGAGAAATTAAACTCATCAGGATTTGCTGCATATTTATCACCTATTAAATAAGGAAACTGAGGTTCTCTATAGTTTTTAAAAACACCTTTAGTACTTAAAGATTGATTAACTGTTGCAAAATATGCGTAGGTTCCATTTGGAAAATCTGGAGTAATACAGAATCTACCATTTTTTTCATCCAGATCTGCATTATTTAAAAATTCATAATCTTCTATAAAAAACCCAAGAGGAAATGTTGAAGTTGGAGGACCATCTATACGAGCAGATTTCAATGAATATCCAGATACCATTAATTTTATATTACCGCCATTTTTGTTAGAATATCCATATGGACCATAAATTGGATTTCCGTCATATGCCCATCCTATAATTGGTGAATGTGAATTTGATATTTTTTCTGTATTATTTTTAAAAATAAGATCATTTTGTGTGTAATTAATGCTGCCATCGCTATTTTTTTGCTTTAAATTTTTTCTAAGTTCCCTTGGAGAATACAAAGCAGTTAATTTAATTCCTCTTCCCTCATCACCTTCTTCTAAAAATAAATCATCCTCATTAAAACTATTTTCGTACCTTTTAACATCATTGACTGTCCAAGATTTTAAGTTAACTAAAAATTTTGCGCCAGATCCAGGAAGAATTTCTTGTATAACAAAATTTGATGTAGAATATCCAACACCACCATTCTTAATTTTTACTCCAGTAACGCTACTACCAGAAGAAACTGCAACTAATTCTGCACCCACTCCATCACCAATGACTTTAAGTTTTGGTGCTGATGTGTAATCAGCACCTTTTTTTGTAATAATGACATCTACAATTGATCCAGTTTTATCTAAAATTGCTTTATAAAAACTTTGAGTTCCTGCAGCAGAAACTCTTACATTTACTGCTTTAGAGTTGTTTATAATCGTACTATATCCATATCCTTTTCCAACATTTTCCAAATCAATTGATGTAATTGATCCTCCGAATATTGGTCTTATTTTAGATGAATAATCTTCTGTATCTGACTTTTTAATTCCAATTTCTCCAGACACTAAAACTGAAATTGGTGGATAATTAAATATGTGTGATCCGGACCCAATTGATGAGATGCCAATGAATTGATTTGTAATATAATTAGTTCTAGAAACATCGAGTTCTGTGGATCCTGCAAAAGATAATCTAAAATTATTTTCATTAATTTTAATTACATGATAATAATTATTGTTTGATAATCCTCCAATTGGAATACCCGTAGTTTTGTATAAAACTAAATCTCCATCATTATAGTTGTGATTTTTATAAAATAATGTATTGGTTGAAGTTATAATTCCAGAAGATGCAATGAGTCTTTTTTTATTTGCATACCCACTGCCAGAATTAGTAACAATAATTTCTCCAATTCTTTTCTTTAATGAAACGCTATCAAATCTTTGTATGCCACTTCCAACCTCTCTCAAATCAATTAAATTTGTTTGATTTATAGCATCAGTAGAATTATTTGATAACGCAATACTACTTGGACCAACTCTAGAAACATAATAAATTGTATTGTTTATTAAAGTGCCTGTCGTTCCAATACCAATTTCTTGCTGACCAAATGATCTATAAATAACATCCTCTCCATTTTCAAATTTATGAAATGTAGAAAATCCTATTAAGTTATTAGTTAAATCAATTGATCCTGCATTAAAATTCATGGAATGTGAAAATGATTCGAGTCTAACTTCAGCAGTTGCTCCAAATCCATTTCCACCAGAAATAGAAATTTTTGGTTCGGAAACATAATCAAATCCTGGATCAAGAATTTCTATTTCCTTCAATTCTCCTTTAACACAACAAATAGCTGACGCATCAACTCCATTTTCACTTTCAAAAATTACTTTTGGTGGATTGATTACGTCGTAATCTTTTCCACCACCCAAAACTTCTATAGAATTTATTGACCCAAAATAAACTTTATCAGATGATTTATAGTTTTTGATTTCTACACCATTAATCAAAATTCCAATGGTTCCTGGAGTAGTTTCATAAAATCCACCATCAAAATTTGGATTTTGTGGAATTTTTTTTAAAAATCTTTGTGTTTGTATTTGTTTATCAACAAATTTTGGAATTTGTAATTTAAATGTACCAGATCCAGAAGCATTTACAAATCTATCGTTAGCAAGATCTACAAGACTATTTGCAAGATTAATTTCATTTGAATTAATTCTTCTCACATAATAATTTTTATCACTTATCAAATTACCTAAAGATCCATTGATTGATGTATATTTGACAATTTCCCCACTATAAAACCCATGATCAACTGATCCTGTTGTAACTTGAATATTTACATCAACAGTTGTTCCAGTCCAAGATACAGATCTATTCTTTGCTGAGATTATTTTTCCACCTAAAGATGGTATAGATCCAGAGGCAACATATGCATCACCATTACTGTCGTAAACATTTTGAACATCCGCAGAAAAAGATTTGACATTTTCATAAATGTTGCTATTTGCAAATGCAATTTTTCTTCTAATATATAAAATTTTATTTAAATTTAGAGTTCCTGCTTCTGAAATAGAAAATGAATTTGAATTTGTAATTGTGTTAATAATACATGATTTTGTAGTTAAATCTGTAAAAACAATTTCCACAGCATCCTTTTCATTGAATGTGTGACTTGATTTTGTAATCACATTATAAATTCCAAAAGATGTTGTAGATTCAATTTCTTTAATTTGATAATTAACACTGGTATTAACTAACCAACTATTAAATAGAACATCTTTTTCATTTTTTATAAATCCTTGAGATCCTGCTTTGATTGTATCTCCAGGTCTCAATAAAGAATAATCTGAAGGAATGTCAAAATCAGATAATACTCCAGTAATGTGAACATTAATTTTTAATGAAGAATCATCTGCTGCATAAGCATACGTATCAATAATTTCAGAAACTTCATCACCATTTGTATACGATCTACTTATTTTTGAAATATTTAAAAATTGATTAAATGTTTTGTCCGTGTAAGAAACAACATCTTGCCCATTGACGATTAAACTTCCTTTATTTGGAAATCCTAATGTAGAATCTACAGTTATTGTTTTTGAATTTATAGATAATGGTGAAGTTAATCTAGTTTTTTTTGTAATTCTAAATTGACTTAAATTTTCATCATTTGGTAGTGAGAGCAGATAATAACTTTGATTTTTATATCTAAATTCATCAACTCTAGAAATAGAAGTTGTAGCTCTAGGATCAGATTGTATTAACGAGGATCCTTCTATTCTTTTAATATCAGGAACATTTACTAATTCTCTTGCAGATCTTTCTCTATAAAGAGGATTCGCATGTTGAACAACCATTTTTTTAGTTGTCAAATAATCAGCATCAGATGCTTTAATTAAAAAGTCTTGAGGCTTAATTACATCAGATTCTACACCATAAAGAACTCTAAACAAAATTTTAATTGCTTCATTAGTTCCTTTAGAAGAATAAAAATCTTTGATTTGCTTTATAAATTGAACATGATTTAAATCTGAATCAAATTCAACTCCCTGAAAATCTGGAGCATAAAGTGATTTTAATTTTTTAAAGAATTCCCTGGCAAATAAACTACTTAAGTTTTGTACAAGTGAATTTTCTGTATGAGATTGAGCAGAAGTTTTTGTAAAAGATAAAGATTCTGGTACATTGGTTCTGGATAATTTTTCAATTCCACTGAATCCTCTTATACATCCAGTAAAAGTGTTTTTTCGCAATACCTCAACATTAATTGCGGAATTTCCATACATGTTGGAAATTGTAGGACTGTATAAGTAAAAATTATTAGGAGCAGATTCTGGAACAATAAATGTTGTTTTTCTGTTTGCACCAAGAACACCAGTAACTGTAATTCCTGTAGTATAAGCAATTCCGGCATTCCAAGTTCCATCTTGAGTTGTTGAAATTTTGAGATCATATCCATCATTGCTTGAATCAGATTGATCAAAGATATAAGTTCCACCCTTCTTTAAATTCAATTCACCAGACTCTACACCATTAACAAAAAATTTAACATCTTCATTTGATAATTCACTTCCTTCTACAGTAATTTTAAATGTTTGATTTGGATTAGTCGCTGACAATCCAGTATAAGTGATAATCTCATTATTAATTTTAATTAATCCATAAGATTCTGGAAATCCTGCTGTACTATTAACTACAATCGTTTTAGTATATGGTTCTATTCTATAACTTAATCTAGTGTAACTACTTAAAGCAGATCCAACCAAAGAATCAAGTTTTGTGTAATAATCTAAATTTTCAGCAAGATCTGCTGGACCACCTGGATGATCTTGCGATGTATAATAACTTTTTAAAAAATCAGAAAACAGTGGATTTTCATTTAAAATAAATTCTGGTAGTTGGTTTTGAACTACCTGACTAATCTTGACTCTTTGTGATGAGGTGCTTATCATATCTTTAGAGTTCTCTTATAAATCCTGGTTGATAGTAACTTGTTTGTGTGGTCAATCTTGTTCCAGAGGTATTTTCTCCAGAAGAAATTACGTCACGAATTAAATTAATTTTAGATGATCCAACGTCAAATCTAACATATAAATCTTTTAATCCAATGACATCATTGGAAAGTGGAACGGCTTGAATTTCTATAACATTATTTGGTGCTGCTGTTGAAGATATGTTTACAGTATCTATAATAATTTCTCCAGTATCATAGTTAACAGTTCCAGCATTTCTTTTAATAATTTTTGGTTTTAAATCTTTATAAGTAAAAAAGAAAATTTCACCGGTTGTCGATGAAACTCTTCTATCTGCCAAATAGACATCATCATTAATTCCTACAATTTTAAATGATGTTGAATTAATGTTGTATGTGTCCTTTGATGTATGAAATGCGTTTCCAAAACAAATTTCATACTGAGCATTTGAATCAATTTCGGCAATTAAATCTCTGCGAATAAGAACACTTGTTATGTTAGAAGTAATTGAATAATTAACATTATCAATTAATGATGAAACTTTGCTATATTTAAATCTACCTCCAAATTTATTCAAATCAATAGACTGCGAATATTGCGTCAATGAACTTAAAATCAATGTTCTTAAATCAGAAACTCTATTATTTTTATTATAGTCAAAATAAACTGAAGAAACTATTTCAACATAAAGATACTTGGCATCAATAAATTGGGGAATAATTCCTGCAATTGAATAATTTTTTAATTTTAACAGAAGATCTCTTTTTGTAGAATTTGGAAGTTTATCACCATTTCTTGGTTTAACTGAAATAAAAACTTTTCCGTATTGTGGAGGACTTAATTCTTCTCCACCATAAGCAGTCACAGAATCTACATTTGGATAGATGTATCCGATAATTGACTCATAATCAGATGCAGTAACTGCTCTATACTGCGAGGAATAAATTCTTGGAGCAAAATGTTTGATTGAATTAATTGATTCCGATTCATCACCATTTCTTGATGATTGAGATGTAGTAATTCTTGATACATTTGTTGGATCAATTATAGTATTATTTTCATCTCTCAAAATTCCTACCAAATTAAATTGAGTGGCACCATTTCCACCTCTACCAGATGTTGTAATGTATGAAACATCAATAACATTTCCATTCTCTAGTTTTTTGCCGATGATTCCATCACCAAATAATAATTCATATCTTTCGTCAGAAACTTCCTGAATTAGATAAATGTCTGATCGACCATCAATCTTTAAAATATTATCAACTTGCTTATATTCAGAAGATACTGAAGAATTTTCGGATAATTTAATTAGGACTCTGATTGTACTTGTGTCTACAAAAGAGTTTGGTAAAATGTATTTTTGATCGTAAACTGATTGACTGACTGTGAATTTCGTTTGAACAAATGTTCCTTCATAAATTTCAACATTATCAAATCTTGCAATTCCATTTATAACATTTGTGGTTACATCTTCAGGAATTGAAAAAATAAAATTAGTATTATTTGCTGAACCATTACAAACAACTCCTGCCTTTAATGTTGCAGTAAGAGATGTTAAGTTATTGACTCTGAATGAAATTTTTGCAATTGCCGATCTTCTTGATCTTGGAACATATCCGATACCCCTAACAAGAGAGACGACATTTTCTCTTAGAATTGCAGAATCGAGAAATGATTCATTAACTGCAAGATTTGTATTGTACGCTGTGATGTATGTATTATAAGCTAGGGTATTAATCAGGACCGAAAGATTCGAACCTTCAAAATCAAAATCAGTAAAATTGCTATTTGCTCTCAGGTAATCCTGAATCGAAACTTTTATCTGATCAAAATCTAGATTTGTGTACTGACCGAATGCCATTATTATGCCCTAGTAGGTAAAAGAACAACCTCTATAATTTGTGTGTCAACGGGAAGACCAACAATGTCGTATTGAATAACTGCTAACAATTCGTGATCTTCTCCGTTTACAGTTACTTCTACATTAATGTTATCAATACGTGGTTCATATGCTTCTAAAACTGATTTAATTTCATTCTCCAAAGGTATCTCTGGAAATGTTGTATCTAACTCAAATAGTGCATCAGTGACTCTTGAACCAAAATCAGGATCAAAAAATTTTTCACCGAGTTTTGTGAAAATAATATTTTTGACAGATCGTTTAATCGCATCTTCATTTCGAATCGTTAAAAGATCTTTAGTAACTGGATGCTTTTTAAAAGACAAATTAATGTCTTTAAATGCTCTAGAAATAGATGCCAATTACTATTCTCCACAAATCTTTTTGTATTTATACTCCAATTACATGGTTATTTTACCGTAATAAGGTTCTGTTCCATACTCCCAATCATCATAATCCTCATCATTGCGAATTCTTTCATGCAACTCAGTCTGTTTTTTGAGATCGTGCTTCTTTTCTGTCAAATTATCATGTAAAATTTCCGATAAGATCAATTTTTCGTCCATTTTTTCTCCTGATTAGTGAAAATCAGAACTTTTTACGGGGTTGCTATCCCGAATTTCTTTGATTTCGTACATAAAATCGTCTGAAGTCTCAATTTTTCTACGATTTTCAACTGAATATTCGGTCAAATCAATCTCATAACCTGGATTTTGAGTAATTCTGTTCTTTGTCCATGCATCATCGTACCATAAAATCTTATTATTTGGGTATGCATAGTAATTTCCATTGTCCATCTTGAAAAAATGAGCACATTTATGTTCTGGAGTCTCACTAAAGTTCGTATTCAAGGTGGATTTTGACTCCCATGACCAATCGAGAGTGAACATATAAACACCTTCGTTCTTTTCACCTCGATAATTGATTAATTGAGCTCGTAATCCAGAGAGTCTTGAACGAACTTGAACATCAATATAAGGAGAAAAACAATCCCACCACATACACTCTTCCAATTGAGGGACTGGTGCATCTGGTTTCCAACAAAAGGCATGAATTGGCCTACGAGTCCAGTTTACACCATTCTCAAGAAATGCCTCAAACAGCGGTACGTGCTTCTCTAAGGACGATACAGAGTGTACATCACATAAAGTTACCTCACCATGTCCCTTTTTATGATTGTAGAGAAATTCATTACGAATGTAGCAAGTAATCGTTGGAAGATTATGATTTAAGTATGCCATAAGTTGTTAATAAAAAAGCAGAAATTTCTTCCTGCTCTATCTATGTTATTATCGTCCTTGTCCCTTGTACCTTTTGCGAGATCCGTTGCGAGAAGAAGCACTCAATTTGGTATGTTGCGAGCGACCTTGACGAGTTTTCTTCGGTGTTCCGGGTACAAAATTCGACCCACCAGAGCTTTTACGAGTTGCCATAAGTTAATCTCCATCAAATAATACGAGTCTTTTCGTGACCGACACGAATGCGTGGGTCACACCAGATTTCAAATCCCTCTTTCTTGGCATCAAGACAGAAGGATACGTCCTCACCGCACATGTCTTGAACCTCACCAGACTCAAAGACTTGCATTTGTGGTGCAAACCATGGATACGTGAGAGACTCAAAGACTCCATTCTTAATCAGCACCCATCCGAAACCTGTATAATCAACGGTAAAGGGTTTGCGTCTCTTCTGAATGGATTCCACTGTCTCATGATTCATCACACCACCATTCTTACGGAAGTCACCTTCCTCCAACCAATGAGCAACCGATGTGGTGTATCCGTCTTCCGTTGCATACCAACCCGCAACGATGTTCTTTTCATCCGTACAATCTTCGGATTCACCCTGAGCAAGTGCAAGAAGTTGCCAGAATTTTTCGGTGTTGAACACAATGTCATTATCAATCCAGAGTTGATAATCATAATTCAGTTTTCCGTCCCAAGGAATCTGCTTCGGTCCACGAAGAACATTTGCACCAAGAACCTTACACCGTGCAAAGTTGACCATAGAAGAATAGTCCTGAGAGATCTGAATACTCATTCCGTTTTGAACAAGATCAAAACAGAGTTGAACAAAACTCTTCAGAAAAGTATAGGAACAACCTCTTCCAGGAAGACAGAAAACAATACTTTTACCTTTTGCTTTTTCTTTAATCTTATCATAATCCCACTGAGGAGAATCGGCAGTGGATTTCGCAATAACTTTAAATCCTTTTGTCATAAGAAAATAATTTCTACATCAACATCATACAGGAGTATTTAGAATGTGTCAAGATGATAAATAATCGTATTCGGTTGGAATAGGATTCATGTTTAATTCAGAAGACGTAAGATTACTGCAAGAAGCATACGCATCTGTTTATTTTGATGAGTCTCAGTATGCTCGTGAAAATCCAGAGAAGTATGAAAGAAGCCCAGAAGCAAGAGAAGGCCGCAGAAGAAGAAGTGGAATAAATGATCCTCATACTGGAATCAATTCACCTGCTTTTGAAAAGTTTATGAGACAGCAAATGGGTGGTGGAAAGAAAAAGAAAGTAAAAGAAGAAGTTTTTGATGAAATTTTCTCACATCTTCTCGATGAAGGTTATGCCGACACCGATCAGGCAGCTCTTGCTATTATGGCAAATATGAGTGAAGAGTGGAGGCAGAGTATTGTTGAATTCATGAGAGGTTCTGGTCCCGGACGCCCCAATGGTGGAAATAGCACCCGTCCTGGTGACGGGAAACCATATGCAGATGGTCCTCTCTGGGATAGTAAACAAAAGCCAGAGGATGTACCAAGTTCTACAAAATCATCACCTACTAAAAAACCAACACCAAAACCAACACCAGGAAATAGCACCCGTCCTGGTGACGGGAAACCATATGCAGATGGTCCTCTCTTCTGAACCACTTCCCAAACTGGCACACTAGAGGGTCTCACCACCCTCTTTTTTATGACTGAATTATTTTCAGTGACCCTAGGGGGATTATTTTTTGCCCGGGAATTTTTTTTATTTAAATGGTTTTATAATATTGATGTCGTTGGGGGACCTTTGTAGGTTAGGGACTTAAGCAATTATATATTCGCTACGCCCGCATAAGTATAAAGAATTCACCCCAATTTAACTGTCATTTCGGTCATAAACCACGCACCTCGCAAAGTATAAAAAAAGAACAGAAATTCACTGTTCTCTGACTATAAAGTTTTCCACAAGTTTATGATACTTTTTCCACAAGTTTTCCACATAAAGTATAAAGTTTTCCACAGGTTGCTGATGCTTACTGTGCATGAGATCTCTGATACCAACTGTGATCTCGCAGATTTATACTCAGAACCTGTGGAAAACTTTATACTATTCCTCCGCAATCTTATCGTATGAAAGCGTCAAGAGGGAGGATGTAATGCTGTGTGCATGAGTGATACTGTGCAGCAGCAGATTGCGACCTGATTGCTGATACCATTGTGCGCTGCTGTTGTATAGAAACTGTGTGATGCCTGCGATAACAGCAGCAACCGTAGCAGTGAGCATCAGTATCTCATGCATAATCTCATGAGCATAAACCTCATGCAATTGTTCCTGCAGCGTGCTCAGATAAGGCACCTGAAAAGAATAGCTCATAATGATAAAAATGTGTTTTCAGTGGTATGACCCCTGCATACGATTAGAGAGGGGTTGTAGAGGCACAGAGAGGTGTCTGGTGACGTATTACCAATCGAGATTCATGTCCTCTACGGTGACACTTAAGGACTCTGCTGGTTCTAACTTAAAGACACGTTCATAATTAATCTCATGAGGATTGAAGTCTTCGAGCACGTTGAACTCTAAAGTCACACGAAATTTCTGTAACTGTCCAGGTAGAGATGCCAGTGTCATGAGATTTCTCATCGGGTTACACTAATTATAAGGGTTGTGAGGGATTTTGTCAACTCTGAGGGTGTGGAGTTTTGTGTGGGTGTGTGTTGACAAAGTGCGTGTCTTATGTTATAACGTCTTAGACCACAAGCACTGAGAGGATTTAATTGATCGGCACACGAAACATTAAAACAACTCTAGAAGGGTTTTAATACACATAAAAAAGAAGTTTTCCACAAGTTTATGATACTTTTTCCACAAACCTGTGGAAAACTATAAAACAGCATATTATGTTTTTTAATACATTTTTATCATACAAAAAACTTTTCTAAATTACATTTTTTTGGTGGAAACATTCCAGTGTAAGGTGTAGTCAATGAGAGATCAATTTGCTTTCCTGGTGTCTTTGAATTGACTGGGGCAAAGTATAATTGTTTCTTGATAGAATAGAATCCCCAGACTGTTGCCACTGCTTTTCCCAAGTTGTAATCGTATTTGCAATGATGATTGAGCATAATGCGATCAAACTTGGAATTAAACTTTTCCACACTGTAAGAGTAACCATTTGGAGCAGAATGTGGAAAGTTGGGTGTCACGCAAAAGGGGCAGATTCTTCTCCTTCTTGATTGATGAGGGAATCCAGAATCGCAAGCAATTCGTTACCAGTGTTTGCTTGATTCAGCAGAGAAATGAGAACTTCTTGAGTCATGAGAATGATGATGAGAGTGTACTGGGAATGAGTATGTTTAATGACCCCTCATTCCCGTTGAGTCAGGTGTCATCAGCAGGCAAGAGCACCATTACACTTTCGAGATAAGTTACATCGTGCCACTGACAAGTATCATAGCACAACCATACCTGTCACATTAGTTGCAGATTCTAACAAATAATGAAGACTAGAAATCGAACACGTCAGAGTTAATTTGAATCACATTCACTCTGGGATCATTGAACTTAACTCCGTCACCAGTTACTGCATCAGAACCGACGTAATCACAGAAGGTTTCATAGTCACCACACTCAGAAGCAAGGTGATACAAACTCTCGTCATTGTTGATCCAGAGAGCACAGTTCCAGGTCTCATAATTCTCCCAACCATTATAGGAAATGTCGAGAGCATTGGACTG